>Ga0209090_10002066_pt1 | contig 12748 bp, 7 predicted proteins | sample ArcticOcean_MG_C_9_FD_187432 | JGI IMG/M metagenome (GOLD analysis project Ga0209090, IMG submission 187432) | Marine microbial communities from western Arctic Ocean - ArcticOcean_MG_CB2_152 (SPAdes) (version 2) | ecosystem: Environmental > Aquatic > Marine > Oceanic | place: Arctic Ocean... | reverse complement strand
AATTCTCTTTTGAAGATATTTCTGCTTCTGATTTTTTCCTCCACGGACACGGACGAACACGTGCAACAGTCCTGGAACTGTTTCGCCGCTTTTTCGCAGCTTTCGAGCGCATCTCGCGTTTCTGACCAGTGGTGTTCCCATCGACTTAGTTTTTTCGTGAGATTATCACCAACACCGCTTCCAGTATTGGGAGTCGTACGAGTCGTACCACCAAAACCGTACGCGGACATTATGAAGAAATGTGAATTGTTAATTCGTCTCGCGAATCTCTTTTTATGGAGCGTTGCAAACTCTCGAGTTTCGGTATTACGCGTACCACAGCTCTTGTCGATTAAAGCGCTACGTATCGGTGTAGTATCAAAGGTGTTTGAATAATGGGTCGGCGTTTACTAAAGCGCGAGAAAACAACGAGAGCACAATGACGAATTTCCCTCAAAATGGAGCCTTTTTTCCCCCACAAAGAAACACCATTTTAGGCACAGTTTCGATTGTAGTAACAACCATCGTTGCATCGAGAAACCTCTCTTACTCTCTCACGGAACCCATACGTACCGCATATAATTGAATTCACGATTTGTTTTTGTCCTCAATCGAGGGGCTTTCGGAGGACGCGCGAGATCACGAGTCTTTGTTGTTGCATGTCAGATGATGACTTCTTTCGGGAAAACGCATCCTCCTTTCTGCAACAACCAAGAGGGGGGTCTTCTTTGCGTCGAGACCAAATGCACCAACACTACCGCATCCTCCATTTTTCGTCAAAAGGAAAGAAGTATGAGGAGAAGAACGAGGAGTTTGGGTGCTGCTGCTGCGAGGAAGAGTCGCAGCACGAAGAATGATGATGCTCATGCTCATAACGCGGATTCTTTGAAAAGGAGCACCCATATTACTACCACAACATTAACAACGCAGAAGAAGACAAAGACAACAAAGACGAAGAAGAACGAGGAGAAGGCGACGAGACGAGACTTTGCGATGAAGACGACGCTCTTCCTCTCGTCGTCGACTTTTTTGAAAACAACGGGGGCGGATGCTGGTGATGCGCGCGCGGATGATAACAACAACGCTTTTGGGGTATTCGCCGAGCGAATTCGAGCGAACAACTCAGCCTCCTCCTCCTCCTCCTCCTCCTCCTCCTCGAGCGATACTTCTTTGGAGAATAAAATTGCGCATCCCAAACTGTTCAAGAAGCGAGTGATTAATAAGAGCAAACCGGGGGCGACGAAATATCCGCTCTTTTTACTCGGCGAGTGGGAAGAAGAAGTCTCGTTCGCCGGGTACGAGTTCCCGTCGGACGAGTTTATCGATCGGAAAACGCTGGAACGAGCAGCCACGTGTCCCGGATTTCAAAAGTTAAGCGTCGCGTATTTACCGGACGTGGGCAAGACGCCGGCGCCGAAATATCGGGCGAGGTTTGTGCACGAAAAGCCGGGGGAGAACGTGAACGAGGCGAGTGGGGATGTCGTCGAAGATAGGGCGTTCAATCTGAGGAATATTTTTAACGCGTACTTGAAGGACGAGACAGCGGTGGAAAGCGTGGATTACGATTTTAGTAAGAACCCAAACCGAGCGACGGTGACTTTGAGAAGAGGCGCGGCGAATAACGCCGAACGGGTGGAACTCTTCACGAACGCGAGAGAATCCGAGACGAGCGGTAAAGACGGATGTTCCTTCTTGTGCGCGGAAACGTTGCGACAGGTCAGCTTAGGATACTCGGTCGATTACAACACCGCGCGGGTCGTCAACTACGACTACGAACACATCTGGAGATACCAACCGATGAGAGACGACAAAATCACCCCTTTCGACGTCAAAACCAAAGGCGACTCTTTCGAAGACATTCGCCGGTGCAACTTCGTCAAAGCGCAGCTCTACACCGTAGCGTACCTCCAATCCGACGACGCCATGCGAGCAACCGCCAGAGTCAACCAAGCCGGCACCGCGCCTATCCCGAGCTTGTTCGACGCCGGGACGGCGGCGTACGCGCCCGCGATGGTCTACTCGCACGACGTGCTCATGGAACGCGTTGGATGCGTGCCTTGAAATTATGAACGGCAATAGTTTTAATATTACATATTAGTCACGCGTACGTATTCGATCGAAGATTTGATGAAACCTTTCTCTTCTTCTTCTTTGCTTGTTTGCTTCGTAAAAAAACTCCATCACATCACAGAAAGAACGCACGTTGGATGCGTGCCTTGAAATTATATAATAATTATACCACAATAGTCCACATATTCGTCACGCGTATTCTTCGATTGAAGATTTGATGAAAACTTTCTTCTTTGGCTGTTTGTTTGCTTCATAAAAAAGCTCCAATTACAGCACAGAAAATTAGTATGTCCAACGCTTTCGCTTCTGCCGCTGCCGACGATTCAGACGACGACGCGACAAAGTCTTTACTGTCGAATTCGTCGTCTTTGCTGCGACAACGGGGGAGACAACATGAACAAAAGAACGACGCAAAAACTTTGCGCAAAAACGTGGAATTTAATTCTTTCACGACGGCAACCGACGACGACGACGGAGATCTTCCACCGACGACGACGACGACGACTGCCACGGAAAATAATACGAATAACAACAAGGAAGATAAAGACGCGTTCGTTTTACTTTTGAGCGTTTCCATCACCGCGCTCGTCGCCGCGTGTTACTTTTTGGAAAAGTACGCGTATTTGTTGAGACCGTTAGTGTTCGCGTGCGGGATAGCGCTGTGTTTGCAACCGATTGTGGATTTTTGCGCGGATAAGGCGTACCAGGCGAAGATACTGAGGAAATGGCGGCTGAAGAGGCGCGTGGTGGTGCAGAATAGCGAGAGTTTTATGGACGACGAAGAGGAGGAGGAAGAGGAGGGAGATGATGATGACGCCGACGGGCGGCGGCGGCGCGGCGGGTCGAGACGAAGAATATCCGCCGAGGAAGAGGAACATTTAGAGTACGAACGAGAACGGAGCCGAGCCGGGTGCGTTTTGGTCTTCCCGAGACCGATGGCTATTTTTATAGCCATATTCTTCGTCGTCGTATTTTTGTGCACGTTTCTTTTCGCGTTGTATTTAGGCCAGACGTGGATTGTCTCTCATTTACACGACAACGATTGGGACGAACGATTTAAAGATAGGATTCAGATCGTCGCGAATTTTGTAGACGACTGCGCGAGGAAGATTTTCAAGGAGGATCACGTCGCCGTGGACGCGTGGCAGACAATGGTGGATGAAGTGGAGTCGTGGTTGAAAGATGAGGACTTTTGGACGCAGGTTGGGACGACCGTGTTCAGATATTTCGGCGACGTGTGTTTGTGCGGCGTGTATTCGATGTTTTTGTTGGTGCCGGAAAGACAGCCGTTGAGGTTTAAAAAACCGGTAGTGAAACGAACCGTCGTGGCAGTGCGTAAGTTCATGAACATCATGATCGTTTTGGCACTTTTCAGGGCCGCTTTGGTGAGTTGCGTCTTGTACTTTTGTGGCGTGCCGTTGATTTTAGCGGCTTCATTGGCAATTCTCTCGTTTTGGTTGTACTTCATTCCAACCGTCGGATCCTTGATTTCATTCGCGTTGCCGGTGCCGATTGCGTTGTTGTTGCCCGATTTAACATCAAGCGCGAGATGGTGTGCGTGTATTTTCCCATCCTTTGCATCTGCCATCGTCGGTGATTTTGTCGGCCCGGTCGCGTACAGGAAAGGATTGGACCTCTCGGAAGTAACCGTGTTGTTGTGTTTAGTTTTTTGGTATTCCGTGTGGGGTGCCGCTGGAGCAGTGTTGGCGGTACCGTTGACGTGCGCGATCAAGATTGCTTTAGAAGAGATGCCACATGCTGGAGCAAAAATGGTAGCGAGGATGATGGCGCCGAGGTTGAAGAGGAGACGACCGAACGCCTCCGAAAGGGCGGCGTTGGCAAGCGAGTCTTCGCTGTCGTTCAGGACAAGCGGAGGAAGAGATGAACGAACGATGAATACGACGAATATCAATGCAAATGAAGAAGAAGAAGACGACGACGACGCGTACGAAAGAGGCGACCCGAGAACGCCGTATACGGTTCGAGCGGCACGATGGACGTGGAGAAAAGTCAACCCGGCGAAACCGTCATCATCACCCGGAGGTTATACAAGACTTGAAGACGACGCGAATGAGTCTTGAGTCTTCTTTATCGGACAGGAATGCATCATCATGAGACTCTCAAGTCCAACTTTTCTCTTTGCAAGATCTACTTAGTCAATTTGTACAAAAAGCAGTATTTTCTAGTATATTATTACAAGTTTTATCGCTGTAATTGTTGTTGCTATTGTTGATTTGATTTCTTTCAACACGCCGAGGGTGAAGTCGCTCGCTGTTTTCCTTCAAGCGTTTGCTTTCTCGTTACGATGTCATCCACTAACGATTTGATTTGTTCGATTCGAAACGGTTTTGTGAGCCATCCGGTGAACCCATCTCGCATGCAGTTATCCCTCGACTCTGTCATCGCATCCGCCGTGACGGCAACGATTGGTATTTTCGAGTCTGGGTACCGTTCACGAATCTTCCTCACGCACTCCAATCCGCCGCATCTCGGCATGTGTAAATCCATGAGAATTATATCAAACGCGTCCACACTTTGCTCTTCCTTTTCGATCAACTCGAGCGCAACGACACCATCTTTTGCCCAGACGACGTCATCGCAGCCGCACTTTCCTAAAACCGCTTTGGCAACTTTCATGTTGATCAAGTGATCTTCGGCGAGTAAGATGCGAAGTTTCGGCGGCGGACCGGCGGATTCAGGCGCTTTCTCTTTTATCAAGTGCGCGGCGCTTTTATTGGACATTTTGCCTCTCTTGGAACACTCGTCTTCGCCTTCAACTTTTTCTCTCGCCATGACTCGGTAAATGGCCTGCTGCAAATTTCCGTATCTCACCGGTTTCGTCACGGCTTCAAAGTTTGATTGCGCCAGGATGGCTTCGCATAATTTCACGACTCTCTTGCGCTCGGCTTCGCTGACGGCTTTTTCTACCTCCGTTTCAACATCCAAAGCTTCTTGGTCGACTTCTTCGTTCTTTTCGTGCAAACGAGCTAACGTTCCAGCGATGCTACCACCCAAAACTTTCGCAGCCGCTGGCCACGTGAGCAAAAGCATTGCCGGTAAGATTTTGTGCACTTCCACCGGGGTGTGCTCTTTCGGCTTCTTTTCGGCGGAACCACCATCTGTACTTCTGGCGACGGAACCAGACCTCGTCTTACGTTTCGCCTTAACCGCACCTAAAAAGGTTGAGCCGTCTTCAGATACTAGCTTTTGCTTCTGCGCGAAAGCCAAAAGTTCTCTCTCGAACTTTGGCGACCTTTGCGCAATGACGCAGCCGTACTTTCGATTTTTCTCATCCTCGGGATGCGCTGCGACGTCCTTCCTGAGTTTCTCAAACAAGCTCTGCGCCGATGTCACCACCTCGACTTCGATGCACCACTGTTGTAAACTGCTTTCAATAGTTTTACAAATCATGTGACTTTCGTCGTAGACTAAAACAGTCGATCTTCGTCCGTTCTCGTCCCCGATAGACATGTTCACTTTTTGCGGGATCCAAGACTCCGCGTGGTGTTTCATCGCGGAAAAGTTGCCAAGTTTTTGTACAGTTAAACCACTCGGAGAGTTCAAAGTTGTCACGAGGTTGCTCGTGTTATCAATGCTTTCCCTTTTCTCTGTCATATCGTTCTCGTTGGCAACTTGACATTTCACGCAAAAGTGAAACGTCGAGCCTTTGCCTAAACCTTCGGATTCGGCCCAGATGGTACCGCCCATTGCTTCACACAGTTTTTGAGAAATCGCGAGACCGAGACCGGAACCATCGAACTTTCGTGTCGTACCATCGTCAACTTGTTGAAACGAGTTGAACACCTCGCGAATCATATTTGCAGATAAGCCAATGCCGGTATCTTTGACGTAAAAGTGAAGATAGACCGGTTTGTCGTTGTTCTCGCTTCCCCCGGATTGATTACCACTGCCTACGGTGCCAGAGTGCGTCGTCGCCGCGCCTTTACCAGTCGCTTCGGAAAGTTCGTGAGATCTTTTGATATCGTTCTGTTGTTGTTGTAGTTTTTGCTCGGTTGAGTGTTGGTTGTGAAACGGACACTGCGCTTTTTGTTCGCCTTCGCCTTCGCCGGAACCCGCTTTCTCCTGCGGCTGCTCGCCATCTTTCGGCGAAAAGTGAAAGTGCGGACACATGTGCGCCAATTTACTCAAAGGTGTGATCCAATCATCATTCATCGCTAACGAGGAATTTACGCGTTGCATTTTCTTCGTTTTCGGGGCCATGCCAATGTACAAACGAACCATGATGTCCCCTTTCTCGGTAAATTTGATGGCGTTGTTGATGGAATTCAACAAGACTTGTTGCACGCGCATGGCGTCGCCCAAAACGGTTTTCGGAACGCCTTCGTCAACGTGGTATCCAACGTTTAACTTTAATCTACCCGCGTGAATACCTACGATTTCCAACACGTTTGCGATGACCGCCTCTGGGTTGAACGGCTCTTTCGCCAAGGATAACTTTTCCGCCTCGACGCGAGAGAAATCGAGAATATCGCTAATCAACGCTTGTAAGGTTTCCCCAGACGATTGCATGGTTGTCACTAAGTCTCTTTGAACGCGGTCTAACTTTGTATCCTCTAACAACTGACCGACTGCGATTAGCCCATTCAAAGGTGTTCGAATCTCGTGGGACATGTGAGCTAAAAACTTGGATTTCGATTCCGTCGCCGCGTTGGCGATGGCGACTCGTTTCAAAGCTTCAATCTCTGCATTTTGTGAGTCAACTATTTTCGTAACGTCGGATTGAATCCCTACGTAATGCGTCACCACGCTGTTTTCGTTACGAATCGGTTTCAGCGATAAGTTGTTAATGAACATCTCCCCGTTTTTCTTATAGTTTTTCAATTGACACGTAATCGACAATCCGTTCATCACCGCGTATTTTATTTTTCTCACCACTTCCGGTTCCGTCTCCGGGCCTTGTAAAAAACGACAGTTCTTCCCAATCGTCTCATCCACGGTATACCCAGTAATTTCCGTAAAACCTTGATTGGCAAACACGAGCGGTTGCAACGGGTGCGTAAAATCCGCAATCGTCACCCCTTCCTCCAACGAATCCATCGCCAGCTCTTTCAGCGGCGCCAACTTTCGCAACAAGTTATTCGACAGCGCCGTCTCGTTCGCGTTCGCGGATGACGTAGACGTTCGCAGTCGTTTCTTCAACTCCTCGTTGCTCTTTCGCAACTGCAAGATTTCTTCTTGCAATCGCCGGTATTCGTCCGAGTTATTGTTGTTATTCTCGGCGATGCCCATATCGTCCGATCTCGTCGCGCGTTCGTCCTCGGTCGAGTTCTGTTTATCTTCTTTGTTCCCATTATTATTGGTAATAGTAACGTCGTTATCCTCGGCATTTTTAGCACGAGTTGTCCGATGATGATGATACGGGCACTTCTTCGCGTGCGCATTGTTGCTATCTGGCACCACGACCACCATTTCGTTCGCCTCTTCCTCCTCTCTTCTTCGGGTAGTCGTATCCCCGGCGTTCCTCGTCGTTTCGTCCGCGCGCGGCCTAACGTCGTCGTCGTTGTTTCAAAGAGAAAGAAGATGAACCACGCCGCAAAATTAGAGATAATAATAAAAGTCAGTTTTGTCTCCTTCCATCGAGAGAGAGAGAGAGAGAGAGAGAGAACGAAAGAGAGAGAACGAAAGAGATGATCAAAGAAGAGAATTTCCTCAAAGGAGGAAAAAAGTCAATTTTTTCGATCCAAAACAACTGTCTCGTTTCTGTGGATAACTCTCGCACCTTTTCTTCGCAATCGTCGCGCCACCAAAGCCTCGTCCTCCTTCGTTCCAGAAGCCTTGTCCTTCGTTGTCGTTCGATCCGCCGTCTTCTGAGCTCGATTTCGTATTCTTCGTGGACGTCGGTACCTCTTGGTCGCCGCCTTTTCCGTTTCCGTTCGCGCGCGTCATCGTCGTCTCTCTCTCTCTCTCTCTTTAAAATCGTATTCGTCTGCGCTTTCTATTATCCAAACGCCAACGGAAAGAGGTGATGAATTTCGCTTTTACTAAAAGAGAGAGAAGAAATGAACGCGAGAGCTCTTTCGCGTTCAAACAGTGCGAGCGAGAGAGATAAAGCAGCCAGAAACAATCGCGTGTGCGTTTGCGCGCCTCGGAAGTGATGATGCGTCGTTATAGTATTATTCGTTGTGCGTGATGAATAGTAAAGATATAACTGGTCGTTTTGGAGTGTTTTGTGGGGTAGAAAACGCTCCGGCGCGAGTTTCGGCCACTTTTTTTTAAAACACGCGAGGAGAGAGAGCGAGAAAAGAAAACGAGCGCTTTTTCTCGAAAAAGAAGACACTTCTCGTCGAGTGCGGCAAAAAGAAAGCAAAAAGAGGTGCTTTTTTGCCGCTTCTGTTCTCTCCTCTGCGGTGTGTCAATTTGAAAGTTTTCCATTTAAGAACACGCTCGTTATTTGTTGTGGCTTTACGAAGAGAAGACGACACACACAAACAGTCTCACCTTTACGGCACAAATTCACGCGAAGCGAAGCGTCTCTGATAAGTAGTTTGCGTTTTGTTTTGTGTCATTTTTTGTGTACCCGCGAGAAGAGGAGTACATACGATTGAAAGAAATGAAGTGGACAATCCTTGAACCATCATCAGAAGAAGACTGGACCGGGGAGGTACCGCAACCGCGCTCTCACCACGCGAGCATCGCTTTGAATAACAACGCTACGAAGAAAGTTTTAATCTGCGGCGGGGTGTGCGCGAAAACCAATCAGTTGTTGAAAGATTGTTGGACGCTTGATGTGATTGGAAAACGTTGGCAGAGGATTGGCGATTTACCATGCGGGACGGCGTGGGGACACTTGGTGCGATATCACGGGTTGATCGTGCACGTCGGCGGGGTGAGTTCTTCTTCTGGTTCGGAGGAAAACGTTTTGTCGTCGTCGTCGTCTTTCTTCTCGTCGTTTTTCTCCTCCTCCTCTGCTGCCGCTCTCGGTTCGTACGAAAGTTTAACGAGCTCGACGAGAGAACCGGAAAAAGTGAAAGTGTACGCATTGGACGAGGAGAACGGGATGAGTTGGATTGAAAGTCCGACGACCGGGGACGTGCCGACGGAGAAAGTCGGGTCGGCGTGCGTGTCGTTGGGTGATCGGGCGATCGTGTTGCACGGCGGGAAGTGTCTCGGAGGCATACAGAAAGACGTACACTTTGGGTCGCTGAGAATATTAGACGTCCCGACGATGACCTGGATCGCGCCGGTGTCCAAGAGAGATGGGTACGAGGAGGTGGAACCGGGTGTGCATCTGAAACCGCTGCCGAGGTGCGCGCACGTGGCGGTTTTGATGAGCGGTAAACGGATAGCGTTGTTTGGAGGGAAGAACAAATCTGGGCCGATTTACGACGGGTGCGCGGACGTGTACGATTATTTAAACAACAGATGGTTGCGGCCGATTGAGGTTTTTGGTGAGAACATAATCGTAGACACGACGTGTTACGCGCAAACAGACGTCGGCACGTACTGTTTCATGGAGAGAAACGGGGACGTAAACGCGTTAGACGTGAACGAGATGGTCTGGGATCCAAGTTTAGTCAGGTGCTATAATTTGCACGAGTTGGAGGACGACATCGCCGGTCGATCGATGACTTTGTGCGGCGAACTGTTAGTTGTCGTTGGAGGCGCAAAGAAGGATCTGAGCGGAGGGAGTCGGTATCGAGTGGGTGGGTATAACGACGACGAGGTGATGGCGGCGACGTGGACGACGAGATTGGCGCCGGCCAACGCGGCAATCGTCGGGAAAGGCGAAAACGCCGTTTTACCACGAAAGATTGAAGCAGATGCCACCGCCGCCGCCGCCAACATGCAAAAGGTAGGCGTTTGGGACGGAGGCATTGGTAAAGCCGCGAGTGCCTGGAACGATGCTTTGCAACACGCGGCGTCCGAACAACCGTCTTTCCAACAAACACAAACGCAGCAACAAAAGAAGCACGATTTCGATCGATTCTCTCGCAACTCCTACGTGTTAGGCAGCGACTCCGCGGAAAGAGCCATAGAAGGAATAAGCCGCATAGGCGAGGAAGTTCAAAAGCAAAAAAACGGCACGCACGACGACGTTGGTACTTTTTCGGACTCTCGAGAGAAGAACGCGATGACCCGGCGCTTAAACGACCTCATGCGCGACTTGGAAAACGAAAAGCAACTCCGCGAAAAAATCGAACGCATGAACGACGATCTGACTTTAGAATTGAAACACTACGTCGGACGTAAAAACGTCAACGTTCTCGCCACAGAATTAGAAGCCGACCGAGAGAAACTCGCGAAAATGACCGAAGATATGAAAAAACAAAGAGACGAAAAGGACAAAGAGTACGAACAAAAATTCGAAGAGTTGCGGCTCTCCGAAAACGAACGCGAAGACGCTCGAATGTGCAAGAAATGGAAACAAATCGCGGAAACCAGCGGCGAGAAATACGACGAGTTACTCGTCATCGCTCAAACGCAAAAGGAAGGTTTAGACGAGCTGTGCGACGTTTTCCCCGGCGCGAAGAGGTACCTCGATCGAGCGATTCCTTCGTTGGCGAGCGTGCGTATTCCGCGCGTCAGAGAACAAATCATGCCCAGCTGGTTCTCCGACGACGCGAGACATATCAAACGAGGGAGCGCTGCAGACGAGAAGAAAAACGGCGGGTTCTTCGGCAGTTCCTCTTTTCTGGGTGGTTTCTTGTAAAGAGTATTATATATAAATCTCGTATCGTATCGATTTTCTTCACAAAGAGACGCACACAAACATTTCTCATTCTCATCATCATCGCATGCATCGTCGTCGCAAAAACTTCCATCTCCTTCTCCTTCTCCTGACGATTGCTCGTATCACTACTACCGCTGCGACCTCCTCCTCCTCAACGACGCAACGACGACGAAACATCGAAGACGACCTCGGGTTAGAGCGACGACCGTTCGACGACAGTTTAAAACATTCTTCCCGAGACGAAGAAGTTAAAGAGGAGAATAAAATAAACGAAGAGTTACTGGATTACCACGACGCGTACCGAGACCACTCTCACGACCACGAGCACTTGGAGGAAGGAGAGCGCGTCGTGCGTTGGGAGCTGTAGAATTAAGGAGAGAAAGATGACTTTGTTTACGAGTCGAGTCGAGCGTGCGATGATGATGACGAGACGTTGGAGAAGGAGGAAGAGCAGCGTTGTAAGGCGAAGATGTCACTTTACGGCGGCGGGGTCTTCTTCTACTCCTCCTCCCCTACCGTGCGCGGTGGTTTTAGGCGACAACGCGGAAGATTTACGCAGGACCGGGAAAGTCGTGAAAGAGTCGCTCGATTTGAAGAGAGTCGTTATGATTAAATATGGATCCGACGAAGACGGTTTGCGGGAAGGCGAATCGGTCCGAGTAGAGCGAGCGTCGTCATCGGAGGAGGAGGAGGAGGAGGAGGAAGATATGTTTGAGATGAATGAGTGTTCGGGAGAGACGGCTGCAATCGTGGCGTTGGACCCAACCGGAGGTCTGATTGCAAAGATGGGGTTGTCGAGCGTGTTGTGCGTCGTGGGCGTCGCGCGAGATGTGAGTTTAGGCGAAGATATGCACGGGTCGAGAGCAGTGAGAGCCGCTCGGAGAGCGTCGGTCGTAGGAGTTCCAACCGTTGTCGCCTCCGCGGTGACGAGGTCGGGAATGGAAGGCAAAATAGACGCGTGTTTGAAAGCGCTGAAGGTGGTACTGAAGCAAGTGAAAGGCGTAATTTCCATGGAACGAGCGAAGAATTGTCCAAGATCGCACTTTCCATTTCCGACGAACGGAAGGTGGGCGTCGCTCGGTACTACTGCGTTTCCGATTGAAGACGAGGCGCTCTCGAAAGCAATATTTGACGATAGCAGCGGCATTGATTTTGCCAGTAAAGACGCGTGGTCGTTTAGCGGTTCAATCGCACCCGTGCGAGATAGCAGTAATAGTGGTAGTAGTAAAACCGGCGAAACGCCGGAACGCAGAAGGAAGGCGATTAGAGACGCATTCGGAGAAGCCGACGTTTTTTTGCACATCCACGTTGCACCAAACTGGATGGAAAATAAGTTCCAGTCGACTCGCCCGGGAGTTTTGTGGCGTCAACAACGCGTTTCTTCAGATGACAGAGACGACGATAAAACACCCGACGCTTTTGGTCGGACGTTACCCATGCAAAGCATCGCCGCGGACGAAACGAGAGCCGACGAATCCGGCGCCTCCTTCGTCCGACAATTGGCGACAGAATCGATGATTGCGCAGAGACGAAATGAAAACAACAACAACAACAACAACAACAACAACAACAACGCAGAAGAAAAAGAAGACATCGAAAACAAAGTCATCCCGTCTGTGTTCAAAGTATCTTCCGGTACAGTCGTCGCCGACGATTCGCACAAAGGCGACGTCGACGCCGTCTCCAAAGGATTCGCCGCGATATCCACAATATCCGCGTGGCCGCAAGGCCACGCGTTCGCGATACTCGACGACGTCCTCGTCGAAAGTCTCAGAGAAGTAGTAAGTAGCAGCGGGTTGGTTGGTTTACCGTCCTGGTTAGTTCACATCGAAGAATAGATTTTTCATTGCTCTGATAAAGTAAAATAGAAAATAAAACCTACAAATCAATCACCCTGGACAATTTTTGAATTCTATTCAACAACGCGTCGCCATCCTTCACGAACTGTTGATACAACGCGTTCTTCTTATCCGGCCTATTCGTCCTCAATACCCCTTCCACGGCGTC
>Ga0209090_10002057_pt1 | contig 12777 bp, 15 predicted proteins | sample ArcticOcean_MG_C_9_FD_187432 | JGI IMG/M metagenome (GOLD analysis project Ga0209090, IMG submission 187432) | Marine microbial communities from western Arctic Ocean - ArcticOcean_MG_CB2_152 (SPAdes) (version 2) | ecosystem: Environmental > Aquatic > Marine > Oceanic | place: Arctic Ocean... | reverse complement strand
TAAGTTTAAGTACAGCAACCGTAGTGGCGGCTGATGGAAGCCCATACTTAGCGGAATAAGGCTATTTAGACTAAATACTTCTAACAATGTCATTTAGGAGATTTAGATATGGCACAGACTAGAGTAAACGGCGGAGCAGCCGCAGCCAATCATATTGGCGGAAATTTAAACTTTGTTAAAGTTCCTTGTGGTGGTGCAGTTAATGGTAAGCACGGCGTTGGTTCAACAGTTGCGGCGATTGTTTTTGCAACTCAAGAATATGCAAACGTAGTGGCATTATGCCTTTCCAATTCAAACGCAGACGTAGAGATGATCTGCGAAGGTGGATTTGGTTGGACAGATGCAACCTTAAAGACTGCTATTAACGCATTAGGCACAGTAGATAGCATTAACCTTTCAAGTGTTACACCTGTGGTTCACGATGCGTGGGACAGCGAGTAATTTTAACTTTTAGTTAAAACCTAAGAAGGGTACCACCTAGTGGTACCCTTTTTCTTTCAGTATACAATCATTATGGCACAAACGAAAGCATCAGGTTATTCACCTGTTGAATCCATTTCGGGTGACTTACAATTTTTCACCATTAAAACATTAGTAGACGTAACAAACACTGGTGACTTCAATCCTTATAACTCTTATAGCGTTCTTAAAGTTGGTGGTGAAAAAAAGAGTTATAATCAAGCACAGAATCTAAATACAGTAATCCAAACAATTAGTTTACGTACACAACCTATTATTGTGGGTGATGTACGAGTAGATACTAATCAATTGAATATTGGTGATTTTGGCACATTTGCTGATGATGGTGTATCAATTTGGACACTTAAATTTGCAACAGAACATGCACAAGCAATAACGCTTGATTTATTAAAAGAAGAGTTAAATGGTGTACCTATTATTACAGGAACAGCAGGAATTGATACAGATTATGCAGGTGTTATTTTTGATGCAAGTGTTTTTGTCACTGACGCCAATTCAAATTCTTCACTAAATAAGAACATACACTTCGTCCAGCACGAAGAGTTATAATTGAATCGCAGGAACATTAAGTGGCAGAAAGTGCAGCAAGACGATATGAGCCTACAACCCTTGAAAAGGAAAACTTGGAAGCTCACGTAGACCTATGTGCCGAGAGGTACAATAGGTTGGATGAACGTCTCACTCAAATTTATAATAAATTTAGTGATGTTGAACATCATATCAATGAATTTAAAGACACAATGCAAGCAGATAATTCCAAATATATTAAATTATTATTTGGTTCTACTGCAACTATAATGGCAGGTATACTTAGTACCGTTGTTGCATTGTTAATCTCAGGAAAAATTTAAATGCTAGTTGATGAGATTCTTACAGAAGAAATAATCGAAAAAGATATTATTGAACAAAAACTAGCATGGAAACGATCTGGCAATACAGTAAAACAAAAGTATAGATGTGGTAGTGGTCCCCGTAAAGGTAGAATAGTTGCAAAAGCATCCCAATGTTTTGCTCCCCCTGATTTAAAAAAACGATTTAACTTTAAAAAAACGAAAGCAAGAAAAGGCGCATTAATGGCCCGTAAAGCAAAGAAGACTAAAAAATGGAATGCCGCCAGTAGACGTGTTTCTAAATTAAATCGGAAAAGATAATGAGAATTTTAACGCTCAATAATGGGCTTTCTATAATGGTCGGATTAGATGAATCACATCTATTAGAACGACTAAGTGATACAACTTTAAAATCTGAATTAGAAGAACGAGACCAACAGTTGGCATCTCAAATGGTAACCAGAGGATTGTTAAATCGAACCCGTAAAGATGGTAAAATCGCATTCACAAAAAACTAAAATGTCCCCACAAATAACTCAGCGTTTAGAAGAAATTCTACGAACCGCTAGTAAAAAGAGCAAAACAGTCTTTGCTAGTGTTGCTCACAATACCCCAACAATTAATGGATTTAAAATAACAAAAAAGAGAGAATATTATTACACTCTTCAATGGAGTTATTTCTCATTAATTCATACTAAGACTAATGTACAGTATACCAACTTATGTTTTTGGGATACCGCATGTTTAATTGCATCTTTATATGATCCAATGGACAAAGAAATCGATGGGCTTATTAGGGCAATTATAAGACAAGATAAGCAGGGCGAACAACTAAGACATGACATGAGTTTTATAATATCAACCAATAAAGATTTAAAATCAGCGTATCCAATGTTGTTAAGTGACTATGTTTTGCTAAAAGAAGACCTTCTAGACAAATCAAAATACCATGTTAAAGATAAATATTTAAAACAATATCTAGGGCATGATAATGAAAAATTTGGATACTATGAATTACAAAGATGCTAAGGAATTATTTGATTCCTTAAATGAAGAAGTCAATAAAATACGTTTAATTTCTAACCCAACTAATTTCCAAAATGATCCTGCTTTTTCTAAATTAATCCATCTTAGAGAAGAAGTTCGAAAACTTCTTGAAATTGTACCAGCTCATAGGGTAAAAGCAAAAGTTTTTGCAGTCCCTACATTAAATGCAAATGGCAAAATTAATGAAGCAGAAGAAGTTGTTGAAACACATAAACCTCCACAAGCGTCAGAGGACTATACACAAAAAATATGGAACTTTGTTAAAAAGCGTATAGGTGGTGATGTTGATTTTGATACTTATAAACAAGCCTATGAAGAAATGGGTACTCTTAAAAGTATGGATTTACAAGCATTATTAAAACGTGTCCAAGAATTACATAACGAAAAACATAAGGTAGGGGAAAACATGGAACACCCAAAATCAAGTATTATAGAACAATTAATGCCTTTATTTGAGCAGGATTTAGAGCAAGCAGAACTTGTTCTTGCTGCGAAAGATATGGGCGACCGTCTCCAAAAGATGGCTGAAGATTTAGCCTCTATGCAAGTTGAAGACTTAATGCCATTAGTTGCCGCGATGAAAGAGCAAATGGGTCCTGAAAAGGCCGGTGCTTTTGAATCAAGTGCTGATGCCGCTCTCTCAGGAGCATTAGAATCAGTTAAAAGTGCAAAAGAAACTCATGATAATGCAGTACTAGCATTACAGGGTGAAGCATCAATAGAAACTGATATGGACATGGACGAGCCCGCACCCGAAGATATGGGTGACGAAATGTCCATGGACGAGCCCGCACCAGAAATGGAAGTAGACATGGGTGATGAAGAAGCCATGTCCGGTATTGAAGGCGAACCTGAAGGCAGAGAGATTAAAGCAGAAGAAAGTGTACAGTTTTTAAACAAAGCAAAAAACATTTTACGTGCATATAAAACAATTGGTAAATTAGACGAAACGGCATTAGACGAAGCAAAAGCAGTATTAGAAGCCCAAAGTGAAAAACAAAAAGCGGCTTTTCAAAAAATGCTTGATGCTAAACCTAAAAAGAAAAAGAAAAAAGGGTAAGTAATGCATCTTTTTGAACTTGATGATAGAAGTGTTTGGGATAATCTAAATGCTGACTTGTCAGCAATCTTATATCATCTCAGAGAACCAGATCAAGGTATTGAACTTGATGATGTTGTTCGGATAATGCGTAAACAAGGTTATCCGTATACTAAGCCGTCTATTCAAAAAGCAGTAGATGATTTACCATACATTGATAATCTTAATGGTAAAATATCATTTAAGGGTGGTGAACAATTACCAGGTATGGAAGAACCGGGAGCGGTTTTACCAGCAGATGAACCTGTATTGGCTCAAGATCCAACCATTCCAACTGAGCCAGGCGCAGAAGCAATGCAAACGGAACTTCCCCCTACAGATCCAATGGCGGCTCCTGCAGTACCTGGTATGGGTATGGAACCAAGTGCTGAAGTATTGCCAACAGATGTTAATACAGCAACTTATGTGGAGCCACCTGAAGGTGGACCTTCACAAATAAAAACAGCCGCAGTTAGGCAAGCAAAAAAAGCGATAGGATAATATAATGGCGTTTCCAGATGCAAAAGAATTAAGAAATCAACTCTTACCAAACCTTACTACCCAAAAGGAAATAAATGCCATCGAACTTGCTATCGTTACTGCAACTGATTCAGGTACTGCATACTCTGTAAGTGTCGGGGGTGCTAATGTTAGTATCATGACAGACACATCCGCAGAGGGCCTTACAGTAGCAGAATCATATTACACCACGTGGAATGCTGGTGCAAATGCAGTAGATACCTCCAAATTAGCCGAAATCAACTCGGTGATTGACTATTTCGTAAAATTGTCGTATACTATTAAGGTGACAGTGAATCCAAGCACAAGTACGACTCTTTTATGGAAAGTTTCCTGGTAACATCATATAAAATAACATGACAAGTATAGTAAAACAATTCCAGTATCCAGAATTGTCACGAACTTCCAACGGAAGTCGTAGATATCTCGTTGCTGGAAAACGCCTCCCAAGTGTTACAACCATCCTTGACGCTTGCACCGATAAGACGTGGCTCATTGAATGGAAAAAGCGAGTTGGGGAAGTTGAAGCGAAAAGGATAAGTACAGAAAGCAGTAATATTGGTACGTTGGTACACTCTTGTCTGGAGCACCATATACAAAAAACCCAGACTAGCAAAAAAAATAATTTAGTGTACCAACTTGCCAGCAAAATGGCTAATGCCATTATAGTCAATGGTCTTAAACATATTCCAGTTGTTTGGGGTGTTGAAGCAAAATTATATTACGAAGATCTATATGCAGGCACAACAGACCTGGTTGGCTTATGGAAGAACAAACCCGCCATAATAGATTTTAAAACAACAAAAAATAAGAAGACAAAAAAAGATATTCAAAATTATTTTTTACAGGGGGTGGCTTATGCACACGCACATAACCAAATGTTTGATACGAACATAGAAACAGTGGTTATACTCATGGTAGACAGAGACGCTAAATATTCCTGTTTTGAAACTGAGCCTGGAGAGTTTGAACGATATGGCGATATTTGGAATAATTATCTTTGTCAATATTACAAATTAAACATTGATGTGTAAAAGGATGAAATAGTAATGAAGACAATTACCATAACGAAACGTAATGGAACGAGGGTACCTTTAAATATAGATAAAATCCACAAAATGGTGGAAGAAGCATGTTTAGATATAAATGGTGTAAGTGTAAGCCAAGTAGAAATGAATGCCGATTTACAATGGTATAACGGCATAAGCACACAAGACATTCAAAGTATATTAATAAGGTCAGCAACAGATTTAATCAATTTAGACACCCCAAATTATCAATATGTAGCCGCACGGTTACTGCTTTTTTCAATTAGAAAGCAAGCACTTAAACAATTTAATTATATTCCCTTAAAAGATTTAGTACAACGTAATACCGAGTTAGGTGTATATGATAAGGCAATATATGATTGGTATGATTCAAAAGAATTAGAATTATTAGACAGTTTTATAGATCACAGACGAGATTTAAATTTCACTCATGCGGCAATGCAACAAGTAGTGGACAAATATCTTGTACAAGATAGATCAAATGGTGAAGTATTTGAAACTCCCCAATATATGTATATCTTAATTGCGGCAACTTTATTTGCACAATATCCAACACAAACACGAATGCACTATGTAAAGAGGTATTATGATGCAATCTCACAATTCAAAATTAACATCCCAACCCCTGTCATGTCTGGTGTACGAACTCCTATTAGACAATTTGCTAGTTGTGTCTTGGTTGATGTGGACGATACCTTGCCTAGCATTTTCCATAGTGATTCGGCTATTGGATTTTATGTGGCTCGCAGAGCTGGCATTGGTATCAACGCAGGTCGTATACGTGGGATTAATTCAAAAATCAGAGGAGGGGAAGTATCCCACACAGGGGTTATTCCGTTTCTAAAAAAGTTTGAATCAACAGTTAGATGTTGTACACAAAATGGTGTACGTGGTGGAAGTGCAACTGTACACTTTCCAATTTGGCATAAAGAAATAGAAGACATTATTGTTCTTAAAAATAACAAAGGCACAGAAGACAATCGTGTACGCAAGTTAGATTACTCAATTCAAATGAGTAAAATATTTTATGAGCGATTACTTAAGAATGAAGACATAACATTATTCAGTCCTCATGATGCACCTGATTTATATGAGGCTTTTGGTAAAAATGAAGTGTTTGATGACTTATATATTCGGTACGAAAACGATAGAACCACGCCCAAAAAGACAGTAAAAGCAATGGATTTGTTCCAAAACCTGCTCAAAGAGAGAGCAGAAACTGGACGGGTATACATTATGAATATTGACCACTGTAACTCACATAGTAGTTTTACAGACCAAATTTACATGAGTAATTTATGCCAGGAAATTACTTTACCAACTGTGCCAATACAACATTTAGATGGTGAAGGTGAAATTGCATTATGCATTTTGAGTGCCTTAAATGTAGGCAATTTACGAGACTTAGACGAACTAGACAACTTATGTGATTTAGCAGTTCGTTCATTAGAAGAAATTATTGATTTCCAAGACTATCCAGTGCAGGCGGCAGAATTTAGTACTAAAAATCGACGTAGTTTAGGTATTGGATTTATTGGCCTTGCACATTACTTGGCAAAAAATAAAGTATCATATTGGGATAAAGAAGCATATAAATTAGTTAATGAATTGGCTGAAGCATTTCAGTATAATTTAATTAAAGCAAGTAATCATGTAGCAAAAGAAAAAGGCCCATGTGGTTATTATGATAGAACAAAATATAGTAAAGGTATTTTTCCAATAGACACATATAAGAGCGATGTTGATGACATTGTAACTTCAAAAATGCAGATGGATTGGAAAACTTTACGTAAAAATGTTAAAGAATATGGTTTACGACATAGTACATTGACTGCTCAAATGCCTAGTGAAAGTAGTAGTGTAGTATGTAATGAAACAAATGGTATTGAACCTCCAAGAGGATTTTTGAGTATTAAGAAAAGTAAAAAAGGAACACTAAAACAAATTGTTCCTGGTTATAGAAACTTAAAAAATTATTATACTTTGTTATGGGATATGCCGGATAATGAAGGGTATATAAAAATTGTAAGCATAATGCAAAAGTATTTTGATCAAGCAATATCTGGAAATTGGTCATATAATCCAATTAAATTTGAAAATAACGAAGTGCCATTAAGTGTAATGATGGGTGACTTACTAACAACGTACAAGTATGGATGGAAAACAAGTTACTATCAAAATACACACGATGCTAAATCAGATGATCAATCAGAATCATTAGAAGAGGCAAGTAAATTTGATATGGCACAAAAACTAGAACCAACATCTTTTCAACCAGACATTAATAAACCATTAATACACAATGTACAATCTAACCTTGCAACGGAAGAAGAGTGTGAGGCATGTACCATTTAAGAGGAAAAAATGAAAACAGTATTCAATCGAAAAAAGAATATTGATTTTACAAAACAGCCAATGTTTTTTGGCGAGGCCCAAAATATACAAAGATACGACAATTACAAATATCCAATCTTTGATAAATTAACACAACGACAATTAAGTTACTTTTGGAGACCAGAAGAGGTTAGTCTCCAAAAAGATAGATCAGACTACCAAAATTTTAGAGAAGAACAAAAGTTTATCTTTACTAGTAATCTTAAATATCAAACAATGCTTGACTCAGTTCAAGGACGGGGCCCAGCATTAGCATTTGGACCGTATTGTAGTCTACCAGAATTAGAAAGTTGCATATTAACATGGGATTTCTTTGAGAGTATTCATAGTCGTTCGTATACACATATTGTTAAAAATATATACTCAAATCCTAGTGAAATATTTGATACAATATTAGATGATGAAAACATACTTGCTAGAGCATTAACTGTTACAGACGCTTATGACAAGTTTTTAAAGTTGTCTGATGAACACTTTATTAAAAATAAAGGCACATTGTACGATGTTAAAAAACAACTATTACTTGCAGTAGTAAATGTACATGCATTAGAAGCACTTCGTTTTTATGTTAGTTTTGCTTGCAGTTTTGCATTTGGTGAGCTTAAAGTAATGGAGGGCTCAGCAAAAATTATTGGGTTAATAGCACGTGATGAAGCATTACATTTGGCTATTACTAATAACATAATTAAAAATTGGCAAAAGGGTGATGATCCAGAATTTGTAAAAATTTGGGAAGAAAGTAAAGACGATGTTTATGAAATTTATGATACAGTAGTTAAAGAGGAAAAAGAATGGGCTGATTATATGATGAGCAAAGGCAGTATAATTGGATTAAATGCTACATTATTACATCAGTACATTGAAGTTACTGCTAACAAACGATTAAAGAATTTAGGGTTACATCCAGTATATGATATAAGTTCAAGTGCAAATCCTCTTCCATGGATGCAACATTGGATTGAAAGTAAATCAGTACAAGTAGCACCACAAGAAACTGAAGTTGAATCCTATGTAATTGGGGGCATTAAACAAGACGTAAAGGAAGACACATTTGCAGGATTTAAACTATGATTAAAATATACGGAAAACCAGATTGCATACAATGTAAGTCCGCATTAAGTTTATTAGAACGAAAAGAAATCCCACATCAATATGTTGAATTATCAACATCAGATTCAATACAACAATTTTTAAAAATCTACCCACATGTAAATAAAATGCCTTACATTCTCAAAGATGATCAAGTGATTGGCGGATACAAAGAACTCCATCAAGGAATCTTTGCTTACGGAACGATTAAATAGTAGTGTAAAGGCAAAAAGTACATGGCATATTCAGATTTCGCAAACAATTTACAATCTTATACCCAATATCTACAAGGCGGTCAAGAAATACCTCTAGGCGGAGGTGCGGGCTTTGGCGTTAAAGTAGAAATGGGGCCGGGCATGAAACAAGCAATTTGTAATATGCTTGCTGGAAAAGGATTCAAACCTCTACCAGATATTCCTATCTGCTTAGATTTAAATATTAATCAGTTACTTGGTTTACCAGGCTTAAATGCCGGATTAATGGGTGGATTGGGAGCGGCAAGAGATGCTCTTGATGCATTCAACGAACATACTGGCATTGGTCCAACATTGGGTAGAATAAATGCAATCGTTGCACAAATTGCTCATATTGCTAATATGATTAATTTTTGTAATGAACCAATTAACCCGCCTCCTATTCCAAATTTTTTAGAAGAGTCATTTGGTAGTTTTTTGGGTGCTGGTGAAAACATTTTAACAAAATTAGGAACAGTTATTCCAGATAAAGCCGCAGTATGTTATGATTATAGAACAGGTCAAGTAAACGTAGATGCTTATGTACCAGATTTAGATTCAGTATTGGCTGAAATACGAGCAATGGCCGAAGAAGGATTAGCGGCACTTAGTTTTGCTCAGTTACAAAAATGGATGGCTACACTTTATGAAATTAGAAATGAATTTTTATCATTAATTGCAAAAGAAAACGATTTAGCCGCTGGTGGTGTTGAAAAAACAGCTCAAGGATTTCTTGCATTAGGCAAGGCGGCCGATATTAGAATATTAAATCCAGATACATTATTATTTCCAGCAGAACAACCAAAAGTAAACTCAATTACATTTTCTGATGATGGCTCGCCAATAACAATACTTTCAAATACTATTGTTAAAGAAGAAGCGGCAACCACACAAGTAATTGAAGTAACTTTTAATACACCAATGATGGATGGAACTATAGTTGGTGGTGCAGATGCTGAAATAGCGGCAATGGTAGAAGGCGGGCAAGTAACCGGTCTTCAAATACGTAATGGTGGATATGGGTATTATGATGCACCAGCAATTAAATTTACACATGGCAATGGTGCTGGTGCAACTGCAACATGTGTTGTTGATGCAAATGGCACAATTATAAAATGTAGAGTTGCTAGTAGAGGTTCAAATTATTATGAGTCTGAAACAACAAATGATTCAATACCTCTTATATCACTTATTCCACAACCATCAGCATGTGGTTTGCAAGTATCAACTAATAGCAGTTTTAGTTCATTGGTACCGCTAGAACAAACACCAACATATGACCCAACACATAAAACATTTAGATTCAGTTACAATGGTCTTGCCACAGATTATGTATATCATGTTAGAGTAATGAATAGAGTTCGTAGTGCCGGTAAAGTGGATAGATTTATAAGAAAAACAACTAATTGGGTTAGTACTTATGAATATCATGCAGGTGATTATGTATACGATGATGGATATGCACCATCATCATGGAAAGGTGCAATACTATATAAATGTTTATTAGAAAACACCAATTTGAAACCAAATGCAAATCAGACTGAATGGCTAAAAGTACAAGATAGCAATACTGCTGATCAAACAATGTCAACTGAGGAATCATGGCAACCAAATTATGTTTCTATTAGTACACCGTATAATGGACCATTTGAGTTTATTGGAATAGATATTGCAGGCGGTATGGGAACTGGTTGTAGAACTTTTATTGAAAAGGGAACAGCAGGATATACACAATCAGGTCAAACAATAACATGGCAGGCGTCTGAAGAATATTCAGAAGGTCAGTATATATACACACCAGCAGATCCAGGTATACCTCATACAGGATTATTATATACAGCGGGTGTTGATAATGGTGGTTCAGGATACACAACTGCACCAACAGTAACAATAGATCCGCCATCATTAGTTGTACCACAACAATGTACTGTTTCACCAGTTGTAAGTGCATCTACAGGAAAAATAACTGAAATAACTGTTACAGTTGGTGGTGCTGGATATCTTTCGGCACCCAATGTTACAATCGAAATCCCACCAGTTGCATTATATTCTGAAGAAAACACAACTGCAACGGGCATTCAAGCAACTGCAACTGCATCAATGACAAGTGGCATAGTAACGGCAATTAATATAACTGATGTAGGTGCTGGTTATGATAGCACAAATCCACCAGCAATCACAGTTGATGCACCACCACAAGTTGATCCTGCTACTGCAACTGCAAATATTGCAAATGGAAAAGTTACAAGTTTTAACCTTACTAACGCAGGTTCAGGATATAGTTTTAATCCAACAATTACAATGACTGGTGGTGGTGGTGGTACTGGTGCGGCCGCCTTATCATATATTGACCCAGCAACCGGAGAGGTTACTGCGATATTACTTAATGATAAAGGTATTGCTGGTAACGAACCAACTCATACTGGTGGCTCTCAAACAACGTCTGGAGGCACCATTAGTTGGAATTACATTACAGAATATAAAAAAGATATTATTACATTTAATATTGCTACACCGGGATTGGCATATTCAACAAATCCATATTCAGTTATTGAAATGGATGACATTGCAAAAACCCATATACAAATCTTTAATACAGATAACGAAATTGTTCAAAATGCTAATCCAGTATCACAAGGTGGTCAGACTTATAGTACAGTACCAGATACAATTCAAGATATGGTGCCACACATATATGGTAAGTCATCTGATCTTGTTGATAGAGTATGGCAAGATACAAGTGGTGCACCAATAAGCACAAATTCGGGTGCGGCCGCAACAATACAATTTAAGACTGCTGAAATACCAACAGTTGCTGGTACAGGTGCTGGGGAGCAAATCGGTCTTGGACAATTTGGATATGATCAACCCGGCGGTGCTCCAAATTATCCTGATATTACTTTTGCGGCAAATCATGTACAATCTTTATTTTACGCTCATGCAAGATTATCAAATTATAAAGTATCTAAAACAGATGGTACTGTTTTAAATTCCCTGCTAGAATCATTTTTAGGTCCTGAGATGCTTGAAATACTTGAAGGTGGTGAAGAATATGTTGCAGATGAAATTACTCAAACACCAATATATGATTATTGTGGAAATATTATAGGTTATAATAATGTTGCGGCATCTGGAGTAATTTATACACGAACAGGCGAAACAACAAGTGTTACAACTGATGCTTCACTCACTGGAAGTGATGCTCGTATTAAAAAAGATATTCGTTTAATAAGTGACCCAATAGAAAAAATATTAAGTTTGAATGGATATCATTTTTATAATACAAATACTGAACGAGAAGAGATTGGATTAATTGCACAAGAAATAGAAGAAGTTCTTCCAGAATTAGTACATACATTACAACATGCAAAATATTCAGATGGATTAAAAGTTTTAAACTATGGAAATATTGCAGGGTTGTTGATAGAAGGTATAAAAGCACAAAATAATAAAATAGAGTCTTTAGAAGATAGACTTAAAATAATTGAAGGAAAAATATAATGCCAAATCCAGCGATACACCCCGGAAGTATGACAATCGGCCATCCAGCACAAGGATTTCCACCTAAACAAAGTGTTAATGCCGCCTTAAACAGTAAAATGGGCGGAGCAGGTGGACCACAACGTATTGGTGATTCATATACTAATGACCATGACTCATTATGGAATGCATCAAAAAGTTATAAGCCTGGCGAGCGAGTAGGTTCTGGACCCCCACCAGAAAACTGGCAATCAATCAAACCTGGCTCAGGAAAAAGTCCATTTTCTGATTATTACTGGTCTAACTATCATTCACCTAGTTGGGAACGATCCGGCCCACCAGTACTGCCAACAAGAGAAATTGAAACTGGCAGTCCAAATGTCATGTGTGAAGGGAAACAAGGCGTAACTCTTGGTTCTAAAATAGAAGAGTGCCATGACCAAATAAATTACGTTCCTGTCACAAATGTTACTGCAAATCAGTAAATTTCCTTGACATTTCGTTTTAGATTACGTATAATTAAATAAATATAATGGTTGTATTGATGATACGATGAGATAGTGTATCAAGACCTGGGT
>Ga0209090_10002055_pt1 | contig 12785 bp, 19 predicted proteins | sample ArcticOcean_MG_C_9_FD_187432 | JGI IMG/M metagenome (GOLD analysis project Ga0209090, IMG submission 187432) | Marine microbial communities from western Arctic Ocean - ArcticOcean_MG_CB2_152 (SPAdes) (version 2) | ecosystem: Environmental > Aquatic > Marine > Oceanic | place: Arctic Ocean... | reverse complement strand
ATAATGTAAGCGATGTAACTGATGATCAGGTAGCTGGAGCAGGAACTTATGCGGCAGCTTTAGGAACAGAGGTTCTTTTAGCTGAAAGCATTAAAATGGGAGCAACAGTAGTTGGTGGCCCAATAGGTTATGTTATTGGTGGGCTTGGTGGTGGCGCAATAGGTTCTATTGCAGCACAAAAATTAATCAATCCAGGTGGCGAAATATCTATCGGTAGAGTTATAGCTGATTCTTTTATTAACTTAATACCAGGTTCTAAAATTACAAAAGGAGCTAAAACAGTAAGTGGAGTTGTAGCAAGAACAGCAGGAGTAGGGGCAGCAATAGGAGCTGGAGGAGTAACTGCTGAAACAATTATAGATGAACACAGATTACCTACAATATCAGAACTAGCAACATCAGGACTTACGGCAGCAGCTTTAGGTGGGAGTTTAGGGTTTACAGGAGCTAAGTTTAATAAAATATACAACAAGGTTGGTGGCTTAACTGCTAAAGAAGTTGATGTATTACTTGATCCTGCAACGCCACCAGATCTAATAAAGACTCGCCTAGAAGATGTTGACCCAAAAGACATTAGAACTCTTGGAAAGAATTTAATGGAATTACAAAAACAGTATAATTCTACATACGATAAAACTGTTATTGGACAAAGAATAAAAAAACTATACAGAGAGTATATTGATAACAAAGCATTAGCTTTAGATTTACAACAAACATCTGGTGGAAGTCAGTTTGTAAACCCTAAAGGGTTGTTCAAGGTAACTGATGATGAAACCGATTACTACATGGCAACTGTTGTAAGGGAAGGAATATCTGCAAATCAGTTAGATGGTTATGTAGACTTTTACAAGAAAACAAACGACATAGCTATAGATGTAGGAAAAAGAATAAATAAGTCTGGAGTTGATGTAAATACTGATGTTAGCAACTATTTAAAAGCAAAACACTCAATTAAATATAATAAAGAAAACGCTGCATCTTTTGGTAAAAGCGAAAATAACTTTATTATGGTTAATAAACAAAAGTTAAATGAAAAAACAGGTAAGATGCAAACATACCAAGTTAAACAATACCAAGCTACAGATGGCGCATCAGGTATGTCTACTAGCGAAGCTAAATCAATTATAAAGGCTTTTGAAGATGCTGACCTTCAGAACACTTACAAAGCTGTTATTGCTGGTAAAAAACATTTATCAGATGAAATACTAGAACAAGCAAAAAGAGGTGGATTAATTAATGATGCTACCTACAAAGAATTAAGAGAAAAATATCCTGACTATGTTCCTTTAAACAGAGTTATGCTTGATGATGTAATTTTAGACAGAAACACTACCTCTTTTATGCAAGAAGTTACACAAACAGGTGTTAGAAAAGCAAAAGGAAGTGAAAAAGAAGTTATGAATATAGATCAAAACATAATGGATAACTTGTCAGCTATGACAATCAAAGCCAACGCTAACCTTGCTAATCAGAAGTTTTTAAAATTAGTTGAAAGCCCAGACAACATAGAAAAGGCAAACCAAGTATTAAAAACTACTAAAGCCGGTGGAATAAGATTTCAAAAAGCAACTAACTATGATGACAAAAACACTTTACTAAGTGTATACGAAGATGGCAAAAGAACATTTATTAAGTTTAAAGACCCTGAAGTAGCTCAAGCATTTAAAGGCGTACCTATGCACACTATGAGTTCAGTAGCTCAGTTTCTTAAAGGTATAGGTAGGGCTTATATTTCAGTAAGAGGTCAACTATTAACAAGATTTAACTTAGTAGAGTTTCCTGTTGCAAACAAAATTCGTGATATGCAAGAAACCTTTATAAACAACATGGCAAAATATGGAGTGGGCAAAGCATCTACTGCTATAAACCCAATGACCATAGCTAGAGCATCATCAAAAATAATAGCTAAAAAGAACTTAGGTAGACCTGCAAAAGATGCGAAAGAACAAGCACTTTATGATTTACACGATGAATTTAAAGCAGAAGGTGGTTCTACTGGTGGTTTAGGTCTTTACTCAAGAAACGATGTAAGAAGGGAGATTGAAAAAATATCTCAAGACCAGCTCAAAGGAACTACTAAAAAATGGTTTCAAAAGTTCAACAGATTTGTAGATAAGTATAATGAGGTTTTTGAGGATTCTTCTAGGTTTGCAACTTACAGGTTAGCAAAAGAAGCTGGGGCTACTAAATCACAAGCAGCATTAGCAGCAAGAAATGCTAGTTTTGATCCTCTTAAACAAGGTACTGAAGGGGAAACATTAAGAGCCATGTACTTGTTTGCTAACCCTGCAATACAAAGTTCAAAAAATATTATAAAAAGTGTCTTTACCAAACCTAAAGTTTTTGCTCAAGTTATGGGTGGTTTGTTTACTATGGAATTAGTAAGACACCAATGGAACTTGTCTATGGACGAGGATTATATTACTAAGTTAAAAACCCAAAGCGGCAGCGATTATCTAAATAATAAAAATTTCTTAGTTATTACTGGAAAAAAAGAAGATGGAACTTTAACTTACGCTTCGCTTCCTACTGCTTACCCTGTTGTTCCTTTTAAAGTATTAGCAAATAAAACAGCTAGAATGGTTAGTGGCGATTTAAGTCTTGAAGAAGGAGCTGGAACTCCATTAGAAATTGCTTCAGAAACATTAGATGCTTATAACCCTGTAGGGGGTTCGTTGCTTCCGACTCCTATTGCAGAAGGATATTCTTTAATAACAAACAAAGATGGTTTGGGTAGAGATATTAGACCTGGTTGGAACGAAGATGCAATAATGCACTCCTCTAAAAATGTTTATGATTTTACAGCAGAAACTAAAGGTGGCGAATTGGCTATGGCTCTAGCAGACACATTGAGAACAGCTTATGGTTTTGATACATCTCCAGAAAACATGCTTTATCTTTATGAAACTGCTTTAGGCGGCCCTGGAAGAACCATGGAACAAATAATAAATGCAGTATCTAAAGCGTATAACGGAGTAGAATTACAACCAAACGAAATACCTTTCCTTCGTAGATACATAGGTAAGACTTATGAGAAAAAAATTGATTTAAGACTAAAGGAAACTTTAAGAGTATTAGAAGAAGTTTCTGAACAAGCAGGGTCTGACTCGGAAGTAGATGGTAGAACCACTAGAAGTATAATGAGGGAGGTTTTAAAAGCTCCTGAAAGCGAAAGAATAAATGTATTACAAGATCAGATATTTAAAAAAGGAGAAGAAAACCTTATAAATGATAAAGTCTTGAAAAGAATTAAAGAATCATTAAAAGATGAAAAACTAGGGCTTACAGGAATTGATAAAAGAATTAAGGGCTTACCAACCAAAGCTAGAGCAGACTTTATTATAAAACAAGTAAGCACCTTACCTGCTAGTGAAGTAAGACCTTATTTACAGGATCTGGTAAGAAAAAGAATTTTGACTAAAGATGTTAGAAGGGAACTTCGGAAAAACGAAGACTACGAAAACATATTTTTGAGGAAACTGCAATGATCCCAATGGAACTTATATCAATGCTTGGCTCTACCTTACTTGGTGGTGCTATGAGTATACTATCCCAACGAGGACAAGCAGAAGCTGAGAAACAGAAGATGTTAATGCAACGAGCAGGGTTTGCAGCTAAACAAACTGACAAGGCTCGTGATGTTAAAGACCCACATACTATGCACACTAGAAGATGGATTGCATTAATGTGTGTATTTTCTATTATAGTCGTACCAATTATTGCTCCAATTATTACTGATGTGAATGTAATCTACCAGATCATAACTGAAGAAGACTCAGGTTGGTGGATATTTGGCTCAAGCTATGAAACTTCAACATGGAGAGAAGGCAACGCAATCTTTATAACTAACCTACAATCACACACAATATTCTCAATTATAGGGTTATATTTTGGCGGCTCACTAACAAGAAAATAGGAGATGTTTAAACATGGTAGCTAAGAAGTATCAAAATAAGACAGGTGGTTTAAACGAAGCCGGTAGAAAACATTTTAAAAGAACTACAGGCGCTAATCTTAAAAGACCAGTTACCGGTAAAGCCCCTAAAGGATCTAAAGCGGCAGGAAGAAAAGCTAGTTTTTGTGCAAGAATGGGTGGTGTTAAAGGCCCAATGAAAGATTCTAAAGGTAGACCGACAAGGAAAGCACTGGCACTTAGGAAATGGAAATGTCGAAAGTCGTAAAAGGACTGGGTATTCTTGGATTGTTAATCTTAGCTTTATGCTTAGAAAATGCTATTGCAGATGTTACTTCAAGTGGCAGTACAACCAACAGTCAGCAAAACACAACAGGTTCTAACACTGCAATCACAGGTGGTTACGAATCAGCAACAACTTACCAATCAGGTTCTAGTTCTAACAGTACAACGAATAATGAAACAAACAATAGCAGTAATACTAAAACTGCTGTAAACCCCTCTAATGCCCCTGCTATGAGTGTTTATGGCCAAGATAGTTGTGTTATACCATTAGCAGCAGGAATTACTGTAATCGGTTTCTCAGGCACATTTGGGAGCTATTATGCTGACCCTAATTGCGAAAGAAGAAAATCTGTAGCTGTCTTATCTAAGCTAGGCATGAAAGTCGCAGCAATATCATTGATGTGCCAAGATGAGAATGTATGGCAGAGTATGTGGGACTCAAATACGCCATGTCCAATAGAGGGAATGATATCTCAAGCCGCAAAGAAAAAATGGATAGAGGTTGGTGGATTCCACAGAACAAAACAAAAAGCATATAACGATAAAACGAGTATGACCTGGAATGATTAGAGCAATACTACTACTATTTCCTTTGACTTTGTTTGCAGAAACTACTGGTAACTTATTACCTCAACAGTTTTTTAATAACAATCAAGGACATGGTGGTTGGAATTGTAATGATCCATCTCACAATCATGGCAACAGCACTGTAGCTGCTGTTCATGGAGATTTTATAGAGAACACAGTTACACTGGGAGATACACTTAATCAGTCAGAAATAAATGGTGGTTGGACATCTACACTGGGTGCTGATATATGGGGTTGGAACGCTTACGATCAGGGAATTAAGATGAGCCAAACCATAACTGATTCAAGTGGCACAGTTACTACACAGATAAGAGATGTAGTTATTCCTGGTTGTAGTGGATATAACTGTAGTTCGTATGAAACTTATACAGATAGTTATACACAAGGTTTAAACAGTCAGTCAGACTACAATATTAAGGTAAGATTTGACTTTACCGAGTCATCTCAATCCACTTCTCACAGAGCAGTAGACCTAAAAAACCCTATATTAACTATAGAACACAGCTTAATTAGTGTTAGTCAAGTCGCTCAGTTGAAGACAATGAGTGAAACAGTGTATAATACAGTAGAAGATATAGAATTTTACGAGTATATACCCGAAGAAGAATTTACATTTGAAATAATAGAGCAACCTATGATAGAAATTTCTACCATAGAAGAGTTTTACTTTGAGCCACAGGCTATTGAAGAGTTAAACGCTGGAGTTGTTGATGTATTTCAGGAGATAACATATGAAGAAATCCCAACAGAAATCAAAATTGAAGAAGTTTTTATTGAAAGAACAGAAAGTTTCAGCGACACCCCAACAAGCATTATCGAAGAGTTCTTTGCCGAAGAACGGCAGACCGAGTTCCAAACCACAGACACTAGCAGAATCGTTGAGTCAGAGCCTATACGAGAAGAAGTTAGCTCAAGAGAAGATGGAGAAATTAGTAGCAAAAGAAGCGAAAGTATTACAACAGAAGAAATTAGCAGAGAAGAAAATGGAACTCCACCAAGAGAAAGTGAAGAAAGAATTACTACAGAGCCTAGAGAAGAAAGCACAGTTGCAGAAACCACACCTGAAGTTGTGGAAGAAACTGAAAGTATTGCTCCTGGATCTGAAACAGAAGATACTATCGTTGCTGAAGAAATAGATGAGCCTGTCGGAGAAGGAGAAGCAGATGGAGGTGGATCAGGAGATGAACGAACTGAAACTGTTGCTACAGGAGAAGAACCCATCGAAAGCCGAAGTGAATCGGTGGAAGAAAGCAGGACTGAAGGAGCTGCTAGAGTCAGTAATCAAACTATTACAGTAGAATCTATAGAAAAAAAGGTCAATGAAACCCTTAAACGAGTAGACCAAAGACTGGTCGCCACTTCCCTCATTGTGGCTAGGGCTATGGAAAGCCCACTTTCTATGGACAATTACGGAAATACAAACAATAATATATTTATAAATCAACTAAACATTGATGGAGGAGATTATTATGACCAAAGAGAATACATTGATACTAGAAATATATATGCTCAGAGCCAAGTTACATATAACGACCCTGTGGCAAAGAGTCAAAAGATTCTTCAGGAATCTATAGACAATCGCATAAGGGCAGAAGAACATTTAAAACGAATAAGAGGATATTGATATGGGAGTAAAGGAATGGCTTGGAATAGGCTCACTCATAATTACATTACTGGGATTTGCAATCTTCCAAGGAAAGCTGATCGAAAGAATTAATGTATTAGAATCTCAACAATCAGTAGATATTAAACCTATCGTAGCAGACATTGCTATTAACAAAGCCGAGATAGCAGTATTAAATGCTAAAGTTAATGAGATGAAAGCCAGATCAGACAACCCACTAGGACAATAAAATGCCAAAGAAAGCAGATTTAGAAAAAGAAATTAAGTTTATAGAATACTTTACGGAAGGTAAGTTTGCCGGTAACGCAACACAATCAGCAATAGCGGCAGGGTGGAACAAAGATAAGAAACCTGCACAAATGGGAGCTTATTTAAGAAAAAAACTTAGCGCAGAGATACGAAAAAAGAATGAAGAAAGAATTTCTAACACAAGTGGCACAGCTATTTCTGTTTTAAAAGACTTATTACTTTCAGATCAGGACTCTGTTAGATTAAACACAGCAAAACTTATCCTAGAACTAGGATCATTTTCTAGTCAGACTATAAACTTAAATGTAGATAATACTCATCAAAAATCAGATGAAGAACTTGTTTCAGAACTAAACTCATTGGTAAAAGCTATCCCAAGTTTAAACACTATAGGCACAAATAGTTTAAACGACTTGGAAGAAGACATTGAACAAGAAAACAACAACCTTGAAAAGAAAAAACAAGAAATAGTCAAACACTAATTTTCTTCTTTTTCTGCTTCCAGTATCGCTAAACCTATCTGATAAGCTATCTGCGGCACAATAGCATTACCTAGTCCTTTAATTCTGTCCACCCTTCTGGATATCCCATGAGCCACTCTACCCACTCTGGGTTCAAAGCTGAACCTTTCGTGATCCATGCTTCTTTGTTGCTCTTTGCTATAACTTGTGGAAGTAATTTCCTTGTCGAGTTCACTACTGCTTTCCCTGTATCTTTGTAATCCCTCGCTGTCGGAGTTGGAAACATCTTTACTGAGTCTGCTAGATTCAGACTGTGAGAGTCCTTCCCATCTTTTGTCAATCTTCTTCCTTTCTCGTTTAGTTTCATGTTTGGGTGTTCTATCTCCTGTGTCGTAGGAGTAGGCCACATTTTCTGTTTCTCCTCGTACAGAATTGCATCTGATAGTTTTGCTCCGAAGGTGTTTTCTGGCTTGTTCTTCTTGCGCAGAATATAACTCCCTGTCTTTGTTTTCTCCACTCGGCTCGATTGCTCTCCCCCCTCTACACAATTTACTGTCGGAGTAGGCCACAATCCAGACTCTGTATCTTTGGTGCGGGGCATTGACTGCTGAAGCTGGAATAACAAACGATTGGACTTCGTAACCTTCGTTTTCCAGATCAACGCACACTTGCTCGAATACCATGCCGTTTTCGATTGAAGTAAGGTTTCGGACATTTTCGCCAATAACGAATCTCGGTTTCGATGCTTTGATAACTCGTAACATTTCTGGCCAGAGGTGGCGATCATCTTCTGTACCTTTTCTTTTACCTGCAACGGAGAAAGGTTGGCATGGGAATCCTCCAACAACAACATCTGCTTGTTCTTGTCCTTCATAATTTTTTATATCTCCTGTAATTGGTACACCAGGAAAGTTTTTTGCCAAAACCTTCTGACACCATTCATTATTTTCTACAAATTGTACTGTTTCAAATCCACCGGTAGCTTCTAGTCCTAAACTAAAACCACCTATGCCGCTAAATAAATCTATAATTTTCATTAATTGTCCTCAAAATCTTTACACGAGCATATTTTTATAATAATTGCATGTTCCGTAGAAAGAAGATTATAAGAAATATGATCGTAAGCATCTTCAAGATTCATCTCATCTTCTGTTACTAATATTAATGCCATTTTATCAATATCATAAACTAGCTTTGGCTCAATAGACTGTTGCACACCTATTACAGCTTCATCAAAACCATCTATCTTTAATAACTCATCACCATTCATATTTATTATCTCTAAAAAGGCCATGATCTGGTTTGCGTTTTAACTTGCGAATCTTTACTTCGCTATGTTTAAACGAAACTACTTCTGGCAACTTCTCGCTATCAGCAATTACTTTATCTCTAGCTTCTTCCTCTGAAGCCGCACCAACAGCACCACTAAAAGTTACTGTGGCTCTATAACAATAGTAATTCTTTTTCATGTGTCACCTATTTTAGACAGAGAATCCTGTTCCAGATCATAAATCATTTGCGATATTTGTTTATATCCTTTGCTAATCTTTCTATACTCTGTTTCCTGAAGATCCATAATCGAACATTTAGTTCTATCATCGTATATAAAAACTCCTTTGTTACAGTGATTACAGTCCTCTATAACCTTGTCAAAGGTAGTATATCCAACTCCTTGGCAAAAAGGACAAGCACCCATAACATTTTCTAGCATAGCGCACTTAACTATTTTCTCTAAAGTTTCAGAATTTATATCAATGTTATTAAATATTTTTTCTGTTTCATTGTTAAAATGTTTAAACAGTCTTTGCAAAGCCGTGTTGTCGTTTAAGTATTTCATCAAAAGAAAGTCAGTTTGATTTTGGGTTAGTTTTGAATAAGATAATATAACTGATATATCCTGTGGTGTAATCGCATCGTGAGATTTGCCTGATCCAATGCCAGACATATCAAGCGATTTAGGTAATAACTTGGATAATAGTTCAGCTTTCATCAGTTATTTCTAGTTCCCTTTTGTTTTTTTCTTCTTTAATAGCGAAAAACCAAAGACAATCACTAAAAGTAGTTAGATTTATGTTATCAATTACTCTTTGGTAATGTAAAAAAAGAACAAGCAGCTCTTGATTTGATAGCTTTTTTGCAGAATCTTTTATAAATGGAGAAAGTTTAATTTCCTTGTTAAAATCTTCTTCAAGATTATTATTTGTACTAGACTTCCAGATCCTGTATTTTTCTTTTGCTATCGTTCTAAAAGTAATGTTATAACCCTTTCTCCACCCAAAACCTCGTACTGCATCTACTATTTTATAATCATGAACCACAAAAGACTCGCCATCTTTCATATCTAGCATTGTTTTTATGTATTTATCATACTTGCTGCGCCCAGAAACTGGAACATTTGACTCTATTTCAACCATTATTTTCCCCTCCATTGTCTTCAAAAGGATTCTGATCCGTATTAGTTAATGCCTGGTCTTCTATGTACTGGTCTATATCGCTTTCAAGCCATACAGTGTAACACTTAGAAATTTTCGCATAAGGTTTAGGGAAGTCCCCATTTTTAAGATATCTATATAAAGTAGACTTACCAATTGATAAGCGACTAATAATATCTTTTGCTCTTACAAATTTTTTTTGTTTAATTTTTTCCATTTAATCTCCGTTCTGTTAAGTTTTATTATTAATTCTTTCTAAATACCATTCATGGATCAACTTCTGTGTTCCAAACTTTTTTTCCCACTGCCTATTTCCTAAAAAATGTATTCCCTGATCCTGTTGATGGTGCATAGGGCATAGTCAAAGAGGGATAAAATCTTTCGACTTTAACCCCATTCCCCCTCCGGTAAGATGATGTATCGTTGCCGGACTAAAAAGATTATATTCTCTCCGACACACACAACAACCATGTTCTATAGCCTTTTGATAAGCAATTCTAGTTTCTTTGTTTGGTTTCTTCGCCAATGAAATACTCCTTTTTAATCTTTCCAAATTCATCTAACACAGCTAGACTTCTGAGTCTTCTCTTTTCCATTGTCTTAATAAACCTTTTATAAAACTTCATGGCTACTAATTGCATATCTGTTTCAACTCCTAGGTCTTTATATCTTTGGTTTCTAAAAGAATGTTCTTCAAGGTCGGCTTTTAACATATCAAGCCTTTGTTCATAGGTTTTACATTCGTATACCAAAGCCACCCAGAGGGAACTAAACCTTGATCTTTCTTCCCTCGTTGTCCTAAACCCAAATTTTCTATTAAAATTGTCTGGGATATTATACATCTCTGTTCTCCAAATAGTATTCAGCAAATTTCTTCTTACCATCTTCATTTGTTACCATTCTTGTTTCAATAGAATGTCCTTCTGCTTTTAGATCAGCAATTCTACTCGCTAATCTAAAGCACTTATACTTAGACAAGGCTATTAGAGGGTTCATTTTCCTACCTTTTTTTAGATCTTTTAAGATCAGTTCACATTGTGTTGCCATTTTTTGCTCCTAATTTAACTTAATTCTTGATAAAACTTCATTTCTCTTTTGGTTTTACTGTTAATACTTCTAAACATATCACACCAGATTTCCCTAGCTTTTATTTTATGGCGCAAAGCTATGTATTCTTTTTTAGCATCTGCAATCTTGTCAATATATCCAATAATGTCTTCTTGGGTATTAGCAACAGCTTCCTTCTCTCTCAAAGTCATCTTTATGTCTTTAAGTTTTATAAAAGCTAAGTCTTTCTTATACTTAACCTCTGAAACAAGTTTTTCATACAAGGACTCTGCTTCTCCCAAAGACTGCCCCATAACCGATATCTCATGAATCATTTTTTCTAGTTCCTGATCTCCTAATTTAAGCATACTAACTCTCCTCTAAGCCTATAAGTTTGTTTTTAAGATCCCTAGGCAGCTCAACCATTCTTTCTTGGGTTGATTTTTGCTTATAAAGCGAGATAAATTTTAACTCAAGACCAAGATAGTCTTTCTCAAGACTTGTTTTTCTAAGCCTGTTTCCTCCCATGAGTTTAAACACCTCCAAAGCAATCTTGTCTTTTACCTCTACACCATTAAAAAAATTAGAAAAAGTTTCTATTATGGGTAGTGTTTCGTTGGGTAAGTGTTTAACAATATCGCAAACCTGTGGTTTCCATTCGCCAGAATGAGTATGTGATGCCAAAGCCTGTACTGATTCATCTAAAGATTTGTCTTGTAAAGTTATCCAGAACAAACCCTTTTGAACTTTATTGAGTTTTTGTTGCTTTGGATAGGCTTGATCTATCATCTCCATAAAGGCTTTAAATTCTTTTACTTCCATTAAGTTCCCCCTTGTTGTATAAAAGTATATTTATACTTATATATATATTTATGTCTGTGTATATCTTAATTTACTTACTTACACACTTATATTTATTTATATATATATTATATATTATAATCAATTTATAATAATTTAAAACTTTATGCAATCATTTCTTGAAATAAATCAAAATTTACATTATTATTTTAATAAAGCTAGGGAGTCATAGGTCTTCATTAACCTTTACCGGTTTCCTAGCCCATATAATCAACCGAGGAAATTACAATGGAAAAATATTTAATTTTAGAAAGAGATGGAACAGGTGAATGGCAAGATTATAGAGTAACATCTATATCCAGAAAAGGACTAGAAAAAGATGTGGCAGAAAATCTTTGTGTAAGTTTAAACGCTGCTTCAAGAACAGAGCTTCACATGGTTATTGCTGCGCCTTTTGTTGAGGAGAAATAATCATGGCTAAGTTCGAGTACACAAAAGAACAGCTAGAGTTTAACAAAAAATACTCTCTTACAGACAAAGATTATTGGTCTTGTCATGGTAAACCGGTCATTTTGCATAGCGCTTGTGAGAAAGTTGCCATAAAAGATGGTATAAAAAGTCTGGATTTAGAGATAATTGAGATCAATTCTGAAAAAAGAATAGCTGTAATGAAATGTAGCGGCAAACTAAAAGACAGAACTGAGGTCAGTTTTGGAGAATCTAACCCTAAAAACACCATGTCAGCATATCCGGTTGCCATGGCAGAAAAAAGAGCCAAAGATAGAGTAATACTAAAGCTCGTTGGCATGGGTGGTCTTATCTATTCTGAGTCAGATGTGGTTAAGGGCAAAGATGGTAAGTGGAATTTTGCAGATGAAGTAGATTCTTTTGAGATGACAACAGAAGAAGAACTAGCGAAAGCAACAGCAGAACTCAAAAAAATGGAACAAGCTAATGAAAAATCTTGATCTCAGAAGTAGTAGTTTTCTTAATTACTCGATTGGTTATTACACACCTAGGAGAGAGCAACTTTGGTGGGATTTAAAAGGCGCAAGAAAACCTATAACTAATGATTACCAGATCAAAGCTATGAATAAGGGAATTAAACACGAGAAACATGGGATTGCAAAATATGTTCAAGTTTTTAAAGAAATTCCGAATTATATTTTGAAAGACCAAAAAAGATTTGTAGTTCCAAATTGGCTTAATTCAGATGAAAAAGAAACAGTCAGCTTGTCTAGTACCCCAGATGGGATTTCAAAGGATTTTAGCTGTATTGTGGAGGTGAAAACGACAAGAATGGCTAGGTTTATGTTCAAGGAATTTCCGAAACACTATTTGCCCCAGATTTATGGTCAAATGCTAGTGTTAAACTTGTCCGGTCA
>Ga0209090_10002051_pt1 | contig 12802 bp, 6 predicted proteins | sample ArcticOcean_MG_C_9_FD_187432 | JGI IMG/M metagenome (GOLD analysis project Ga0209090, IMG submission 187432) | Marine microbial communities from western Arctic Ocean - ArcticOcean_MG_CB2_152 (SPAdes) (version 2) | ecosystem: Environmental > Aquatic > Marine > Oceanic | place: Arctic Ocean... | reverse complement strand
AATCCAGTCGTAGTTTGCTGTTGCTGATGCTCGTCGCGTCTCTTCTTCTCTCTGCTCGAAAACGCGCGTCGCAAGTGTTTGTTCTCTAAAAACGCTGGTCATCTCTCTCTCTCTCTCTCTCTCTCTCTTTCTCCATTCTCTCCACAATACTCGCAAGTCGTCTATATCTTTTTATTTTCTTTTATTTATTATCGAATCGGTTTACATCTTCTTTCTTCTTATTCGTTTTTCTTTTTGTGTTTTGTTGGATTCAAATCTTTCCTCGAGGCGGCGTCGAAGGCCTACCGCCCATCATCGACGTGAAACCACCCATAAGTTTCCGCTCCGCAGGTTTCAAAATCTGGAAAGAGCACATCAAGTTCTCATCGACAGTCATCATCGCCCCGGCGTTATCAAACTCCCCGCAATAATTCGGAGCCGAAAAGACCGTCACGAGCTGCCGCTTCCCAAAGAATTCGTATCCGTTTTCGACAACCTGGTGCGCACGCACGACTAAATCAAAGTCAAACTTCTCCAAAAACTCCGCGACAACGTCTGTACCGTACGTGTAACTAACGCCTCTATCATTTTCACCCCAACCAGTGATATCCGCTTCTGGATCTGACCACAAAAAGTCGCAGAGCATGCCCATGTCTGGAATATCAGTCGGTCTTTTGATTTGTACAATTTGCTGTAAGTCCTTCAACTCCGGCGAAGGTCCCCCGTGGATGCAGAAAATCTTCTCGTCTACGATTGCCGCGAATGGTAAGCAGTTGAACACGTCGCAAAATACTCTCCAAAGTTTAATGTTATACCGACGCTTACACTCGTCGTAAAAACCGTAGATTCGACTAATCGCGTTACACTCGTGGTTGCCTCTCAAAAGGAAAAAGTTCTCCGGATATTTGACCTTGTACGCTAAGAGCAAACATATAACTTCTAAGCCTTGTTTCCCTCGATCGACGTAATCTCCTAAGAAGAGGTAGTTCGCTTCTGGTGGGAACCCTCCGTACTCAAAGAGTCGAAGTAAATCTGAATACTGCCCGTGCACATCACCGCACACCTTCAGCGGCGCTTCCAACTCCAACAGGCACGGTTGCGCGAGGAAAATTTCTGTAAAGATGACGATGTCATAAGAAGGGAGAGAGATAGAGAAATAACGTGGTCACGTCAGTATATGAAGAGATAGATGAGGAGGAGGTCGACCAGAGAGTAGTCCTTCGACGCTCAAAAAGAAAGTAAAAAAATGTGTTGGGAAGTCCAAGAGCTCTCTTTTTTTTCGCGGAGAGACGAGAGAAGAAATTTGAACTGCTTTTTTTCTCCCCTCGCGTTTGTTTTTCCAACGACCTTCGCGCAACACGATCGATTTGGGAACGAAATTGAGTTTCGATTTCGCCCGCGCTCGCGTCCATCTGCCTCGAACACGGCCATTCCATCTCTCAGAACGCGTTCACTACACTTTCCTGCGTTTGAATCGACCGTGTTCTGTGCTGATTTCTATTCGCGAGTCGTCGTAACGCTTCCCAAATTCACACTCTCTCGAATTTGGATTGTGTGAGTGAGTCTTTTTTTCCGAGAGCTCGAATTTAGGCGGAAACAAAAAATGAAATTCGAAATCGACCGTACCTCTCGCCGACGCGCACAAAGCGCGTATCTCCCCTTCCGCTAATTGCACCGTGCGATTATTCGGTTGTCCTCTCACGCTCAATAATCGCTCGATGATCGAGTCTACGTCGAGCGTATTTGCGTGCGCCATTTTGGTCGGGCAGTTAAAGACAAATTCAAGTGTCGCGTGGGTGCTTCACAAAAACACAATCTCTGTCTCGCGAAGAAGGACTCGTTCTCGCGATCCTTATTCTCGCGCGTATTCGTCCGCACTTTATCCGTCTATTTGATAAGTGGGAGAATTAACTCGGGCAATTGCCTTTTAACTTTGTAGAAACAAAGAAAACTGTGAGGAGAAAAACCGCACACGCTCGAATTTTACGCCTTTAAAAAGGAAAAAAAAGCAGAGAAAAGAGAGTCACTGCTTTTTTTTGTCACTTGTTTTTTTTCTAGTCAAAGTGCTCTCATAACAATAATAAATTTAACTCCTCGTTTGATGCGGAACTGACGACTGCATGAGAACAGAAGACTTGAGAAAAGCAGCACTGGGGTGGTGTTGATGTCAAAGAGAGAGATGACCTCGCGGAAATTCTCCTTTGCGTTGCAGAGAATGCTGAAAAAACGGCTGACTTTTTTACTTCGCGAAATCGCGTTGGAAGGAAGAGACGGGTGCACGTTGCCGAAAGCGTTTGAACTTTTAGACACTTCTTTGGAAAGGAGAAGGAAGTTACGAGAAGACGGAGAGTCGAACGAACGAGACGAGGACGACACAGACGACGAGGACGATGAAGGCGTCGACGTGCTCGATGATTTAGACAACGAAACTGGCGACGAGGAGAAAGAAGAAGATATCGACGACGAGGAGAAGAAAAAGAAGAGGAAAGTTGAGAAACTGAAACGATTGGTGTTCCAACGACTGGTCTCGCGGAGTTCGCTCGCAAAGACGAGTGATTTTGACACGTTGGAATCGATGGAAATGAGACCACCGGACGTGTACTTCATGGTGAAACTTCCAGAGAAGTGCAAAGTGAACACAACAGAGCAAGAAGCGCTCGTGGAAATCGACGCGGCGGAGAAATTCATCGTGCAGGAGAGTTTCGACTTTCGAAAGTCGAGGCGAGGCGGCGGCGACGGTGCAAATAGTAACATCAAGAACAGCGAAAACAAGGCGAATAATAAAAGTAGCAAAAAGAAATCTAAGAACCAACTACAAGGGCGCAATGGAGACAAAGTGGACGGATGTCTCATCACTTTTGAGGAGTGCATGGATGCTGAAAATGCCAATCCAATCACGCTTGTCGCTTCTTTGCACGCGCGAGAAGCCGTATTGAGTTTAACCGATGCGAGGTCGTGGGAACAAGTTCTTTCGCCATTTGCGAGACGCATTTTAGAATTTGTCGCGAAAAGAAGACAGCACGGCGCCACGACGGCGGAATGGAGTGCTCATCTTAGCATGAAATCTTCAAAAATAGATCCACACGCGAGGCAACTCGAAGGTTTGCGCATCAGCTTGAGGAGGAAAGTGTTTCGTCAAGAGTCGAAAACGACCGAAAGCGGCATGTGGCTTCCAGAATTTGTACCGAGAAAGGCGACAGCTTTGAGCCACACGATGAAAAAGAAATACGCCGATCGATTGTTTAATATGTTGGAAGAGGCTGGTAAGGCGCACGCGGTGCCAATTGACGACATTAAGCCTGAGATGGCGAAAGCGTTGAACAGTTTGATTTACGACATGAATCCAAGACGGTCTCAAAAATTATTCGGCGAACTTCGCAACGAATTAGTCGAGAAAAAATGCATCCTCCTCGGAGTTGTGAACGTCGAAGACGAAAAAACGGGGAGAATTGTTGTCAAGGAAGCGCTTCAATTGATCGAGCGCCCGCAAGAGTACACCTACAAAGCAACTGCATCGATGGCGCAGGTGACTGACGGTGCCGATAAAAACGCCCCGTTGCTCTTACCGTCCTCAGAAAAGGAAAAGGAGAATGAACTTCTTCTCGCAAAAGCCGATAAGAATAAAACGATAACACCATGGATTAAAGATGATGTCGAATACGAACCCTCTCAGTACACGATGTGGACAGGTAACGGTAGCAGAGAGCTCGCTTTAGAGGAAACGTACGAGTATCAACTCCTCGAAAGATTAGCAAAAAGTAGCGCCGGCGCAACCGTAAAGGCTCTCGGAATCGAGTTCGATATCGCGTGCAAACCGCTGCAAAGAAAATTAGAAAAATTAGAGCTATCAGATAAGCTTCTTGACCGTACGACGGTTCGAGCGGGATCGAATGTTAACGTGTATTATAAGCTGAAAGAGTCCATTGCTCGAAAGCGCGGCATCGCGATGGCTCGCGAAGGTGAAAATTTTGGACCGAATGGAGACGGCGAGATTAATAATACGCAGCTTATGGCAAATAAACCTCTGGATAGGAACGAAGTTCGATTACAATACGTAAAGGCACACATATTAGAGAAAGGCTTTGCATTTCAATCGCGTTTGGGTTCTTGGTTAGCCAAGAAGGAGGGGCACGGATTAGCGCGCGTCGACGTGATCCAGATCAAACAAATCGTAGAAACTTTACTGCAAAAGGAAAAGTTTTCCCATTTTGTTGTGAGAGGATTATCGGGCAAAGAAGACACAGTGCTGTGCTCGCCAGAGTTTTTTAATTCGATAGACCACAAAAATCTTACGGACGAGTTCATAACGAACATGTTGTATCACGGCGAGCAGTTGCGACTTGCAAAGCGAAAAAAATTAGAAAGTTCTGGCATGGAGCTTCCGCAGTTGCAGGCGTTTGAGAAAGAAGTACCGACAACTGCGACTGCGACAACGACGGGAGCAACAAAGAGTGTGAAAAACACGAGCAAAATGGGCAGCGAAATTTTGCTCTTGGCAAATGGAAACGAAGTTACTAGCGACGATATGAAAAGATTGACACCGCCGCCACCTCCACGAATCTCAACCCTGAGTGTTAGTACTCCTAAAAATCCAGTTGATGTCCCATTTGAACGGCTGCGATACGAAAATGCGTTACGATTCGGTATTTTCCGCTCACATGTGTTGCGATGCCGCGCTTTGCATTTACATTTAATTCAAAATGCGACGAATGGATGCATCTCCGCGCACGAACTTCGAAAAAATATTCCGGTCAAATTGCACTTTCAGCTCGCACCGCCTCCGAATGGGTTGAGCGCGACTCAGCTTGCGAAGTTATACGTCGCTGTTGTCGAGGATGTAAAATTTTCGGACTTGGATAAGACATTAGCCAAAGCAGCGTACGACTCGGATGCCATAGGAGACGTGTTGAAAGGATTGAAGAACATGGGATTGTGGACGTACGGTACAACTCCGAGCGCGCCGACACCTTTGCCATCGAGGAAGCGAAAAGCGCCCATTCAAGAAGATATTGACTGCAAAGAAGAGGAGAACGGTATCGGTGTTTCTTTACAACTCACAACTGTCGGCACATACGTCAAACCGGAAGCTGATGGTGGTGAAAACAAAATAGAAATGAACCTTACAACCATTGAGTCCTGCAATGCGTATTGGAACGCTCTCGAAAAAACGTTTGCAAGTGTGAAATTTGACGTCGACTCGTGCTCAAATGGAAACAACGCCATCGCAATGACGCAGAAGAAGAGCTGGGACTTATCCATGATCATTCAGAATTCCAAAGAAGCGTTGCTTTTAGCGATCCGATTTGAAGATTTGTGGAAGCGCTGGGTGCAAAGCTCGATGGACGAGCCACATCCAAACCATGCGCAGAGACGGTATCCCACAAGAGACGAGCTATCAAAGCCTGAAAATACATCGTTAAGTGTTGATTTAGCAGCTGCACAGCGCAAGGTTGGTTTAAAACCGGTAACAGCCTTGAAGGAAACGCCAATCCTCGCATTTGTGCAAAAACAAATAGTATCGGACAGAAAAGAGTGCACCGGCTTGACTGAAAAGAGGATTGACGATTTGTGGAAAGTATACGGTGAAAGCGTTCAAAAAACTCTTCTTGGAGGCCACGCTACGTTCGGAGTGGATGGTGGGAAGACGCTGGGCGTAAAAAGCACGGACTCTGGCGTTATCACGGAGAACGAGTTACAACAAATTGCGCTCATAGCGAGACAAAAGTCAAAGCGTGAATCGTCCAAGAATCAAAATATTCAACGCAACAACAATAAAAGCAAGAACAATGCTGATGGTAGCGATAGCGATGAAGGAAAGGATAACGGCGATGGTATGATTGGTGGTCCCCTTTTACACGATCTCGATGATGACGAAGATGATGACATAGATGAAGATGACGACAACAACGCAAACCTCTCTTCGAGACTGCGATTCCGGGCGCCAAAAATGATTTTCGATATAGATTCTGATACCTTCTTGCTGACGACTGTGATTCAATACATGATAATATCAGGGCCGGGCGACAATGATCCGTCATTAAATCTCGGAGCTCGTTCGGCTACTTTTGGTAACGTTGCTTTGGTATTCCAGGCTATGCGAGAATCCTGGGTTGATCGATACAGAAATGCAACGGAGTTGGCCATCATGAAAAGATGGAGAATCATATGCAAACATGCTTCTCCAACGGAGGAAGCAGGTGTGATCATCAGATCTGCATACAAGTACGCAAAGCTTGAGTACGAATCTGGGAAAGAGTCGCGGCGAAAGCGAGATGAGAGTCTTCTAGATGGATTATTATCGGTAAAATCTACAGAAGAATCTGACGAGCCTATTGGGATCCAGGAGCAAATCGAGCGCGTGACCGATTCAATTCAAGGAAGAGAACGCGCTCCGGAAGGAAAGAATTGGGAAATGTCCGGCGAATGGACTCTAGATATTCAGCAACGCGTCGCGGTGATGGCAAGACAGATTCTCTTAAACAACAGTTTTGAAAGTCGGAAAAATATTATTGCTCCGGAGAATAGAGACGGTGACAGAGTTAACGCGGCAGAGAAGAATGATTATGGGAAAATGGAAGTTGGAACCATCATTACCGCAACGAACAACAATGACAACAACAACAATATGGACGTCGAAAAAGACCATATTGACGATGATTTCGACGGCACTGCTGCCGGTGTTGACGATGACGACAATGACGAAAAAGAAGTTGGAGAAAAAGATGAGGGACGGAATGCCGAGAAGGAGATGGAAAAGGATTACGAGAAGAAAGCAACAGCTGCAGTAAAAGTGGATCCTACAAAGGAGGGTGAGGAGGCGCCGGATTCTGAGAAACCATCAGTAAATTTGGATCCATCCGAATGGTTAGTCTTGGACGAAGTCAAATGTGAAATATGCCAAGGCGGTGATCGCGAAGATGAAGTGCTCTTGTGCGATGGATGTGATTGCGGTTTTCACATATTCTGTTTAAAACCACCTTTAAAGAAAATTCCAGACGGCGATTGGTTCTGTGAGAAATGTAAAGCCGCACTGGAACCGGTAGACGACGATGATGCCGAATTGAGAAAAATCATAGAGAAAGAGCGCGTGGGTATGCGAGACAATTTAGAGTGGCTCGAGGCATCACGCCGCGCGACCACATCGCGCAGAAAAACCGCCGGAGTTCCTGCCCGCGTTTCTGCTCTTCCACCCGCTTATCGCGAGAATGGCGAAAATGTGGGATTGGCGATGGGAGGCAAACGAAAGTTTACGAAGAAGTTTACGCAAATACGATTCAACGAAGAACGCCGTGCACGTAACGATAGTGTCGGCGAACCTATCATCGAAATTCGTAAAAGGGCAATTGAAATTTTCAACGATATGTTTGCAGAGAAAAGTTCAGAAGGAGAAGTGACTGCAAATGCCAACGGTGTCACGCAAGAGATTTTTCCCGTACACGCGATCAATGCTGCTTCTATGCTGGCTTACGTTTCAGGCATGATTACAAACAATATTGATATGGTATCATTGGCAGAACTCGATGAAGTGAGCAATCCTTCCGATGCCAAATGGGCATTCAAAGTGCTCGCGAAGAATAGTAAAGAGTGCTCTTCGTTTGGATTTAAAACTTCGGGGGAGAAAATCCAGCGTTCATTCCAACTCATCGCGGAAGATTACGGCAACAGCGCGGATGACGACGACGCGATGAATATCTGTGAAAGCGATCCAAACATCGAGCGAGAGATTACGCGATATGTTTCCGCGCGCTTGAATGCGAGCGAATCCGATATCGTAGAGTTCATTGGCGATGACGCCTCCAGCGCAAAACGAGCACTCAAAGCGCTCACGGCGCGAGGTGAGCTTCTTTTACGAACCGTGCACGCGCACCGTTCCAGTGTGCCAAGCATCTTCGGTAAAGTAAAAGATAGCAACGACACAGCAAACACAAGCGCGAAAACTGAAAAGTTTTATTGCGTTCCTATTGAGAATCAAAGGGTCGTTTTGTAACACAAACGACTTACCAGACGAAAGAATCTCTACTAAGTTATACGATACGCTTTTTCGAAACTATTTGGTAATACACGCTAAGCAAATAAGATAATTCCTTCTCAATCTATCATGGCATAGAGACTGTGATAGCTCGTTTGATTGCATTTGGCATGGTTTGCATGACAATTGGAACGTCCACCAGCTTTTTCGGCACTCTCACATCGCCGTAGCCTCTCAAAAACAGAATCTTCGAACCGTCATCAATCTCCTCTACTTTCGCTTCAATCGTACCAACGCTGACGAACGAGCCAGGGTCGTTCGGATTAGATTTCAAGAAATCCATCTCGAATCCAGTTTCAGTTTTATCTATTTTTTGTGGCAGGACAAACGGCATGTTCTGACCGCTCGTCGTTAGAGTCGTTGCCCACTGGAAAAGCGAAGATGAGAAAGTTTCGACGTTAATGTCTGCAGGTAACTTCGCCGTTCCTAACTGAACGCTTTCTGCGCCTTCTAGATTTGATGACGACGCTTTGATTTTCGCCACCCTCGTAGCGTTATTAGATTTCCACCGTCTGGTTGGGTGGACTCGGCTTTCCGTCGTTAAGACTCTTGTTGTGCTCGCGAACATGGTGATACTACTACTAATATTATTAGGGGATGTGTGACGTAGTAGAGTGTTTGAAAAGATTTTTTGCTGTGTAATAATGACAAAACGCACGCTGGTTTTCAGTCTTTTCAACAACGCACATTTCAAAAACGCATGAGCATGCTTGCGTAAAAATGTCTCCTCGCCTTCCTCTTCTCCTTTACGTTCTTCTCTTAAAGAAGATTGCCGGTCGGGTGAATTACGCCTCTTTTTCGCCACCACCACCATCGCAACAGCAACAGCAACAGCATCATCGTCAATATCGTCAGCAGCTGCGAGTGAAAAACGCCCCCTTTTTTCCATGCAAAGATCAAAATCTTGACCTTTTCGTCGAACAGATACAATACGAACAGACGAATACAGCGCACGATTTCAGCGTCTTTAGGGCATTATTGTTAGCAACGAAGGGCTTGACTTGTAACGGAAGAGGTCAATCGTATCGGACGATTTTTGCGCCGACAAATCGAGCGTTTGAACGATATGTGTTGAGACATGCGTGTGGGATTTCAACCGTATTTGACGACGATATGCTCTTGTGCGAGTTGGCCAAGAGGCATCGATTCGAAAGAAGAATACACTCTAATGATTTCATCGATGGACGTTCGTTTGAGGAATGGGAAGACGGGCATCGAAAGAGAGCTGACGTTCGCGTAGTCAATCGTGAAAGTCAAAAGAGGGAAATTTACGTAACAAACGCGAAAGTGATATCATCGTATCCGACGTGCAACGATTCCGTGACGGTGCACGCGATCGATGACCTAATCATCGATTTATTCAATGCGCAGGATTTGCTCGCAACGCAAAGACTACCATCATTGTATGACTTTCTCGAAAAAAGTGCGTTCGCAGAAGATGTTTCTGTTACGCTGGAAGCATTATATGTCGCTTTCGGGAACGTGAAGATCTTTCAGAACGCCGGCTCGGCTCGGACCATGTTAATACCAACGAACGAGGCTTGGAGAAAACTGTTTGCGGAAACATCTCTCACAAAATCGATGCTTTTCAAAGACGAATCTAATCAAGATCAGTTAAAGAATATAGTGTTGAGGTTTCTCGTTTCATCTTTTCAGCAGTTGAAAGCGAGTTCCGGAGCCATGATATCGTTCGCTCAAAGTTACGGCGGAGACGATTTTATACTTGTGGAAGATATCCGTACCGCAGATGGCTTATTAATGATCGTTTCGCGCCTCCCTCTCATAGAAATGCGCGTAGAAAAGAGTCCGGCGTCGAAATTCTTCGACCCGGTGTTTCTGTTACAAAAGAACGCCAGAGTCTCTTTGTATACAAATTTGTTGCGAAGCGAAAGTCAAATCATTGACTTTCTTCAGCAGGAACTTCCGGCCATTTCCTCATCAAATACGAATAGCGGCGACAAGACGAGATCCGTCATTGGTGTTCTGGTACCCACAAATGCGGCGTTTCGGGGCGCGCTAAGATACTTGAACGTTCAAAATTTGCTCACGCCTTTGAATATTTTCAACGCTACGGATGACGAGAGAGCTCTATTGAAACTCATCACGCAGCAAATTATCACGTACAACACGTTTCGAATTTTAGAACCAGACGCGATGGCGCTCGAATCTGCCGCCAAGGACGTGACGGCTGAAGTTAATTTTGAGTTATTGGATAGTTACCTCTCATATCCAGTGCTCAGACGACCTGGGAACGTGTTTGTGGGAAATCCGATTGCAAAGAAACTGAAAGTAACGAAACGAAAGGGTGAAAATATTATGAAAGTGCGCGGCATGCTGAATTCTGCTTCAGTTTTACAAATCATATCGTCAAATAATGGCATATTGATGGTAACGGATGAACTATTGAGTCCACCGACGGCAGAGTTGGGTTTGAGTTTATCAGACAGGCTCGAGAGAATCCCGTTTACCTTCGTATATCGAAACCTTCTAGCTTATTTGGGACTATCTCCGGAGCTGCGATCGGGATGGAGTGATGTCATAGTACTCGTCGCTCACGATTTGCCTATGATTTCCACCTTATCGGGTGTTGACATGAATATTACAATAACGTCTAATGCAACAAATGGAGTGAACACAACGTCGTCATTATTTATTGATAATGAAGATGACAACATGGTCGACGAAGTGCTGTACGATATAATCATGCGTAATATTTGGTTCAACCATCTTCAAAGAGACACGGATTTGTACCAGGAATCGTACGTTTCTCTAGATGCGCACAACTTGGACGAAAACGTAAACTGTTTTCAAACTCTGAACGATGCAACAGGAAGCGATACGTGCAATCGATTTAACAGGGAGGACGTATTTGATACCGATTCCGAAAATGTTGAGAGAAAGGTTTACGTAGAAGTTCTCGAACAAGACAATACAACTCAGATGCGGCAGATTATCGGGGATCCGCAACTAGCGCTCAACGGAGAAGTCCAAATTATATCCTCTTTACTTATCCCGAACTTCAACAAAAAATGCTCAAGATTACCTGATTTTTCGATAAATATTACGGACGACCATACACTGAGTCAGACCATTGTAATCGATGAGTTGCACGAGAAAGTGAAAAAGCGCTTCTCTGTGGAAACTGTCATCAAAACTTTCAAGCGTCAAGTATCAGTAAATTCGTCACAAACCAACGTCACGCGCAACGGTACTTCATCAGATGAGGTGGCAGACGTTTTCGCGTGCGATCCTTGGTGCTTAGGCCCAACCACTTGGATCTTTTGTAAGCCGTGCACAGGCGAACAGTTTCAAGTTATATTTTCAATTGGAGGCTTCGCGCCGTATCAAAGCGGGGGAGGAGCTATGATACTTGCCGTCAGCGATACAAACGAGTTATTTTTCGGCGTATCACCGTACGTCGACAAATTTTCGTTGGAGACACAGGACTCTGGTGGTGGCTTGAGACTCATAGATGCGCGAGTCAAAGCAATTGGCGTATCCATGCCTCGAGAGAAACCTATTCGAGTTCTTGCCACTTATGATGGATACGCAAATATAACAAAAATATACGTAAACGGTAAATTTCGAGGCGTTTCAAGTCTGAACGGCTACCAGTTTGAACCATTCGAAAACGACGACGTGCCCCCATCAATTCGAATAGGGACGTTAGGGGTGACAACAAACAACGCATCATCAGTTTCTGATAAAACACCAGCTTTATTAAAACTGTTTCCTCGACTGCAAAGCACGTATGACAACGACGTGCAGAATACGTATTTAGACTACGCAGGAGACATTGATGCCGTAAACGTCTGGTTGGACCACGTCAAATATCCATCCACTTGTTATAATACGTAGTTCACTACACGAGTTCAAAACTTCGCACGCACTCTCGCAGTTCCTTCCTGACTTTCTTCCACGACGACAAACTCGCCGTGGCTCTCACGGTCACCTCGACCTTCTCGTTTATGACGAATAACGAAATCAACTCCACGGCGGCGCCGAATCTTCCCGCTGTTCCTCCTCCTACCTCGGTTTCAATCTCCCACGCTTCTCCGATGCCTTGTTTCGTATATCTTTCCTTGCGTTTTGTTCTTTGATTCTTTGCAGAAAGTGCCATCTGTTTCGCTTTCGTATCTAATGAGTCGTAAGCGTCCTTCAGAGTTCTTTGATTGGACGGCAAAGTATTTATGAATATTGCTAGCGTACTCGCTTCATCCCTCGGATCTTTAAACGAACAATCGACTCCGACCACTCGCGCGGAATTGACATCTGTTAAAGCCGCGAACCGCTCCGGAAATTCTATTCGATAGTTCACCCCTGACTTTTCTTTTAATATAGACTCGTCGTCCGACCAAACTTTTCTCGTTTCTTTATTAGTAATCTGGAAACTTTCATATGCGTATCCTTCCGGAGCATCTATCAAGACCACGTCACCCGTATCTGCTGCTATTGCTGCACCGCTGATGGCGATAAGAACAGCAGCAGCTCCGAGAGTCTGCGCGAGCAGCACTTCTCTTCTCCGTTTGATGAGTACTTGTTTTTCTACTTCTATACATAATGCGTACATTGCGCTTTTTCGTATCCTCCTCGTCTTTTGCATTTTCTTCTTCCAAGCCCCCGCGCGAAAAGGACCGTGGTCTTTTACGTTCGTTCTTCTCGTTCTCGTCGATGTTTGAAATGATGCCATCGAACAAAAAGTACTCATCATTTTACGTTCTCTCTTCTTCTCTCTCTTCTTCTCTCTCTTATTTTAATGTGTGTTGTGGAAAAAAGTAAATTGTGTTCATTGAA
>Ga0209090_10002050_pt1 | contig 12803 bp, 11 predicted proteins | sample ArcticOcean_MG_C_9_FD_187432 | JGI IMG/M metagenome (GOLD analysis project Ga0209090, IMG submission 187432) | Marine microbial communities from western Arctic Ocean - ArcticOcean_MG_CB2_152 (SPAdes) (version 2) | ecosystem: Environmental > Aquatic > Marine > Oceanic | place: Arctic Ocean... | reverse complement strand
CGTCAGCTAGAGATGAAATGGTGCGCTCTGAGGGACTCGAACCCCCAACCTTTTGATTCGAAGTCAAATGCTCTATCCAGTTGAGCTAAGAGCGCATTCAATCAATATTCTTATACTTTATTATAAAATAAATACCAATTTTAAAAATAACCATCTTTAACTATAATGTTAATGACCATGAATAGAAATTTAAAAAACCGTCTATGGTCATATCAAATGATAAATAAACTAGAAATATAAGCCCTATATATGAAATCCATTTATACTTTATTAGTAATTTAATTATAGCCGTTGCAAAAACAGCCATAATCAAAATAGATAAGACTAAACCAAATATTAATAATGCAGTATTGTCTCTAGCTATAGCGGTAATCGCCACAATATTATCTAAAGACATAGATAAATCAGCAATAGCAATAGTTATGAGTGCTTTTTTAAAATTTTTTTTATTTGATTTAATATTGTTTAATTCATTATTTGCAATATCTTCTTCGGTAAAATTTTTAATATCTTTATAAAAAACCCAGGAGACCCAAAAAAGAAGGAACCCTCCTAGAATAAGAATTCCAGGAATAGATATTAAATATGAAGCAATTGAAGCTAATAAAATTCTTAAAATGGCAGCTATTAATAAACCATAAAATATAATTTTCTTTCTTAATTTAATTTCAAATTGAGATGCCGCCATCCCTATTACTAAAGCATTATCACCAGAGAGAATTACGTCAGCTAATATGATTTGTGAAATATCTAAAATAAAATCCATCAATGTAAAGTCATCTATTAATCAAATTAAAAACTGATGGACTAGCTTTCAATAAATCTTGGGTGTAAGGATGATTGGGATGATTAAAAATGTCTTCAACAAACCCTTGTTCAACTATTTTTCCTGATTTCATTACAATCACTCTATCAACTAAATCCCTTACAACTGGAAGATCATGAGCTATAAATACATATGATAAAGAAAATTTATCTCTAAGATCAGAAAGTAATTTAATTATTTGAGCCTGAATTGATACATCTAAGGCAGATACAGCCTCATCACATATTATAATTTCTGGATTTAATGCCAAAGCTCTTGCTATTGCAATTCTTTGTCTTTGACCGCCTGAAAATTGATGAGGATATCGACTTGCATCATCTGGATCAAGCCCTACACTGATCAATAGTTCAGAAACTCTTTTAGCATACAAACTCTTATTAAGAAAATCTGAGTGAATTAACCATGGTTCAGAAATTAGGTTGTAAACATTCATTGTTGGATTTAATGACGCGAAAGGATCTTGAAAAACAACTTGTACCCTCCTTCTAAAAGAAAACAACTCTTTTTTATCAAAATCAAAAATATTTTTACCATGATAAAAGATATTTCCACTTGAAGGGTTTGTTAATCTTAATATTAAATTAGAAACAGTAGTTTTCCCGGAACCTGACTCACCTACAACACCCAATATTTCATTTTTATACAGTTTAAAGTTAACATCATCACAGGCAATAGTATCATAATGCTTTGTTAAATTTTTTACTTCTAATATTGGATCTGAATTATTATTTAATTTATTTTTCTTTGATTTTATTGTTCGTCCTGGAATTGAACTCATTAACTGTTTTGTATATGAATGTTTAGGAGTTGTAAAAACAGTTTTCAGAGTTCCGCTTTCTACAATTTTTCCATTTTTTAGAACAACTACATTATCCGCTGTTTCTGCAGCAACTCCTAAATCATGAGTTATTAAAATCAAACCCATATTACGTTCATCACGAAGTTCTGCAAGCAAATCTAAAATTTTTGCCTGAATAGTGACGTCTAGCGCTGTAGTAGGCTCATCAGCAATTATTATATCAGGTTCTAACGCTAGAGCCATTGCAATCATTACTCTTTGTCTTTGTCCGCCAGAAAATTGATGTGGAAAATCTTTTGCTCGAGTCCGAGCATTAGGAATATTTACTCTCTCTAATAAAGCAACCGCTTTGTTCCAACTTTCTTTTTTATTTAAACTTTTATGAACTTGGAAACATTCAGCTATCTGCGAACCAATATTAAAAACAGGGTTAAGATGAGCAAGGGTATCTTGAAAAATAATAGCAATTTTATTGCCCATTAATTTTCTTCTCTCTTCAATAGATAATTTTAAAATATCCTGATTGTTTAAAAAAACTTCTCCACTCTTAATTCTTCCTGGAGGGCAACTTAAAATGCCCATAATAACAGATGCTGTCACGCTTTTTCCAGAACCACTTTCTCCTATTATTGCAAGTGTTTGTCCTTTTTTTAATTCAAAATTAATACCTTGAACAGCATCTATAGGACCATCCACTGTATCAAAGGAAACAGCTAAGTTAGAAACTTTTAATAATGTATCCTTTAGTTTATTCATTCTTCTCTCCAATATCCTCTAGACGCCATCTTTGAATTGGATCAAGAACAATCCTAAGCCAAGAAGATAATAAATTTAAAGATAAGGCCACTAACATAATCATTAAACCAGGGAAAAAAGCTAACCACCAAGCAATCTGAAGATAATTTCTACCTTGTGCAACCATTAAACCCCATGTTACCTCTGGAGGTTGAATTCCTACACCTAAAAAACTTAAAGCAGACTCCCCTAACATAACAAAAGCAAAATCTAAAGTAGCTATAGTTATCAAAGTAGGAATAGTAAGAGGCGCTATATGCTTAAAAATAATTCTAAAATGAGAAGCCCCCATTGAAATAGCTGCAGAAACAAATAAACGTTCTCTAATTTCAAGGACTTCTGCCCTAGCCGTTCTCATATAAATAGGCATCCTTGTAAAGGCTAAAACTATGACTAAATTCAACAAGCTTGGGTCAAACATATACAATACAATTACGGCTAATAACAACGAAGGAAAACTCATAATAATATCAGCTAATCTCATTATTATATTACCAATCTTTCCTCCAAAATATCCAGATACCAAACCTAAAATACCTCCCAATGTCATTGAAAAAAACACTGCAGTAGCTGCTATAAACATAGTATTTTGAGTGGCCACAATTAGTCTTGCAATCATACTTCGACCTAACGCATCAGCGCCAAAAAAATACATGATATCATGCTCAAAAGAAAAGGGAGCTAAGTTACGTAATCTTAAGTTCATTTTTGTGAATGATGCACTTGTTAAACTTGGTCCAAAAACTGCAATTATGATTATTAATATTAAAAAAATTATAGAAATGAAAGCAAGTTTGTCATTTAAAAACATAGATAATATTTTTTTAAAGTTATTTGAAGATACTTTGCTCCTTTGAATTTTTTGCATATTATTTATGCCTTATTCTTGGATCTAATGTTGCGTATGCTATATCTATAATAATATTAATTGAAAGAATAACTATTGCAGTAATTAAAATTGAAGCTTGAACTACAGCAAAATCTCTTTGTAAAATAGAATCTATCATAAGCTTACCAATTCCAGGCCAGCCAAATATAGTTTCTACAATAACCGCACCATTCGCAATTGCGGCGGCTTGGTCTCCTGCGACAGTTATAACAGGCAATAAACCATTACGAAGAGCATGTTTAAAAATTACAGATTTTTCTTTTACGCCTTTTGCTCTTGCTGTTTTAACAAAATCAGAACTAAGAGCTGTAATCATAGATCCCCTTACAACTTGAACTAACAGTCCAAGAGGTCTTATTACTAAAATACTAACAGGCATAATCCAATAAGGGAAATCTCCCATTCCAGAAGTTGGCAACCATCTCAATGAAACGGAAAATAGTAAGATAGCCGTTATAGCTACCCAAAAATCAGGTGCACTTGCAGCAGTAAGAGAAACAACTCTAGAAATTCTATCAAAAATACCATTTGGTCTATATGCAGCTAATGAACCAATTATAATAGCTCCAAACAATGCAATTGTCATTGCAACTGCTGCCAATGATAATGTTATAGGTATTGCTTCTAAGACAACATCTATTGCAGGTCTTTCTTTCCTAAGTGAATATCCAAGATCACCATTAACTAAATCACCAACAAAACGACCAAATTGAACATATATGGGATCATTAAATCCATGTTTTTCAGAAAATTCTTTTCTAACCTCAAGTGGAGCATCAATTGGTAAATAAAGATGACCTGGGTCACCTGTAAGACGTGCAAGAAAAAAAACCATTATAAAAAGACCAATAACAGCTAAAAGACTAGAAAGAATTCGTTTGGATAAATATTTTTTCATATAAATAACAGTAAGTTAAATGTATAATTCCAACCAGAAATTAATCTGGTTGGAATATATTAAATGTATTTTAATTAAATTTTACTTGAGACACTTGCAATTCACTATTAGTAGAAATTGAAGGAGTAAAATTAATACGTGGATTTACACGAGAGAAGCCAACCATATGAAACATTTGAACGTCTGGGACTATATCCTGATGTAACCTTCTTTGAACTTCCTGCCATATCTTACGTCTGTTATCACCAGTAGCAGCAGTCGCTGCTTTAATACCAGCATCAACTTTAGCATCACAAGTGGTGGATTGAGCTCCTTTACATGCATATTTGTTATACATTGAAAAGACAGCATCACCATTATTGTTATCATGTTGGCCTTGAAGTAACATAGGACCTCGATCCTCAGCATAAGGCCTACTTAGAAAGTTTAACCAACCAGCAGTTTCCATCATTTTAATTTTAATGTTAAAGCCAGCTTCTGTTAACATCGCATGCATAGCTTCCATTGCTTCAGTAGAATTTGGATAAATTCCTAATCTACCAATCAAAATAATCTCTTTTCCTACAGGGACTCCATCAGCTTTAGCCGCTGCAACAAGTTTCTTTGCTTCGTTTAAGTTATACTTCCAAGGCTTTAAACTTGGATTATGACCATTAATGCTTGGGACAACAATCTGTGTCTGAGGCATAACTCCTTCAGCAAAGATAGACCCCCTTAAAGCTTCCAAATCAATTGCTAAATTCATCGCTTTTCTAACACGAATATCATTTAGAGGAGCTATAGAAGTATCAATTCTTAATCTTGCTGTTTCAGAATTAAAATAACTAAAATCCATTTTTGAGTCAGTTGCGTCTTGAACCGCTATATTTGGAGCAATGTCGGCTTCTCCAGTTTTAACCATCGCAGAACGAACAGCTGATTCTTTTCTAAAGACATATTTAACATCTTCTACAACTGGTTTACTTCCCCAATATCCAGAAAATCTTTTTAAAGTAACAGATTGACCTGGTGTCCACTTGTCAAATACATACGGACCAGTTCCTTGAGGATTACGCACTCCTTTAGCTTCTTGTGTATTAGGACTAACTACAGTCATAGTTCCCATTAATGCTGGCATAATAGGTTGAGGAGCTTTGGTTTTAACTGAAATTGTATGACTTCCAACTGCAGAAACAGAAACGGACATGTTTCCAAAAAACTTAGTTCTTATTTCACAATCATATTTTGGATTTAGTGCTCGGTTTATTGATTTAACAACAGCTTTTGCATTTAAATCCTCTCCATCGTGAAACTTCACTCCTTTACGAATATTAAATTCCCAAGTTAAGTTATCTGTTTGTTTCCATGAAGTAGCTAACCTAGCTTTAATAGAGCCGTCTTTTGGATCTATCTCAACTAATGTTTCTGAAACATTCTGTTTAACAATTCTTCCAACATTAGATCGTGTTGCTTCACATGGATCAACAATATCAGGTTCTTCTGAAAGAACCACCGTAAGTGTTTTTCCTGCAGAGTAAGCAGGTGAACATATGCTAGCAACAGCCATAATTGAAGCGGCTGAAATAGCAATTGAAAATTTTTTAATTTTCATAATTATAAATACCTCCCATAAATTATTAAATTAAGTTTAAAGTTTAAAATAATTGTTTTTTAAAGCCTCCTTTCATCAATTGGTTAAATTAAAAAATAATATCAATTAATCACTCTCTCTAATTTTTGAAGTGTCTTTAAAAACTTTGGTTTTGGATCATCTCCAAAACTAGATGGCCAGTTCGTATAAGAAACTTCGCCTACATAAATGTTACCTAAACTATCTGCAGACAAACCATGTGGTGCTAAAAATTGACCTAATTTAAGACCTGGCCCATTTTCACCTCCTAAACGGGTAATTAAATTACCATTATTATCTACAATGCTAAGTCTAGGTCCTAGGTTTTGATATTGACGATTTACTAACATTCCAGGCCCTAATTCACCTACAATACATACTGGACATTTTCCTCTAGGCATAAATAACCCGCATGGTCGATGAAGATTATTCCATTGAGTTTCATATTTGCCATCTGTATTAAAGACCTGAATTCTATGGTTTTCTCTATCAGCTACATAAATCCAACCATTATCGTCGGCTACAATATTATGAACTAAATTAAATTGACCAGGCCCTGAACCAGGTTCTCCAAAAGTTTTAATTAGCTTTCCATCAGGTGAATATTTATGAACACAAGCATTACCATAACCATCAGAAACAAAAATGTTGTTATCAGGACATAAAGCTGTATGAGTACACCTATGAAAAGGTAAATTAGACATAAATTTAGAAGGGTTACCAGGGACACCAATCTGCAATAACAGTTTTCCGTCAGGGGTAATCTTTTTTACAGTATGATCTCCATCATCTGTACAATATAAATTATCATCAGGGCCAATATGAATACCATGAGGCCTTTTAAAAAGATCTTCTCCCCAAGATCTAAGATAATTCCCATTAATATCAAAAATTATCATAGGGTGTTCACCTCGATTAAAAACAAACACTTCATCTTTGCTATTAACAGCTACGCCAGCGACATCCAAAAATGACCAACCGTCAGGAAGTTGAGCCCAATTATCTATTACTTTATATCTGTAATCACCTGACCCAAGTATAGTAGACAAAAAATTACTCCCCCAGAATAAAAAATGTCATTACAATAATAATAAATTATCATGTTAAATAAACTGTTTGTCTAGGGTTTAATTTTATTTATTGATACTAAATTAAAATCAATCATAAGTATTAAAGTTTATATTATTTAGTTTTTCTTGCTAAATTAGAAATTAAAAAACTAGATAAGAATATAATAAGTGCTCCAATTAAAGTTGATAATTCAGGAATTTCGTCAAAAAATAAGAAAGCAAATACAGAAATTATAGGCAACCTTAAAAAATCATATGGGGCTAAATAACTAATATCAGATATTGTCATAGCCTTAGTCATTAAAATCATATTTAATACACCTATCAAACCTTGAAGAGATAATAATAAAAACATTCCAAAAGAAGGGGTAACCCAAAAAAACCAGGCTGGAATGAATGCGAGAGGTACAGTACATAGTAAATTCCAAACTATCAATGTATGAGAACTATCTTTAGAAGACATTTTTTTTAACATAAGCTGAATAGTAGCTCCTAACATAGCTCCTAAAACAGCCCAATAAATAGCCATTGAAACAGAGCTTTGACCTGGCTTTAAAATAAACAAAACTCCTGAAAATCCTATACATGCAAGTATTAAATGACTTTTATTAGGTTTTTCTTTTAAAAAAATTACTGACCCTAAAATTATCAATATAGGAGTTATAAATGATATTGCCGTTACATCAGCTAAAACAATAGATTTAATAGCTAAAAAAAATGATGTTAAAGCACAAATTTTTAAAAAAGCTCTAACAAAATGAAGATATTTATATGAAGAAACAAACACTTTCTTATTATTTGCAAACAATGGAATAATTATAATTAATCCAAAAACACTTCTATAAAACACAATTAAAAAAGGATGCAAATCATTAGTAAGTATTCGTACAATAATACCATCAACTGCATTTAAAAATGATATAAAAACCACTATAGCGGTTGCAATAAACATTGGTGATTTTGACAATTTCAAAACCTAACTAAATTACAGTAAATTAATATTAAATTAAAAACATTATACATAATAATTTAAATTTATTGATTATTTATTGATACTTTATTAGTATCAAATTCAATTATTTAAAAGGTAAAAATGTCTACATCAATAACAATTGAACAATTAAAATGTTTTATTGCTGTATCAAAAGAGATGAATTTTAGAAAAGCAGCTAAAAACCTAAATATGTCTCAACCACCTGTAACAAGACATATTGCTAATCTAGAACATAATCTTAAAGCAAAATTATATGAAAGAAATACTCGGTCAGTCAAACTTACCAAAGAAGGCACTTTATTTTTAACTCACGCAACTGAAATTATTTCAAGAATAGAAGATGCATCTAAAATCATTACAAAGAATAAGGATTCAATGATAGGAACTGTATCTTTAGGCTTTGTTCCATCAATGGCTAATGAAATTTTGCCTTTAATAGCAAATAATTTGAAAGAAAAACTTCCTCAAGTTAAATTAATTTTCAAAGAGTCTATGAGTTTTGAACAAGTGGAAGGCTTGAATACTGGAAATTTAGATATAGGCCTAACAAGATTACCTAAGGATCTCGAATCTTTCAATTATTCAAGAGTAGTAAGTGAACCATATTTCCTAGTTATTAACAGTGATCATGAGTTATCTAAAAAAGAAAATATTACAGTTTATGATTTACATAATATTGATTTTATTATGTATGATGCCGTTATAGGACGATATAGTTTTGAATTACTTTCTTCATTATTTTTAAACGCTGGTGTAAAACCTAATTTTGTTCAATATGTTAGTCAACCTTTAGTTTTTTTAGCACTTGTCAAAGCTTCTATGGGAGTGGCGCTCTTAGCAAGCACTTCAAAACAACATGCTCCGAAAAATGTTACTTTTAAAGAAATACAATTACCTGGATGGGTTAGATCTGATGTTTACCTTGCCACAAAAAAACAACCAAAAAACAATATGACAATTCAGGTCTACAATAATATTATGGAGGCTCTCTATAATAGAGTAGAAGCATAAATATATAAAAATGATTGAAATTAATTTATAATTTAATAATAATATTATTATAAATTAAAGGTAAACATTATGAAAAAAGTTAAATGAAATCAATACTTATTACTGGTGCTGCATCAGGTATAGGTGCGGCAATAGTTAAAAAAATAGCTTCGCAAAACATGTATTTAACTTTAACAACTAAATCTAATAATAAAGGACTTGAAGAAGTTGTTGAATATGCCAAACAAAAAGGATCAATAGTAAGTTTTCTTAGTGGAGATTTATCTAATAAAGAATTCATTAAAGATTTAATTATTTTAGCAAGAAAGCATACTGGTTCAATTGATCAATTTGTATCAAATGCAGGATATGCTGAAAAAAAAAAATTTGGAGAATTTACTTGTTCTGATTTAATAAAATCTATTGAAACAATGGCTCTTTCATTTTCTGAGATTATAAATATATGCATAGATGATTTTAAAAAATCTAGTTGTGGAAGAATTGTAAGTGTAAGTTCTTTTGTAAATAAAAATATAGGATTAAATAACAATATATTTCCAACAACTGCTGCTGCAAAAAGTGCATTAGAAGCTTTAACTAAAACATTAGCATTTCAACTGGCTGAATATCAAGTTACAGTTAATTCTGTGTCTCCAGGGTACACAAAAAAGGATGGAAATCATTCTGCATTAACCGATCAAGAATGGGAAGAGATTATAAAAAAAATACCTTTAAACAGACTTGCTCAACCTCAAGACTCTGCTAATTTAATTTCCTTTTTATTATCTGATGAAGCTTCTTATATTACTGGACAAATAATTAAAATAGATGGTGGATTGTCTCTTATTTAAATATTTTAAAATCAAATCTACTTGGACAAAAAGGTAATATATTAATTGTCATTTTCTTCTTTTCGATTAAATCAGCTATTATTTTAGCTGAGCCAGCAGAAGTAGAAAGACCAATATGGTTATGACCAAAATTAAACCATAGTTGTTTATGCTTTGAAGCTATACCAATCATAGGCATACTATCAACAATAGTTGGCCTTGAACCTAACCAAGCTTTAGGTGTTAACTTTTTATCTAAAGGCAATATCTTAGATAATTTTTTTGCAGCCTCATCAATTTGATTTTCATTTGGAGACGCATCAAAAAAATTTAACTCAACACCAGAAGTAATTCTTATCTCGTTTCCAATAGAGCTATATACAAAACCACCTTCAACATCATGAATAACTGGAATAATAGAAATCTTATTTTTTGTTGAAAAATGATGATGATAACCTCTTTCCCAAGCAAGAGGAATATTATAACCCAAATTAGATAAAAAGCTTTTAGACCAAGGGCCAGTTGAAACAACAACCTCATCAAATTTATATTCTTTATTTTTTTCTGTCAAAACATTCCATTGACTAGAAATATATTTTAAATTGTGACATTTATCATTAATAAATGTACCTTTTTTTTTAATAAAATATTCAAAATACTTCTTTGATAAATCAAGTGGTGAATTAACTCTTATTGAATTTTTAAATAAAATACCTTTCCAAAATTTTACATTTAAGTCAGGCACTAATTCGGCAATTTCATATGTATTTAAAACTGTATATTCAACATTATTTTTATTTAAGATTTCAATTTCAGAAGAATATTTTTTAAAGCTTTCTTCTGTTTTAAATAACTTTAACCAACCAGGTTTTAAAACATTACTTGTTGAATGAGTTTTTTTGATTAATTCTTTATGTGAACTTAATGATAAAGTTTGTAAATCTTTATAAGCTTTTGCAGCTTTTTCCATATGTTTTTGATTACTGAATAATAAAAATCGAATGATCCAAAAAAATCGTGAAATAACAAATAATTTTGAATATCTAAATGCAGTTTTTTTTTTAAAAATAAAAGAAAACAAAGATTTCAAAAGCTGAGGATTATTTATAATTATCAGAGATGAATCTGTTATAACACCAGCATTTCCATATGATGTTTGTGACCCTGGATCATTGGGATCAATCAAAGTTACCGAATGCCCTCTTTCAATTAATTCAATTCCTGTACATATACCCACAATACCAGAACCAATAACTAAAATATCTTTCATATACCTATTAAATCTTGTTTTGTTAAAATATGTTGGATTTGATAATAATTAATTATCAAATGATCACTTTCTTCTAGTGAATATTCTTGTTTTAATGCCAAAATAGCTTTTTCAAGCGAAAAATAGTTTAAACCTTCAATTATGATAGCTTGCGTAATAATTTGATCGTTTAAACCTTGATTAGATCTAAATGATTTTTCTTGTGTCTCCATTTGTCCATAAGCCTTCTCTCCTAAAAGAACATGCATACCTGTAATGCCTTCTAGTTTAATTGTCTGAGGAACGGATAATTTCAACTTTTCTACATGATTTTCAGGTTCTATATCTTTGTTTAAAAATCTGACAGTGCCAATCCATCCTCCAAAGCCAACTGATTTACTTGTTATAACACTGCAGATCGTCCTAGAAGGAGAAATATAATTAGATAAAATATTTTTAGTCCATTTAGAAGGATTGTTTAATCTTTCTAAATATTTTCTTGAAACAAAAACGTCTTTTCTTTCTGCCTCATACATCATAAAATATTTATGGTTTATATTAGTTTCAGGAATCCCTATTGCTCTACAACCTCTTAAAAAACCAGGAAGAGCAATTCTTTCTGGCATATGTTCTTTACTATGCCATGAATTATATTCAGCTTCTTTAGATTCTACTATTCCACCCCAATTAACTAAAACAGCACTACCAAGCAAACTCATAAAAAATCCAATATCCAGTAAAGTTAATATTTAAAATATGATTATAATCATAAGGATTAAAATTTATATGAAAAATAAAAAATTAACTCTTATTCTCTTTTTTCTTGTTTTGTAATAATTTGGCCTTTTTGGCATTTCTTTTAAGGCCAGACTTACCCTTTGTAGTAGCCATCTTTTTAGAGTTATATTTTGTATTTTCAAATTGATTATAATCACGTTTTTTATTTTGAGAAGAACTGCTAACTTCTTCATTATAACCAATAAGATTGTCTGGATTAAGAAGATTACTTTGAACTACCTCTAACTTTAAATCTATTAGTTTTTCTATTCTAAATAATTTTAATCTTTCACTTGGTTCACAAAAAGACACCGCTATACCAGAAGCTCCTGCTCTTGCAGTTCTTCCAATTCTATGGACGTAATCTTCTGGAGTTGAAGGCATATCAAAGTTGATAATATGAGAAACAGCTTCAACATCAATTCCTCTAGCGGCTATATCTGTTGCAATTAAAATTTTAATAGTTCCGTCTTTAAAACCATTCAAAGCTTTCTGTCTAGCTGCTTGAGATTTATTGCTATGGATAGCTTCAGAATCTATACCAACAGCAGTTAATTTTTGAGATATACGATTTGCTTTATGTTTCGTTTTAGTAAAAACAATAACTGATTTAAATACTTTATCTTTTAATAATGTAATCAATTGAAGAACTTTATCTTTAGGCTCTACTACAATCACAGATTGGGCAATTCTCTCAACAGGTGTCAATGTAGATTTAACTTTAACCTGCTTAGGTGATGTTAAAATAGTATTCGCTAATTTAATAACTGAATCAGGCATAGTTGCAGAAAAAAATAAGGTTTGTCTTTTTTTAGGAAGTATTTTAACAATTTTAACTACATCGCGAATAAAACCCATATCTAACATTCTGTCAGCTTCATCTAAAACAAAAAACTCAATCTTATCTAATGAACAAAATCCTTGATTTATAAGGTCTAACAATCTTCCAGGAGTGGCTACAATTATATCCATTCCTCTTTCTAATGATTTAACTTGAGGACCTTGTTTTACACCACCAAAAATAACAGTATGTTTAATAGCTATATATTGACCGTATTTTCTTATTGATTCATTGAT
>Ga0209090_10002049_pt1 | contig 12804 bp, 6 predicted proteins | sample ArcticOcean_MG_C_9_FD_187432 | JGI IMG/M metagenome (GOLD analysis project Ga0209090, IMG submission 187432) | Marine microbial communities from western Arctic Ocean - ArcticOcean_MG_CB2_152 (SPAdes) (version 2) | ecosystem: Environmental > Aquatic > Marine > Oceanic | place: Arctic Ocean... | reverse complement strand
GCCCGGATCGAGCGCGGCGGCGCCAACCGATCCCCGCAGTCGTCCGTCGGCGGCAGGGGCGGCGCCGCGATGTCCGACGGTAACTTGCCCACGCAGCAGAGGCCGCCCCGCGTGTGCTCGAAGACCAGCGGCCGCGGCGGTTGTGTAGGCTCGGCGGGCGCGACCGCGCCCCGTGATAACGCGGGCGGTTCGCCGTACTTCGCGTGGGCCGCGGCGATGGCCGCCGCCGCCAGGTCCACCAAGTCCCGCCGCGCCGCCACGGTCGCCGCCGAGAGAGGCCCCGCGTCGACGAGGAGCAGCAACGCCTCCAAGGCCGCCAACCGGACCTCCGCGTCTACCTGGCGCGGGTCGTCTAGGTCCGCCAAGGCGAGCCGGTCCCGACATAACTTCGCGACGTCCGCCGGCGTCTGAGAAAAGGCAACAGCGTTCCACTCCGAGGCCCGCAGCTGCCCCAGCGCCTCGAGCGCGCGCAGGGCGACGTGGCGCTGGTGCGTCCTTAAGCGGTCCGCGGCGCCCGGCTGCCTAAAAACGTCCGCGAGGCGCACCCCTAGCTTGGCCACCTGATTTTTGTGAGGAAGGAGCAGCGCAGCCGCGTCCCGGGCGGCGCCGAAGTGCAAGCCCGCCCTAATACAACGGAACGCGCGCCGCGCCAATCTAGCCTTGAAGCGGGGCCCGGCGCCGCATAATCCACCTTCCACGCGCCTTGCCCGGTGGATCGGCGGCGCCAAGCCCGGCAGCCCGCTCGCCGCTCTTAAAACTTGTTGGCAGGCCGGGTCGCCGTCGTAGCCTCGTGTCAGATAGTGGCGTAGTAACGGCTGCTCGAGGAAGGCGCCGCCCATTTCCACGTGCTTGACCACGCTCACCAAAATGTCCATACACAAAGCCGCGCTCTCCAAACCCAGCAACTCCGGCTCCAGCAGATCCAGGACGTGGTGCAACAGCACGGAGTGGTTCGCGATGGCGCTGCGGTTCAGCGGGACCTGGGCCAGATTGCGCAGAATGGTGAGGAGGGCCTTGGTCAAGGACGTCTCCGCGTGTAATGCTTTGGGCTCCACACTAATTTCAGAAAAACGCCAGGCCCAGGGGTCCTCGTCATCGGTGTCCGACGGGGACGACGTTCGGAGGAGAGGGCACGCCTGGTCCAAGGCCGCCGCGACGCCGTCCAGGAGCTCCTGGCGCTCCTCGAGGTTGTCGATCTCGACCGCCGTGACTTCGAGCTCCGCGGTGACCGTTAATAGCAAATTCACGGTCTTGTAGAAGTCCTTGTGCGCGGGGCCCTGCGGTAAAATGGTGCCGGATTTAGAGACCACGGCCAGCGCCATGGCCTCGGCGGAGTCCGGCACGCGGCGCGGCCCCTGTCTTGCCGAGAACTTCTTCGCCAAAGGTGCGCCGCCGAGCTGCCGCTTCCGCATGGCCGTGGCGCCCGTGCCGCGCTTGCAGTAGGCGCGCTTCGGTTTTTGCTCGGGTGGCTGTGGCGGCTGCTGCGCAGAGCTCATGGCTGCTTTAGAGATGAGGTGCGCACCGATGGTCTGGGTAACGCGGCGACAGTTACGATGCGCGAGATCGGTCACGACGCTGCTTAATTCGAGCGCTAGCTCATGGAGCGCGTGCTTGTCTCTTCGAAAAACCCGTCTAAAGCTTTTGAGTGGAACACCAAAAAGGCTGTTTGACTGTCGTCCGGTACGATACCGGTCCAAAGAGATCAATACGACACTTCCTGGGGCGCGAAAAAATTAATTTCTCGATTCGCGGTGCTGAAGTGGTCAGTCGCACCAGTGGAATGCGGTCAATTCGTGGTCCACAGGTCTCCCTGGGGTCGCCTAGGGTCGGTACTAGACATGTGCAATCGCTAAACCGCACACGCTGGCGCTTGGGTCATATAGATTGCCAATTCTCTCAGCAGTCCAGCTCACTGAAGCATGATCAGGCACATGTTGGAGATCCAGAGCTTTGAGAGCTATGGGATGCTCAAAGCGCGTGCGCATGCGGTGTAGGTGACTAACCAACTTCAACCCTAACCCAGAGGGAGTCCGAGAGCCGTCCAGCACCCCCAAAAAGTGTTTTATTTGGGCCCGATGCCACCGTGAAACGTCAAATACGCTAATTACTCGAGGGCCCCCAGGAAGCATAATAGCGGTCTTGTTGGGCCCCATACTACCCTACCTATAGTGGAAATCAAGTATATGACATCTACACTACGAGAAGGGTACTTTGGGCTGCCCGTGCTCGGGTCTGAATATTATTGATCTGGACCTCGCGCAGGTCGGTCGATGATAAAACAAACGGTCGCGCCAAGGTCCATGGTGATGGTACCGGCCCTGGTAGTCCCAGGTCCAGGTCTTGTGCCCGAATTAAGAAGATAACAGGGTCGCGTAGTCCAGCAGCCGCGCTGAGCATACGGAATGAGTAATCCTATGTAGTTGTTGTTATGCCGGGCGGGATGGATCGTCCCATAACCGAAGCGTCTCAAACGCCAATCTATTTTATAAAACACGAGTCTGGGGCCTTTCCCGTGCTCCGCCTACGTACCGTCGTCCGAGGAGAAAGGGCAAGTGGGTCGATTGTGAATAGAACAACGGCGGCACGGCCCCTCGGGGTAATGTGATCGCTGATAGTCGCAGGTCCAGGTTCTGGGCCCGTCTTTATGTAAACGCGGGGTCGCGAAGTCGGCGAACCGCGCGGACCATACGGAGTACATTATCATGCTCAGTAGTCGTTCTGGTGGGTTGTATGGCCTCTACCACTGTCAAAGGGATGTAAACACTCCTAACGAAGGGAAGTGTCTAGTAGAATTCTTTTCCCGCCCTCCGAGCGCGGGCTATCGGCTCCAATTCCTTCGGATATGTATGAAAACTGGGCCGGAGTACTTATAATGTACTAACTGGACGGTGGATGGCACCGTCAATCGCTGGTGTACTTTGGCAACTCGTAAGACTCATCTGCGAATGTCCCCGTATTTCAGCGAGCCGCGAGCATATGTGACTCGGCCATTTTTGAGTGAACAGTTGGTCTCGCTGACCGATTATGGTGCTAACTTAATTTGGGAGCTCGTTTATTTTACTCTACCTACCCAGGAAGATACCAAAGTCCATTTTTGGGCCTTCGGGCGGCCGCGAGAATTTCAAAACAATGTTCATTTCTGACGGGCATGTGTTGTTAGACATTCTACCCGTACGTTCTAATTACGGTCACCGCGGGGCGTCCCACAAGTCAATCTTGTGATCGTCGGGCGCGTCGGGGATCCAGTGCTGACAGAACCCTTCGACGCCACCGGCGCGAGGGAAGTACGAGGAGACTAGAGTAGGGGTTTCGGTCTTACGCAGTCCCGAACAACACATCAGCGGAGGCCCTTGTGGCTTGTGCTCCTCAGGCGTCCTGCGTGAGACTGTCCTGGGAGTTCCAGTCCTGCGACACTTGCGGCGCGGACTCGTCGGGCCGCGCGCGTTTCCGCGGCTCGGCGGCGGCGCTCTGCTGTGAGTCCGACGGGTCGGCCTCCGGCGCGAGCTGCTTGCGCTTGTCCGCGACGCGGCGGTCGAACTGGACGCCCGCCTTGAAGTAGTCGAGGCGCGCCGGCGCGGCCATGTGGAGCAGCTCCTCCTCGATGGCGGTCACAGTTTCGAGCAACTCCTCGTAGCTCTTGCACTGGTCCGAGTAGGCGGACTTGATCTTGGCGCGCACGCCCGTCCGCTCCTCGACCGTCAGGAAGCGGCGCCACTCGAGCGGCGGCGACGGCTTCTTGAGCGGACACTGTCCGTTGCGCTGGAACGGCATCGACGCCGCGCGCGCGAGCCCGTCCCGGCTGCTGCTGCTGCCGCGGCTGTCCGCGGCGTCGGAGTGGAGGGCGGTCTGTGCGAGGTTGAACAGCGCGGCGCCCGACATATTTTGTCTCGGTTCGTGCGCTGACACGGCTCCTGCTGACGACGGCCTGCGCGCGGCGTCGTGACGGTCCGTCGGCCGCGGCGGCAAAATGGCGGCGGATGTGTGATGGCGGGGGCGCGTGGACTCGTAGTATTGGCGTGTCCCAGTCGCCGAGCAGTTATGAGCCGCGCGGTGCAAGCCCACGGCGCGCGCGAGCCAAACAGGGGCTGCGCGGCGCTGCGGCCAAAAACGATCCCTGACGCCGTTTTAGTACCGTTTCGCGCGTCGCTGCGCAGTAACTGCTCGAGTACTGTCTAATGCTGTCTACTGCAACCAACGCTGCGTCTCTGGCGTACCGACACGGCCGTGCAGCTGCGTTCAATGCGGTTCCAGCATCGGTCTTTAGCAATTTTAGCAATTTGTACGACGGAAGACTGCAGGTGACGCCTAAGGGAAGCGTAGTCCCCCATCAGAGCAATAGGGACTCGTAGAAACAGCATCTTCTGCATTGGAATTATTTTGTGCGGGTTTTGCGCCTGGCAAAATGCATTATAAATTTTGCTGTGTCCAAGCTACAGCCATCCGTTTGTGCACGTCGGTAGGAAGGAGGAAGTAAGCATTTGTCACGGAGGACACGCTCTCCAATTTTTAGCAGCGCTGGTCCTAGATTAGCAGCCGTAGTCCTACTTAAGTAAAATGAAGCCACAGGAGGCAAAGAGGCTGGCGGAGCTGGCAGGCTGTACAGGCGACCAATGGAGAGCAAAGTCCATCCAGTCTCTGTGGGCAGGCATGGGCCACATCTACGAGCTCCAGTGCGGAGATCAGCGCATCGTGGCCAAGGTAGTAAAGTTGCCAACGCGCTGCGACAGCGTCGGCGACCGCCGCAAAGCCAAATCGTACGAGTGCGAAGCCGCGTTCTACCGTGACGGGACCGCCACACAACTGCTGGACGCCGGCGTCGTCGTCCCAAGACCGCTGCACGTCGAGGCGCGCGTCGACGGCGTGACGATAGTGATGTCGCATCTGGACGGCCGGCCAGGAGCGTTCGACCGGCGCGGGACGGAGGCCGCGCTTGCATCGTTAGCGCGGCTCCACGCGTGCTTTTGGGGGCCGCGCGCGGACGAAGCGGTCGCTGGAGGGCTGCAGGAGCAAGGGACGATGTGGTACCTCGACACACGACAGGACGAGTATGATTCGATGCCGACGTGCGGCTGGGAGGGCCGGCTGCGCTTGGCGGCCAGAGCCATCGACGCGCGACTGAAAGCAGACCGGATGCAAAGCGTTGTCCACGGCGATCCCAAGGACGCGAACTTTTACTTTGCGTCAGACGGCACGCCGCAGCTCTACGACTTCCAGTATGCGGGGAAGGCGTGTCCGGCCAAGGACGTGGCCTATTGTCTCTGTTGCGGGTCGTCGGCGTGGGATAAAGCCGACGCCCTGGCTCGCGGCTACCATCGGGACCTGTCCGCCGCGCTGGCGTCGCGGGGAGAAGCGCCGCCACCGGTCGACGCGTTCCTCCAAACTCTAGAGCTGGCGTATGCGGACCTCGGCCGATGGATGTCTGGATGGGGCTGGTGGGGCAACGATCTCGAGCCGCGCATAAAGAGGCTCCTGGACCGCCTCGACGGCGGCACGGCGCTCGCGTCGGCGGACGCGTATGGAACGGCCATGGGACGTGAGATCCCTGTGTAAGTGATGTCAAGACTAGCACACAGCGTGTTTAGGCGGGCACACCTAGGCGAGGTAGCGGTACGCGTTGGCGATCTCCGGGTCGCGCTCGAGGTACTCGCGGTCGATGAGGGCCTCGATGCGGCGCTTGATGACCTTCGGGTTCGGGCGGAAGAACGCGAGCTGCGAGAGCACCTCCGCTAATAAAGACTGGTGCGACAGCGCCTTCCGCGCCTTCATGATGCGCACGATGGCCGCCTCGATGGCCACGGTCCGGTCCTCCTCGACGCGCTTCGGGTTGTGCGAGTCGTCCAGCGACGCCATGGGCACGCGGATCTTGCGCATCGGGCAGGCGAACTTGGCGTTGACCGCGAAGGAATCCGTCAGCGCGACCCGACTGGACGCGGGCGTCTTGGCCAGGACCTTGTACTTGCCGCACGCCAGGGAGTGCAGGACCCGCTTCAGGTGCTCGTCGGGCAGGTTCACCCGCTCTGATACTTGTGCGTACGTTAGTGTTTGCGAAGCCCCGTCGACGGGGTTGAAGGTTAACAGCACAATGGCTTGCAGCGTGGCGACCTGGAGGTCGTAGGCCTTCTTCCCGAAGAACGCCTTGACGGACGCGTTGCCGAGCGACCACATCCAGGTCACGCGTCGTTTCGAGTTCTTGTCATCGTAATAGTCCCGGAAGACCTTGGTGCACTGCACGATTTCCGACGGGAGGTGCGCGTCGATGGACGCGAAGGTGGGCCAGTAGCCTGTTGTGAGCACTTGCACCGAGAAGTCGAGCTTGCCGGTGCTTCTCGCCTCGTCGGCCTTGACGTAGGTGTCGAAGTCGGCCTGGTGGTCGTGGCCGATGGCTAAATCATTCAACATGCCCTCCATCTTGCCCGTGAACTGCGACCCGCACCGTAATTTAAGCTTCCCAATCATCAGCCGCTCGGCGTCGTCGGACGCGCTCCGCTGGTTCAGCAACCTTTTAGCGAGCTGGTTCCGGTAGATTTCGGCAAACAAATCCTTATCTGTTAAGTACGAGAATAATTGGACCGTCTTCTCCAGAAACGCCTCGACGTCCTCGTCGCCCAGTTTCTCGCCCCCGGACTTGAGGATGCGGTCGCAGAACGAGGACATCAACTCCGCGTTCGTGTGCTTCCCCACATCTCTATTCGCAAATTCCACGAAGGCCTCCTTCAGGGCTTTCTGGAAGAGGGCGTTGCCGTCGAACTGTTCTGAAACAACAGCTAAGTACTTGTCGTGCAACGCCAGCAACTCCTTGACAAAGCCCGGGTCCTGGTTCGAGTCCTTGGCGCCCTCACTTAGCCGGGCCTCCCTTCTGTCTATAATTTCGTTGCCCATCTGTTCGATGTGGGCCCGCACGAGCGCGGCCATGGGCGGCAGGCCGTGCGTCGGCGTGTTCGGGACCCGGCCGAACAGGCGGTACATTCGAGCTAAGTCCGCCTTCCGGTCATTAGCTAACAGAGCTCTACAACCACTTCCCTCCTTCTCCAGCAACACCGTCTCCCGCAGTTCTAAAATCTCGTGCTCGCAGACCCGTAGCAGTTTCGGCTCCGACGCGCCGTTTAGATAATGAGCCACGCGCGCCGCCTCCGCCTCTAAAGCGACTTCCGCTTTCGCTAAGTAGGCGGGCGCGTCGTCGCTCTCGACCCATTCCTGCGATTTCCGAGCGTAGTACTCTTTGGTAGAGGCCAATAACTGATCTTCGAAATCTGTGACATAGGCGTCTAACGAACCCATGCCCATGGCCTCTAGGAGCTCCACGGTGTTCTTCACGAGCGCCCGGTCGATCAGAGCCTGGTCCCGCTCCGCATCTATCAAAGCGATCATGGCGTTCACGACGTCCTTCTTGACCTCGTTGTACACCAACGTCTTGAAGTGCTTCAAACCCGCGACATCTAATGTAGGTAAGGAGTGGTGTTTCACGTAGTACCGATCCAAGTACATGAAGAAGAGCCGCATCCACTTGTTCATCACTTTATGATTGGCCCACCGCACCGTGAGCTCCGTCAGCAAAAAGTTCTCGCGCTTCGTCTTCAACGCGGGCAATACGGTCTTGGACAAGTAGTCGCAGATGGTCTCGCCGTGGCGCTGGTACAACTGCTCGGACCAGTTGTAGGGGCTTCGCTGCGTGCACATGTTGTAGCACGTGGTGTAGGTCTGCACGTACTCCTTCGGGTCGAAGAGCCGCGGCTTGTCCTTTTCGAGGCCCGTGTTCAGCATGCCCTCCAAGACGTCGATGGCCTTGGCCTTGATCTCGTTGTTCCACCCGTCCTCCAGAGCGATGATCTTGGGGGAGAGCATCGTGCGTCGGCGTTGCTTGGTTTTTTTATTGGGATTTATTGACCTGGCGGGTCGCTGAGCTTGCGGCGCGCACGGTCGCGGCGCGTGCTCGCAGCGTCTAGGCTGGGTCGCGAGCGGCCTTGGAGGCGCTGCAGGCAAGGCCGGGCGTGGCAACAGCGGCGCTTGACGGTCGTCTCGACGCCCTCTGCTCGCGCCGGGGCTTTTTTTGGCCTGCAAAACGGGTTTTCAAATTCAAACGCACCGCCTCTGTGCAAACCTAGATACATGACTTGGGCACTATTCACAAAAGTTAAGCAACAAAGCAGGGGAGGCTTCCGGGTCCGTCGTCGGGCCGGTGGAGATCAAAGAATCTCGCGCCAGCCGTCATGTGCCGGGAGAGGAGGAAGGGAGGAGTCCGGTTCTTCAGTGCACGGCAGCCTTCAGCGCCGGCTCGAGCGCGCCCGCCGTCGCGAGCCGCTTCAATTCGTCGTCGCCGCCGATGAACTCGGAGTTGATAAAAACTTGCGGCACGGACGTCCGGCCGGACGTCTTCTTCAGAAGTTGCTGGACCGGCCCGTTCCGCGGTTCGCCGAGAGCGTCCAGTTCCGTTACATCGAGGCGCAGACCACGAATCGCAGGCAGCGTGCGGACCGTGTTTTGCGCGTAGGGTCAGTACGGTTTACTGAAGACGACGCAAGTGTCACGCAGCGTGAGCTTTTCTCGCACCAAGGTCTGTGGGTCGTATGAGCTTGACATCGTGGAGGATGAAAGGCCCATGGACAACACGCGTCTGCGCGATCGCTGCAGCCCACGGAGCACCACGTAGCTGGCAATGGTTACTGTGCAGGGGCACGGATGACAACTCGCGTCCTCCGGGCGGCTCTTCGACAGATAACAGCCACCGGGCGGCTCTTCGACAGATAACAGCCGTCGCGTACCTCTATTCAACCCAGCTTGGTCTCCTCGAGGAAGCAGAGCTCGGAGAGCTCGATTGAGTTCGATTCACAGGTTTGACGGGTTTTGTGTGCTGATGCGCGGTGTCAGAGGAACCCAGAGCCTATGGCTCGATCATGTGTGCTCTGCACGGCTCTCGCACTCAGCATTGCAGCAGCTTTTCAACGCGTCGTCGCGCGCCCGCTGCACACATCCAGCAGACGAGCTGTGCGCCCACCAGCAGCGGTCAAGGATGAAGACGACGCACCCAGGAACCTGGACTACTACATAGGAATGGCGAAAACCCCAATGTCGGCCGACGACAGTAAGAGAGACATGATGACGCCAACCCTCAAGCTCGCGGGCGGCGCGTCGGCGCTGCTCGTCGCGCTGCTCGCGGCCTTTTTCCTGGCCAACGCCGACGTGCCACCGGCGAACGCGCTTGACGTTGCTGTTGACGTAGCATCCGACGCGGCCGGCGCCGCGAGGACGTTCGAGCTGCGGGGCGTCACGGCGCAGGATACAACTGTGTTCGCGATCGGCTGCTTCCCGTTCGCCTGGGCGACGTGGTCCTTCTGGACGCGGATCGCGAACGGCCAGTCCTTCGGCACGGGTTCTGATTCCATCGTGTTCGACACCAATGACGCCGACGAGGACCAGCTGCGGAGGTTTGGTGGACAACGGGTGCTGGGCAAGGGCGCCCTGGCCATCGCCTATGTCCTCTTCGCGGCGGCGGGCGGGAGCGTGCTGCTGGCGCTCGTGGCAGCGCTGCAGGTGCAGGTGTGATAAGACTGTTCTGCGTTACTACGAGAGTTACTACGAGGTATTTCTATTAATATCACTTTAGTTTACTATGTACAGCGTATGTAATATGGACAGGGGGGGGTGTGATTTTCGGTGGGGATATGTAAAAACGGACTCCGGTCAGAGCTTGAGGCCGGGCACGCGCTTCTCCAGGCGAGTGATGATGTGCTTGCCCGGCGTGTGCCGGACCTGCGCCGCCACGGGACGTAACGCCGACGCGATGGTCATCACTTGGTCTCGGTCCGCCAGGTCGACGACTTTTTGCACGACATAATTAGCGAAGGGGTCCACGAGCAACAGCTTGAGGGACGTGCTATCGCCGACGACGCGCGCTACTAAATATCGCCGCTCCTTCTCGCTGCCGAATTCCAAACATTTCTCCACCGCGTTGGACGCAAATTTGTGCCGCGAGAAGTCCACTAACTTGCCCGTGACCGCTTTGATCAAAGCCGAGCGGTCCCCGGGCCGCCCGAACTGGATCACGTGCTGCATCACGTAGTTCGCGTACTGGTGTTCGAGCAAGGTCGAAACCTCTTGGGACTGCACGAGTTCGTCCACGAGGGCCGCGACGGCCGCGTGGCCGCGCGCCGCGGGGTCTCTTAATGCTCGCCCCCAGTGCTCCAAGACTCTCTGCAGAACTCTACAGCCAAACGGGTGCGCCGCGAGTGACCGAGCCCGCCCCGCGAACTCGTTCAAGAGCCCATCTCCTAATGATGCCAATTTCACGATATGCACGTCACTCGAACTGTTCGAAGCTGCTTTGGCGGTGACCTCGACGCATTTTTGCACGACGTGGTTGCCGTGCTGGTCGTGGACGCACCGCAGGGCTTCATTCTTTAACTCTTCCACTAAAACGACCGCGTCCCCGGGCCCCAGCAACTCCAACGCTTTCTGCACGACTCTACAACCATAAACATGGGTACCCAACTCCACGGCGTGCTCGTGGATCTGGCGGAAGACGGCCTTTCTCGCTTCATTACTCCCTCTTGCCAGGACTTTCTGCACTACATAGTTCCCGAAGACGTCCGTGGCCAATTCTCGCGCCCGCGGCAGGACTTCCGCGAAGATCAAATCGCGCTCCGCGGAATTGCCCTTGGGGTCCTCCAAATGCGCCTGCAGGAACCGCGACCCGTGCTGGTCCCGGCACAACCCGGCGACCCGGCCTTTCAAATCTTCAGCGGGAAAGATGGGCAAGGGCGCGTCCTGCTTCGACGACGCGCGCCGCGGGGGCGCTCGCCGCTGCTGCGGCTGGACGTAGAGTGGAGGCGACTGTTGCTGGTAGTAGCCGTACGAGTGGGGCGACCCGGGCGGGCTTCCGTAATACGGCGGCGTGTGGGGCGGGCTCCCGTAGAACTGGGGCGCGTAGGGCGGCGCGTAGTGCATGGGCGGCGGCGGCGCGTAATGTTGTGCCACGGGCCGGTAGTAGACCCGGCCGTCCTCGCCGACGACGGGGACGACCATGGGCTGGTGCACGCCCCCATAAGCCCCGGGCGGGTAGAAGTGCGGCTGCTGGTACTGGGGCTGGGCCTGTAACGACTGGCCGAGGCCCGAGCTCGGGGGTGGCGGCAATGGAGCATCTGGCGTGGGCGCGCGCGGCAGCGGCGCGCGTCTTAGTCCAGGTTCGTCGCCGTCCATGAGCGTGCCGCTCAGGGCGGCGATCGAGGCGCTCAGCGACTTCAGGGTCTCCCGCGTCCGGTCGTCGTCTAGAGCACGGCCGTCTATCGTACTTGCTGGCCGTGCCAAGGCCTCGCCGTGGCGCCGCGAGCGCGCCCAGTAGTCCGAACTTGATGATCGGTTGAGTCCTTCGGCGTCCGTCCGTAAAGCGCTGGCGCCCTTCAACAAATCCTCGATCTGGCGCCTTTGTAATTCACCCAGCGCCTCGTCGCCGGCGTCCAATGGCGGCGGCGCCGAGAAGGGCCGCTGCGCCAGCTCCGGGAACGGGGCCAGGCTCGACCGCGGGGGGGCGACGGCGGCGGCCATGCTCTCTCTTTGGGACTCGATCTTAGACTATGTACAGGCTATGTGCAGCGCCTGGGGACTGGAGAACTTTTTGTACTTATGTGCTCCCGACTACGGGGGGCCCACAGGTCGCGCACTTCGGTGGGCGCTGGCGACGAACGCTGTGATGCTTTCGCTCAGCTGGCACCACTCCTTATACCCTTTGCGAGCAGCGGTTACCTAATGAATGTCCATTTGACACGTCGATTCAGACAAAACCCGCGCGAATCTGACCGAACGCCCGTCTCCTTCCCAACGCGTAAACGACGGCTTACGACACGTAGTCGCCGCAAAACACGCGTCACGCCGCACCTCAACTTTATGATTTGGCAATAATAGCTCGGCTTGACGATGGTTTGATGCTCTCCTAAAGCGGTCCAAATGAAGGCAGTCCAAACGCTGGAAAGAAGCTTTCCATCGTGGACTATAGCCATGCATACATCACTCCATTGATCTGCGCGAGAAACCGCGGCGGAGCGCCGCTGCAGGCAGCGCCATGGAGCCCTACCTGCCCAGCAGCAAGGCGCGCGCGCCGCCGGGCGAGACGCATGGCGCCGAGGGCGCCGCGCCGCCGTCCCGCATGCACCGCCTCACGTGTGCCCTGCTCCAGTCCTATTTGAGGATAGCGCCGCCGAGCGAGCGCGAGCTCTTGGAGCGATGGCGCGATAGTGCCACCGCGCCCCGGGAAGACGGCGCTCAACCGAAAGCGCCGCGCCGCGTCCTAACGCAGCCCTGTGACGGTATAACAAATGACGGCTGCGACAACGCCGAGGCCGAGTTGATCTGCTACACGGGCGACGTGCTGGGGCCGGGCGGCGAAGGACCGGCTTTTGAGGTCCTCGACAAGTTAGGCCGGGGCAGCTTCGGCCAGGTTTTTAGGTGCAGGAGCAGAAAAACGGGTCGGTTAGTGGCCATCAAGATCATCAAGAAATGCCGGTCCTACGCGGCCCAGGCCTACGTCGAGTCGCAGATGGCCCGCGCGCTCCACGCCCGGGACCCGCACCCGCACATCGTGCACCTCTTCGGCGACTTCAGCCACCGGCACCACGTCTGTCTGGTGTTCGAACTCCTGGGCATGAACCTGTACGAACTCTTAAAGCAGAACCAGTTCCGGGGGCTGCCGCTCCGTTCGGTCCGCCTCGCTTCTTGCCAAGTGATCAGCGCCCTGGAGCGCCTGGCGACCATGCGCGTCATGCACTGCGACCTGAAGCCAGAGAACATCCTCGTCGAATCAGGTTCGACCCCGAC
>Ga0209090_10002035_pt1 | contig 12844 bp, 8 predicted proteins | sample ArcticOcean_MG_C_9_FD_187432 | JGI IMG/M metagenome (GOLD analysis project Ga0209090, IMG submission 187432) | Marine microbial communities from western Arctic Ocean - ArcticOcean_MG_CB2_152 (SPAdes) (version 2) | ecosystem: Environmental > Aquatic > Marine > Oceanic | place: Arctic Ocean... | reverse complement strand
CTATCGTGACTATCTCTAGTGTTACTCTCGTCGCACCGATCATCGCCGTTCCATTTTCTGAACGCCATCGCACACAACTCGTTGAGTTTCTTCAAAGCCATAGGGGTGTAACACTCGTATTCCAATTTCGAGACGCTTTTTCCATCGAACGTGTTTCGGGTGACGCCGACAAAACTGGATATCGCCCCGGCGCGATCGTCCGATACAATTTGCACGCACTCGTTCAAATCTAAAGGCGTGCCGACGATTTCAACTTCCCAATTTCCTCCTTCTCCTTCTCCTTCTCCTTCTTCTTCTCTCATCGTTTTAATACTAGTGAGAGTCTCTTGCTCTTTCTTTTTCGTTGTGAAGTTCTTCTTTTGCCTTAAAATTTTCTCGTTCAAAACGAACCATCGTCATCCTCTCTCCGTAAACCTAATACACGCGCACGGCGCATCAATACCCCCCATAAAAAACACAGCTCAAGAGCATATTTATCATGTGTATCGCAGCGACGACTGCACCAACGGCGAGGCGTCGAACTTCGCTCCTGTACGAGCAACACAAAAGGAAAGCAAAATTTAGATGGAACGTTGTCAAGCTTTTGTTCGCTCTGCTCGTAGTTTGGTACGTGAAGTGGACGACAAAGACGGTGCTTGAAGGAACAGACGGAACGTACGGAGAAATGGACGAAGATGTATCGTCGTCCTCGCACCGGAGAAAAAACCATCCGGTATCTTTGCAAAAAGCAAACGAAGATTATGCTAGTAACGATGATTACTCCTCCTCCTCCTCCCACGACAAAAATACGCAGACTACAGACTACGACGGCGCGACTAGCGAACAACAACAACAACAACACAGAACACAAAACCAACAGAAAAGCTCGAGCGTTCCAGATGCATTGCCTGCTGTGCGAACTATTCCGAGACCGATATGCGGCGCGCATAATCAACCATGCGCGCACGGAACGTGCAACGATGACGAAACCATGTGCACGTGCTCGAAAATATACGTAGGCGACTTGTGCGATAGTCCAATCAAACTATCCGGGAAGAAACTCGGCGGCTCGCTCTTGCAAAGTTGGAACTTACCTTACACCGGTCCAATCATCATGTCGAAATATAACTTGGGCAAGCACATGAATACGAGGAAAACGGGCGTGTTGCAATTGGATTTACCAAACGAAGTTCCTAGATTTTTAGGCCCGATTGGTCCACCTTTGCTGAAAATATTACCAAGCGATGATATCTTTAGAGGCAACCGGCTCTTTTTTCCAACGTGCGCCGTAATCGGCAACTCTGGGTCCATGAAATCGCGCGTAAATAGAAATCGCGCGGCGGAGATTGACGCGCATTCCGTCGTCATAAGATTCAACGACGCGAAGACAGACTCGAATTACGGCGACATCGTGGGAAGGAAAACGTCGATGCGTGTGGTGAACGCAAAGCATTTTGGGTTTCGCGAGACGGAAGATGAATTTGTCGTGCAGCAAATGCGTTCTCCGCAAGCGTTTCGGTCGTTCATGGGCGAGCACAGAAGGAACCCGGGAACGCCTTTGTACTCTTTACATCCCGATTTTGCATCGTATGTGATTAAATCGTTCCCGAAAATTCAAACGAGCGTTGGCTTTCAAGGGGTTTTGATGGCGTTGATGTCGTGTGGGACAGTGAACGTGTACGGATTTTCTCTCGGACCGAACGAAGGCTTTTCGAAATCGTATTACAGACCAGATTCGGACGAAGATCTCGACGCCGACGATGATAGCAGTAGAAATGCCGAAGTTCAAATGCTTCGTAAACGAGAACAAACCGAGTGGAAGGCTTTGAGCGCGATGAACGGAGCAGGGCTGATTACGTTTCGCGATAAGTGCGTTGAGAACTGTCACGTGAGTCGATCGCGTTGTGGTCAATGCATGAAAAAACAAGAAAAGGTGATCACGGGTGAAGTAGACGACGTCGACGATGGTGATGAGAATAGCGGTAGCAATGATGACGAGGATGGTAGTAGCGAAAACGATGTGCGAGCGGAAGAAGAAGCGTGAATTAGAAGATAGTCACAATTCGAGTCGATCAATTCACCGAACGCTGGCGGCGATAGCGAATCGACTTATAATACAATACATCGTTTGGTTAATGAGAACTACTTTATTTCCACGGTTTCAAAATCGGCAGCAATATGACTAGAAGTACAATCATCATGAGTATCGTAAACACGCAGGCCCATTTCCGCGTGTTCTTTTGGTATTCTCGAGCACTCACTAACGCCACTTGCCCTTGTTTTACGTACTCGGTCGACTTGGAAACTTGTTCCTGTATATCATCTATCATCTCTCCTTGCGCGTCGACTAGAACGCTCATGTCTAAAAAGATCTGATGTAAATCTAACAACCGCCGCTCTAACTCTCGAACCGCCTTGTGTCGTTCCTGAATTTCTTCGACCGTGTCTAATATCAAACCTCTGCCTTGATCTAAAATCGCTTGCTTAAACATTTGTTCATCGGCACCGTTTTCAATCATCGATTCGAGTTTCTCTTCCTCGATTTGTTCCCCAGTCAACGCAAAGAATCGCCTCTCGATGACTTCCTTGTGTTCGGTGCGCAACTTCTCGCGAAGGACTTGAAACTCAGCCATTTGCTCTTTCAACTTTGTTTTCAAAGCGTTCGAAACAGTTTCTCTGGTTTGTTTCTCGCTTCCATCCACGCTTATTTTTTTCTCTCGTAGCAACCTTTTCAAGTCTTCGTCCATGTTTTGCACGCGCAGTTTAGCTTCACGCGCTAATGTTTTCGCCTTCTCCGAGCACGCGTTCATTTCGTCTTTGATTTGGGACATCTCTGATGATTTTAAAGCCGACTTTCCGCGTTCGTGGAGTTGATGCAAGTTCACGAGCTGTTTTCGTATGTCCGAAAGAAGACTCTTCATCAATGTTGCGTCTCTTAAGAAGAGTTCCATCGTCGTTGGAGACGAAGTGGTTGATGTTGACGGCTCTGAAGAAACACCTCTTTCAACGTCAACGAATTCGTCTTTGTTGGTGCCTTTTGTTGATAAAAAACGACTCATCTGTTTGTTGTTGTTGTTCGTTTGCTCATCCCGGTCGTCAACTCCCGTCTTTTTTATCTCGCCGAGCAAATCGCTCATGTTGATTTTAGTTTTCGTTGCGCTTGAGACTTGTGAAGAGTTGTTGTTCTTGTTCTTGTTGTTGTTGTATATGGTCGTGTGTCGCTTTACTCGTACATGTCGTACGGTTTTTTGTGGAAAGATGTGAAAAAATTCAAAAAATCAAAGGAGTACCGTTAATTGTTTTAACTACTTCACATCTTTAAACACAACCACGATGTATCGCATGATATTAGTATAAAACAATGGGAGAGAGAGAATAATGAGTTCGTGCGCAGTTTGCTTCGACATCGTGTCGGGGAAATGCGTTGCATTATCCGAGTGCGGCCACGTCTTTCATCCTTCGTGCATAACGAAATGGTTCGATATGAAAAAGAAAAGCAATCGCCAGGACGGTTTTGCGATTCCAACAGCTCCTTGCGTCGTGTGCAGAGTTGATTTCGATATCAGCGCGGCGCTTCCGGTGTACTTAGATGTCCCGCTATCTGCGCTTAAAGCAACGACGACGACGAAGAGAAGAGTCGACAAGAAACGAAGCGGCGATACGAAGCAGACGAAGAAGAAGAAGAAGAAGAAGAAGAAGACCAATTTTGAAAAGAAAGAAAGAGGGAGAAGAAAAACAAACATCCTCGAGAAGCAAGATGATGAGGATGTTGTCGTATTGGTTAGCAGTAGCGAGAGCGATGGAGATGAGAGTGATGATGCCGCTAATGATGATGGTGACAGCGAGGAGCACTTAGAATCAGAAAATGAAAATGCAGAACTTCGCAGGCTTTTACTCGAAGAAAAGCGGAAAACCCGGGAAGCGGAAGATGCGGTCGTTTTGAATAGGTGTAACAACGATGCGTTCGCGCAAAGTAAAATGCAGCTGGAAACACTACAAGTGGAGTATATGCAAGTGCAAGAAGAAAACAGAGTTGTGAAAGCGCGAGAGAAAATCGCAGTGGACAAAGCTAAAAATTTTGAATCGAGAGTCACGAAAGCTGAATCAGACGTCAAAATGCTTCGAAGCGAAATCGCGGCGTTGAAGCACCAAAGAGCGGTGGAGATGGACGTGTTCGCGGATAAAAATGCCGTGAGTAGTAGTCGCTTTTTCGAAGAGGAGCAGATTGCTCGATTGATGGATCAGAAGGATAAACGTATGGCGCTCGAATCCCTCGCTCGTTCTTTACGAATGAAGACGAAACACATCGTGACGCTCCAAGACGAATATAACAAAGTAGTTAAAAGTTCAAGAGTCGCGGAAAAGTCACTTCGCGATTTAGAGATGAAATACGCGAAGCGAAAGGCGAGAGAAAAGCAAACGAGGGAGGAGTTACAAAATCTTACGAGAGTAGAAAGGCAAAAGCATAGCGAAGTAGAAAGAAGCGGAATCAAAAATGGGATTAAAGAGGGCGATGTTGTTGTTGTTGTTGATGATGATGATGACGACGATGACGACGACCTTTTGATTCTCGATGATGATAATAATAAAAGAAATAAACCGTCGAGTAGCGTCTTGCGCGACTCAAACAATAAGAACGATAGTATAAGCGGGAAAGTAATAACGCGGCTAGGTGGCAACGTAAAGAGTCATCACTTTAATAGAAAGAATAATGCTGGTGGTGGCTCATTCATACAAAATGGAGACGACGGTCGAGGGGGGAGAGCAACAATATTGACCACCTCTACAGGGGGAAAGCTCGAACGCAACAACAGAAATGATCGAAAGCCGTTGAGTCGAGGTGAGATGATGCAGAAAAATCTCTCCAGCTTCGTGCGCAAGGGACGGTAGATAGATGTAATTTTGCAATATGAATGTATGATTGAAAATGAGTTGTATGTATCGTGATAAATGCGCACTCACATTAAAAAAAACGTTCTCGCTAAAAACTTAGAGCTCATCTTTCGGTGCTTCCTCTTCTTCCACTGCCGGCGCAGATTCTTCATCTTCTTTCGGCGCAGATTCTTCGGCTTCGGCGACTTCTTCCTCTTCATCGGGGAACTCGATTTCATCCAAGAGCGGTGCGTCTTTCTCAACGCCCATCTTGTCCTTGAGCAAATCAAAGACACGCGACGCCATGGATTTAGAGTCGTCGATGACGAATCCAGATTCGATGAGCGCAGTTTCGAACATGACGACAGCCAAGTTCTTGGAAGTTTCATCTTCGCCATCAGCTTCGTACTTTTCCTTGAGAGCGGCAACCAGCGGGTGTTTGTAGTTGATTTCCAACGTCTTCTTACCCTTCATGTACTGCGCTCTCGAGTCGTCCGATAACGCTTGCGCTCTCATGATACGCTCCATGTTGGCAGACCAGCCGTATTTGCTCGTGACCACGACGCATGGCGTCGTGGATAATCTGTTCGAGATCTTCACGTTTTCGATTGAATCCGGGTACGAGGTCAAAAGAGCATCCTTCCACCATTTCGTGAACGGCTTGAAGTGTTCTTTCGTCTTTTTGAACTGCTTCTTCTCGCCTTCATCCGCGTCCCCAAATTTCATGTCTTCCTTGGAAGCGTTGGAAAATTTGAACTCATCGAATTCTGTCAAGTTTTGCATCGTGTACTCGTCAATCGGGTCGGTGAAGTAAATAACTTCAAATCCTTTCAACAAGAGTTTTTCGAGAAACGGCGATTTCTCCAAGGCTTCTTGGGATTCGCCGGCGACGTAATAAATGCTCTTTTGTCCTTTCTTCATTCTCTCGACGTACTGTTCCAAAGAGACCAGTTTGTCCGGAGATTGAGAGGTGTAGAAGCGGAGTAACTTGGCTAATCGCGTTCTGTTCGAGGCATCTTCGATGATGCCTAATTTGATGGCTTTACCGAAAGATTTCCAGAACTTTTCGTACTTTTCGTTCGCGACAACCTTGGCCTCTTCGTCTTCGTTCTCGTTGTCGTCATCCTCGGAGTCGTTGCCTTCCTCAGCGAGTTTACGAATCATATCCAATGCTTTTCTGACGAGCTTCTTCTTGATCGTTTTCAAAGAAGTGTGTTGTTGCAACGTTTCGCGAGAAACGTTCAACGGAAGCGTATCGGAATCGACGATCCCTTTAATAAAAGAGAGATACTTCGGCAAAAGCTCGTCGAATTCATCGGAAATGAACACTCTTCTCACGTACAGTTTTAACGCAGAGGCTTTACCGTAGTAGTTATCGTACATATCCGGTGGGGCACTTTCCGGAATGAAGAGAATAGCTTTAAACTCAACATCGCCTTCGGCTTTGAAGTGGGAGTACGTCAACGGATCGCTCTTGTCTTTCGACAACGCCTTGTAAAACTTGGAGTACTCTTCCGGTTCAATTTCGGAAGACGATCTGAGCCAGATAGCTTTAGAGTCGTTGAGTAAGACCCAGTCCCAGACGGTTTTCGTAACCGTTTTCGTTTTTGGTTTGTCGTCTTTCTCGTCCTCATCGTCGTCGTCGTCGTCCTCATCGTCGTCCTCTTCGTCCTTCTCCTCGTCGGACTTTTCTTCATCGTCGTCTTCGATCGGAACTTCTTCGGATTCTTCCTTAGATTCCCACATGTAAATCGGAAAGTTGATAAATTCAGAGTACTTTTCGACCAAGTCCTTCAATTTGCCCTCGTCCAAATACTCTTGCGCTTCCTCTTTGAGATAAATCTTGATCTCCGTGCCTCTGTCGATCGCTTCACTATCGGTATCTTCAGAAATGGCAAAGTTACCGTCGGCTTGAGATTGCCAGATCCATTGCGTGTCTTCGCTGTTCGACTTGGTACGCACTTCCACAAAGTCGGCGACTAAGTACACGGAGTAGAAACCGACGCCAAACTGACCGATGAGAGACATGTCGCCACCCTTTTGCATTTGCTCGAGGAAGGCTGACGTACCAGATTTAGCAATCGTACCCAAGTTGTCCTTCATTTCTTGCTTGGTCATCCCAACCCCTTTATCGCGGATGGAAATAAGCTTTTGGTCTTTGTTGATTTTGATGCGAATGTCGAGCTGAGCGGCATCTCCGTCGCCCAATTGCGAGGCATCGGTCAAGGACAAGAAACGAATCTTGTCCAAAGCGTCGGATCCGTTAGAGATCAATTCTCTCAGGAAGATGTCTTTGTTGGAGTACAAAGAGTTGATGATGATATCCATCAAGCGCGAAACTTCGGCTTGAAACTCGTTGACTTCAGCACCCGCCTTGAAGGTTGGAATTTGGAATTCTTCCGATGACGATGGCGCCTCATCCGCCGCCGCCGCTTCTACGAATAGCGAAGAAGAGGAAGCAGAGAGCGCGTTATCGTTCCCAAAGTCTGTTGTTGAAAGTGAAAAGAGACGACACACACAACGGTCAGTGATGGCTCGAGTTAACTTTAACCACCAATAGAAGAAGATACTAATCCAAAATTATATTTGATCGAAAGAAAGCGAGAAACAAATTTCCGAGACCAAACAACACGCGGCGCGCTCTCGAAAGATGATGATTGAATAAAAAAAAGACTACGACATCATATCATTACGCACTCGAAGGGACAGAAATACCGGCAAACAAGCCGATGAGTAACCCCAACAGAAGGAATTTAGTAAACTTCATCATCGTTCTTACGTTCGCGAGAAAGAAAGAAACGTTGTTGGTGTTTCTAAAAGTGATGAAGAGATGAGAAGAATTTTCCTTCCTTTTCTCCTTTTCTCTTTTGGAGATGATGGGTGACAATTCAGGAGCCAATCAAAATTTCACAAATTAGCGACACAACACACAAACAAAAACAACGCGTGGATGGGGTGGTGGTGAATAAATAAATTTTTCGTACAAACTTTAACAACTTCGACGCTTCTTTCTTTCCTCATCCTCATCCTCATCCTCCTCTAATTCTTCCGAGTTTCGCCGCCAATTTACATACACTTCGTCCGTTCTAAACCTTTGCGTGCACGTTGTCTGTTCTAAAGGAACACCCACGCTTCCGTTCGCTAAATATTCAATCAAGCCGGTGTACGCAATCATGGCGCCGTTGTCGATGCAATATCGTTCATCCGTCGCATATAACTTTCCTCCGCGCTCTTTAGCCATTATATCCATCATCTCCTGCAGACGAAGATTACACCCAACACCCCCCACGATGAGCACATCGTTCGCATCGCAATGCGCCATAGCTCTTTCCGTCACTTCGATCAACATCGCAAACACAGTTTCCTGAAACGACATCGCCAAGTCAGCCTTCGTGACTGTATTACTACAACCATTACTATTACTACTACTTTTCATCGCGGCTACTTTTTCTTCCGCGTTGGTTAGAATTCCACCAACGTTTATATCCATACCTTTACAATTGTATGGAAATTCCACGAAGGTTTTACCTTCTTTCGCGAGTTGTTCGATGTTATATCCCGGCGCCGGGTCGTTCGAAAGCTCTAAACACCTCGCGAATCTATCCAACGCGTTTCCTACCGCTATATCTATAGTTTCTCCAAAAATTCTGTACCTGTTATCGTTGTACGCGATGATTTGTGTGTTCCCACCGCTCGCGTATAAAACGACTGGATTCTTAGCTTTCGTTACTAATCTTCCCATCTCGATGTGCGCTATGCAGTGGTTCACCGTTTGGATTGGTTTCTTCCAAATTTGACTGAGCGTTCGAACGACTAGCGCGACGACGATGAGGCACGCCCCCATCCCAGGTCCTTTGGTGAAACAAATCACATCAATTTCCTCGCCGAAATCTTTCAACGAAAATGAAGAGCGAGATTCATTATTATTATTACTATCATCAAACGCTTCTCGTAAAGCGTCTTCGGTTAAATCTAAAATCACTTTTTTGTGGTGGTTGGCGGTTTCTCGCGGGAGAAAACCACTACCCGTAGGCGCGCAATACGTCCGCCGTTTGTTGCTCAAAATCGTTACATCGCTGGTTACTATGCCGACGCCTATTTTGTTCGCCGACCCTTCGAATCCAATGGCTATCGCTCTCTTCTTCTTCATCCTTTTTCACATATATTTTATTATGGCGCCACGGCATCCGGTGTGAGAAAATATCGAAAGAAAGAAAAATGCAAAAAAAGAAATCTTAACTTTTGAAGTAACGAACACGCGCACACACGGAAAGAAAGAAAGGAAAAAAGGAGGATGCTGTCGGCGTCGTCGTCGGCGTCGTTAACTGCAGCAGCGGCAGCGTTAGTAACATCATCGTCGTCGTCAACGCGTCCAAATCTGACTTCTTCAAAGAAGACGAAGAAGGTAAAACTCAGCGGGGTGGTGAACTCATCACCATCGTCAAATGAAGGATACTTACCCGGCACCATGCTAAGCGCGGAGCAAATCTTAGAAGTACCCATCGATAGAAGAGCGTTTAAACCTACGAGCGAAGAGTGCCCTTTCTGTGTAAACGCGATAGTGAAAGAAAATGGGAGCAAGTGTATCGGAGTCTGTCGGAACCCGCAGAATGTGCCTGGTCCCCTATTCTTCCCTCATCAAATGCAAACGTGTCGAGACGCGGTTCAAATTCAACTAGAATCGATGAAAGATAAGAATAATCCTAGAACCGATCACGGCGTACAAGTTATGTGGGAGTTCAGCGTAGAATCGGGAAACATGGATCGCTCGAGATATTTCGGTTTCTCGTCGGATATGTATCACTTTGATCATTTTCTTGGGAAGTGTTTGGTAAACTTCGACGCGTTCGTATTCAATAGAAAGCACGAGATTCTTGACGAGATTTCAATGAAAGATGGGCGCACTTTAGTGAGAGTCATAGTAACTGATAAAGTTGGGAGTGATACTTTTTGGGCTTTTGTCATGGTGAAGCGCACATTCAGTAAATACGAAGGTTGCTGGCAAAGCTTGAGGATTTTGCCGTGCGATGAAAATTGGGATTCGAAATATATTAACGCGAATACAGGCGAAGCTAAGATGCCTGGAATATAAAATAGATTTATGTATATTAGTAGTACTGTACACGAAAACGACTAGTTAACGGCGGCGGTTTTGACGCCTCGGGTACCGTCCACCTTTATTTTAATATCGGCAGACGCGACGGAGGAAGCGTTGTTGTTGTTGTTGTTGATATTTTTTACACTCTTTCCCGAAGCAGCGCCGAGGATAATTTCCTTCAGTTCATCACCAGTTAAGCTTTCGCGATCCAAAAGCGACTTTGCAATCGCGTGCAGCTCTTTCTCGTGCGTTCGCAATAGCGTCTTGGCGCGCACGTACGCGCTTTCGAGCATTTCTTTCACTTCTTCCTCTATTTTTTGTCTCGTTTCTGAGGATAAGCCGCTTTGATTATACTCTTGACTCGCTAAACCAATAGTTTGAGAAAACCCGTACTTTGTGATCATCTCCCTCGCCAATCGTGTCGCTTGTTGCAAGTCAGAAGAGGCGCCGGTTGTAATTTCATCTTTGCCAAAGATCAACTCTTCCGCGACTCGTCCGCCCATGGTGACGTCAAGCATAGCCATCAACTGTTTGCGAGTGAGATTCAACTCGTCTTTATCTGGAAGTTGCATCACCATACCTAAAGCATGGCCTCTCGGAACAATGGTCGCTTTATGAACGGGCCTCGCACCTTGCGTTCTTAATGCAACTAAAGCGTGACCACCTTCGTGGTAAGCGGTGAGCTTTCTGTTCTCTTCCGTAATGACTGCGGACTTGCGCTCCGCGCCCATGAGAATGCGATCCTTTGCGTGGTCGAGATGGCTATTTTTCACTTCCGTCTCGTCATCTAAAGCTGCCTTCAACGCCGCAATGTTCACAAGGTTTGCTAAATCTGCTCCAGAAAAGCCCGGCGTCCCTCTCGCGACGATTTCAAAGTCTACGTCTTTCGCGAGCTTTACATTTTTCGAGTGCACTTGCAAAATTTGTTTGCGACCTTCGACGTCTGGATTCGGCACCACGACGGTTCTATCGAAACGCCCGGGTCGAACGAGCGCTTTATCCAAAGCCTCGGGTGTGTTTGTCGCTGCAAGCACAACAATACCTTGGACATCGGACGAATTAAATCCATCCATTTCCGTTAAGAGTTGATTCAAAGTCATGCGAGTGTTCTGCGCATCTTTCGGAGAACGCTGCGAACCGACCGCGTCGATTTCGTCGATAAAAACAATACACGGTGCTTGTTTCTTCGCCGCTTTAAATAGCTCTCTCACTCGTCGAGCGCCGACGCCAACAAACATCTCCTCAAACTCAGAGCCGGAAACGTAAAAGAACGGCACGTCCGCTTCGCCCGCGACGGCTTTCGCGAGCAAAGTCTTTCCTGTCCCCGGCGGGCCGACCAAGAGCAAACCTTTTGGAAGTTTTCCTCCCAAGCGAGTAAACTTTTTCGGATCTCTCAAATAGTGTACGATTTCTTTCAGCTCATTCTTTGCCTCGTCGACGCCTTTTACATCCGAAAACGTTGTCTTCTTCTTCCTTCGTATTTTACCACCTTTACCGTCGCTCTCTTCGATGAACTCGTCCTGGTTTTGAGGTTTTGGTTGATCTGAGTTTCCTAGAAGCGATCTTCCGACCGGTCCTCCTTTATCCTCGATGAGTGCTCCTACTCCGGACAAGACCACAAAAGCTAAGCCTAACGTGCGAATTGTTCGCCAAACTTGCGCTGGAAACGTTGGTTCTAAATGCTGCACGAATAACGGCGACTTTGGCGTCCCTAGCACTTCACCGCCGGAAGCCGAGGACGACGATCCGCGCAACGCGTTTGTCGCAGCGGCTGCGGCACCGCCGGAAGCATTTCCTCCTACCCCACCTGTATTATTTGCCGCAGCTGTCGCGTCATTGATAGCTTTTGAGAATCCTTGTAAGGTTGGAAACTGCCATCCTCCACTTCCGCTAGCGCCGTAATTGTTCTTTGCCATCATCGCGGCATTTGCAGCCGCAGCGCCCGCAAAGCCATCACCTCCTCCTCCTCCTCCTCGTTGTCGTCCAAAAGCAGACGCTGCCGCCGAATGTGGTTGCATCATTTGCCCTCGCTGTAGAGTTTCTAACATCGCTGACTCGTTCAACCGATTCGTCGCTACTAATGCTTTGAGATATTCGCTCAGATTCTTCTCGTTTTGTTGGTTGACTCGGTTCGTTTCGAACAACTCAACCACCTTGTTGCTTTTGTTCTGCTTGTTCAACAGTTTGAGTTGCTGAAACTCGAGAGAGGACGAAGAAGAGGAAGAAGAAGAAGAAGAACCGAAGAATCTCTTGCTTATGTTATTGTTGCTCCTGTTGTTGTTGTTATTCGAGACTTTGTTCGCGCTCATCGCGCGGTTGCTCTTGGAAAGATTCTTCGTCATCGTCACTCTCGTCGTCGTCATTCTCGTCGAAAAAAACGCACACGCATCTCGTGAGAGTTTTGCGAACCCATTCCTTCTCGAAGAAAGAGACATGTCGCGAGACGACGCGCTCGTATGACTCTTGTTTTTAAGAGAATGAGAAGGAAGTCAATTCACACACACACAAGTCGCGCGCGGGTTTGGAGAATTAGTGATAAAATTCTTTTCAGTTTTTTCCTTTTCTGGGAAAGGGCAAAAGGCACCTTCATCAAAAACCAGCAAACCTTTTTTCTCCCAAACCAAATTGGCAAATCATCAAAATCATCATCATTGCAACACAAAAAACAAAAACAAAACGCGCGAAAGAGAGAGAGAGGAAGAGAGACTACGTACGACTCGCGCGTGAATTCGGACAGAGATTGCGCGGTAAAGGCTCAAGAATTGATCTCATCTGTGGTTTCAAATTGTCGTAATGCCCTCTCGAAACGGTGGGAGTGGGTCCTCACCGTCGTCGTCGTCTTTAAAAACGAAGAAACAATTGGAAAAGCAACAGGAGAGACGAAGACGTTTTCCC
>Ga0209090_10002033_pt1 | contig 12852 bp, 6 predicted proteins | sample ArcticOcean_MG_C_9_FD_187432 | JGI IMG/M metagenome (GOLD analysis project Ga0209090, IMG submission 187432) | Marine microbial communities from western Arctic Ocean - ArcticOcean_MG_CB2_152 (SPAdes) (version 2) | ecosystem: Environmental > Aquatic > Marine > Oceanic | place: Arctic Ocean... | reverse complement strand
TTGAGCAGGCGCTCGGCGGGGCCGTGCTCGCGAAGGACGAGAAGCAGGAGCTCCTTCTCCGCTACTTTGCGCTCCAGTGCGACGGGCCGAAGAATTTCGGCAAACCCAGCATGAAGCAGCACGCGCTCGAACTCATGAAGCGCCTCAACAAAAAAGGGGAAGATGCGCGCTTCCTGCAAAAAAATAAGCCCTGGGACTTGCGCGGGTCTTATTAAACGGGTTAATTAAATCTCACGAGTGCCGGATTTGACCTTGTGGAAGTGCCGTAGTTGACCCCCTATCTGGGAGTGACGTAAAACATATCCCGTCGACGGGATATGTTAGCGGTGGCCGCACGGAGCGGTCGAACCTGCAGGTCGCCCACAGGGTGTGCAACCAGAAGAAGGGTGCAGGATAAGGAGTAAATTAAGATTAGATTTACTTCTAGTGTTGTGGCCCTTCCCTCGCCCTTCCCATGGAAGTGTCCGAGGTCCGTCCTCGATAGCGTAGTTTACTTGCCTGCAAGCACGACATGCATCCCGTAGATGGCGATGCGTCCGGTGATACGGGTCGCGCGGAGCTCTACGGTCGCGTTCAGCGCCCGGGCGCATGGCAGGGTCGCGACCGTCACGGTTTTCGGCACGGACTTGTGGTCGCCCCAGCGCGGGTCGACGCGGGCAGGCACGCCGCCGTCGACAAAAACCTCAAACGGGCCGAAGTTTTCGTACGAATGCATCACCGAAAGCTCCACGTTGCACGCTGCCTCTGGTGGAGTCGCGCGGCCGCGGATCGTGAGAGTCGCGCTCTCTTCGGCTGCGCCCGCGCCTTCGCCGGCGCAGAAGAAGAGCCCCGCGTCCCGGGGGGCTTGCGGGTGATGGAAAGCGTTGACGAGCGTGCCGCGTGGGGAAAACCAGCCGCCGCCACCGTCCATGTCCCCGTACCGAGCCGCCGCGATCTCGCCTTTGGCGGTGTGTGCACACGTCGCCGCCCTGAGTGCACAACGACTCGCGCCCGACACGAAGGCGTAGAGCCCGGAGCCCTGGGCGGAGAAGAGCGCGTCGTACATCGTCCGCAGCGCTACCGCGTCGGTCACCACAGGCGGTAGCGCGCGATCGCACGCGCGCGGCGCCACCTTAAGACCGTCGGCGATGGCGCGCGCCAGCACTGCCGCGGCCACGTCGTGGCCGCGGGGACCCAGGTGAAAGTCCGCGAAGATGCCGTCTTGACTGGAGTTGCGCAAGACCGCCGCGAGCGCGTGCGGCAGGGACAACTGCGCCGCCGCGCCGTACCCGCACGCGACGACCGCGTGCTTCTGCGCGCCGTCGCCCAGCGCGCACGAGAGTGCCACCGGCCGCGTGCCGTTGCAGAAGTCCCTGGGCGCGGGCCCCATGCCCAGCGCCCTCATTCGGTCCGGCGCGCACTTGCCCTTACCTGGGGCCTCCAGAAAGAAGACCGCGAGGCGCGGGTTGATATCGAGGCACGCGCGGACGATGGCCTCGGCGCACGTCGATGCGTGATCTATGCCCCGGCGCCGGGCGCCTTTGAAACTAAGAACATCGTTCGGATTGCCCGCGTCGTTGACGCCGGCCTCGAGGACCAGCACGCTCGCGTTTTGTGCCAGGTGGCAGGCCCCATCGCGGGGCGCCTTGGCGAACGCGCAGAGGCCGGTGCCGTGGTGGCCCCAGTTCGTCACCGCGGCGTCGGCGACGCCCAGGTCCGCCAGGTATCTAGGGAGGAGCTCGGTGTAGCGATGACCCTTGCCCGTGCCCTGGCCGGCCGTGATGCTACCGCCCACCGCCACGACCTTGACGGGGCGTGTTGCGTCCCAGCTGCGGAGCGCGCACGCGGCCGCGTCCGGGTCGAAGCCCGCGCGGAGGTCCGCGTCCGCCCACGCCTCTGGGGTTCCCGCCCGCACGGCCAACCATAGAAAACCGGCGAGCAGCAGTACACATCGCGTCGACGCCATGGGACAGTGGCAGCCCGATTCGTCTCAGCAGGCCGTACGAGTGCCAGAGATCGCTGCCGCAGTTCTCGCATTAGGCTGTTTGTGGGCGAAATTGTACTGCAGTTGCAGTGTACGGACATCCATTCATGCGGCAAGGGGAGCCTCTTGCATGCGCGGGCAGCCTAAACGGAACCCGTAGGCCAAAACGGGTTCGACGAACATACGAGTACTCTGCGACCCCCCACCACACTGGATCTGTAAAGATCCAGTGTGCCACACCCCAACTTCACAAAACTATTTAGTCCGAGTAGTCGTCGGAGTCGTCCGAGGGCGAGTCCGAGTCGACCTCGGCCAGGGCGAAGACGTCCGTGTTGCCGCCCGTCGGCACGTCCGGGTCGACCATACCCGCCACAGAGGCCCGCGCCCGCATGAGCCGAGAAATCTGCTGGAAGTGGTCCGCCCCGATCTCCACCGTGGAAAAACAAATCTCCATCAATCCCAAATTGGCCCGCACGCCCTCCAGCCACTTGGCCCCCGTTCGGGCATCAAAGCGATTGTTCCTCACATTTAAGTACCGCAGCGTGTTGTTCCGCGCGATGGCCGTCGCCAACGCGCACCCGGCCTCGGGGCCGAGCTCGTTGCCCTCCAAATCCAGGTGTCTCAAATTCTCATTTTTCTCCAACGCGGACGCGATCGCTCTCCCAGCGATAGGACCGCAAGAACCGGCTCCATTATACCCAAGGTCCACATGCAATAGGCCAATGTTCGTCTCCAGCGCCGCCGCGAAGCGCACGGCGCCCGTCCAGCTCACGTTATTACATCTTAGATTCAAGTATTTGATCTGCCCGTCGGTGCTGAGCCGCGTCGCTAATTGATCGGCAGCGGTAGCGTCGAAGCCGTTCCGTTCAAAATTGAACGCGACGAGGCACGGGTTCTCCAACAGCGCCTGCGCGACGCACGTCGCGCATTCCCTCGAGAGATCGTTCCGCGCCAGATCCATTCGTCGCAGCGTATAGTTGTACTCGATGGCCCCGGCCAGGGAATTGCCGTGCTCGCCCATCTTGTCGCGGTCCGTCCCGAAGTCCGCCCCGATCTTGTTGTCGGACATCATGAGCTCGGTCAGGGTGCAGTTGACCCGCAGGGCCCAGAAAATGGGGTTCGCGCCGTCTTTCCCTAAATTATTGCCCTCCAGGTTCAACCGCGTCCACTGCACTACACTTCGTCGTAGACATAATCCACAATCTTTACCAGCTTCGGGCCCGATGTCGCAGAAGGACAGGTCGATGTCCCGACACACCGGATTTCGGAGCGCCCGGAACAGCTCGATCGCCGCATTGGAGCCCAGCGGGTTGTTCGCCAGGCAAATGCGAACAATGTGCGCCGGCCGCGCCACGAAACCGCTCTCCACCAACTCAATCAAAGCGTCCGCGACCATCACGCCAACTTTACCCCCGAGCTCGTTCTCAGACAGATCCAAGTCCGTCAGCGTGACGTTGTGCTCCAGGGCTCGAGCGACCTGGCCGCCGCCCACGTCCGACAACTGGTTCCGGGAGATGTCGAGCGTCTCCACCTCGCAGTCCTCGTCGACGAAGAGCTCCGCGACGCGCTCCGCTAACTTGGCGCCCAGGTTGTTGCCGGCCAACAGGACGTCCTTGACGTGCGGTAACGAGAAGAGCGCCGCAACCGTCACGGGGCCCGTCCGCGTGCCGATCCTACAATCGCTCAAGTCGATCCTTTCTAACCCGGCCCACTGCGTTGAATCGACGACCGTCATCCGCTTTTTGGCCGCCCGGGTCTCCTCTTGCCCGGCCATCTTCTCGTCCCGTTCGCTCTCCCGGTGTCTATGGATCTCGAGCGTATTGCACAAGGTGAGAGCACTCGCGTTATCAAAGGGCTGCCCGCGGAACCCGATGTCTCTCAAAGCCGTGTTCTTGGCGAAGCCCGTTAAGGCCGCTAATAATTCATCCGTATTATATTCAATACCGCCCAAATCCAAAGCGGCCAAGACCTTGTTGCCCTGGACCATCGACGCAAGCATGCCCCCGGACATCTCCACCGCGCCGCCCAAGAAGGTCGTCTTCGTCAGGTTGCCGCCCTCCGGATCGGATAAATCCAAGTAGGTCAGGGTGTCCTGCTTGAGTAGAGCGGCACTAAAAGCTCGCAACACATCTGGTCCGAAGCCGTTATCCGACAGGTCCAACGACACGAGGGCGTGGTTGTCCTGCACGGCCACGGCGATGGACTTCCCGCCCTTGGTTCCCAAACCGTTCTTTTCTAAATTCAAATGGCACAAAGCGCTATTTTTCTTAATAGCACCGGCGAACGCGACGCCGGCCGCGGGACCCAGTCGATTTCTAGAAGCGTCCAACGCGGTCAATTGGACGCGCGTCTTGAGCGCGTGCGCTAAGTGCTTCCCGCCTTCGGTTCTCAAATCATTTCCAGCGAAGCCCAGGACCTTGAGGGCGCAGTCCGCGTTCTTTCTGAAAGCGCCATCTAACGCCTTGGCCGCCTTCGGGCCCAGGTTGTTCTCCGAGACATCTAGTGCGGTCAACACCGTGTTCATGCGCAGCCCCCGACACAGTTGGGGGCCACTGGACGCCGTTTTTTTGGCCGTGAATTCGTTGGTGTATATGAGGCGCGGGCCCAGTCGGTTGTTCGCCAAGTTCAGGGTCTTTAGTGAAGGGTGCTTCTTCAGGGCGTTGCCCAGGGCGATGCCGGCGGGCGGTCCTAATCTATTGGACGCGATCGAGAACATAGTTAGGGAACTTGATTTCCCGAGCGCTCGCGCGAGCTCCACGCCGCCCTCGTCGTCAATGTTGTTCTGCCTCAAGTCTAGATAGGTCAAGGTAGCGTTCCGTGACACTGCATGCGCAGCATAGGCCGCCGTCGCCGAATCGAGTCGATTCGCCCGCGCGTCAATTCTTACAATAGAAATCGGGTAGCAGTTGAAGAAGTTCGAGGAAATGGTGATCGTCGTCTGGCGCATTTCTAAAGCTTGCATGAGGGCTTGGAAGGTGACTCTACCTAAATCGCCCAGCTCGCAGCGCGGGGCATCTACCGAATCTCTGCAAGCGACATAACACTGGGCTAAGAAAGCAGGAATATCACCAGGATACTTGTGCCACTTCGAAATGCGCACAAAGCCCGCCGGCGGCGTCAGGTTAAAAGCTAGGGCCATCTGCTGGGCCAGTTCACCTAACAGAGGAACGGCGATGTCCCCCAACGATCGGAAATGGGTCAAGTTCCAGGGCACCCGGAAGGCCTGCACTTGATCACTTAATAAAATCTCGGCTAATTTAGCTCGCTTCCAGGCCGTCCTGTCCGAGGGTTTGGTGTGGTGTCGTAAAAGCGTCGCTGACAGCTCCTTCAGCGCGATGATCACCGGACTATCGCGCTGTTCGTCCGTCACCGCTAAGAGCCCGGGGTGGTTGTATAATAACCAGGCCACGACCTCCGGTTCGCCCTTGAGCATGGCGCTATGCAAGATGCATTGCCCGGTGGGCGTGCGCATGGTCGTGACTCGGATATCTCGCACCGCGGCCCACCGTATTACGAATAGCGTTTCCACCCAACTCAATAAGTTGGCCGGCCGCGGACTGAGCCACGGTACACTATACATGGTCGCCTGTGTTGCGTAAGACCGGTGAGTCGCGCGAAACCGGTATTGAACTCCACGCCATCGTCATGAAGATTGATGGCGTGCACACGTCCTCCAAGTTGAAGCAGCTTCAACGTACGCTGCTCACGGACCTGGTGCCGGTCAATGAGGGCATCCCACTGCCGCATCATCTGCAGGCCGTAGTTGCTATCCTCGAAGGCGTAGCACTTCCAGTCCACGTAACTGATTAAAAGGGACACGACCCGGGCGTCCAGGGCGCCCACGAGGAAATCTCTGAAGTCCAAGAGGATCTCGTGCAGTCGACACAAGTAGGCGAGTCGCAACCAGTTCACGGCCATCAGTAACAGAGCCCACGTATTAATGGCGTTTCGTTTATACGTCGTGCCCTCGTCTGCTTTCAGCGCAGCGTAGGCCTCTCCGTGCTTCGGCGTCGTGCCGCGTTGGTCCCGCAAGTCCTTATCCAGGATCGCGCCGAAGATCATGAGCAAAATAGTCACCGTGCGCGTCTGCACGTCCACCTGGCCCTCCCGTACATACAAGTAGGGCTTCTTCATGAAGGTCGCGAAGGCATATAACGAACGCACGGCCGCCCCTCCGAGGCAGATGGCCCAGGGCGGCTGGGACGCCTTCAACCACGTCACGATGACGCAAAACACCGCCGTCTCCGACAACAAGACGAGGCGCCAGAAGGGCGCATTACTTTTGAACTGCGCCACTAGGTAACTCAGCGCTGCGGTGTCGACGACCGCTTCAAAGTCCGTGATCTGCAGCTCGTGGTCCCGCTCGAACTCGTCGAAGCACACGGAGTACTCCCGCTTCGCGTGCTGGAAGCCCTTCTTCAAATTTTCGATCTTCGCGGGGAGCGACCGTTCCGCGCGCCAGTCGCTCATGGTCTCCTTCTTCTTCGCTAGTAATGCTTTAGAGGCGAGCTTGTCGTCGGCGATCCATCGTAGGAACCACCGCTTGACCTGGTACATGAGCGGATCGACGTACTTGGCGCACTTTAACAATCGCAGCACTTTCAGGGATTTCAACGACTTCAGGGCTTTCAAGGATTTCAGGGACTTCAGGGACTTTAGCGCTTTCAAGGACTTCAACGCCCCTAAACCGCCGCCGCCGCCCCCGCCCCCGAGCAGCACGAGCATCATCGTGTTCAGCACCCAGAACCCGAGTAAGAACACGTCCAACCAGTTGAAGTAGTCCTGGAAGTACATGTGCTTGCCCCAGCCCGTCCATTTTATTTGCACTTCGAACCAGAAAATGATGCCCGCCACCCACTGGACACTAAAATACAACATGCAGTTGCTCTCGCCGCCGAAGCCGCAGTAGCCGTCCGGCACGTCGGGGTTCCCCTGGTAGTAGTCGTCGTCGCCCCATTCGGCGCCTAGCCCAGATTCGGGATCGCCGTTCCAGTAGTCCGCGTGCTTTTTTATCGGCGCCCAGGCGGTGATGTTCGTCGAGAGACCAACGAACGGCACGTCCGCGTTCATTTTTAGTGCGTCCGTAGTGGAGTAGTTGCGCATGTCCAGGTAGGCATTGTGCCTATTATAGAGCCTCAACCACCGCAATTCGGCGTATTCTGTTTGCCCGTGCCTTCCTAAAAAGCCCTCCAAAATACTCCGAGTGGCGGGCAGCATGGCTAATACAGACCAAACGACGGCGAACATGATGATGTTGTCGAACCAGCCCGCTACGGCCACTTTATAATTATGTCCTCTAAAGCGCATCCACAAGGACCCCTCGTTCGTTTTGGGCGGCTCCCACTCGTCCGTGTCGATCAGATCGAGTAAAGAAAAAGGTTTGTTGGGGTCCACCTCCTCTTCGGGTTCTTCCTTGGGTTCCGCTAGATGTTTGCCTCCCAACCATCGCGCAAGACAGCAGAACCCCCTCGATAACACGCTTCCTATGGCTGTGACGATACATATCAGGTAGGACTTGGCCGTTTCGACCCGAGTCCTAGGTTTGACGGGCGCGAAGGGGTCCACGAACGTCTTGGAGTCCATTGTGGAAACATCCTCCTCCTTGACTTCCTCCTGGAATACGTACGCGCCCGTGGACTTCAAGACGCGCGCGACGCGGGACGGGCCGTCCATGGCGTCAGAAATCATAGCGAGGTACTTGCGCTTCTTCCTTTCTTTGTCCGGATCGACGTTACAAAACACCTTGAGAAAGCACCGGAAGGGGCAGCACGCCACCAAATAAATAATGTAGAACATCCAGCCCAAGAGCCACTTCACAAAGTCGGGCGCCTTCCTCCGGTACTCTACCAGGTCCTGGAGGAACTGCTCCTTCCACACCTCCCCCACCGCGAGACCGACCTGCACGATGGACCAGGCCTCGCACTCGACGCACACCACGTTAAACCTCCGCCACGCCGTCTCGTAGTTCGTCCACCACTCGCACTCGTACAGTTGCGCACGCGTGATGCCGATCAAGTAGTTCACCAACATCGGGGTCCCCAACACATAGAAGACGGCCATGAGACAACTTGTCGTATACAGCAAAATACCGGCTATATCCATGCAGTCCACCCTCCGATTGCACTGGTGCGGCTTCCGTTCTTGGGGCTCGTACTGGGCCCAGCCCAGCGGTTCCGGCCGACACGACATGGCCGTGACGAAGGACGGTCCTTTCCCTTTGGCCTTGCACCAGGCGGCCCACTCGCGCTCGCACATTTTTTTTCGGTAGCAGCGCCAGAATTCTCTGTCTCGACCCCCAGCACGTCCGGACGCGCGGCTCCAGTCGTACTCGCGCCAGGTCCTTGTTACCGTTTCATTCTCCCAGTCTACTCGTGAAGTAGGATTGTCGTACATTCGAGTGACGGGCTTTTCGGAACCGTCGGCGTTCACATGCTCCTTGTCGTACTCGTACCAGTACGTCCGACCGCTTTCGTCCGTCGCTTGTCTAATATCTCTATCGACAAAGGGCGACTCATCTAAAGTAGGCGCATAGGCCCGCCCGCCGAACGGCATATCTTCCTGCCTTACAACACCGCCCATGCTATGGTGCGCACTTTCCGGGATGGATGCGATCTCCGGCGGGAAGGAGAGGTAGTAGCACGGGTAGTGGCGGTAGCCACTGTATTTGACCGGCTCGAAGGGCGTTTGATCGCCGCCGCCCGTCGACGCGTAGACGTTCTGGGTCTGTTGGACGCTGCGGTCCTGGTACCGGTTCAGCGGCCTCGGCTTGGGGTCGATGGGCGGCATCTCGGAATCCGGCTCGTTCCAGTACTCGGGGTCGAGGTCGGAGCCGTAGTCCTGTGTTGGTGAAGACCGGTGAGTCGCGCGCGCCTCGAGACGAGCAAGAGGCCGGTATTGAACTCCACGCCATCTTCACGAAGTGGCGCCTCGATGGCGTGCACCGAGTCATCCAAATTGAAGCAGCTTCAACACACGCTGAGTCACTGACCGGCGGCACGTTGTCCGGGTAGCGCCACGTGTTCCGCCGGTAGAAGGGGTCCCGCTCCACCGTTGCAGCCCAGATTTTGGACGAGTAGACGGGCACCATGCCGCCTAGCACGTATAGACAGGTGGGCATGTAGTTCAGGAAGATGAGCACGAGTAATAGAGTAGCTTTCCACTTTAACGTGTTCTTCAACAGTACGACGGAGGAATAGGCCTTGGCGTGCTTCGTCTTGGAGATGAAGACGCGCCGCATCATCGTCGTGAAGACCACATATAAAAGCCACACATAGATGGTGAGAGAAAATCCGCTCACGAGCATGGTTGTGGAGTGCTTCATGCTGCGATCTAAGCCGCTGTCCACGCCCTTTTCCTGGCCGTTGCCGTTGTCCTCGGCCTGGTACTCCGACGTACTACCGCTCGTGCCGTAGGTGTACTCGAGGACGATGGCGGGTATGACCACTAACGCAATTGAGTAGCCGACCAAATAAAGTAAGGACCGCGGCATGCCCAACGTCCACCAGTGCTCGATGTGCATCAACCTCCATTTATCGGTGAACTTGGGGTCCGTGTAGTCGTCCACCTGCCACAGGAAGAAGAAGGCCACCAACAGGATCGCGGAAAAGGCCAAGGAATAGCAGTACCGCGTGACGTCCCGGTAGAAGTAGAGGTCCACGAGGTAGAACTCGCCGAACAAGTAGCGGCCGCCTCTTCCACCTCCTCTGCCGCCTCCTACGGCCGGAGCGCCGCCGGCCCGATGGTCCGACGGTTGCGTTGAATACCCCCGTTCATAAGCGTCACTCTCGGCCTTCTCGTGCTCGTCGTTCTTATAGACCTTGCCGCCCGCCCAGATCCACTGGTGCACCGTGACCAAAGGCCACATGTGCGAATCCAGGAAGAAACTTCCTTGCACCAGGAAAAAACGGACGCCCGAGGTCCACGGCACGTCGAGCATGCCCAGGAACCCGAGGTACTGCATGTACGACGCGATCCGCTCCAACTTGTACACCAACGAGCCGTTCGTGAAGTCCTTCGCCCCGTGCTCCTCGTCGTCCGCCCGTTCGCGCTCGAACTCCAAGGCCGCCAGCTCGTCCTCGTCCCGGGCAGCGTAGATCTTCCGCTTCTTCTCCGCTTTCGCGGCGTGGTCTAAGAGGAGAGCGGTAATGCCCTTGACCATGGTCTCGTCCTCGACGCCCTGGAACGAGTACCCGATGCCCGTGTCCCCGAAGGCCTCGATGCCCACGAAGTTCGACACCTTCGCGTAGTGTTCTACCAATTTGTCCGCTAGTCTCATCAACTGGACCTGCTTCTCCTGAATGGACTCAATGGTTTCGACCTTGATTCTAACAACTTTGCGCATCGTGACCGCCTTCAACTTCCGTTCCGTGGCCGCTATTTCTTCTGGCGTCTCCTCCAGCTCGGTCTCCTTTTGTTTTTTAGCCGTGGCCTCGACCATTTTTTTGCCCAAGACGACAGGTTTGTCCGGTCTTTTTAACGTGCCCGTGTCCAGACCGTCTTTTCTCATAATAACGCGCAGATCGTAGCGGTCGACGCCCGCCATCGCTAACCTCACATAGTTCTCGTAGTCCGGGTGCAATCTAGCGGGGACCAACGTTTCGCCGGCGTTCAAATCGTCCGGGTCGATCTCCGGGTACGACGTCTCGTCGTCGCTCTCCCCGGCCCGCAGAGCCAGCTGCCGCGCCTTCTCCTCGGCCTTCTCGTCCGCGATCCTTTCCAACTGCGCTTGTTTCTGGCGCTTCGACACCTTCTGCGTGCTCCGGAACTGCCACACGCCTTTAATTTTAACGACGTTCTCCATCAACTCCTCCTCGACGGACATGTGCGTGCCGTCGTCATCCTCCACGAGCCGCTCCGTGCGCCGCAGCTTCAGCTTCTTGCGCGTGGCCATGGTGCCGCCCGCGGTGCTGCGCTTGTGCTCCGCGCACTAAGGGCTGCCTCTGAGCTTGTGGAGTGCCGGTGGCGTGCGCGGCGGTGCTGTGCGGTGCACGGCTCCTCTATTCCCCCAAGGAGGCATCGCTGCGCCGCGCCGACGCCCGGTCGGCGTGGTTGGCAGCCATTATGCGCTTTCCTGCCCAGCGCAGTTTTGCATAGTTTGAGTTTACTAGCCCTAGAGGGTTCCGTCCGGAGCGCTGCGCGCGTCGACTCACCGGCGTGTGGGCCTACGACGCACGTGTCTGCTGGAGCACGCGCCGATCGGTCGCTGAGTCTGGAGGCCCGGCCCGCGCGACCGCGGCGGCGCGCGGCTCTCCCCCAGACTCGGAGCGGAGACGCGCGCCAGGGGCATGGCCCCGGGCACTTTTCGGACGGCGCCGGCCGCGTTGCGAAAAGGAATATGGTCACATATTGTTACGGCGCTAGCCCTGCAGCTGCACCGAGAAGGAGCACGCGGGGTACGCGGCGCTGGCCGTCACCTGGGCCACCACCACCCCCAAGTTGGCCAGCGCGCCCCGCACGACCCCACAAGCAAAGAGCAGCAGCCGTGCCGTGTACTCGTTCTTCTCGTCCTCCGCACCGCACGACACGCGGCTCAGCCACCGGAACTGGAAGTCCTTGAGGACGAACGTTCCTCTGTGATTGGTCTGCAATTTGTCGATTTGCTTCCCGAAGACCCCAAACCATAATTCTTTACAAACAAATTTCATGACGTCTAATGCATCCGCGCCCAGCCGCTTGTCACATATTTGCTCCACGAACCGGTACCCCGTGGCGTAGCCCTGCCTTTCAGTATTCTTCGAGTGTTTGACGGCCTCCGCCACGAGGAGTTGGAGTACACAGTCCGCCATGCCTAGGACCTTTTGACAATGTCCGCGTACTTGGCCTCCTGCTGCTTCTCGAGCATGCGCTCCACCGCTGCGGGCTTCTCGCTGCTGAAGAGGTCGTGGCCGGCTTGTGTTTTTTTGTACAAGACCGGAGCGCAGGCGATGCCGATCACTAAGCAGACGCCCGTGAAGACCTGCACGCCGTGGCCGCCGGGGACGCGCTTGAGGATCGTGTAGATCATGTAGTGCGCCGTGTACAGCGATGCGCTGTGATGCGCCTCGTTGAACAAGCGATGAGCCTGCGTTTTGAGCCGCGTGAAAAAACCCGTTTTTATTGAATAATCGATTTCGGAGCACTCGCGCGGCCGAGGCCTCCCGGCGATGGCATCCGCGGGAGCCCCCCCCCGGGCTCGCGCGCGCCGCGTGTGCGCTCTCAGGCAAGTTCCAGTGGGCGGAGCTCTGCCTCTCCGCCTTCTCCGCGTCCGGTGCGCGAAAGAGGCTGCCCGTGCGCCGGACACGTCCGGCCGGGAAAAGCGCGCGTGGCGAGACGCCGTTGGCGCCGCGCAGGACCATGCCGGGCAGCCTCTTCTATCTCTTGGCCCTCGCGGCGGCTAATGACGACGTCGCCCGCAGCCTGACGCAGCTCCAGAGCCGGGACGGCCGCCAGCAGACCGCAGCCGCTAGAACGCTTCAGGACTTGAGTTACGAGGACCCGAAGATGGCCCACGCCATACTCGAAGCGGGCGCCGCGCCGCACCTCGTCCACGTGCTGCGCCAGGGCGCCTCGCTGGCGGCCAAGGTCGCGGCGGCCGGCGCGCTCGTGGACGTCGGGTCGCAGAGCACGTCGTTAAGATTGGAGGTGACCCGGGCCGGGGCCGTGGAACCGGCCATCGCTTTGTTAGACCGGGACGACGACGCGGCGCGCGAGGTCGCGGCTGGTTTGTTGGTCGTGGCGGCGCCCGTGGCGCGCGCCGCGGTCGTCGTGCCCCTCGTGCGGCTCTGCGGCGACACGAGTACGAAAGCGTCCCAAATCCGAGCGGGGAACGCGGCCTGGGCGCTCTCGCGCCTGGCGGAGCTGCCGGGCCTGCCCTTATCTATGGTTAGAGCGGGCGCCGGCGAGGCCCTGAA
>Ga0209090_10002029_pt1 | contig 12870 bp, 13 predicted proteins | sample ArcticOcean_MG_C_9_FD_187432 | JGI IMG/M metagenome (GOLD analysis project Ga0209090, IMG submission 187432) | Marine microbial communities from western Arctic Ocean - ArcticOcean_MG_CB2_152 (SPAdes) (version 2) | ecosystem: Environmental > Aquatic > Marine > Oceanic | place: Arctic Ocean... | reverse complement strand
TCATTTAGCGTTTTGATCTCTATGCTATTTGTCGGACTTTCGCGTATCAGGGCAAACCAAATTGGACTGAGGCTACCAGATATCCTCGGCATCGAGGCCCCCATAGCCGTTGGGATGATTGGTTTGGTCTTGGTTCACGTAGCTGGGCGTGCATCAAATTCGGTTGTCGAATTGGGAGATGCTTCCCATTTACTCATTTTTATCGGTGGGCTCACCATGCTTGCAGGGCTCGGACTTCTTGGTCGCAACGACCTTGGAATGCGTATACCAAATGCTGTAGAGGGCGTGATTTATCTTGCAGCCCTCGACCGCGTCCTCTCCATACTTGTTGGTGGCGAAGTACCTATTCCGTTTGCGACCGATCCCTTTGAAGGTACATTCCTCGTTTGGACATTACCGTTAATCGGTATTGAAACGCTTGCAGTTATCGCCGTTCTCATCTTTGATTGGGTCGAAGGTAAGCGAATCCAACACAAACTCCCCGACCATCGGGGTGCAGGAGGGCGAACGGTTTGGATGGTGATGATTGCCATGCTTTCGTTCGGACCAGCAGGGATTATTGTACTGGCTTTATCAGCGCGCAGAGGTGCCTGGTGGACCCAACCCGCCGTTGTACTGATGGCGTGGCTCTTGATTCCGTTCGTCTATCAATCGGCAGCGATTTGGCTGGCTGATGCTTTGACATTACCCCTCCCAAGAATGGGAATAGTCGCTACGTCTCTTGGCCTTATTTCTGTCGCTTTTGTTGCTTGGACAGTCCAAGCCCGGCAAGGGCTTTGGCTACCTGCAGGCCTATGGGCGATGCATCTTCTGCTCATCGGCTCAAGTTTCGGACACGGAAATCTCTTGTTTGCAGTCTTCTTCATACTCCTTGCCTCAACCGTATCTTGGGTGACCGGAGTCCTCACACTTCGTAAAGCGTGGAGAGTTGTTGGCGCCCTTGATCTTGTGCTCAGTTGGATTCTTGCCGCGGTTATCATTATTCAAGGTGCAGCGGTCGAAGTCTTGCTCGGCATACTAATTGCATCCGCAATCTTACTCGGCCTGGTAACCTATCTCACGCAGACCCATGAGGGTGAAATGGCGAACGAATGATCACTGAAGGCGATATACATTTCCATAACAGCACCTTGTTGGCTCCATGACATTTTTCCTGACGCATTGAAGAGGGCTCAAAGCGGCATTTTGCATTTCACCCAGGCCGATTATATCCCCCCTACTCTATTCGATAGGCCCCTTCGAACAAAATATTTCTTTTACCGGAACAAATGGTATATACTGAGGCGTATATGGCTATTTTATGTCACAGTTGTTTGAGATGGACCGATACCTGCTACGGACGAAATTTTGGCGGATTTTCGGAGGAGCATTTTACTTTGAAGACCTCGAAGGAAACGTCGTTGCTTATTCAAAACAGAAGCGCTTTAAATTGAGGGAAGACATTGTCCTTTACACCAATGAAAGTTGTACTGAAGCCTTGGTACAAATCAAAGCGCGTTCAATCATGGATTTGGGAACCACCTACGATATTATCGACGCACAAACCGGCGTCAACCTTGGATCTGCAAAGCGTAATTTCATGAAATCACTTTTCAAAGATTCATGGACAATTAACGACCCAGCCGGTAATCCATACGCACAATTCATCGAAGACAGCATTGCAATCTTACGCAGATTCATACCCCTGATTCCAGCAAAGTATCATTTTGAAATTGCAGGTCAGCAACCGATTTTGATGCAACAACGCTTCAATCCCTTTGTTAAACGAACCGACGTAATGATTCCACCCGGCCACCCATTAGACCGCCGGGTTATTGCTGCAGTTGCCCTTTTGAGTTCAGCAATCGAAGGCCGCCAAGGCTGATAATGGCAATCAACACATTGCTTCAGCCAAATGACTGGCAAGCTTCGGCATTACTGAAGCAAGCGGTTCATGTTCGAGAGCAGAAGATAAGCGCAGTGAAATACTGATTTTGGCTTGAGTGCCACTGTTACGAATCCCTAAAGAGAGCGGTTCACCGTTGAGAAGTGCTTCAATGAGCATGAGGTTTTCTTCGCCTTCAAGTCCGTGGCGCTTCCATTGTGTTACTTCACCGCACAGTTCAAAGTGGTCGCGGGCGATGTTTTCAATTTCATCCGAAAGATCATTCACTCCATTCCATAATTCGCGCTGAACATTTTGAACCGAAATCCGTTGTTTCCAACCTCGAATCATCAGCAATTCCGTTCGAGCAGCACTTCGAGCTAAGAGATACGCAACCAATGTTGCCGACCCATCACCAACCAAACTCCAATGCTGTTCATCGTGGGGGTGCGGTGAAGGTAAGACGGCATGACCGGAATCTTCGACGCCAACCATCCGTGGCATTTGAGAGTCCAAAACAAGTGAAGAGCGTAAAGCGTGAGAGAGCCAACGGTCGCCAACAGCCGTTTCAATCGATGTGACCTTTACAGGTAATCGGCCGAGGGAAGAAAGCAAAGCCAAATCCGATTCGATACTTGCAGCAATGAGCCACGGGCTTTGCTGCTGAGTTCCGGCAACGACGAATGCGTCCGCCATCGCGTCGCCATCGATGACCCTGAACCCGGATTCCGTTGATTCAATGACTAAACACCGGTCGCCATCGCCATCGAGTGCAGCACCGACAAGAGTTCCACAAGGTGCTTGTTTGAGGTTTTTCAACAGTACATGTTCCGATGCAGCCGCTTCTTCAAATGTCCATGCAGCGGTAGGAGAAAATTCACCAGCTCCGCATGACTTGTTTAATTCCGCAGCCTCACGACTCATTTCTCGCGTCTCGATTCCATTGTGTGTGAGCCATTCAGCAAACCAAGAACTCGCGGAACCCTTTGAACAATCCAAAAGCAAAGGTTGCTGAATGAAATTCGTTGAGAGCGTTTCAGTTCCAAACAGGCGCTTGAAGTGGGTAAATCGTTGAGAGAGCCACAAGGGATGATTGGTTCTCCCCCATTCAAGGGAGGCAGGTTCATTTGGTTGGGACAGTTCAGCATGGTCGATTTCATCGATTTCACGTTCTTCTTCACACAGAGCGTAGACAAGTTCAGAAATCCTGTCTTCAAGTTCTGGCGAGGTTTTGTAACCTTCAGCATCGAATACCTTGATGCCTGAATCCGATGCTGGGTTATGGCTAGCAGTAATCATACATCCAAGGCGTGCCTTATGCCATAATACTGCGTAATGGAGAGCCGGTGTCGCGCATATTCCAACATGGGTTACCGAACAACCCGCAAGGCGTAGGCCGAGCGTAACACCATCAACCAATGCTTGGTTTCCTGGTCGTTCATCCCAGCCAATGACGACGAGTTCACCTTCACAAGGGAGTGTGTCGATAAGATGTCCAAGAGCCTCCCCCACCAAACGCATGAGGGTTGGGCAAACGCTTCTTTCTTCATGTAACGATGCTAATGCCGCTTTTTCATCAGGATTTGCCGCGACAATTTCCCCACGAATCCCGTCGGTACCAAACAAACGTTGCACCATCGTCTCACCTGTGTTTGGATTCTGCAGCATGCACGCCTGTTACGGTAATGTTTGGCCAAACGACGCTGTTACAACCAAGAATTACGCCAGGGTTTGTGACGCTGTTGCATCCCAATTGGCAACCTTCTCCGAGAAGTGCACCGAATTTCCTCAGTCCACTGCCAATACGTTCTCCACCGATGCGAAGTTGAACTTCACCACCATCATTCCGAAGGTTACTAATTTTTGTTCCAGCCCCGAGGTTGACGCCTTTTCCAAGTACTGAATCGCCGACATAGTTGAAATGCGGAGCCTTTGCGCCAGGGAGAAGGACGGCATGTTTTGTTTCACTCGCATGGCCGACGACTGCTTCAGCACAAATCCAAGAATACGGGCGGACATATGCTCCATGGCGAATCTCTGCTCTCGGGCCAACATAACATGGCCCGATCAAATGAGCACCGACTTCAATTTGAGCCGATGCTTCGACAATGACCATTCCCTGTGATTCATCGACGGTAGCCCCTGAATCAGTAGCGTTTTGTGGCGATGATTGAAAGCGTTCGAGCACAGAAAGGAGTTGGGCTTTGAGTCCATCGGAACTTTTTGGTTGTAAGAAAGTAAAGACTGCATTCGAGTCAGGAAAGGTTGGACAGAACCCTTCCGGTGCATCAGTTGAGTACAATGATGGAAAAAGTTCCGATGCCGATGGGAGTGAATCCGGCCATTCCATGGCTGATGCACCGGCCCCTCTTGCATGAACTTAATGCTCAAATTAAGCCGCAAGATGGTAAAGTCGCTTTCCAGTGGAGTTATCGAGCGTGAACCCGATCAATTCTGGGAGATAGCGCGGAATGAAAAATCCAACCTTACGTGTAGTAAGGCCATGATTCCGCATTTTTCTTTCGTTCGATAAATGGTCAACAATATCTGCTGCTGAACATTGTGGTTGAGATGACACATATTCTATGATCTCATTTTTCAATCGGTTTAACCGAGCCTGTTTCTGAACGCCGTATCCTTTCATTGTTATCATATTCATTATGTCCGAAGCAGTATAACAATCCGGTGAGGGACCGCCATGGGACCCCACTCTTTGACCCTCGTAATCAACAAATATCGAGGATGTCAGACCATTTTTTCGAGGAGCCCCGGCGAAACATATCCTCATGGAATGCACGCTGACCAATGTGAACACATCGCGCCAAACGCCCGCGATTATCATAGCAACCGTAGTCAGTATGTATTGGCACCATGACCTGTTTCAAATCAATCTGCGAGCCATTGAATGCTGGAGCTTGAACATCGACAGATTCGACATGCCCATTCCAAGTGATATTCTCGACTGTCGGCGGCATGAGTTGTTGTGTCTCAAAATGTAACATTCCTTCAGCAGGCTTCACCGCTTTCCAAGTACCTTTTCGACCCTTGTCAAGCCAAAAAACCATCTGTTTCATTTGGTCAACTGTTGCGAGTGCGAGATGAGACTTTTCCCACCAACCAGCCGTCCGAGCCAATGTAATATGGATTACTCCAGGTTTCACTTCTCGGTTGTCAAGAGCGTCTACATAGGTTCGGCATAATCCCGAAAGTCGGACAGTATAGATGGGTAAAGGTCCAATTCCTATGTCTTGTAAACGGTAAGGGTTTGCTAATTCCCCCAACAACAGAAAAGGTCTACGCTCCTGCATTGGAGGGGCATCGTGCGCTGCAAGCAGTTCGTCAACTGTCCCTGATTCACTGGTAAATGTTGAACAATACGCTTGCAGTGATGGCCCTGCAAGAACTTCACTGCTGGTTTGAGAAGGAAACTGAAGGGGAATGATTTCACTCGAGCAGAAGAAAATTGATTCTTTCGGCAAAGCGATGGGCGAATTGGATGGCGTGTAGGGCCAAAGGCGAGGTGTGCTGCTCTCCATGACTGTGCCTCCTCTCCTCTGCTTCATCAATTCAACGCTCAAGCATCGAACACAGTTTCCTGAAGGCATTGTGGGCAAGTGACTTTGATCGGCCGAATATCAGGTATTCCCAGAGCAACCCCGCAGCTCGGACAAAGGATGGCTTGAGCGACATCCGCTCGTCGTTGAGCGGCTTCCTGTGAAGGATCGTATTCATATCGGAAATTCGATTTATCCAACATTGTAGCAGTCGAAGGAAGGCGTGGCGCTTCTTTCGAGTCGGGGATGAAAGGGGCCGCACTGGGGTCGTATTCACCGGCCATTGCAGGAGCCGCTTGCTGTTGGTTTTGAGTGGCCGGTTGAAGCGAAGCAAGAATCTCTTCTTCTGTGACGTTATATTGTTTCGTTATACGGTCAATTTCAAGCATTTGCTCATAACCTGAAAGCGCCCGTAATGCTGAGATTTCGTGCTCCGGAATGCCTGCCATGCTCTTCTCAGGAACTTCTGCGTTTTGAGTGTTCACTTATATTGAGTCGACTGGTTTCGCCGGATGTCGGAAAGCAAAGACTCGGATGCGGAATATACCATGTGGCCGAAACCCTTGAAAGGAGTGCGCGTTCGCCGGCGGAATGAAGGAGTAATTAAGATGGGTCAATCCAAGCCGAGAAAATATACCCGGGACGATTTGTCGCGAATGTCAGCAACAGAACGTTCTGCTACAGCACGTTCGCTCACATGCGGAGAAACAATGACTCAAGCGCATTGGATTTGGGACGACAGTTCCATGGTCGAAGTCATCGAACATTTGACTGAAAATAATTGGGACCACATTTTTGTAATCAACGCCGAAGGAGCCCCTCAAGGGCGAATCCACGCCGTTGACGTCTTGAAAATCATCGCCAGAAAAACGGTCAATCGCGACATTGCATGGATGCATGGCATTCCCGCTCAACAACTCGTCAACCAACCACCAATCACTGTGACAGAATCAACCCCTCTACTCAAGGCAGGTGCATTGATGTTGGCTCATGACTTGAATCAGGTTGGTGTAGTCGACCGTAAGGGTGCTTTGATTGGCGTCGTAGGACACAATACAATGGCTCGTAAGATGCCGAAGTTCATTCTTTGAACTCAGATTCCCCAGTAACGCTCAGTTTGCGCTTGACGAGTCCTCAATGAACGAACGATGGTCATAGCCATCCACAAAACAACCACCCAAGTCATTGGATATTGAAGGTCGCCGATAATCTCAGCAACACTGAATTCATAGGCCTCTCCGCGTAAAACACGGGTGGAGATTACCAATGCAGTATCGACGAAAGAATAGACCACCATCGCAAAAATACCGAGAATTAACAACCGGCCAGAGAAAGAACCTCGTTTGAGCCGTAACAACATAAAGCCCGCAGTCGAGGTCAAGAAGGCGATAACGATCCATGCAAGAGCGGAATGCACCACTTCCAACCACAGAACCGATGAACTTACCGTAGCCACATGGATATTGTATTCTCTATACCCTTCTGCAACGGCAAAAATAGCGCTGAATACAGTTGCAGTCCACAATAAAGAAGAGAACATTGCCGCGTCAGCATTGTCGCGCATTTCTTGAATCACCTTGTCGACGGTCGCTTCAATTCCTGCACCTTTACTGAGCAAATATAACCCAGTGACCAACGGTAAGCCGCCAATAACTACGCCGCCAATTTCGTTTGGCAGCATGATTCCAAGGCCAAGTAGCGCTAACACGAGGCCCACAGGAATCATAATCTTTGAACGCCATTTTGGATCTTCAAGTGCCTTGACAATGTAGTAGTAGGTTCCTTCGATACCTTTCGATTGCTTCACAATAATTTTCTCAACATGGTCGATTCGAACTTGCGATTGAAGAATAGGGAGGACGGATTCATCTTCTGCTCCATCAGTGACGAGAATCGCGGTATCCGGTTGGAAAGCAGCAACAACTTCCTCTAATTGTGCAGCAACCGCTCGGTCTGACCGAATACCAACTTTCTCATCGCCTGTTAAAATTGCAATCTCGACCTCATCTTCCTCGGCATTATTTTCGGCCAAGTTATCGTGTTGAGAAAGAGCTCCAAGAATAGCGTTTGTATCACTCTCTTCAGGGTCTGCAATACCGAGTTTAAGGGCTGCAGCCATGACTTGGCGACGTCCAACAACCGGGCCCCGGATGCCAGTTTTAACACCAAGGTCATTATCTCGGTCAACTGTCAAAACGAGTGTTCGAGTCATTGAGAATCACCTGTGGCTGATGGAACCTAGGCACCCCTCCGTTTCAAAGTCTTCGCGCGAAAGCCCGTTATTCCACGGAATCGGGTTGTTTTTCCCCGTCCTCGTTTGGAGTTGAAACTAAGGCTAATGCCTCCGCCTCCGCTCGTTGGTTCTTTGTTTTCCAACGTTGAGTAGCGCGGATATATTTGAGGGGGTGGTCCAGCCATGGTTGGTCGCACAATCGGTCATCACCAGGAAGCACGGGGCAGTTGTGATTCACTTTGAGTTTACCACATCCCGAAGGCGTGTATCCATGCTGGTATACATGGTCCACTTGGTAGGATGTTGTACTTTCACTGAAATCCGGCGCACCCCGGAAAAAACTGACACACGCTTCTTTCGGTAAGGCCAATGTTGCAGCCATCGAGGCAAGAAACAACCTTCCAAAATGATTCAGGTTGACGCCGTTTGACAATTCCGCCACCGCTTTTCTCATGCAGGGTGGCCAATCATTTTCATCAGCACCAACCAACGAAATAGCCTCTGACGCCTTTGTGGCCATGAGATTGCGAACCATACCAACCGGTTCAGCGAGCCGGACTGCCAAATCCATAGTAATCTCTCCCATTTTCTCCAAAGCCTCTGCCTCGACACCCGCCTTTATCCGCTCTCGAAGCAATCGGGAAAGTTTTGCAGATGAACCGTATTGCGGTTCTTCAAATAATGCGACCCAACCTTTGTGGACATCACAATTGGGCAACCTCCACCGAGACCCGGTAATTTTTGGACATATTTCGATAAAATCGCTGAGCCCAATTTTCCATAAAGGCCCCGATTGAGAGCGCCGGCGCTGTTGAAGTGCACCACCATAATTTGCCGACATGTCAGAAGCCAATGGCGCATTTTGGTGATCGACCTCTTCGATGTTTGCAATGTAGGTCCTAGCAATGACGCTGAGATTTTTATGGTCCTTGATGAGTATTTGTTCCGCACGTGCCGCTTCGGCTTGAGCCCAACGGGCGATTAGGCGTTCATCTTCGGAGGCGCAAACAACCAGGCGTGCGTAATAGAATGAAAAAGCCTCGATGATACGACCTTCTTCAGTGAATAAATCGCCCCCAACAACCTCGACACCCTCCTTTGATTGTATCGAATCAATCAGTCGAATTCGTGCCCGTGAGCGCGCTTTCTCCATCCACACGCCGTCTAACAATTCATCGAGGTCGATGTTGTGTTCGACCGCCATATTGCGAATCCACTCACCAGCTTGAGGCAGAAAAGGATAGCGAGCAAACGTCACTTCGTCGTCAAGAACCGGGAGGGAACTTGGGACGGGCATGACATGGCCATGCGCGCCAACTGCATAAGAACTTCAACGAAACAACGGATGGTTCATGTGCACGAGTCCAACCCCCAAAGCATGCATGAGGCCCCAACACTGAATGCATTGCTCATTCAAAATGAGGTCCGTCAAGCCTTTGGATGGTCCGAGGCAGACGATGCCGAGAGTGCATTGCAACTCCAACGCTTTCTTCAATATCATGATCGATGGTCCCTTCTTCATCGAGAAAAGGCTCTAAAGCGAGTCACAAAACAACTTTTGAACGCTCAACGCGTCATCATCATTGGCGCTGGCGTTGAGGAAAATGAACTCAAACAATACACTCAACCCGGAGATGTTTTTGTTGCAGCCGATGGTGCAGTAGGCGCACTTCAAGGATATTCTCAATTGGCTTGTATCGTTTCCGATCTTGACGGTGGGGATTATTTGGATGCAGCAGCTAAGCAAGGACAAACAATCGTCGTCCATGCTCATGGCGATAATGTACAGCAATGGCAAAAAACACTTACTTCATGGGAACAATGCACCCCTTTTCCACCGCTCATACTCACCCATCAAGTGAATCAGCCCATACCTGGGATGCACAATTTCGGCGGATTTACCGATGGCGATCGAGCCCTTTGCTTCGTACTTTCGTTGGGCTGCGTTCCAAAAACCATCGAACTCGTTGGCTTCTCACTCAATCGAGTAGGGCAATGGTCAGGCGTCACAGTTGCTGAAACGAAACTCAAAAAACTCGAATGGATGGAACGAATCGTTTCAGAGTTAGGGTTTGGGCATTTCATTAAGAAATGAAACACACTGCTAAAACGAAACACAGAAAAGGAGACAATATGGAGCGCAAAAAACTCAATAAGATTTTGTGGCCAATCGCTCTCCTACTCCTCAATTCCCTTTGGTTTGGAATTTCGGATAATGCCGCCCCATATGAAATCAATGACTTCGAGCATACCATCGAAGAACGAACGATTACGTTGGCGGGTGTATTTGGTCAAGACAAACCGATGCCTTCTGTGTTTGAAATTGAATTTCGTGGACTCACTGCCGAAGAAGGTGCAGTTGGGTGGAAAATATTCGATGACAACGATGTAGTTGTAGCACAATGGTCGGGCGAATTGAATGAGTCCACCGGCTGGAAAGGCGAATTAAAACCTGGAACTTACCGTTTCAACACGACGGTAGGCCAGGGCATCATTACCGAACAAACGCTGTATATTCAACCGTTTGGCAGTTATGTATTTGAGGGCCACATAGCTCTTTCAACACTGCTTATTCTTGTGGCATTTACGGAAACATTTGCTCGTAAAAAAGGAAGAGAGTATGTGTTAAAGAAAAACAGTAACGGCACACAGGCGAGAGAGAAAGCACCATTCTCACGCACAAATTCCGGAATGCCCGAACAGGAATCAACCCTCAGTGAAGCTGACCCTTGGAGGGCTCCCAAAGGTTTGCCATAACGAGGTACTTACCTCTTCACGCTCGTCTGACTCCCAAGAGAAAGTGTTGTTTGAACGGCCGATTTCCGGCCGATTTCAAAACAGAAGTATAAGTGCGCATAGGGGGAGCTGAGCATATGAGCCAATCCTACCTGATTATAGGAGCGAGCAGCGATATTGCTCTGGAACTCGGTTCAAAACTCCTTGAAAATGGACATTCTATCACGCTTCTCGCTCGAGACTCAGACCGTGTCAAGAGTTTGGTGACGCAGGGAGCCCATTTTATCCAAGGCGATGCATTGGACAAAGAATGTATCCAGCAAGCTGTGGATTTGGCGAACGAGAACGGTGGGGGGAAAATTTCGGGAGTCGCTCACTTAGTGGGTTCGCTCGTGTTGCGACCCCCTCACGCATTGAGTTTGGATGCATTCAATGAGGTCATTCACACGAACCTTTCCAGCGCATTTTTGACGCTCTCTGTTGCAGGCAAGTCGATGCTCCGTAATGACGGAGGTCGTATGGTATTCACATCAAGTGTCGCAGCGAGCCTAGGGATGATGAATCATGAAGCTATTGCCGCTGCGAAAGGCGGGATTGAATCAATGGTTCGCTCAGCAGCAGCAACTTACAGTCAACGCAACATCCGTGTCAATGCAGTCGCTCCGGGTTTGACTGATACGCGATTAGCAGAAACGTTGTTGCGTTCTGATGCAATGAGGGAGGCCGCAGTAAACAAAATTCCTTTGAAGAGGATCAATCAGTCGCAAGAAATTGCTTCAACAATGCAATGGTTGTTGTGTACTGCCCCAGACAACATAACAGGTCAAATTTTCCATCTTGATGGCGGAATGTCAAAAATAAGTGGGTGAACATATGACTTGGAAAAACGCAATTAAAACAAAACGCCTCAAACCTGGAAAAACCAAAATGGTTACCTTAGGATTGAAAACCGTCACGGTGGGACAACTCGACGACGAATATTTCGCAACCGGGGGCCTATGCCGCCATATGGGATGGCCATTGGCGTGGGGTGGAAAAATCAAAGATGGGTGTATTCGCTGTCCATTGCATCAGTCGACGTATCACATTGAAGACGGTAGCGTAAAAGAATGGTCACCTTTCCCATTGATTCCTCCTTGGGGAAGATTGCTCGGAAAACTTTCAAAACAAAAAGATTTGAAGATCTATGAAACACGGGTAAAAGACGAGTATGTCCAAGTATTCATCGAAAAAATCAAATCTTGAGATTTGCTTGTCGGGCTAATAATACGATGCGCATACTGTGTTCAAGCATTGCCGCATTGGCCCACGCTTGGTCGAGGTCTGCGCCAACAGCGTAAGCACCCATGCCACGAACCACAACACATCGCATACCGCCTTGTTTGAGGGCCTCGACAATTTGACGCAAGAAATCATCTGGATTATCCTCATCTGGATCGACAATAATGACCTTGCCAATCTGTTCCTTTCCAATGCCATCGATTGGCTGAACGAGAACTAAATCTTTCTCACAACTTGCAGCTGTGGTATAGGCTCCGTGTGAATGAATGACTGCGGCTGGCCCGCCAGTAACGAGGCTGACTGAGGCAAGTACAACTTCCATGATTCTCCAATCAGCCGGAGCGCCTCGCGGCGCTGGCCGGCCGAGGAGGCCTGCGCACAAACCGCGCTCATCAAGCCGAGGCAGCATAGTACGATTTCGTGTGGCAATCATGATGCCGAGGTTATCTGGGTGAAGCATAGCGATGTTCCCCATTGTGGCGCGAATCAATTGTTCACGGTCGAGTTGCCGAGCAAGACGAGCGAAATCACTGACGATGTAAGCACCAATGACGATATCTTCGATGACTGCCGGAGGCATTGGCGGGGTTTCGAGTTCTTCAATCACATCAGCAACGCCTGCCATGGATTGTCGCAAACGTTCAACTTCAGCATTGAGGCGAGCGATTTCTTGTTCTGCAAGCATCTGTTGCTCATTGAGTGCAGATTGAATCTCTTCGCTGTTAAAATTAGTATTCGACTCGACCTGTGCATCTTCAAGTACGATTTGTTCTTCTTCAACAGGAGTGTCCTCCGGCATAGGTTCTTCAGACATTTCCTCTTGAACCATTTCTACGACTTCGGGTGAATTTGATGGAGGTTGAGAAACCAGTTCAACCGGAGATTCCGTGGGTGGGCCGGATGGCGGACCTGAGGGAGGGCCGGATGGCGGGCCTGCTGGTGGGCTTGACGTAATTTCCTCAGAAATTTCAGAGGCTGGTTCAGCCGGTTCTGGGTCGGATGGAGGGCCGGATGGCGGACCTGAGGGAGGGCCGGATGGAGGGCCTGATGGAGGGCCTGTTGGTGGGCTCGCGGTAATTTCTTCAGAGGTTTCAGAGGCTGGTTCAGCCGGTTCCGGGTCGGATGGAGGACCTGATGGCGGACCTGCTGGCGGACCTGCCGGTGGACCTGCCGGTGGACCTGATGGCGGACCTGCTGGTTGC
>Ga0209090_10002027_pt1 | contig 12875 bp, 8 predicted proteins | sample ArcticOcean_MG_C_9_FD_187432 | JGI IMG/M metagenome (GOLD analysis project Ga0209090, IMG submission 187432) | Marine microbial communities from western Arctic Ocean - ArcticOcean_MG_CB2_152 (SPAdes) (version 2) | ecosystem: Environmental > Aquatic > Marine > Oceanic | place: Arctic Ocean... | reverse complement strand
TTGCGAACGCATATTAATTTTTCGAAGCCGAAACGTTTGGAGATTTTGGCTTTCTTTTGCGGCCGGCCGAGAGCGTCGATGCTCAAGGCGCCGTGGAGGCGTTCGAAAGCGAGGCGGGCGGATTTCACCGAATCGAACGCCACGTAAGCAGAAGTTGTCGGAGCGTGCTTGGAAGCTGGGACGACACTTTTTTCGGAAGATGCGAAGACAGACACAGTTTCGTTTTCTTGCGCGTTGTCGCCGGTTTCCACCTCGAACTTTCCTTTAATCGTCTCGATTTTAATGACTTCGTGACTGCCCTCGTCTTCTTTTTCTAATTTCGTCTTGATGACGTTTTCAAAGATGGATTCTATGGCTTCTTTTTTAACACCTCGCGGGAGACGATGAATGAAGAGCGTTCGACCAGCAATGCGATTCGTCACTTTCCCGCTGTTCTCATCAAAGTTACCTTTTCGTTTCTTATCAGGCGTGCCGTTTTTCCTAGTCTCCTTCGCCGTCTGTCTTCTCGCTTCGAATAACACTAATAACCGTTCCGGTGCCGGCAAAATAAATTCAGCTTTTGCTATGCTCGTTTCCACGACCTTTTCTACGACTTTCATCGCGGTCAAAGCGTCCGCGAATGCTTCATGCGCCGATCCTTTCTCTCGCATTTCGTATCCTAAAATCATTTGACATAAATCCGCCAACGCCGGCGTCGCTCTCGGAAGTTCCTTGAACGAAAACAACAAAGACGTATCGATGACTGGCCTGTGGTCCAAACGCAAAGCTCTTAAATCGTGCGATAACGAATGACCAACGAGAATACACCCGTGCACGTCCTTCTCCTTATCCTTTTCTCCTTCTTCTTTTTCACCGTCGTTGTCGTCCAAATGTCCTCGTTCCAACAACCGCATCAGTTTTGCTCTCGCCTCGTCCAACGTCAACGTCACGTCCTTAAAATCCGCCTCCGTGTATCCGGTAATTTCGTGCCTATAATCTATAATCGCATCCTGTGGTTTTACCAAAGCGTCTAATAACTTATTTCCATCTTCGTCCACCGCGGACACCGCGCACAATGCCTTATTATCCGTCGTCGTCTCGCACATCTCACAATCAATCGCCACCATCCTCGGCCTCACGTTCTTCTCCACGCACCACCTCCCCGGTCGATAACTCGTCCTCAACCAACTGTCCATGTGCGAAGGAAATCGATTGTAGTTCTCGTCGAATTGCTGACTCTCTTCGCACATGTTCACCAATTTCCACAGCGCGTTTGCCTTCGAACCTTCCTCGCCGTACTTTTCCTTCTCGTCTTCGCAGCTCTCGTGCCATACTTTCCACTCCTGCCGTTTCTTGTTCTTCTTTTGCCAATTCGCGTGTCTAGAAATCGTCTCTTCGAATGATTGTTCTTTACTCGTCGTCTTTGTCGTGTTAGTCTTGGTTTTCTCCTTTTCAATCTCTCCGTCTTCTTCTTCTTCGTCGTTTTCGTTTTTCCTTTCCTCCTCCTCCTCCTTTCCCAAGACGCTCTCCACGAATTTCACCAACGTCTTCCAATCGTGCCGGTTAGGATCGTGCGTTTGCTTCAACTTTTCCGTCCGCGTGTTTTTCCACGAATTCATTGAACGTGCCGTCCGAGCCGGCTCTTTTCGTCCTCTGCGCGTCTTTGACGATGCGCACGAGCACTTCTTTGTCCTGTTTTAAAGAGAGAGAGAGAGAGAGAGAGAATTAGCCGCCACACCGGAAAACGAGAGAAAGAGAGAGTAAAAAAGGACGCGAAAAGCGAGTACGAAGAGAGACGCACGGCTTCGGTAAATTTGCTCAGACGCGATTTCTTGCCGCCCATGATCTTTTGCCCTCTTTTGCGACGACGGAGACTTTGAATACCGTGTCTTCGGTATCTGAGAAAAAGCGCGTGCGATTTTGTCACCAAAAACTCAGTGAAGTTTCCCCACAAAACAAGAATATTCTTATTATTAAAAGGAGCGAAGGAGTGTACGATGGACTCGGATATTGTCCTCGGATACGCGTGCTGCCTCGTCGCCGCGATATTCTTCGGCTCCAACTACGTGCCGGTGAAGAAACTCACCAATCTCGGCGACGGCGTCTTCTTCTCGGTGTGCATGACGTTGGGCGTTTTCACGGTTGGAGTGTTCGTGCAAACGATACGATCGTTTCCAAAGTTTGAATATCAAGCGATGTTTGGCGGATGTTTGTGGGCGATTGGGAACTTGTGCGTGGTTCCAATCGTGAAATCGATAGGTTTAGCGCTCGGGATGATGATTTGGAGCGGCGCGTGCATGCTTTCTGGGTGGGCGAGCGCGAGATTTGGCATTCTCGGATTGGACACAGAGGAGGTGTCGCGGCCAGGATTGAACGGATTTGGGGTCGCGTTGGCGTGTCTGGCGCTGTACGTGGCGTCGAAGATTGATGGGACGACGAATAGTAATAGTAATAGCAGCAGCAGCAGCAACAACAGCAACGGCACGAGTGGTATGAGAAGAATCGACGTCGACGAAGAAGGAGAGGACAATGCGTTTTTGAATAACAACAACGACGAGGACGAAGCGTTGCGTAATGGTAGTGGCGGCGAGAGTTCGTCGACGACGAGCAATAAAAAACAGACGTTTGGTATTACATTATCTCTTCTGTCTGGAGTCCTCTATGGCGTGAACTTCAACCCGGCGGAAAATTTGAGACTTCGGAGCGGTGCGCATTCCGACGACGCCCTCGACTTCGTGTTTTCGCATTTCTGCGGTATCTTTGGAACTACGCTCGTCGCGTTCGCGCTCCATTACTTGCACGTCGTCCGAAAAGCCACGGATAGATATCCCGAGCTTCGTCAAGAAACCATAGTCCCGGCGTTTATTTCTGGCGTCATGTGGGGTATTGCTCAAACCTCCTGGTTCGTCGCCAACCGCGTGCTCTCGATGTCGATCTCGTTTCCGATCATTAGCACTCTCCCATCGGTCGTCGCCGCGTTGATTGGCTACTTTTACTTCCACGAAATGCGAGGCGAAAAGAACGTCCGGTTGTTACTTTCGTCCGGGGCGATGCGATTAGTATCTGTCGTGTGCATCGCCAACAGCAGGTGATAGAAATGCGGCGCGCGCGCGTTTAAACGTACTACTTAAATTGTAAATTGTGATTCTACTTAGTATATGTACACGCTTTTCTAAAAACAATGCTGTCTCGCGTGATGCTATCGCTACTTGTAGTACTACTGGTACTACTCCATGCTTTTCTAAAAACAATTCTGTCTCGCGAATGATGTGCGAAATCGCTGCTAAACATCATCACGTTTACTTCTTCTTCGCTCTCTTCCCTTCCCCTTTCTTCGGAGGTCCTTTCCCTCTCCTCTTCATCCGCTCTAATTTCACCTTCCGTCTCTTATCGTCCGGGTCTTCGAACAGCATGTCCATCTTTCGAATACCCTCCGGGTACCAAGACGTCAAACTCGGACCGACTAAGGCTTTTTTTAAGAGTTTTCTCCCCGTGGGTACATTCGTGTCGTTCACCGCGGTTTGGAATATTCTCGCCGCGACGAGGGCTATCTTTTTCTTGTTCGCCGCTAAGCTCGCCGAGGCAATCGACGACATCGCTCTCGATCTCGCTATTTAGGCGTTTGTTTCTTTCGCGTGTGTGTTTTACACCAGACTATACTGTTTTTTTCTCGCTTTTGAGGTGTTTTTTCTCACGTGTGTTTTCTTGCAAGAAATTCTTCAGAGTTTTCACACGAAAAACAAGAAAAAACTCTTCTTATTCGAGAAATAAAATGGACTCCGAAGAAGAAAAGAAAGAAGACAAAGGCGAACACATCAACTTGAAAGTGAAGGACCAGGTTCGCATATGTTGTTGTTGTTGTTGTTGTTGTTGTTCTCGTTTTTAAGCGCTCTCTTCTTCTACTTTTCGGATTGTTTTTTAGAAAACGCGCGTTCTCCTTTTTGAAAAATCGCCCCCCGATCTCTCCTTCCTTTGATGCTCAAACGAAACACAAATCTCTCTCTCTTTCTCTCTTAAAAAACAGGACAACGCCGAGGTGCACTTTAAAGTGAAGATGGGTACCAAGTTTAAGAAGGTTCGCGTTTGGATGTTTCGTTTTATTCTTCGAAAGACGACGAGAAGAGATTCTTTCGTCGAATTGGATCAGAGATTTTTACAACCGCTGCTCAGGCACTCACTCACGTTTTTTTCTCTTTCTCTCTCGTGTATTCATATTTATAAACAAAATAGATCTTCGACGCGTTCTTGCAGCGCAAATCTCTCCAACCTGGATCCGTTCGATTCTTGTTCGACGGGGAGAGAGTTAGAGAGGACCAAACGCCGCAAGAGTTGGACATGGAAGACGGCGACTCGTTGGACGTCATGATGGAACAAGTCGGAGGGAAGTAAAGAGTGGAATTCTGCGCACCCTTTTTACCCTTTGAAAAAAGTACTAATAAACACGCGCATTAACATAAACCCTACGTAGCTGCCGCCTGGAAGGGCGCAAAGTAAAAGGCAGAGAGTGAGAGAAGAGAGAGAAACACGCACACATTTCATATGTTATACGCAAATTTACGTAGATGAACACAGACTTTTCTTTTACACCGGCTAAATTCTATTGATACTCCGCCGACGCTTTTTGCATCTTAGATTGTCGCTCGCGAAAGACATCCTTCGTGGGCATTCTGAACGACGACGGTTCGCCCCCTGTCATCATATCGGGAGTCATCATTTGCGTCGCCGTTCTTTTCGAGCCCATGCTTTGCGGTCGAGTATCTTTACCCTGCATTTGCGCCAACAACTCAGCTTTGCCTTCGATGGTCAAATCTGCGTTTTTCAAAGCGTCCAAGACCGCGTCGACTCTCGGTGCTGGCATTTTCGCGAACGCTACCGGACCAGGAAGCTTATTAAACAACTCTCGCAGCGTTTCCGGGAGATGAGGTGCTACTACGACAGGTAAAGCGGAAAGACCGATGGACGGAGGCGCCGCGCGCGGCGCAGTCGTCGTCTTCGCGTCGTGTAGAGCCGACGACGAGGGCGCCTCGGCGGAAACAACTTTTGGAGGAGGAGGAGGCGCACCTTTAGGCGCTTTCGGCGGTGGCGGTGGTTTCGGTCGAGAGATTTCTTTTTTACCCGAGGCAACGGACATGGCGATGTGCTTCCGAATAGAAGACACGCCAAGTTTCGCGTAGTGAGATAAACTTTCGCTTCTCAAAGGCGCAACGTCTGGGATGAAGTTATGTCGTTCAAAAACGTTCGCGACTAATTTCGCCACCGTCATTCTCGAGAAAATCCCTGGGTCCATCAAGGACGCCGCCGCGCTAGGTTCTAAAAACTCGCTTCTCCGAATTTCAGCGGCGCGAAATGATTCGTACGAGCCGTACTCGTGCTCAAATTTCACAAAAGCGTCAAAGATGGAAACGTCTGGTTTTCCTACGCTCAATGCGCGTTCAAAGACTACCCTCGTATTCCCAACGTCTCCAAGCGATATTAAGTGATTTGTATACGTCAACACGTACGCGGGTACGTCCATGTACGTCTTGAGACCGAGTTCAAATACATTTCGGCACGGTTTATCGGCTTCATCGTAGCGCCATTCCACCAAAGCGGCTGCGGCGTAAACGAGCCAGCTGCATCCGGGAGCTTTACGCGCGCGCAAGAAAGCCTTTCGAGAGGAAGCTTGGGAATCCGAGCGTCGGCACGCGCGAATATATTCGGCGTACACGACCGAAGTGTCATCGTCCATCATTTTAACGATTGTACCTTCTCCCGCTGCTGCTTTCTCAGCTTCGCGCTTCTCTTCGTACGAACCCATGTACGATTCGTACACAGCTTTCATCCCTTCAAAGTTTTGCTGCGACTCTTCTAAATCAGCGGCAGCAAGCAATAGCATGATTGACCCCGGAAGCACTATGCGCGCGCGGGACAATATTTCAGCCGCATCTCCCGCTCGTCCTGCACTTTCGTGCCAGTGAGAGTATTCTAACCAAACTTCTGGGTAGTTCTCACACGTCAACAAACACTTTTCGTACGCTAAAGCGATGCGTTCTCGAACGCGAGGCGGCTCTTCTTCTAGTTTATCTGCTGCTGCTTTCTTTGCCGCTGCGATGCTAACAATGCCTACCGCTTCCAATTTCTGCGGGTTCGTTTTCTCCCACGCGATGAATCGTCGAAACGCGTCTAAATGACAATCCGCAGCTTTCGTCGTGTGCACGGGATCACCCACGGCAATACCGTTCTTATGCACTCGCAAATCGTAACCTAAACCTTCAAAGAGAGCCGCGTTTAAAGCTTCGCGCTCTTTGTATGCGGTTTTACACGCGAATATTTTCGGAGTGCTTTCGGCGAGCAACGTTCTCGCAAACTTTTTATCGTACGAATTTTCAAAAGCCTCGTAGTCAGTCACTAAAGATTCCAGGGATTGCGTGGGAACGGAAATGGCGCGTTGGTACACGCGACGGAGTTCCATCATTCGTGCGGTTTCGTATTGCTCGGGTTGTGCACCTGTCGGCTGTGAGAAGAAGAAGAAGAAAAGAGTAAGATGTCAATATCAAAATTGAAGACTCTGCAATTTTCATAAATCGGCCCGAGAGAGAGAGAGCAAAAGAAAAGACAAAATGTTTATCAAATTTTCGTGGCATCAGAGGCATCATTGTCAACACCATTTATCGGGGGCGAACCCGTTTCAGTCGCAAATTACCCATGATACTTATAACTCATCACCTGCCACGAAGTTTGGTCGCTCTGTTGCAGCGGCGTTTTCACAACAACAAGAACAAAATTCAAAATTCAATAAACGTACCGCAATAAATCCCGGGCTCACTCCTTTTACGAAATCAACGTATTCCTCCCAAATCTTACCGCTCTCCACGTCTTCTCCCACGTGATCTACACAATATTCAAACGCCGCTTTAATCGCTCTCCCTCCTTCCTCTGTCGTCCCGTTCTCATTCGTCGCCTTTGCGTAGTTCACGTACACCAACCACAACTCTGGCGCCAAAACGTCCCGCAAACACCTCGAGAAAATCTCCGAAACCGCCTCGTCGTCTTTCTTCTCCATCGCGTTTTGCGCGTACGCGATCCACGCATTCACACATCTCGGATGGTATCGCAAAATCTCTTCGAACACATCCTTCGCCACGGACGGCCTCCCTCTCGCCTCGACGAAGAACACATCCCAAGCCGTCGCGTCGTACGGGTTTCTCCGAAGAATTTTTCGAGCGTTTGTCAATCTATTTGATTTCACGATTGGATTCGCGCCGTCGTCGTGCGCGTCAAACGCTGGGTCAATGTCCTCGTCCGTTTCAACAGAAGGAGCCGGGTCCATTATCTCGTCGTCATTATTAGTAGTAGTAGTTTCTTCTTCTTTGTTTTCAAACGTCGTCGTCGTCGTCGTCGTCGTCGTCTCCAACTCGTTTCCTTTCGCATCTTCTTCTTCCGTCGCGGGAGTCTGCTCTGCCTCCTCGCTCTTCTCCCTCTCTTTAGCGTCTGTATCCTTGCCGCCTTTTCCTTCTTCTTCTTCTTCATCTCTCTCCTCCAAAGCCTCTTTCAATCGCGCGACTAAAATCGGCTTCGTTCCCGAGGAATCTAATTTTCTCTTTTCGAGTTCTGCTCGAAGTTTAACCACGGTCAGTTTCTGCACGTCTTGCGACTTCAAGGCGGCAACGACCATGGCTTTATTATCTCACTTTTAGTACTTTTTTCCTTTTTGGATGCGCGGTGGTTACTCGAGGATTGCGTCGGGATTGTTGTGCGAATATGGACTTTGAATTATGAGGAAAAGAAACTCCCAAAAACTGAAAAAATACTCGTACGCGTATACGCTCTTTGTTTAAAAAGAAATCGAACCTAAGGGTAAACATGTCGGTCTTCCGTGCGCGCACGAGAAGGGCGCTTTACAGCTGCTGAGAGATTTGACGACGATGTCGCACTCTTTTTGGGTAAGTTTATCTCCGAACATAATCGCCGAACGACAACTTTTTTTTGCGAAAGCGTGTCGGAACGAAGGCGGGAGAGCGACGCCGCCTGTTGTTGTTGTTGCAGTTGGTGTGCCTCCTCCGAGTTCGTGGAGGAGAACTTTAAACTCCTTGAGCGCGGATGCTTCGAATAACGCTGGCACGCGCGTTAATTTGATCTGTAAGAGTCCAATTTCTTCCCATTCGAATCCGGAACGGACGATGGCGTCTCGAAAGTCGCACGAAGCGATGTATTCGTCTCGATCGAGTTTCGCCACAAGGTTGACAGCTCTCCCTGCTGGGCGCTCTTCGAGGTAGCTTTTTTCGAGATCTTCTACGATGCACCTCTCATCTGCTGCGTGTTGATCGATGAGTAATAACTCTTTGGTGTCTTTGGTTATCAAAACGATAAACTTCTTGGCAAACTGGCCGACGACGCGCGACTCTCTGAGTTCGTTTGAGGTGACCGTTTTGGACGAAGGAGGAAGCTTTAGTACTTCGCGGTTATTGACGAGAGCAAACGCCGGATTCACCCACATTTTCTTCGGTGATTGCTTCTTCTTTGGAGATACGATAGCGTTGTTCAGCTGGAAGGGCGGCTTTTGAACCGCGCAGCACTCGCACCGCTGCTTTCGTTTCTTCTTCACTACCTCTTTTTCTTCTTCTTCTTCTTCTTCTTCTTCTTCGTCGTCGTCGTCGTTGTCGAGGTGCCTTTTCTTCTTGGACGAGCTTTTCTTCTTGGACGAGCTCGACGGCACGCGCGGAGACTCTGCCGCGTTTATTTTCTCTTCGGTACTTTCGGAAGAGATCTTTTTTACAGTTTCGCGTAAGAAGGCTGATATCAACTCTTCGTTGTTTTCGTCTGCGGTCGTTGTCGAGATATGTAAAACGTAAGCGACCGAAGAAGATTTCTTTTTGTGAATCTCCTTGAACGATCTCTCTATAACCGTGTGGTATTTTGTTCTCTCTCTCACGTGAATCCGGTTTATGTATAGATACTGTATCTTTCTCCTGTGAATGTAGTTTTCGGCCCAAGTAATATATCCGGAAGCTCGCATGGAGGGAGGAGCTCCACGGCTACCTTTTTTCTCGTAACACACCGGACGCAACGCGCGCACGGTAACATCTTCCTCGCCGTACAAATCTGCCAAGTTCGCCAAAACATTGCCTCGGCTGCGAAATATTTCTTTCTCTTCCCACTCCTCGTCGTTTTTCTTCTTTTTCACGGTCAAAATCAAAGTAACTTTTGGATTGATAAGCGAAAGGGCAAACACCCGTTCGCGCGCCTCTTTCTCGCACGCCTTCGAATACGTCTCAAACCCATCCGCTTTCATTTTCTTCTGAATCAAAGCAGACCCTCGAGAAAAGACTCTATCAACGGTGATAATCACTCCAGAGTTTCGATACGCGCTCGGTAGCATCCCTTTCACTTTTCTTCTACTCCCCTCGGCGGAAGACACCAGCGTCGCCGAAAACGTTCTCGTGGAAGGCGAGGCGGTTTCAGAACCACCCATCTTCTTCCTGGTCACGATCTGCACTCTCTCGCTCATCGCCGCAATCGCCGCCAAAGACGCTCCACCCTTCCCTCGCTTGGACGTGCACCCAAACTCTCCAACCAAATGTAAATCTCTTTCTGTCATTCCTTCGCCGTCGTCTCGGACCCGCATCGAAGGCAAAAACGACGAAAACGAAGACGAAGACGAAAAGAAGAGTTCGCACGAAACTTCTCTCGCGTTTGCTTCGACGCTATTCGTCACCAGTCGTTCCAAAACGTCCGCGACCGACTGGATGATATTCACCCCTCCCGTGGTCGTTTGCCTTTGCGTTACGTGTTGTCGTCGCATCATCGTGGTTGTCGTCCTCCCCGTTTTCGGTCGTCCTTGTGGTTGTTCTCTCGCGTCGTTCTCTCTCGTTTTGTGGAGTATTTTTTGACGTCGAAAAGTGAAAAAAGCGCCAATTTTTGCGAAAAAAACTCGTCTCTGAGATCGTTTTTGAACCAAAATTGAACGACACCAAAAGAAAGGAATTCAACGTCATTGCGAAAACGTTATAATCAAAAGTGGCGGAAATTAAAACACAAACCCCCGCCCTCTGCACAGTAGAGAGGTGGAAAGAAACCTGCGACACAAAACCACCCGCTCTCGATCGAAAACGCAACCTTTCGCCTTTAGGTTTTAGCCGCCCTCTCTGCTTTTGCACGCGCACGCATAGCATATATATATATAAATTAAAAAAGAGAGAGAATGCAATTCAACGCCGGGGGGTCGTCGAATCCTCTTCTCCCTCCGACGCCACCACCGACGACAAATGGAGAAGAAATATGCCGAGACTTTTTAAAGGTTTATACTATATCATACTCATTATGCCGCAACATCTGACCATTCTTACAACAGGGAGCGTGTTTCAGAGAAAACTGCAAGTATTCTCACGCGCACGCGGAAGGTTTATGCGCGCAGTTGCCGCAGGTGAGACAAGTTTTTTGCTGACGCAAATTCGGCGTAAACGAACCTAATTTTGAACCGACGTTTGAGAGATTGTGCATTTCGTTTCTCTCTTTCTCTTTCTTCTTTTTTACGCAATCAAACTCACCCGCTGATGTCACTCTCTACTGCTCTACTCCTTTAACTTTCGATCAAACAGACGTCGCAGCCCATATGCAGAGACTTCCAAAACGGGAGGTGTTTTAGATCCAGGTGCGTTATTAAATTAGAGCCCGCCCAAAATTTCCCTTTCTTCGACACAAACAGACGCCGGCGCTGGAAATGCGCCAGACGACAAAAAAAAGGGTCGAGTCAAAAAACTAACAACCTACGAACAAAAAATTCTTCTTCTTTGTCTTCTTCTTTAAACAACAACAACACAAAACAGTTGCCGATTTTTCCACGGCGCGGTACCGACCATGGTTGGAGGCGTGATGCCTGGACAGTTACAGAACGGCGCGTCCGCGTATTACGCGCAGCAGCAGCAACAATCGCCGCAACCGCAGGGCGGCGGCCAGCCGATACCGGGGATACCGCAGCATCATCACTATCAATACGCCGGCCCGGCTGGACAGGAACCGAATGTTATTAACAGTGGTAATTATAATCGCTACGCGCAGACCTTTAGTGGTGGAGGTGGGCATCAGCAGCAGTTGCACTTTGGGGCTACAAATTCTGCGCCGGAACAGCCGTCGTATTTATCGAATCAGACGAACGGGCAGACGCAGGATTTTGTCCAAGCGAGCGCGTATTACCGCCAACCGCAGAATCAGCGATATTCAATCGACCAGGCGTTTATCGATCAATCGACCTCCTCGGCGATAGGGTACAACAATAATAGCGATGGTCGCATGTACAATACCAATAATTCTATCGCTGGAATGATAGGCGCGGAGCAGTTGTACGCAAACGCAAGCGCGGCTGCCGAAAGCGCAGCAAAGGCGTTTGCGTTGCAACAGCAACAACAGCAACAGCAGCAGCGGCAGCAACAACAACAACACTTAAATGGTAATAATAATGGCGCAGGGACGACGACTTCAGCTTTAACCGGTGGTTTTCATTCGCAACCATTTAGTAGCAGCAGCGGCGTAGTCTATAGCGGTAACCAGGCGGCGGTGAATAACGTTCCTCTGACGAAACAGGAAGGTTTCGCGAGGGTCTCATCCGGACTGACTGAAAACTCCAATTACAGTGCGAATTCTCGCATCGATCCCATAGATCTTCCGTTGGATATTCTCGACGAACCGAAGACGACTTTGGAAAGCTACCAGTAACATTATGACGATCATTTAAAATTCGTGTATTTATAATTTTAAAATGCGACGGCGCACGTTTATGTACATGCAAGTAGACCAGATAGATATCAATAGTTCTACATATAACGAGAGAGAGGTTTTCCAGTTTTTAATATAAGTTCAATATCACACATTATATTTCAAATAATAATCAAGTATCTCTCTCTTCTAGTTTAAAGCTAAGGTTTTCGGTTTTTACAATTCTTTCTTCTCTCTTTCTTGTTATTTGAGCAGCTTTAGTCGACTTGTCTAATCGCGGAAAGTTCAACTTGAACCGACGGTCCCATGGAAGAAGCGATGTATAAAGATTTCCAGTAGATCCCTTTCGCTCCAGTCGGCTTGTTCTGGTCGATAGCATTCACAATGGACTGCAAGTTCGTCATCAAATCACCCTCGGCAAAGCTCAACTTGCCAAACGGAACGTGCACAATACCTTGCTTGTCTGCACGAAACTCAACCTTACCACCCTTAAATTCACCAACCGTAGTGGCAACATCCGTCGTCACCGTACCGGCTTTCGGGTTCGGCATCAAACCCTTCGGACCGAGTTGTCTCCCCAACTTCGCAACCTTCGGCATCATATCCGGAGTCGCCACCAAGAGGTCAAAATCCAACATACCACCCGAAATGTCCGCGACCAAATCATCATCGCCGGCAAAATCCGCACCAGCACCCTTCGCGGCAGCAATGTTATCCCCAGAGCACAAGACGGCAATTCGAACCGTCTTCCCCGTTCCTTTCGGCAACGCAACCGTCGCTCTCAATTGCTGGTCGTTGTATTTCGGGTCAATGTTTAATCTCGCGTGCACTTCAGCAGTCTCCACAAACTTCGTGTTTGAGTTCGCTTTCATCAACGCAATCGCTTGTTCCGGCGTTTGCGGTTGCATTCTGCCCGGAACGGCTTTTTGAGCCGCTCTAAATCTTCGAGACATTCTCGCTTCCTTCGAGGACAAGCCATCTTTACGAACAGCTCTCGCTTTGGGAGCCGCAACTTCCTCCTCGAGCTCCGCAAAGTCCAAAGCCGCGTTCACTCTCATCGTTTGTCTCATCGGGGATTGTCTTTGAACTGTTGATGATTATGATAATTCAGAGTGGATTAAGAAGGGAAAGAGAGAAGAAGGTGAGTACAGAAAGAAACGAATACAAATCGCATTCGAAAGAAATGGATAAAGCAGGTTTTATAG
>Ga0209090_10002025_pt1 | contig 12887 bp, 27 predicted proteins | sample ArcticOcean_MG_C_9_FD_187432 | JGI IMG/M metagenome (GOLD analysis project Ga0209090, IMG submission 187432) | Marine microbial communities from western Arctic Ocean - ArcticOcean_MG_CB2_152 (SPAdes) (version 2) | ecosystem: Environmental > Aquatic > Marine > Oceanic | place: Arctic Ocean... | reverse complement strand
TAATTAATTATTATACCTTAATATACGATCCTTTTTTCAACTTACAAACTTATTTTATATTTATTTTCTAATTTATACTCATTCTTAATAAACCAATTTCCGGAAAGAAAGGGGTAAGAATATAAGAAAAGGGAGTGTATGAAGCTCCCTAATCTAAAGTAAATAATTAAAAAATAAAAGTAGCAGTAGAAGATGGGTACTGCAAAACCCAATATCAATATTTAATTATACAATTAAATTTTTATTACTTCTTAAGAATGATTCTACATTATCAAATCTAACCATTTCTACATTTTGAATTTTAGAAGTAAACGTATTTTTATCCCAATTCTTATATTTAGTTGTAATTTCTAAATCAACCGATTTTCCAGATACACTTTTTCGAATCCCTCTTAATTTACAAACTCCATTTAATCTAAAATTATGTTTAATTTGAATTTGAGGTAAAGAATTATCATTATTAGTATTTAACATAATACCATCTACATCAAATAACTTCTCTATAATACTTTCTTTCTCCAATTCATTTATATCATCTTTTTGATCTTTAATAGACTTTTTTAATTCTTTTAATGAATCATAAAAAGTTTCAATCAATTTATTATACTTAACTGAATTAGAATTAAATTCTGCTAATATATCATCTTCAAAATCTACTACTAATTTACTAAAAGCAGTAATCATTTCAAATCTCTTAACAACACTCTCATCTAATTTATCAGGTCGAAAAGATCCAGTTGATAATTCTATCTTATCAAATTTTTCTCCTTCTTCTGCTCCCCATTTAGAATATAAGTAGAAATCTATTACACCCCAATTTGAATCAGTATTAGTAACACTTACTCTTTCTTTACCTATATCTAATTTAAAACCTTCATAAGAAGTTCCGAAATACTTTTCCAGAATCAACTTCTGTTCATTTTGCATTCTATTACGCAACTTATTTCTTCTCAATTCTAATAAACTATCTTCATTTACTAATTGATCTAATCTAACGTTTAAAATATCTATTTTTTTCATACAACCTTTATTTTTTATTAATTACTTATTATACCTTAATATACGATCCTTATTTCTAATAAGCAACTTTTTCTTAAGTTATTTTTGACATTTTTTACATTCACAAATAACCCATACACTATACCTACACATCTCATCTTCTTTAGGAGTAACTAATTTAGAAGGATATTTTATCTGGTAATTCAAAATGGTAATTTTATTTCTACCTTATTCTTTACCCTATCAATTTCAGTTTCTAAATACTCAACAAACTCTCCTGCAAATTCTTTTCCTCCTACATGCCATCTGCTTCCAAATACAGATTTAGCTTCTTCCATTCCTCCAGTATTTAAAATACTCCATTCAGCAGATTCAGTTTTCCAATCATATATAGTAAACGTATTAATATACCCTTCATATTCGAAATCTACTACCCATTCAAAATTTACTTTATCATCTAAACTTCTTCCTGATAATGTCGGGTTTCCCAAATATTCTACTAAATCATTATAAGTAATCCCATACGCTAATTTAGATTTTAATGAGCTTCCAGAAGTATCTGGAGAATCATATTTATCATAAACTGTAATTAAATTTTTCATAACCTTTATTTTTATTAATTATTATACCTAAATATACGATCAATATTTCAAGTAAGCAACTTTTTCTTAAGTTATTTTATTGAAGTATTAATGAGTAACTGTCTTCCTTACTCCATATATCATATCCCTCATCTGCTGTAACAGCAATCTCTTCACCATTTCTTAAAATAGTACAACATTCTTCTCCTGTCAAATCGCAACTCCAAAATCTTAATACTCTTTCCATAACCTTTTTTTTTATTAATTATTATACCTTAATATAAGAAGAAAGAATCGAGTAAGCAACTTTTTAAGTAACTATTTTAAATCTTTTTCCTTTTTATTAAGCTTTATAAGGAGTCTATTATACATTTCTCCAATCCAATCCCTAACAAAAAACGTTTTAAATGGACCGTACATATATCTAGAGGGGGTGGAATAAAGTTTGAAAAAATTATTGATGTAATTTCTTGAAGCGTTTATATGAGCTTGATTGGTACTTGATTCGATGATCTTGATTGATTTGCGATAACTTGATATACTTGATATTCTCATTAGTATTAATTTTTATATTAATTTTTATATTTCTTTTTATACTTTTGATAAAACTTAGTTCCTACTCCTATATCTACTATCTCTACATACTTAGGAAGTAGTTTAGATCCTACAGCAATTATCTTGTCTGGAGTTCTCTGATCTAGGAATTCTTTTACGTATACTTTAGTACCGTATTTCTTTTTGTATGCAACAGCTATTGGTACTCTTTCTACCATAATCCTTTTATAAAGTTATATACAAAGATAGATAAGCTTACAGGCCAGAAAAGTATATGGAATATTCTCTCTCTCCATACCCAAGCATTCATTCCCATACCAGTTGTATAGTATTCTAACCACCAACACCAAATTGCTCCTACTAAGATATATCCCATTCTTCTGCTGCTTGTTTAATATGTTTACATTTTCTATGACCGATATAACCCATACAGTCACAGTAAAAACCGTTTCTACCTAGTTTAACAGTGTACGTCTTGTCACTAGTCGCACTCGCAAACTGACGGGGCTCGTAGATCGCTTGAGGGGGCTCGTTACCGTCTTTGCTCGGGACATTGCTCGTAAATATTTCGTCAAAGGGCTTCTTATCTACTAATATGTCGGCGACCGTAGTATGCTCGTGAACTTCTGTCCAACTAGGCGTATGATACGTTTTACCATTAGATTTAAGTATTCCTCCCGAACCTACATTACTATAAGGTACTTTATACATGTGACGTTTGACCCACATGTTCATTTCCGGTTTAGAAATAGAGAGAGCACCATCACTATAAACTATTTCACCGTCTACATCCCATAATGCCATACCTATCCTTTATATAAATTACTACCCCACCCTACTCTCTGATCCATCTTTCTAATAGTATCAGCAGAAGATCTATCTTTAATAATCTCAGTCTCTGAGTATTCTGTCTTACCGGAGATAATATTTCTAACATACCAAGCGCTAGTAGTAGAACACTTCACACAAGTCTTAGTACCAGGTAAAGCTTTTACTCTGAGAGGATTTATCTCCTCAGTGCATTTACTACACTTCATTCTCAGCAAATATTTCATTAATATCCTCTCTACTTTGCCACCCTCTTACATTATCATCTTCTCCTACTAGTACTTCAAAAGATGATACGTCATCTGGATTAGAAGCCGCAGCTCTATTACCAGCTTTAGACATACTATATAGATTAGTACCAGCTACTACTGATAGTTCTTTACCGTTATCAAACCTGTACTTAGCCATTATACCGTCCGGTATTCCAGGATGAGTAACAAATACTAAATTTTTAAAACTTGCCATAATATTTATTTTTAATTATATACTTTAGTAACTTCATCTTCACCGTCAATCAATAATGTAATACCGTCTGATTCGACAATATATCTATTCATTCCGTTATAAGTTATCATTGTAGCGTCTGCTAAAACCTTATCACCATTAGTATTTAATCCTTCCATCTGAAAGTAATCTCCTACTTTTAAGTCTTTAACTCTTTTCATAACCTTTATTTAAATATTATACCTTAATATAAGAAGAATAACTGTAATAAACAACTATTTTAAATATATTTTCCAACCTTTATCTACTGATTCAAATCTATCTACTTTTTTAGGTGATAGCTGTTCTACTTTCATATCAGTTGTTAAATAAGGTCCTCCTGATGGATCAACCATATTAATAATAGCTGTATTTGAAGTAATAAGTTCAGCATACTTTCTGTCTTCTAGTACATATGAGTCTTTTACATCATCATAAGCGTAAACTAAATCTCTAAACTGCTCTAATGAAATACCTCCTCCAGTATCTTTTGTATACTCTAAGAAAGCTCTTGTATAATCATTTGGATTTCCAAACCTGCAATGTTCAAAATTACCTTCCCATAGTATGGTTCCGTCTTCTTGGAGAGTTAATGTAAATTCATCTCCGTATCGGTTTGTAATTGTATGTGTCTTCATTTTCTCTTACCTCTTTTAGTTCTAATTACATCTTGAAGATTCTGAGTACCTGTAAGACGTCTAGCTAATCTAGCTCTTTCTTCTTTCATCTCTCTAGCTACCTGTAAATATGTTTCACTAGTATGTTCACACCCTAAATAACCCTTTTTCATAATGATTCTAAAATATTAAGAGAAGTTGAGAAATCTACTCCAGCAATAACATTACTAGATGTAGTTTTAGGGTACATTAAAGACCAAATATCTTCAACGAAATATTCGTCGACATGACCGGCTTCTAAAAGAGTTTGAAGTTTTAATTTGATTTCCTTTTTAGAATTTACTAATGGTGAATTTGTCATAACCTTTATTTTTATTAATTATTATACCTTAATATACGAACATTATTTCAGACTACAAACTTATATTATGAGTTAATTTCCAAAGTTCATAGTCTTGTTCATTAACAAAATAACCCCAGTGAAGTAAAGATTGCTGTATTCTGGGACTGATTTTCCAATCATTAGTTTCATGTATCCTCCCATAAATTCTATCTTTCCATCTGCCTCTATTACCGCAGAAGTTTCTCCATCTTACTATTTGTCTATCATCATCTTCATGGCGTCTACCTAAAAAGTACTTACAGTACCATTCAAACCAACCATAAGGATCATCATCATGTATCCATCCCATCTCTTTCCAGTATTCATATCCCATTCCGGACCTAGTTTTAAACTGGTTAAGCTTAGGAGAGTACTTTTTAGTTAGGTATAAGCTTTCATCTATACCTTCAAACAGATCTTTAAACAGCTGACAGTACTGAGTATCACCGTACAAAAATTCTTCGCCAAAGTAACTACCCCCAAATGATCCTGCTTGGATTATCTCTCTAGGAGTTAGTAAAGGACTAAAATCTAATTTACTCATATTTAATTACCTGTAATCTTTTCTAACAAAGTCTCCTTCGTCATATGATTTTAATATATGACAATGCTTACATACTAATTGATAGTTAGAAGGTTGTTCTCCTTCTACAGTATGTTTTATATCTGAGCATATATGATCTACGTCAAATAAACCGCTCAATTCCTTTAAATCTCTATCGAAGTATTCAGTAGGATCATATCCGCAAGATTCACATTTAAGATTACCTTCAACTACTCTTTCAGTCTTATAAAACAACCATGGTCTAGTTGGAGCATTTTTTCCGTACTTTTTATATTGCCTATGAATAGAACAGTACTTAGTAGCAAAATGAGCATCTTCCTCTATCTTATTATCACACCAAGTAACTTTACACATAACTTTTATTATTTAGCACAGATTTCCAGTTATTCTCTTCTTTGAATGCAGCTATTTCATAAGGATGATTATCATATCTATATCCCATAGTGTAATACCTTTGGTACCATGAGGGTGATTGAAGATAATGCTGATACTCATGTATAATAGTCTGAGCTAAGTGCTTTTCATCCGTCATATGCTTATAGTATATTACTATAGTGTTATAATCATGAAGCCATTCAGCTTGAGTATCATCATCTTTAGTATACTTTGAGTATAATGAGGATTCAAAATCTATATATGGAGAAGAATCATGAAACTTACTAAGTCCATATACTTCAACACATTTATCTAAGTAAACTTTTGCTAATCTTTTAGCTTTCCTTAAGTGCATAACCTTTATTATTTATACTAAATATAAGAAAAAAAATTGTAACTAGCAACTTTTTTTATATTAAAGATGATGGTTTAATTCCCTCCGTAAATAACCTATCCGCTACAGGATTATGTCCACAGTTCTCTACACATAGTATACATTTACCACCTTCTATAGATTTATCCCATCCTTTATAAAAGAAAGAATCAAAAGTTTTAAAAATATTTGAATAAGAAGTTTTGTTTAGGTTAACTTTGTCAGGTCCGCCAATCCCCTGGAGTAGTTGGTTAGATACTTCATGTTCTGCTGACATATCAGCAAGAGCATAACCAGTATAGCAGCAAGGAAGTAATGTTCCGCTAGGAGTAAGGTAAAGTCCTTTATGGTTATCATTAACTACTTCACATTTAACTGGGGTTTTGTCAATGTGCGAATACTTAGAGTAATCAATATCCATAGGTTTATACTTAGGAAGAGTATCGTATTTTAAAATTGATTCTACATCAATTGAATCGCTTCCTCTTTTTATTTTTTTCATTGTTTTTGACACCTGGGATTTAGGTAGAGAGATATCATATACCTTTTTACCATTTCTATCATAAACTGGATTGTCCCATGTTGTGTTGTTAATTTGATCCTCCTGTCCAAGTGATCTTTTAGGAGCAAAGTACTTAAAGCCTAACTTAGTAGATAACTTTTGAGCTTCATCTACCTGGTGTTCATTATGTTGGAATTTAATAAAATCCCATGTTGCATGTCCTCCATTACCAATAAATGCTTTTACATTACCCATTAATGTAGACCACTTAATATTTCTTCTATATATATGATTAGTATCTTCTAATCCGTCTATACCGAAAATAACTGAGTGAGATTTAAATAATTTAAGGTACGAAGCTAACTCTTTCCAGAACTTTGGATTACGATTTCCTCCATTAGAATTAATTGATATATGCATATCTTTTCTAATATTAGCTACATAACCTATTATGTCTAAAATATAAGGGTTAGAGCATGGATCCCCAAAATCACCACAGAATTTTAAATCGTTTACTTTGGCTATAATCTCTTTTCCCAACCATTTGTCTAAATTTTCGACTGTTAAATCTTCTAACTTTAAATGTGGATGTTTAACTGGTGTTCCAGGAATGAATCTTCCACAGCCTGGGCAAGCAGCATTACATCTTGTAGTAGCTTCTACATTAAGATAGTATTCAACTTCTGGTTTATTATGAGAATTTGTCCACATTAATTTAAATTTACTTTTGAGATAGTCTGTAGTAGACAGTTAATTCTTCTCCTTTTCTTATAGGTCTAACAGTATGTAAGTTAAAGTTTTTGCCTATAAAACAATTTGGGTCATCTGAGTGATTGATGAATCCACCTAAAGGGGTCCTAATTAACTCTTCATTTAAAACGTGATGTGAAATCCCAAGGTTAGTACCTACTGGGATTACTTCAATTGCAATTAGGCCTAGCCCATGTAATTTGCTTTGCCCAATAGTTATACTATCAGGTAAGGGTCTATAGTTAAAATTCATAATTGAACTTTTACCCGTAAATTACAATTCTCTCTTGTTTAGCTTCATTTACAAGACTTCTCTGTAAAGTTTTACCATGAGGTCTTCTAGTTGTCTGTTCATAGACTAATCCATCTATAGTTATATGGTACCCTGATAATACTGTTTCAGAAATCCGGGCATTAACTCTTGACGGGGAAATAAAATAAAGTTTGTTCATAACATTTGTTTTTAATTATATATAAATATAAGAAGAAAGTTAATAAGAACCTACTATATTACTGACTTTTTTAATTCTAATTCATAACTTTCAAAGGCAAAATCTTTAATACCGTACTTATCATACTCATCCAAAGGAAGTTTAATCAACTCAGCTACTTCTATGTAATTAACCGTTATTTGCTCATTTTCTTTTATAGCAGCAGTACTTATTAAGAAAGTATTACTACCTATGAGAGACACCTTGCAATTAGGGGAGCTACTATGATTAGCATACCTTGCTATGGGAATAGATTCAATCCATCCATCATAAAGTACTCTTCCTTCTACTATAGGGGTGAGTGACTTACTTAAGTAGAGTCCTATCTTAGTTTCTGGAATGATACCTGTGTTTGCAAATAATCCTTTTCCGATTAATGAGGTATCTTGAACTCTAAATAGCGCTTTTTGCTTGCTCAAAATGTTCTTCTTCAAAAAATATGACTAGAGCATATCTATCTCCATCCATTACTTCAGTAACTAGATGTTCATATGTAGGAGGAAACATAATACAGTTACCTAAATCTCTACCAGCATCTCCATGAGATGTCATTTTAAGAGTGCCTCCTTCGTACTCTTCTGATTCGGATAATTGTGCTGAAAATGATCTATAAATTATTTGACTACCGTACTTAGAAAAGTCCACATGCTTAGTTAACTTATGACCTAAGCCGTACTTCATTATTTTGATAGTAGGACAGGAGCTGATGCCCCAATCCTTTAATCTATCTACAATAAAGTCTTTTAGTGTCTGATCTTCTGTTTCAATCCAAGTAGCATTACTATCTTTACGCCATCTAACTATAAGAGTCCCATCAGCATTTGCTTCTTCTTCTCCTATTTCTCTGTTGTATTTAGCTCTACCTTGTTTAATAGTATCGACTAAAGTAAGAGTATCATGTCCTTCTACTTCTTTAGAATTATCATAATAACTTCTTATGTACGCACAGTCCTCTGGCGATAGTAAAACCTTTTGTTGAAACATACTTATAAGTGCTTAGTCTTGAAGTAAGTTATAAAGTTAGTTAAAATACCAGCTGCTGCAGCTTTCTTATCTGAGCTTGCTTCAGTAATATTTCTCTGTTGTACGTCTGTTTTCCAGTTAAATGTTTTATATACGTTTGGCATAATTATACTAGTTTATTATTTACTTTAAGTTCTTGTCTGTTAAATACTTCGTTAAGTGAGTCATTATCTCCTAATCCTGATACTATATGTCCGTCAACTATAAAGTTATGTTGGCTTTCGAATAGCTTATCACCATCTACTTCAAGGTTGTACCAGTTAGTAATATACATTTGCTCAACTTCTCCTACCTTATCTAATGTTGTCCATTTATTATCGATAAGTACTGGGTGTGAAGGTTCACCTATCATGTTTTCTGTTTTAATTACATCTACTACAGCTTCAGTTGGGTGAACTAATGCCTTAGTAACTGTTCCTTGTACAAATTCTCCATTGATAAATGATTTTACTTTGTCTCCTTCTACTACTTCTCCAATCGGCTTAGTAGTTCCGTCAAACATCTCTACTTGAGATTCATAAGTGAAACACTTCCAGTTGTGCACTAAGTATCCGTTAGCATAGAAGTTATAGTTATCTGCAACATCGTCTAATCTATAAACTGTTACTTCTCCTTCTTCAACTTCTACTCCTTTTACTTCTACTTCGTTATTTTCTTTACTTACTAATTTATCTCCTTTAGTTACATCTTGTGCAACTGTCCAGCCTTTCCCAGCTACATATAATCTATGTAGAGGAGTAGAAATAATATCCTCTCCTTCTAGGGTAAGTTTAATAACTTTAGATACTTGACTAGATTTAACACTTCCTACTGTTGCAGGTTCTGCTTCTCCGGTTTTTTCATTCCAAGATAAAAGCTCATCTCCTGATACTACATCTTCTATTGATTTAGTATCTCCGTTAGATAATGTAATTGTTGTACCTGCTGGGAAGCAGTTGTGAGTTACAATCTTTAAATGAGTATTTTCATCCGCAAGGAAGAATGTATCAGTAGTTTCCATATCAACTACATGTACTTTATATGATCCACTTAATACTTCTGCTTCATTACTTGCAATAGGAACTAATGATCCTGATATGTTAATTAATGAATGTATTGCTGGGTCAACGTCTACTAATGTTTCGTACTTTAATTTATTAGACCCTGAATCGTGGACTAATATAGCTGAAGCTCCAGATATTCTTATTGCTCCACTACCTGATGGAGTAAGGTTAAATATAATTCCGTAAGGTAAAGGAAGTTCTACATTATTAATAAGAACAGAACTAGTAATATAAGAACCTGAAGGTAAATCTGTACCTGCATATTCCCAATCTAAATATTCTGTTGCAACATCACTATCAGGAGATCCTGAGATAAAATATGATTTAAATGTGTCACTTACTGCTGCGCCTGAGACTGCTACTATACTTCCGTCTGCTTTAACTAATTCTTCTTCTTCAAATATTCCACCGTAATCTGTTCCAACACCAAATACTGGAGTGTTAGTAGCAAATTCGAAGTAATGTTCATTACCATATTGATGAGCTAATTGACTATCTGTAGCATCTGTTGAGGTTGGTTTCTCTAAGACTGCTTCTGTTTCTGTAGAAGCTAATATAATTTGTGATAATGCTGTACCGTAAACAACACTGTATACTCTAGTTGATGTAGCTTTATTTCCAGATAAATTTTCGTAGTAATTCTGGATTAATGTGTCTCCATCTTTAATATCTTCTATAAAATTAGTGTATCTATCTTCAGAACCTGAAGCAGAGTGACCTATCTTATAAAATTTTAACGGTTGGTACATAGTAGTTGATGTATCCTTAACTACTATATCAGGCATATTATTAGAATTAAAAGTTCTATCTAATGTATCCACCGTACCGTCTGATGATGAGTAATAATAGGATGCTGCTGACGCTGTGTTATCGTTGTCAGTAAACAATTCTAATATGTTGAGATTATTTTTTGCGTAAGTACTATCTAAGATAGCTGCTTCATCATATGCTAACCTTAAAATAAATCTATCATCTGCATCTGCTACAGTTGTTGGATAGATTGTTGTCCCTTCTTCAATCACTTTATGAAATGTAAGTGCTGAACCTGTATAGTCTGCTGCTATACTAGAAGAAAAGTGATTTAAAAAGTCTGATTGAAAGTCTTTATAAATTACATGTATCTCTGTAATTGTATTAGAGTCCCATACTGGGTATAAGGGTGAATAGTCAAAATAAGTAAAAGCTGCTGAAGGAATACCTGTATCGGTATTAATTTCTAATAGCCTTAAGTTATCTGAGCTATCTGTTGCAAAGTCTGCTGAGAATAAGGTACCTTTCATAGTGTTGTGATATTAAATCTAGATTTACTTATAAATATCGGGATTAAACAAATAAATGACGAATCCAAGCAACTAATCCATTAATATTTAGTGCTACTAGGTTCCATTGCTTTCTAGATGCTGTTTGAACTAAAATACAAACAAAACCTATTACATATAATCTTGGATCTAGAGTCCATTGTGCCGCTACAAGAAAGCCCGTCCCCATGTAACCTATTCTAGATGCAAACTTTTCATATCCTGAAAGCTTACGTTTGTATGATAAATATCTAAGAAAAACTCTATACCAACGAAACTCACACTGAGTGCAGGTGAGCTTTTTAGAATTCTTAAAGAGTTTTATTGCTTTTTCCTTATTGCATTTATTACACTTACGCTTTGTCATATACACCAATATAGCAACTTTCGCACAATTGACCGGAGCCTTCTACGTAAAAGTTTCGAAAAAATATATTATCACTAAATTTATAAGGAGTTACTGCATTGCAACTCACACACTTTTCAATTGTATCCGGTACCATTTTTACAGTCTTTATTATGTTTATTAAACCACCCACCACACTTACACTTGATCCAGTATGAAGTAGTTGCTATTATAGGTGAAGCAGCAAAGGCAGTCCAAATGTTTGGATGCCAATGCTCTCCACAAAAACCTAAAGTATGTCTTATAACTTCAATCATTATTTAGACAGCAATTAAGGTACCTCTATTATTATCTCTATACTCAATAAAGTTAAGAACTGTATTTACAGTTTCTGAGGAGTAAAATAAACGAGGTTTACCTACCCCGATATCTTTTTTCCAGGAAGCTCCAAGTTCTAATTTTTCTAGAATTCTATAAATAGAAGTTGCACTTTTGTAAGGAGATACCTCAACAAATTCCTCAATAGAGTACTTACTTTTTTCAGAAGAAGTCTCTGATGTGTTAGTAGATTTAAACTCGTTAAGTAGATTCTCGATGTTTGAAATCAATTCTTGAATTTTAACATTTTCCATAATTTATAACATTTATTTATTGATTAATTAACTTTATTAAAGATAAGAATAATATATTAGACGACCAACTTTATTTTTATTCTTCTGGTCCGTGCATCTTTCCTACTCCTCCATCTGCCCATCCATGAGATGTTGTTACTTTTTGTCCTGGGTTAACAGTGTACTTAACTCCTTGAATTCTACATGTACCTCCTTGCTTGGAATCTTCTTGAATAGAATTATATCTCTTTCAGTCCAATTGTGGGATAGGGTAACAATCCGCTCCCTGTCCACTATTCCTTCTCCATCTACTATAAACTGAGATGTCTTTGTAACTGATACTTTCTTAATTGCCATATTTTTATTTTATATTAGTAGTCCTACAAGGATTCGAACCTTGAACGTTGGTACCAAAAACCAATGTGTTACCATTACACCATAGGACAGTACTTACACTATACTAGTGCTGTTGCTAATCTAAACAACTTTTTATTAATTTTAAGATCTTTTTCGAAAGATTTAATTTTTCTAACCTTTCTAACCTTAGCTCCATTTAATGCAGCATGAAAATCTCCTTGAGTAATTTTTTCTTGAACAACGTTAAATACTCTCCAAAGATCATCACCTTTATCTTCTTTACGTTTAGGATCTAAAATATCCACAATAGTTTCTTCATCATACTTAAATGATTCTGCTTGTTCACTACCAGGTTGAACATCAGCTCTAATTAACATAGCATCTAAAGCAAGTTTATTTTTTTCCTCCTGAGTTAAAACTCTATTCTTCATATCATTCATTACCTGAACCTTATTAGGGAGATCAGCTACTGCTTGATTAACTACTCCTCTAAGTTCACCAAAAGTATAACCTTTGTGCTTGATCTTAAAGTCACTAAATTCTTCATCAGCAACTACTAACCCATTACTACAAACCATTCTGAATATACCAACGCTAAACTTAAACGCCTGCATACCATCATGACTGTTAGTCATAATAATTCTAGGAAAAGAATCATCCCCATCCGATGAACTGATCTTAATTTCTGGATTCTGAAATGCTACCATA
>Ga0209090_10002023_pt1 | contig 12893 bp, 13 predicted proteins | sample ArcticOcean_MG_C_9_FD_187432 | JGI IMG/M metagenome (GOLD analysis project Ga0209090, IMG submission 187432) | Marine microbial communities from western Arctic Ocean - ArcticOcean_MG_CB2_152 (SPAdes) (version 2) | ecosystem: Environmental > Aquatic > Marine > Oceanic | place: Arctic Ocean... | reverse complement strand
GGGCTTCGAAGGCCGTCCTTCTATTGGATACGGACTATCAGAAACTAATGCCCTAGGGACTTTATGTCATGGCGATGAATATAAAAATCACCCCTCTACAGCTGGAAGAATTGCACCTCCTGTGACCGATATAAGAATTATAGATGATAACTGGAATGAGGTTAAAGAAGGTGAGCTTGGAGAGGTCGCAATTAAATCTATGGCTAATATGATTTGTTATTGGAAAAATCCTGAAGCGACTGCCGAATGCATTAATGAGGATGGTTGGTTTAGAAGTGGAGATCTTGGAAAGTTTGAAGGACCTTTTTTATATATCGTCGATAGAGTTAAAGATATGGTTATCAGGGGAGGGGAGAATATTGCTTGCATAGAGGTAGAGGCTGCTATTTATGAACATTCTAATGTCTTAGAGGCCTGTGTCTTTGGTATACCTGATGAGAGATTGGGTGAAGTTTTATGCACTTCTATATATTTAAAACCAGGCTCGAAGATGAATGCAGATGAGCTAAGATCATTTTTAGGAGACAAGCTAGCAGCTTTTAAAATCCCATTAGTTGTAGAGTTTTCTGATGAGGTCTTACCTAAAATAGCTTCTGGAAAATTTGATAAGCCTGCATTAAGAAAGCTATTTGCAAAAAATAATTAGTAGCAACTACTATTAAAATATTAAAAAAAGCGTATAAATGCTGATAGAGATTTCTAAATTTAATCATGACAAATAAAATACTTGTAATAGAGGATGAGCCAGATATTCGAAGTACCCTTGAGTACAATCTCATTAAGGATGGTTTTGATGTAATTGCTGTCGGGTCTCTTGTTGACGCAAGAGCTGCTATTTCAATGTCTTCTTTTTCTTTAATACTTCTTGACTTAATGCTTCCGGATGGCTCAGGTCTTGATTTGTGTAGAGAAATGAAAAGCGACCCTGATTTGGGCAATATTCCTATAATAATACTAACTGCCAAGGATGATGAGGTTGATAAGGTTGTTGGGTTTGAATTAGGGGCTGATGATTATGTAACTAAGCCTTTTAGTGTGAGAGAGTTGATTTTAAGAATTAAAGCTATTTTAAAAAGAGGTGATACTCCTAAAGCAGATCTTGTTGAGGTTAAGCGCCAATTTGGAGACCTAACAATTGATGTTGATTTCCATGAGGTATTTGTAGATAAGGTTCAAATTAGTCTGACTGCTCTAGAGTTTAGATTATTAAGGCAGCTTATTGATAGGCGTGGAAGAGTTCAATCTAGGGATCAGCTTTTATCTGATGTATGGGGTTATAGCTCTGATGTTACAACCAGGACTGTAGATACTCATATTAAAAGATTAAGAGAAAAGCTAGGACCTATGGGCAAGTATGTTCAGACAATTAGAGGCGTTGGTTATAAATTTTCAAGAACCCCAGAGTAATTAGATGGGAATTAGATCCCGAATATTTTTTATTGTATTCTCTCTACTTACTGTAAGCATATCAATTGCTTACGTTGTAGCTGAAAGAGATCTTTCAACTGCATTTAAATTACAAATAGTCAACGAACTTGAGAAGCAGGCTAACTTATTAGTTTCCTCAGTAGGAAGTATAAGTAAATTTAAGTCAGTAACTGAAGCAGACTATATTGCAGACGATCTTGGTAAAGCATCAAACTCTAGAGTTACATTTATAAGAAACAACGGCCAAGTGATCGGAGATTCTGAATTAAATATTGAACAAATTGGATTAATTGATAACCATATTTCAAGAAATGAGGTCAGAGAAGCTATAAAAAGTGGCACAGGCTGGTCTTCTAGATATAGCGAAACTCTTAAGCAAGATCTTTTATATTTTGCTATTCGCGATAATCAAGAGAATAAACCAAACATAATAAGAATAGCAGTACCTTTAAATTATATAGATAGCGCTACTGATACATTGGGCCTATCACTCATTCTTCTATTTGTTGTGGTTTTTATAGTGTCTATGATCGCCAGTACAGTAGCAGTAAATTTTTTATATTCAAATATTAAAGATTTAGCTGATGTTGCAACTAATATAGCCGAAGGAGAAAATAAAAAAGGTGATCTGAAGGCTTTACCAACACAAAGAGGGGATGATTTTGGAAAGGTAGCCAGGTCAATCTCTCAAATTTCAGAAGACTTGAAAGGTCAAATTAAGATGATCGCAAGGCAAAGAGACCAATTTGGTCAGGTCCTGGATGACCTTGGTGAAGGCATATTAGTTACAAATAAAGATGGCGAGGTAGTTTTTTCAAATGAACAAACATCTATCATTTTAAATATTAAAAAATTAGCTAATCAAAATATTAAAAATCTTAAAATTCCAGCCCTCAACTACCTTTTTAAAAGAGTTGATAATAAAAAAAGAGCTGATATTGAGTTTGAGATTGAATTGGATGATAAAACTACAAGATGGGTATTAGGATCAATGAATACCTCAAAAACTACTGGTGACTATATATTAGTTGTTCATGATATTACCCAGTTAAGACAGCTAAACTCTATGAGAAGAGACTTTATATCTAATCTATCTCATGAATTAAGAACTCCTGTAAGTGTGATCAGGGCAAATTCAGAAACTCTGCTTGATGGTGCGCTTGAAAATAAGAAGGAGGCAAAAATATTTGCGAAGGCAATACTTCATAATTCCGAAAGGCTCTCAGTCATGGTTGCTGACTTGATTGATCTTTCAAGGATCGAATATGGCGATCTTAAATTAAATATTAAAAAAATAGACCTTATTAGCTTTATGGATGATTTTGTAACTTCTATGAAAAGCGTTACTAAGAAAAAAGAAATCGAAATTATATTCAAATCAAGTCATTATGATTTTGTTAAGGCTGATCCGCAGGCATTGGAAAGAATTATGAACAACTTAGTTGATAATGCTTTCAAGTACTCTGAGAAGGGCTCAGTCATTGAAATATCAACAATTACCGAACATCAACATGTAAAAGTTATGGTATCTGATTCTGGTGTGGGCGTTTCAGATGAAGATAAGGATCATATATTTGACAGATTTTACAGAACTGCCTCTGCCAGAGCTTCAGACAATAAAGGAAGCGGCCTTGGTCTTGCAATTGTTAAGAATCTTACTAATAGCTTAAATGGTGAAGTTGGTGTTGAGTCTAAACACGATTCTGGTTCGATCTTTTGGTTCACTATTCCGATTGGTTAACTTCTCCTTTCTTTACTTAGTCACCTATTTGTATTAATATGTCACACATCTGTAACAAAGAAGTTACATATACGTAATAAAAAGGTCAGATCATGATAAATACATTTTTTAAAAAGCTTCACAAGATTATGAAGTCAGGTAGGATTAATAAGGTCATAAAAATGTCAGGACTTAGTTAATATATATTTTCTAGAACTTTTTGCCTATAGCCTTAATTCTTCATAAATCGTCGATATTCGATAGTTATTTTTTTTCACACATACAGTTCCTTTCAAAGAAAGATTAAATATATATTACCAATATGAGCTACAATTTAACTCATATTAATTATGTTAAATTTTAAAAATACAAAGAAAATTCTTCTCTTAGCGCTTGTAACCCCATCTATTTTTTTATTAGCTATGGTTATACTCTCACTAGCTAGTAGCCCAGATATTAAAATAATTAGTTCTATAAGTTTGAAGGATATTAATACCTCAAAATCTTTTAATGGAGATCTATCAGAAATTTCTGAAACCTCTATAAATACCACATTTGAATACAAGCTTATTGGCATTCGCTCTGGTGAAATTAACTCGTCTGTAATAGTTAAAAAGGCGAATAAGCAATATGTCGTTGCTTTGGGCGATAAGTTAGATGATTTATATGAGCTTATCGAGGTAAGTCAAAATGGCGCGGTCTTTCGAAATGGTCAAAAAATATATAAACTTGAAAATATTATCAAAGGTAACTAAGTAGTATGAAAATTTTAAATCATAAAATATTGGCTTTAATTTTCTTAATCACAGTCAATTACTCATCCGCACAAGAATCATTTATTTTAAACTATGAAGATGTTGATATTAAGAAGGTGACTCAAGATATCGCTCAATTTTCTAAAAAAACCATTATTTTAGATCCTAGAGTTAAAGGAAGAATTACCATTTACTCAAATGCTGATCTAAATAGAAGTCAGGTTTGGGATGTTTATTTAAGAACAATTCAAGTCAATGGATTTAGTGCAATATCCGAAAGTGGTTTTGTAAGAATTGTGCCTGAAAATGAAGCTACTAGAGATTTAAATATTGATTCCTTGTCATCAGGAGACTATCAAACAGCAGTTATTCCATTGGTGAACAGGTCAACTGAAGAGGTTCTGCCGATGCTTAAGCCTATTACTGGAAGGCAGTCGCATCTCTCAAGTATAGCTTCAATAAATTCAATTCTTTTGGTCGATAGGGCCAGTAATGTAAAGAGAATTAAAGCACTTATCGATGATTTAGATAAAAATAATTCAGCAAAAATTTCAATAATTAAGCTAGAAAACCTTTCATCTGTTGAGGCTGTAAGGATTCTAGATAAACTTAAAACTCAAAATAACCCAACGATTAATAAGTTTATAGCTATACCCTTTAGTCCATCTAATTCAGTCATTGTTTCTGCTAATGAATTTATAACTTCTAATATTATTTCTACTCTCAAATCGCTTGATGAGGACATAACCTCCAACGACACTATTGATGTTGTCTATCTGAAGTATGCTAAATCTGCGGATGTAGCTGCTATTTTGAGTTCAATCTCAAGTGGCTTTATTCTAGATGATGATGGAATAAAAACAGTCATAACCCATCATGAAAAAACAAATTCTTTAATTATCTCATCTGCCGAGGCCAATTTAACTACCATAAAAAATATTATATCTAAGCTCGATATTAGAAGAGCTCAGGTCCTTGTAGAGGCTATTATTGTAGAGCTATCAGAAACAGCTGCAAAAAATCTTGGTATTGAGACTGCCTTCACTGGAAGTGATGTTGATGGTGTGCCCATAGGGCTTACAAGGTTTAATGGAGCAGGCCCAGATCTACTTGCAACGTTAGGGGCTGTATCAGATTCTACCGATGTATCTCTTGGAGCAACGGCTACATCTGCATTGCTGAATACTCAGGGGCTTATTGCTGCGTTTGGAGATTTAACGGGATCGGATAGTTTTGTTGGAATTATTAATGCGATAGCTCAAGATACAAATTCTAATATTTTATCTACTCCCTCTCTTTTAGCTATGGATAATGAACTAGCTACTTCAATTATTGGCCAAGAAATACCTATAACAACAGGCGAAAGCTTGGGAAGTAGTAATGCAAATCCATTTAGAACGACATCTAGACAAGAGGTAGGTATAAAACTTGAAGTTACTCCACAGATTAACGAAGGCAGTTCTGTGGTTTTAAAAATTAAAATTGAAGTATCTGGGGTTGCTGGTGTGATGACAAGTGGAATAGATTTGATTACTAATAAAAGAGCTATTGAAACAACTGCTCTTGTTGATAATAATCAAATAATAGTTCTTGGAGGACTGGTAGATGAGGACATTCAAGAAACTTTATCTAAAGTTCCGGTTTTAGGTTCTATTCCTCTTATCGGAAGGTTATTTCAGTCAACATCATCAACTGTTGTTAAAAGAAATCTTATGGTTTTTTTAAGACCTACTATATTAATTGATTCAGATTCCTCGAATAGCCTATCAGAGGATAAATACAATTATATTAAAGCTCGTCAAATCCTATCAAGCGAATCAAACGAATTAATAGATTTAACTAAATCTAAAGATTAAATCATAATGTCTGAATTATCTGATAGTAAAAATATTTCTGAGATTCTTCCTTATGACTTTGTAAGAGAAAACGATGTAATAGCTTTACTTAATTCAGACGGCTATGAGATTTTATCTCCTAATAAAATTAATGCAGATCTATATCATGAAATTCAGAGATATTTAAAATCTAGTTTTAGATTTACTATTTGTGATTCAGACACTTTTAACGAACTTCTTACCACCAGTTTTTCTATTAATAGTGATTCATCTGATATTTCTGAAGAGCTATCTGATGAGTTTGATTTGCAATCATTTGCTGGAAGCATAAGTGCTACAGAAGACCTTTTAAGTGGAAGCAATGATACGCCAATAATAAAACTGATTAATGGCATTATTAGCCAAGCTGTTAAAAGTAGGGCTTCAGATATTCATTTTGAACCTTATGAAGATAAGCTTATAGTTAGGTTTCGAGTTGATGGAATTTTAAAAGAGATTCTTAGTCAGGATAGCAAGATATCTTCAGTCCTAATTTCACGAATAAAGATAATTTCAGGATTAGATATCTCAGAAAGAAGGCTTCCTCAGGATGGGCGGGTTTCATTGTCACTAGGAGATAAAAGCATTGATGTAAGGGTTTCTACACTTCCTTCATCTTATGGTGAAAGGGTTGTATTAAGGCTTTTAGACAAACAATCAGCTCAAATAAATATTGAAGACCTTGGCTTGCCATCAAGAATTTTAACAAATTATAAAATATCTTTAAAAAATCCAGAGGGTATTATTCTATTTACTGGTCCAACTGGTTCGGGGAAAACAACTACACTTTATGCTGGATTAAGATACCTAAGTGACTCTTCTCAAAATATTCTAACTGTAGAAGACCCTATTGAATATACTCTTGGAGGAATAGGTCAAACACAGGTTAATACTAAAACAGGATATACATTTGCAAAAGGGCTCAGAGCGATACTTAGGCAGGATCCAGATGTTGTCATGGTTGGGGAAATGAGGGATGTTGAAACAGCACAAATTGGTATACAGGCTAGTCTAACAGGGCATTTAGTTTTATCTACAGTTCACACTAATAGCGCAATAGCGGCAATTACTAGACTTAGAGATATGGGCATTGAGTCATTTCTTTTAGCCTCAAGTCTGAGGACTATAATTTCACAAAGGCTTGTAAGAAGGCTTTGCCTGGATTGTAAGTACCAGGGGGATGCTCCAAGAGAAGCAGTAAGTTTATTTAAATTAGATACAGGTCAAAAAGTTGCTAGTTCAAATGGATGTGAAAAATGCTCACACTCTGGCTATCAAGGCAGAATTGCAATAGCAGAATGCATCCAAGTTGACAAGCAATTAAAAGAGATGATTCATAATCATGCCTCTGAGAATACTATTTCAGAATACGTATTTAGAGATAATCAATCTATTGATCAGGCATCTAGAGATCTTTTAATTTCAGGAATTACGTCATGTGAAGAGTTAATAAGGGTTGGGAACCTTCAGGAAGATGCCGGCATATAGTTATACAGCTTTAGATATATCTGGCATTAAGAAAAAGGGTGTTTTAAGTGCTCAATCAGAAAGAGATGCTAGGAAGCTTATAAAAGAACTTAACTTAACACCCATGACCGTTCAAGAGGCCAAGGGCAACCTCTCAAGCCTTTCTAAAGTTAAGAATAAAGATATCGTAATTATGACTAGGCAATTAGCAACTTTGCTAGAGGCAAATACTTCTATAATGGAGGCATTAAAAATAACTGCAGATCAGTCAAGTAATAAGAATTTAGTTCATATTCTATATAACTTGAGAGAAGACATTATCCAAGGCAAGCGTCTTGGCCTATCTATGCGGAAATATCCTGGAGTTTTTTCAGATACTTATACGTCACTAGTATCTGCTGGAGATTCATCAGGTAATTTAGATATAATATTTGATAAATTAGCAGATTATCTAGAGGAGAGCGCCTCTATTAAGCAGAAAGTTCTATCAGCGTTAACTTACCCAATTATCTTAATTGGCTTTTCTGTTATTGTAATAATTTCTCTTTTAGCATTTGTACTTCCTCAGGTTATTGGCCAATTTATTAAAGCTGGAGCTGAACTACCATTTTTAACAAAAGCACTTTTAGCACTCTCAAACAATATAGTAATAATTACAATTGCATTAGTTGTGATATTTTTCGGCTTTTCTTATTTATATAAACAACTTATTAAAAACCCAGAGAAGCATATCTTTGCTCATAAAAAATTACTTTCGCTACCATTAGTAGGTAATTTTTTACTTACATCAGAAATAGAGAGGTTTTCTAGTACCATGGCTCTACTCTTAGAGTCAGGAACAAATCTAGATGTTGCTTTAGCAGAATCCTCAAAAATTTTTAGTAACAAATATTTATCTCAATTAATCTTGAATGCTAAAAACGACGTCATGGAGGGCAAGGACTTTGTATTTACTTTAAAGCAAACTGACATCTTCCCAGACATATTTATTCAACTTATTTCTAGTGGATATAAGTCAGGAAATCTAATAAAAATGTTTCAGAAGGTATCTCAATTTTTAAAAAATGAAATTGAATCTAAGCGCTCAGTTTTTTTATCTCTTCTTGAGCCGTTGGTAATTATTTTCATGGGTGGTTTTATTATGCTTATAGTTCTAGCTATACTTGTGCCTATAATGCAAATGAACACATTATCTTTAGGGTAAATTATGAATAAGAATAAAAAAGGTTTTACATTAATTGAACTTATGGCTGTTCTTGTTATATTAGGAATCTTGGGGACTATAGTTGTCGTAAATGTTGCTCCTATATTTCAAAGAGCAAACTTAGAAAAAATTAAAGCAGATATGGCCCAGACATCCAAGGCTTTAGAGATTTATAAATTCAATGAGCTTACTTATCCATCAACATCTGAGGGCTTAGAGGCTCTTGTGCTTCCTCATTCAGGCTTAAAAAATCCCTTTTTATATCCAGAAGATGGATATATATCTTCTTTACCAGTTGATCCATGGGGCAAAGAGTATATCTATGAAAATCCTCCAAGAAAATCGAAAAAATTTGATTTGTACACTTTAGGCGCCGATGGCATGGAGGGTGGATCAGGTGAAGATACCGATATTGGCAACTGGATGCAATAAACCTTCAAAAGGTTTCACTCTCATAGAGATTCTGGTTGTCTTGGTAGTAATTGGCATTGCAACATCACTTGTAGTTTTAAATTTCAGTGCTGTAACCTCTACTTCCAATAAAAGCGCGTCATTCTCAAAAACATTTGATTATCTTATGGAAGAGAGCATCGTTACTGGAAATATTATTGGATGGCATGCTGATAATAAAGAAGATTTTTCTTATTTCTTGGATATTAAGGGCGGTATTTCTAAAAAATCACTAGAATCGCATCCATCTATTTGGAAAAAGTATTCTGGTTATAGAAAAACATTTAAATCATTTGACGGATCTATATTAGAATTAGACGATAAAGTTCCAGTCATTCCTCTGCTAATCTTTTATCCATCTGGAGAGAACTCAGGAGGAATTATCAATATTTTTCTAAATGATCATGTGCAAGAGATTTTAATAAATTCAAATGGTGAGATTGAAATTAATGTTATTAGTTACTAGCAAAAAAGGTTTTAGTCTCATAGAAGTTGTAGTGGCCCTTGTTATTTTAAGTACGTCTATATTAGCCATATATAAGGTCATTCTTTCAACTAGCACCTCTGTTTATAGACTTGAAGACCATTACCTTGCCAAAGAAGTCGCAAATAATCGAATAACGTTAATACACACGATTGAGAAGCCTAAAAAATCAGGAATAAGAAATGGCTCTATGCAGATGGGAAACAAGACATGGCTTTGGGAGGAATCTTTTTCTGACGGCCTCACTAAAGACTTTTTAGAATATCGAATACTTGTTAAATCCGAAGGCTCATCTAACTTTATTTATAAAATAAATGGATATATTGTCAATGAATAGCAAGGGATTCACTATTGTTGAAGTGCTGGTCTCTTTAATTATACTTTCAATAATTACCGTTATTTCTTCTAATATTCTGCAATCTTCCTTAGATAGCGAAAGAGATGCAACGGAGCATCTTAATTCTATTAAAGAGTTAAATCTCTCCTCCAGCATAATGCGAAGAGATATAAGGCAGATAGCAAACATACCATCTAGAGATTTTTTTGGAAATAGCCTTTATGGAACACTAATTGGTAAAAATGATTCGCAAGGTATTTCATTCAGCACAAGAATTAAATCCTTATCAAATGAAGTTTCTCCAATTAAAAGAGTCGAGTATATTTTAGAAAATGATGCATTAGTTAGAAGGCAGTATTTTTCTTCAAATCCTTATGATCAAAGTGCATATACCGAGTCTAAACTTCTTATAGACTTATCTGAGCTAAGGTTCTCTTTTATGTATGAAAATAAATGGCATAACTCATGGCCAATTAATCTCATAACTTCTAAAAAAATTCCAACAATAATTAAGCTAGAATTTATAACAAATAATAAGGAATATCATTGGATGATAGAGCCAAACATATTGTATGCAAGCAAAGACTAAAGGCGTTGTCCTAATATCAGTTCTTCTGATAGTTTTATTACTATCTTCTGTAGCTGTAGTAATTGGTAATAACTATTTAATTTCCCTTAAAAGAGCAGCCTTTCTTGAATTTCAAACTATCTCATTAAATCTTTTTAGAAATATTGAATCTTTAGCCCTTCGAAAAATTAATGAAGAACTAAGATTTAACAATATTTTTCACAATAAACAAAGCGCACTTTTCTTAAATGATTTTATTTTTGAAACTGAAAAGGGAAGAATAGTAGGGCATATAGAAGATATCTCTAGTTGCTTTAATATAAATGCAATGGTCAAACAAACAGATTCAAATTTCATTCCAAACAGAAAAACAATCAAGGCATTCAGAAGGCTGATGGAATTAAAAAGAGTAGATAATAGTCTCGTTGATGAGGCAGTGGACCAAATAATAGATTGGATTGATTTAGACTCAGATCCTAGAGCCTTTGGCTCAGAGGACTATTATTATTCTGGCCCTCTTAATACCCCCAAGGAATATACAGGTAAAAGACTATTCTATTCTCTCGAGGAGTTAAAAAGCCTTCCTGCAGTTAGATCTATAGGATGGAATGTCTTTGACGATAATTTTTGCACACATCCTGAAAGCAAAGATTTTTCCATTAATATAAATAGCTTGGATGTTGGGCATGCGTACCTATTCAGCTCTTTATTCTTGGACTTAGCTATTAGTGATTCAGAATATATTATTACAAACATTCCGGAAGAGGGCATAAAGAGCCTTGTTGAGCTATCCAAATTATTTCCCTCTTATGAATTCGATGTTGTAAATGGCACTATTAAATTTTCAACAAATGCGTTTAATTTAATTACTAAAATTGAATTTGATGAATATAGCTCAGAATCTATTAGCACTATTTATTATGACAATAATAATAGCTATATTTTTTCAAGAATTTATAATGGCATTTAAATGAGTTTATATATTGCCCACGTTCAGGATGATTCTTTTGAATCCATCAATTTATATAATTGTCATGAACCAGATAAAGCAGTTATTTCTGTAAATGGAATCAAGGGTATTAAGGGCTTATCAGATGACGATGATTTAATCTTTTTATTACCGTCAAATCTAGTAACTTCATATAAATTTATTCAAAATAAAGATATATCTACCCAAATCAACCTCGCTAATTTTATTTCTGAAATAGACTCTAAGCTTGTTGGTCAAGTTTCAGATAACGAATATATATTTCATGACAAGAATGTTTTTGTTATAGATAAAAAGACTCTACTAGAGATAAATACTTCTTTAAGCACTATAAATGCCTCTATCTTCTTAATTCCTGAGTATTTTGCCAACCCTATTAGCGGCCTTGATAGCATTACTCAATTAAACACTAAGCTATTATTTCACTACTCAGATGGGACAGGTTTTGGGATTGATGAATATTTTTTAGATCAATACTTAGATATTGTATTAAACAATAAACCAGATTATGAACCAACTATTTTTGCTTCCAGTAAAATATTAAGTGATAGATTTAAAAAATCTACCCCTTTTGAGGGTTTCTCTTTTTCTTCTTTTTTAAAAGTAGATTTAAAAAATCTTCCAAATTTATTCAAGCAACAAATATCATTTGAATTATTAAAAAATAAGCTTAGCTTTTCAAAATTTCAAGCGGCAGCTTGTTTAGCTTCTTCTATTGTCTTGCTCTCAGCTCCAAGTTTTCTAATATACAAAAATAATTCAGATGCACTAATTTATACATCTGCCACATACAATATATTTAAATCAATTAATAAAGATATTAAAAAAGTTGTTGCTCCTAAAGCACAAATTGATGAGTTGGTTAACGGTGTTCCTAAGGGCGCGGCTCCAAATATAAAACTTCCTAATCTTGATATTTTTTATACGCTTGGCTCTAAATACCTCACAAAGTCGTCTATTAACCTTGAAACATCAGTTGCCTCTATTGCAATTGACTCTATGCCAGAAATTCAATTTAGTTTAATGCAAAGCGCTTCATCTCAATTTAATATATACATAATAGATAAGGATGTTACTTCTATAAATGGCCTTGTGTCTGGAGTTATAGAATTAAGACTGACAAATGAATAATTTTATTAACAATCTTCAAAAACGTGAAAGAGCTTTATTATCTGCCCTTCTTCTTATTATTTTTGTTGTAGTAATAATTTTTGGAGTTAGCTCTTATATAACCAAGCACTCCATTTCAGTTAAAAATTTAAATAAAGCAAAGTCTAATTATGAATACGTCTACTCTAAGGCATTGATCTTAGAGCGCGCAATTATTTTTGAAGATTTAACAAAAGAAGCTATTTATATCCTTCTTAATAAAAGCGGTTTGGATAAATCAATCACCGAAATTGAAATAGCAAAATCTAATTTATCAACACTAGTTACGTTTAAAACATTAAGTTTAAAAGATGGTGTTAATTTTTCAGAAGATATTGCTAATAATACCAAGATGAATCTTAAAAAAATTACATACACTCATGTTAAAGAGACCATGGTGTTTGAGCTTGTTTTAAATTAGTTTTTATAAATAGAGATTTTTTTTGAATAAAGTTCATGGAAAGTCTTA
>Ga0209090_10002019_pt1 | contig 12901 bp, 17 predicted proteins | sample ArcticOcean_MG_C_9_FD_187432 | JGI IMG/M metagenome (GOLD analysis project Ga0209090, IMG submission 187432) | Marine microbial communities from western Arctic Ocean - ArcticOcean_MG_CB2_152 (SPAdes) (version 2) | ecosystem: Environmental > Aquatic > Marine > Oceanic | place: Arctic Ocean... | reverse complement strand
TGTGTTTCGAAAATGTTTTGTCTTCTTTAATTAATAATGCAAGAGCAACAGCGAATGAACCTAATCTACTACCAAGTCCTACCTTTTGTAAGATACGTTTTAGATTAAATACAAATCTGTGTAGAACAGTATAAGCTTTCTGCATTTTAGGACTATTACCTTGTCTTACTTTCTTATGTGTTATAAGAACATTGCCTTTTTTGTCAATGATACCTAATTTAAATGCGTCTGTCTTCTCCCAAGGAGTTACCAGCATTTTAACCACTCTGTAAGTAATTAATAAGTCTATTGTTCCAGCCATTATAGTTCCTTTAACATTCTTATTACCCTAATATCAACTTGTGTATCTTTCAGTTCATGCGTATAAAGATAACCAAGATAGTTAGTAACTGTCTTTAGTATTGCCCAATGTTCTTTGTCAATTTTGTATAATAATAAAGTCATTGCTACATCAGCACCAAATACATTTTGTAATACAATTATATGGTTAACTACTAACCTTATTTTTATATCACCTGTTATCTTGTACTTACGAAATAACCTCTTTAGATATTTAAAACGTTTAATATCCTCATAGAATTCTACCTCTTTTTCTAAGGTAGGATTATCATAATTACTTTGTGCGAATAACAACCAGTTATTCTTGGTTATTTCATCAAACATTTCTAAGTTACACTAATTTAGCGTAGACTTTAGATGTTCCGTTCTGTAGAGTTTCGCATGAAAATTCAACTTTCAAACCGCCCTCTTTTCTATGTGAAATACCATCATCATTTATATCAGAACCGTCTAGGTCTTTACCAAATCTTCCACCATGTTGTGAGATAGTAGCACTTGCTTTGCCTTCTACCACTTCTGGCATATCAAAAGATAATCCAAGTGTTGTTAGTTTGCTTTGAAGTTGTTCCATTGCAGCTTTAGGATTCATATATTCCTGATTAGCAATAGCACCAACAAAAGCATTTACTCTCTCCATTATTTGAGGGTCGTGTAGATTAAAACCGCCATCAACCGAATGGTCAAGGTTGGTAGTTCCAACGCCATCAACTTTTTCTGTAATGTGTTGTTTAAATGTTTTCATTTTTTTCCTCGTTTGTTTCTTCCTTGACTTTCTTATCATCTTCCTGATTTTTACCAGCTAGACAATCTTCATCAAAGTCTTTTAAGTTTTCTTCTTTAACAAATTTCTTAAAGTTTTTCATTTCTTTTTTTGCCCTTGGTTGTAGTCAATGGCGTAACAGTTGTTTGGTCGGCTTCTTCTGCAATTTTAATTAACTTATTTGACCATTGGATTGCTCCATGTAATGCGTTTAAATTACCTTTCATAGTCTCTAAGTTCTTGCTTACTTCCTCAAAGTTCTGTTTTAATGCCTCGTACTCTCGTACTATGACTTCTTTTTCACCTCGTAGAACGTCTGTTTTTATACCCATAATAATACCTCAATTATATTAACTTACTGCGTAACCATGTCCAGACATAATGTTCCAGTTTGAATTCTTAAACATTAATGTTACTGTTTCACCAGGTGCATTAAGAAGAACGTTTGAACCGCCTCTTAAATTAGTTGGTGTAATAGTTACCACAAATGTACCAGCTGTTGATACATTGATAATAGATTTCACTTGACCGTCAGAACCGTCTGCTAAAGATACTGTACCAATTGCAGCTGTAGCATTTACTTCTGTAATTGCTGCTGTAATATTGGCTGCTACTGTAGTTGAACCGTCTGTAGTAAGTGCCTGTGATGACCCTTTCATTCCAATCCATGTCGGAATGTTATTGAATACATCTTCTGCACTAATTTTTTTATTGATTGGTGTTCCAGTTGGGTCGTCAATTACGTGGAACAAGTCTGCTGAGGCGATACCATCACCTAAGTCAGTAAGCTGTGTTACTTTTTTGTCTGCCATTTGTTTTCTCCTGTTAACCCTTTCGGGAATGCTACTGTAGGTATTTCCTACATCACTTTATTCATATAGTATATATAAGGGCCGAAAAACGACCCCTATAAATGTTTTATTATGCTACTACTGTAACTGAACCGGCTGCTGAACCTATTCCAGCGGCATTAGCAAACACACTAACTGTTGTAGTTCCTGTGTCTTTAATTGTACCACTGTTAAGTGCTATAGCGTTAGTGCCAATCACCATTACATCATCTGCGTTTGTAGCTGCGTTAGCGGCTGCAATTGCTAATGTAAATGTTAGTTCGTTACTGCCAGTTCCACTTGCGTAAGATAATACGTGTGGACCTCTGCCTGTACCTGTACCTTGGTTACCGTTTGTAACTGAAAGTTGTGGTGTACCTGTAACATCAACTGCCTCATTAAATCTTGCTATCACGGACATAGTGAAACCAGCTGACTTGTCGTAAACTGTGTTTACAAATTCAAAGTCTGTTAAGTTCGCCGTACCCATTGCCGTGTTCAGATTGCCGATTGCTACTAATACTTCTTCTGTTGCACTAGTATTATCATTACCCGAAAGTATTGAACCTGCTTCTCTGACCCAGCCTTTAGGAGAAGCGTATACTTCTTTCTCTTCGGCTGAAGTCAAATTTTTAGGCTTTATGTCATTTCCCCATAAGCTCATAATTTTCTCCTTTGTCTAAATTAATTTAGTTTATTCGTTATATAACTATACTATTTATACGATTAAATATAGATAGTGCCACTATTTATAACGGAGAATGATTAGAAGCCTAGTTTTTTGAGTTTGGATATAACTACTGAGGCGTTAGTGAATTGAATACCGATACCACCTTTTCTAGTAAAGTCGTCTGTATTCTTCTTGTAGTCATCAATTAGTATAGAGGTTGCATTAGCATAGTTCTGCTTATCTTTTCTTCTAACTAGATTGATTTTGTTTTGTTGTAGACCTAACTTTGATTTAACCCAATGTGTCTTACCAGGTATACAGTTAGGGTCATTTCCATGTTCTACGTAAGCAGACAGGATATGTACGTCATATTTCTTAATGAAGTTCCAAAGTTTTAGGCCTTCGGAATGCCAAGGTGCGTCATGCCAAAATCTTTTGTTTGCAATAACCTTTTCCCACCTTGTGGCAATAGGTATCTTAGCCCACTGGTCAATAGACATTTTGTTGTACTTGACAATGTTCTTTTCAAAGTCAACTAGGACGCCGTCCATATCACAGTAAATTTTAGGTAGTTTATTCATAGTGTGTAATCCTTTTTAATTCTTTATTATAGGTATAGTATACACCATTTTATACCTTTTGGCAAGCAAAAAGATTACTTATTGTAGCTTATTTTTGGTTCAGTATCAATTTCAGTCTCTTTTTTGCCTGTCATTGTACTCTCTTTGTTCTCTTTTTCACATTTACATTTGTCATCACCAAGACCACAATCTCCACATGATTCGGCCATTTTTTTGACTTCACTAAGTTCAATACCGGCTTCTTCTAATTCTTCGTTGCTCATTGGTACACAATTTGGTACTTCTTGACCACCTTTGTTTTTCATACCAACCATTTTGTAACCTTTCCAACAAGGGTCACCTTTTCTTTTATCACCATCGTCAGCTTCTTTAACTTCTTTTTTATTAGCAGATAAGTAAGTTTCTTTTTTATGTTTGTCACCTTTCATTACAGTACCATCAGGCATTGTATGAGTTGCGTCTTCGTTAGTTCTTTTTAAAACGTTTTGAACAGCAGGGTCTAGTGATAAACCTTTTGCAAGTTTTTCAATTGCTGCTACAGCACCAGAATAATTACCGGCTTTGTATCTTGGGTCATTTGCAATACCATATGCTTGTTTAATCTGTTGAGAAGTAAACTTTGAAGCTTCTTCTTTATAGACGTATCTCTTATCGCCAGCTTTAAATTTCTGGTAAGCAGGTGTGTTACCAGCTTTATCAGCTTTGGTCACTACCATTTTCTTTTCTTTTTTGTCGTCTTTGTCGTAAGCGTCCTCTTCATTCATCTTTGTAATCATAGCTTTCGCTTCTGCAAGTTGTGAAGTAACATCTACTGATTCATTTTTAGCTTTATGTTTGTCGTCCATCTTGTTAAAGAAAGCAGACTTTTCTTTAGGTGTCATTGCACCAACACCTTTACCAGCCTTGTCTAATTCTTTTTTAAACTTGTCTTGATAAGCTGAGTCTATAATAGGTTGATTGTTTGCGATTAGTTCCTCTAAAGAACCAGGCTTCTTGTTGAAATAGTTGTTAGCCATTATTTTTTCTCCATTTTCTTTTTAATAATTGAGTCGACTAATTTCTCAGCACCCTTGTTTGTTTCTGCAACAACTGTTGCTCCGTAGTAATTTTTTAAGTCAGTAGCATACTTGTTTAAGTCTGCACCGTTACCATCTACCTTTAAAGCCTTTTGGTTACCTGTAATTGTGAAACCTTTTTTAGCTAAGTCTGTAGAGGCTTTAGACATCTTATCGTGTGTTGGAAAAGATACTGTCATCTTTTTAAACTCTACAATTGTATCTTCGTTACTTTCTTTAACTGCAACTACTGTAGCTGCCATATCGCCTTGAGCAAATGATACGGAACCATCTTTTCTTTTGTATAGATAGAAAGGACTTCTTCCTGGCATACCATCAATTTCTAATTTAACTTTGTCAGTATTATACTTTGCACTTCTAGTCTTGTTCTTAACTACAAATTTCTTAACAGTAGTACCAGACATCATTGAATTATAAGTGATAGTCATTGTATCACCTTTTTTTAAAGTATCAAATTTCTTTGCGTCTATTTTACCTTCTGTAATTTGTAGTTCTTCTTCAATCTCTTCTTTCTTCATCTTGTCTTTAAGATGTTTGTATGCAATACCAACTCTTAGTAATGGTTCACCTGTTTCAGGATTGACCTGTTTAGCAGTCATCTTCTGTACTGATTTTGCCTTCTCAGTTTCCATTTTCTTTTTAAGTATAGCTATCTCTGCGTCTTTCTTTGCAACGTCTCCATCACCTTCTGTTTCTACAACAGCAGACTTGTCTTTCTTAACTGTCTCTGGTTTAGGGTCTTGTATATCACCACCTTGGTCAACATCTTCTACGTCTTTAACATTCTTCTTAGGAATATCAGCCGCTTCTAAAGATAGTTTAACACCTGCTGGTCTAGGAATATTCTTCTGTATCATTTTGGTCATTGCCATAACTGATAAGAAAGGAATATCTGCCTTGAATATATCAACCAGACCATCATCTGGAATAGTTTTAAACATTGCTGATAACTTATTAGCATTGTCCATTGAAATTCTTTTGCCTTTCATTACTGAATAGGACTTTTTAAGTCTAGCGATTTGGTCAGCAGAAAACTTTTCGTCCATCATAATTGTTTCGTCTAAGCTTTCACCGAGAATATCTTTAACAACACTTGCTGAAATACCTAATGCTTTAGCGATTTGAGCAGCTGACTTACCTTCTTGGTCCATAGAATAGATATCTTTCATACGACCTTCGTCAATAGATTCAGTAAACTCTACTTCTTCTTTTGCTGTGATTTTAGAAATGACATTAATGTTTGCTTGTGCTACTGCATGTTTAGTTGGAGTATCCCAACCTTTAATCATTTTCATAAGTGATGGAGTAACATCTTTTGTAGATTTGTTTGCCCATACACCTTTTAATTTTTGCAATTGTTGAGAAGAAAAAGCGCCGTCAAGTGAACCAGGTCCATCTTTGTAACTTCTTTGGTTATAATTCTCCATAAGGTCACCAATGGCTTGTTCAGTTTGTTGTTCTAAATTTGTTTGTTGTTTTTGGTTCATATCATTTAAGATATTTGCCATAGTTGTTCTATATTTTCCCATTTGTTTCCCTTATTTCTAAAATTAATCTTCCACTACCTCTTAGAATTCTATGAAAAGATTCCTTTTCTATTCTAAATCTCATGCCTCGTTTCATAACAAAAGGTAGGTCGTTATCATGTTGAAACTTCCAGTCTACACCAGCGATTACTTTAACATCTCTGGTCATTTTGTCTTTGTGCCACACTAAATCATCTTCATTACAATCTTCTTGGAAGACTCTTTGAATGACCTCACCAAATACCTTTTGAGTAAACGGTAACATTACCAATAAAAGTTTCCACCACCTGACATACCCATACTCTTTGCGTATCTAGGTAGATTGCAAGCCCAATAAGCTGCGCTTGTTTTATCTTTCTGCTGGTCACATTTGTGTCTGGCAGCAAAACTCTTTCTTGCTTCTGGATTATTTAACTTCACAGTTAATCCAGTTGTATCTCCCCAAGTGACTTTCTTTATCTTGTCGCCATCTTTGACAAATACATAAAACTTTTTAGGACCACCACGTTTTGGTTTATTTAAAACTGGGTCCTTTTTCTCATCTTCTTCTTGTATAGGACAGTCTAGTGGTACTTTCATACCCTCATACTCTGCTATCTCACCAATGTCTGTCTCTAATAAAGTTCTATCAAAGTCTTTCAACTCAGTCAATAGTCCTTCATTAAACATCTGTCTTGCTTCTCTAAACAAGGCATAAAACTCTTCACTGTGAACACGGTAAATGTTCTCAGCTAGTGGTATATTATTCTCTACGTGATAGTGTACAGACTTACTTATTTTGTCTGCATAATCACCAAAAGATATAATCATTATAAGTTCTCCATCATCTTTTTAACCACTTCTTCTAGTCTCTTACGCCACTCTTCGTTGTAACGTTGCTTATATTTATCTATTGTGGATGCTTCATTTGCCCATTCTTTTATATCTTCTTTATTTACACTGTCTGTAGGTTTACCACGGTCTTTTGCGTCAACTGGTTTAGCGTCTGCTTTTTGACCTGGTGTAACTTCTTTGGTGTGATTAGCATAATCAGCACCTATTTCATAACTCTCATTCTCGTCTTGTTTCATGTTTAACTCTCTTCTTAAAGCACCAAAGGCTTTCTTCTTCAACGAATCTGTGAGTTTTTTCTTAACTTCTGGTTCTTTTACCTCTGATACTGCCTTAAATCCATAATCTACATTCAAGTTAAACTCTCTAAGAGCTACTTCTTTATCTGAGGACACTGGAACACAGTTCCAAATCCATGCTTTGGTTAAATTATTATTGTTTTCTAATACGATATAGTTTGTACCTCTTCGTACAACCTTACCTTCTATGTCTTCTGTAACATAGTTGACCTTGTCTCCGATATTAAATATCATATCTCTGATATAAAGGTCTCTTATCTGTTGTTGTTCAAACTCTACTAGACTTGGTATCTTTCTCTCATTATGTTCTAATGTTAGGTTCATACCTTTTCTAATATCATTGAACAGACCTTGTACACCATTAAATCCTGATGGAAGGCCTCTCTTAAATGAATTAATATCGTTCTTGGCAACTGCGTCTCGCATTTTACTTGCTGACATACCTGTTGCACCTTCGGCATCCGGGTCTCGTTCACCTGCCGATACTACTTCTATACTATTAAAGTCATACTTACCATGTCTACTTTGAACACCGTTATATTTCTTTAGCATAGTATCAAATTCTCTAACTCTATCTGAACCTGCAACCATTTTCAAATCAGTGTAACCTTTTTTGTAAAGTAGTGTTGCAATGTCTAGTACCATGTTAGTCTGGTTTATCTCAATGTTTCTTGCATGTTGAGGAAACATCTTCTTCATATATTCTAATTTTTTCTTAGGCGAAAGTGGATTCTTTTTATTGTCCTCACTTCTACTTAGATATACTTTGTAGTCGCCATTGGCAACTGACTTAATCTTATTGATTAGTTTCTCATGTCCACTTGTAGGTGGATTGAACCGACCGAAGGCAAATGCTATTGACTTGCCAACGGCCTCGTTCTTTAGACTTTTGATTTCAGCGTCTGTTACTTCGCCGTCATCTAAAATCGCTTTACATTTTTTGTAAAACTTTAAGTAGTGGTATTTTTCAAGTAACTTGTACACAACATTTTTAGGGAGTCTATTTTTAATTCCAAATGTTTTAATCTCATCTGGTGTCATGTCTTTGTCAAATGCACTACGTCTTTCAACGTCTACCACATCTCCGATATCTTTAATTCGTTCTAAATCTCCTTCAATCTCTTCTAGTTTTGAATTGATTTTATCTTGTAGATTTAAAATCTCATTTGGTTTCAGTTCTTTTAGTTCATCATAATCTATAATGTCTCTTTTCAGTTCACCTTTTTCCATATCAAACTGTTGTACTTTCTTTTGAAAACCTTTCAAGTATAAGTTCATGTCAAATTTAAAGTCTTCTGGTCTTTTTATAAACTTGTTCGTTTCCATATCAAAGACGGCATCAGCCTTCTTCTCTTGGTCATCATATGATACCTTATCCGTAATAAAATAAAAGTTTATAGGGTGTTTTGTTCCAGGTATTAATTTACCTTGAATATTATCGGGGTTTGAAACCGACAAATACTTTTTACTAAGTCTAGTTCTTTCTTCGTCTTGCTTATCAGCAGGCACATCAAATAGAATATTGATATCTAAGTCTGCGTCATTTCTATACTTCTTTGTAAGAATAGAACCTATTAGACCTGTCTTAATAATAGGGTAATCTTGTTCAAACTCTTTGAGTTGAATATCAATCTGTCTTTTAACAGATGGTTTAATTTTAGGATTATCAGTATCAGCTTCATCAAACACTGCTGGTGCATATGTTCTTCTTGGTATATCAATGATACTTTCTTTTAAAAATTTTAAAAATCTCATCTTCTTCTTGCCTTACGTTCTGAAGCCATCCATCTTTTTGCTGTGTATGATTGAATTGGTTTTGTTACTAGTTGTCTAACTGCTTTAGAAACCTTATTAAGGGTTACTGTGACCAACTCTTTGTCTGATTGATTGTTGTCAATGATAATCATGTTACTCATACCAAATAAATTTTGAAACTTACCTATGTTTGATTGTACTGCTGTCCAACTCTTATTTACAATGTATTCTGGAACAGACCTAGGTCTTGTTGCGTTTCTTTCTAATGCAACCTCTAATGAAGTGTTAACAAATATCATTGAACAATCATAACCAAGTTCTTTTAACATTCTCATCTGTGCTGAAATCTTATCGTAGTCTCTGCCTGTACCATCAATAACTAAACCTAATCTGCCTTTGATAGACATGTCCATCATTGTGCCTGTTAATGCTTTTGCTCTAGTACGTATCATATCTCTTGCCTCTTCTTCACTGTCTGGCATTTTAAGAGATAGACCTGCCTTTTTAATTGCACGTTCAAAGGCTGCGTCTGAATTTATTTGTCTAAGACCAGTTCCACCAAATGCATTGCCTGTAACAAATGTTTTACCTGAACCAGGACCACCGGCTAGAAAGAATGCCTTAAAGATACCTTGGTCATATAGACCTTCTTTAAGTTCCTGAAATCTTATGTCGTCAAATGTTTTCATGTTACTTTTGCAATTATAGCCTTCGCTATATCCTCTGGTTTTCCACCTTCTGCTTTGATATTAATTATCTCACTCTTATAATATGTTAACAGTGGTCTAGTTTCTTTTTCGTAAGTAGCTAATCTTTTTTTAATAATTTCTGGTGTATCGTCTTCTCTACCTCTAGCAGTAAGTCTTTTAATAATTTCTTCTTCACTTATTACAAGGTTGACAACGTAATCGTATTCAATACCTTGGTCTGCCATCATCTCTGCTTGTTCAACAGAACGTGGAAATCCATCAAAGATATAACCTTTTTGTGCGTCTGGTTTTTCTAGTCTTTGTTTTACAATCTTAATTGTTAAAGGTGTTGGTGCAAACTTACCTTGGTCTAATAATTTCTTTACAGTTCTACCATCATCCGTGTTCTGTTTTGATATTGCTCTCAACATTTCACCTGTGTAGATATGTGGAATATTCAATTCCTTTTTAATAATCTCTGAGTAAGTTGACTTACCTGAACCTGGTCCTCCAATCAAAATGATTTTAGGTCCGTTGATTGCTTCAAAAAAGTATTGTTTAAACGATTTCATTTGTTCTTTTTATATCCTGTTCCTGTTTCTCTATTGCCCCATCTCTTCTGCCAAGCATAGTTACTAAATCTAACACCAATGGTTTCAATAATATTGTAATACCAATCTAATATTCTAACCATTAATTCCAACCTTTCGGCATTGTAAAGTTCTGTCTACTAAATTCTAATCTGTCTACAAGTTTAACTGCACCAGCAACTCTATCAACTGCAACATAACCCTCAGGTGCTGTTACTCTGAAACCATTTCCGTCACGTAAGAAGTGACCAATCTGTTGTATCTGTGCCAACTTATGTACTAAGGTTGTCTTTGCAATACCTAATGTAATATGACTTGCGATTGCAAAATACAAAGCACTTCTATTTCTATCAATGAAATCTAAACCTTTTTTCTTTGCAGCTATATATGGAGCTTTACCTTTTTCAGTTTTTCTACTATCTATTTCTGCTGTTAACATATTTTCATAGTAGTCTCTGAATTGGTTTTGCATATCTTTAACTCTACCCATATCACCTTTAGTATTACGTAGGTAATAGTTGAAGTAAGTTTTTAATCTGTAACCAACGGAGTTAACATCATTGATATCTTTTGACATAGCATTTAACATTGGAGCTGCCTTTGCTAAACTACCTTGTGCCATTCTAATCTGTGCGTCAAACTTAGAAAGTTCACCTTTATTAAATGTAACTGAACCTGACTTGTCTGTATAACCAGCAGACGCCAACCATACATTTGTACCACCACTTCCTTTGATTGTACCGAAACCAGCAGATAATGATTTCATATCTTTACCACTATATGAGGTATGAAATACAATCCCCATCTTAGCTCTTATAATTTGTTTAGCTAAGTTGCTATCTTTAGGTACTGCATATGTAATTGTGTTTGGTGTGAATGAAATCATTGTTTGACCATCCATGTTTACAGTTTTAATATCATCTGTAAATAGTAGGTCGCCTTGTAGAATACCTTTAATGTTTAACTTACTAAGGTATCGTAGGCAGACTTCTAATTTTTGTGCAACAACACCACCATGGTTTTGTCTAATGTCACCGACTGTGTAATTGATTTTAGGATTTACATTGAATACAGATTTTGTACCAACGAAAAACTTTCCGTTTTCTGGATTAATACCACATATAATGGCAGGTGCACCGTCCCATTTGACAGTCATGTTGACTTTACCACCAACATTACCTGCTAGCATGTTTCTAACAGAAGTTAGAAATGCTATGGCATTCTTTCCACCATCAACACCTCTATTAATGATATCATCTTCTAGGTGTTCTAGGTGTGTATTCTTATCTTGGGTAAAAAACCCTTTAAAACTAAACATTTACTTCCTCATTTCCCTTTAATTATGGGTCCATTATACTATAAAGTTTGGTGTTTGGCAACCACCTCAATCAATTCATTAACAAAATACACTAATATTTAGGCGTTTTATTTCTCTAAACCGTTATATTTCACAGCAAGATTGTAAAATTGTCCTAATTTATGTTCTACTCCAACCTTATTGGTACGTACAGACATTTTCATTTCACCTATTAATGATGTACCGTCATATAAACATAGATTAAAATTCTGTTTTGATGATGTACTTGGTTTAGCAATTACATTGGTAACCTGTGCAAGTAATACATTTAATTGGTTACTATCTTTAACCTCGGTATAGGTATCATTGATTGCTTTGATAATCATAACAGGCACCTCTGATTGTTTTAGTATCTGTGTTCTACAATACTTACGAAACAATCTTAAATCTTTTGTCATAGTATAACCAACTGCGTTTCTAATTATAGTTAGACCAGTGTCATATAGTTTTTCATAATCTGTTAAGTAATTCTTTTCAAACTCTCTTAGAATATCTAATGTTGCACCTTTTGTTGTAGTATCATAACCTATTTCTTTTAAACCTGGTATTTTAGAGTATACATTTTTCCATAAGGTAGCTCTCAATTTTGTTTTTGCTTCACTGTTAGAATTGAAAAATGTATATATCGGATTAACATATGTATTTAATAATGGTTCTGCACTTGATGATGAACCTGCTTTCAAACTTACACCTAAAAACTTAGAAGGCATAAACTCAATTACAATATCTGCTGGCGAATTTGCTGGCACGCCTGCTGGTTTTTTTCTGTATGTCCACCAAACATTCTTAACTCTTTGTGTCTTTGATATGTCAAGTAAGAATTTATTGATTGCAATTGCATTGCTCATCTTCATTGAAAACAAAGATGAATCAGGCATTAAGGCTATAAAATCTTCACCAGCTTTTGCCTCTGTAGATGATAGATAACACTTCTGTTGTGCCTGTTTTAGTTTAGATATTTTTTGGTAGATAGTATTGATGTTGGTATCTTTAATATTATTAAGATACATTAAACATGGTACTAGTTCTGTAATCGTAGCATTCAAAGTGGTCTCTGTCATACCACCAGACTTAGGTTTATAAACGAATCTATAACCTTGTGGACCTAATGCGAATTCTGTGATGTCCTCAGAAGATAAAGAAGTCTTATATTGTTTATATAATATCTTATCTTTTTTAAGGGCAGCTTGGACCAGACGGCGAGTGTTAGCTCTGTCGTTAGTCTGTAAATAAAATACCTTTGCAACTCTAGTATGCTTCTTGGCCTGTTCTACTAATGTAGCTGTACCTTTAGCGGCTAGTTGTGTTAAGTAAACTTGTTCTTTGCCAGTAATCATGTGTTCTCCTTGTACTATTTAGGTACATTGGATAACACACTTTAGTGGTTTGGCAAGTCTATTTTATAGGTAATTTACCTTGTGAAAGGAATGAGGGAATACCACCGGAAACAATCCAAAGCTTATGTTTGTTGTGAAACTTACAAAGTTTATCTGCGTCTTCTTCAAAGAAACAAGTACGTAATATTAGGTTACTAGGTTGTTCTACAACCTGCCACAATATCTTACGTCCTTTTTTTGTTAACTTCTTTATATACTTTA
>Ga0209090_10002017_pt1 | contig 12903 bp, 8 predicted proteins | sample ArcticOcean_MG_C_9_FD_187432 | JGI IMG/M metagenome (GOLD analysis project Ga0209090, IMG submission 187432) | Marine microbial communities from western Arctic Ocean - ArcticOcean_MG_CB2_152 (SPAdes) (version 2) | ecosystem: Environmental > Aquatic > Marine > Oceanic | place: Arctic Ocean... | reverse complement strand
TGTTCAAAAAGATGTGAAAATTGTAGAACAAACAGCAAAACCTGTTGTAGAAGAACCTAAAGTTGTAAAAAAAGCAGCAGAACCCGTAGTAGAAAAACCTAAAGTTGTAAAAAAAGCAGCAAAACCCGTAGTAGAAAAACCTAAAGTTGTAAAAAAAGCAGCAAAACCTGTTGTGCAAGTAAAAAAAGAGATACCAAAAAACCTTAAAGGGAAATGGGGAGAGAGGATAGAAAAACAACAGGAAAAAGATAAATTTCAACAAGAGAACAAAAAAGAAACTGAAATTGTAGAGCAAAAAATTGAGCCTTCCATGGAAGAAGAAACTGAGATTGCACAAGCAAACGAGGATGGGGCATTTAAAGATGGAAAAAGGGATGGAGTTTGGACCTTTACAGATGAAAAAGGAATCAAAGAAAAAGAAGTCATTTATAATGAAGATGGGCAGGAACTATGGGTGTTTTTTGATGATTCAGGAAAGAAAACAAGAGAAGGAGAAATGATAGAGGGGAAAGAAGAGGGATTGTGGACATTTTATGATGAAAATGAAATTAAAGAACGGGAGACGGAACACAAATCCGGTAAAGAGGATGGAATTTATTCTTTATGGTATGACAATGGGCAGAAAAAAGAAGAAGGCCCATATCAAGGCAAAACTAGAATTGAATTATGGACATGGTGGGATGAAAAAGGAAATAAATGGCAGGAAGGTAGCTATCTAGATGGGAAACGAGATGGGACTTGGCTCACTTGGAATGCTAACGGAAAGAGGCGAAATGAAACACTTTATAATAATGGAAAATTTATAAGTAAAAAAGTGTATTAGGCACCTACATCATACCCATGGGATTAAGAAAAGGGTTATTTAGTAGAAATTAAATCATATTTAAAAGCTCCGAGTGTCTATTCTTAAATATTCAATATAGGTATCCCCTACCTACATCTTTCAATTTTGTTAACATGTTCAACTGGCCTAAGCTGGGTTAATAATACCAGACTCAATCATCCAACAGCGGCAAAAACTAATTTACCATTTTTTGGAAGGGGGTTTTATTCGCGAAGTTTCAGCTTCGTCCCCATCGCGTATGGCGCATGAATCGAAGGACGAGAGCACGGTGTATGTCAATAATCTCTTGTTGTAATACTGTAAATACTTGCTCCCTCTCAAGAATTCCATTTTGCACAATGGAAATAACTGAAAGACGAAAGTCTTCTGCAGAAAGATCACTGGTCCCATCAACATAAGAATCACGAAGATTATCTAGCGCTGTTTTAACATTACTTTGTGATGTTTCCAGAATTGTAATCTGATCTCCAGTAAGTTTTAGTGCACTTTGCATGGCTCGTTTAAGTGCATCCGGATCTTGGGAGAATCGTCCCCATCTTCCTCGCCCACGACGCCAACTTATATCTCGTTCATCTCTTTCTGTAAAGAGCGTATTTTGTTGCTCTTCGGTTAAAAGAATCGCTATTTCTGCTCTAAACCATTCCATAACGCTCATAAGTTCTATGCGCATGGTTTTTCGCTCTAGTTCTTCATTTTGATACCGTAAAGTAATTTCATTTATAAGGGTTGATTTTGTATTAATTATTTGTTGATACAATGGCAGTTGCTCTTCTGTCATTATAAACAAAAAGCGATCATCCATACGTTGAAAATGCTCCAATCGTCTGTGATGCTGATCATTCTCTTCTGTGAGTATTTGTGAATCTATTTGCTGGTTTCTGGAAAGAAGTAGATCTTTTTGCTCCTGCGTCAATGATTGTTGTAGAGCAACTGCAAGTTCCCAAAGTGTCGCAGGGTCAGGATGAAAATCTCTTCCTAGCTCAAGCGATGACCTGGCGCTACTTCGTTGCCCTGTATCTAAGTTAAGTTCATTATCTAAATCTTGAATGAGATATTCAAATTCAGGTGGATTCATTAATTCCTGATTATTAGAAAAGAATTCACACCCAGTAAAGAATAATACTGTTGCCACAGTAATATAATAAATTGCTTTCATAATTGGTTCCTTTGGGGATTAATTACAGTATCAGACACAAATTCTATTAATAAGTTAAAATATATTCACCCACAAAAATAATATTATTGGTGTTATTCTTTCTAGCCTGATAAATAACTGCTATCTATAATGTATGATCGGAAAATATGTAGGAAAGGAAAGGCACTCCATTGTGCCTGTGCTTAAAGCTTTAGAGTATCAATTAAAAATTTGCTCGGTACTTTAGGCCGACCCAAAATTTACTATCTGGCATCCAATGACCTTTCAAATCAGCATTTTTCTTAAGACCCGTTATTGAAACTCCAAAGACATCCGACAAATTAAGGTTTAATGTATAGATCATATTCAAACCTGTGATATATTGAAAAGAAAATTCGTAAAAGGGTACCTTAGATATTTGGATAAAATCAAGAAAAGACAATTTTTCTATAAAGTTTGGTTTTTGTCCGATTTGCCCCAGTAAATCAAATCTGATATAAAATGAGTTTAATCTTGTAAAAGAATTTCCATCATCATTGAGTTCAGTACTTTCGTTATCATCAAAGTATGCTCTCTCATAGAGTTCTTGACCTGTTATAGCCTTCAGTCTGTGGGCCACTTTCATGTAATGAAATCCGGGGGCCGCTGATAAACGACCGATAAATGATGCCTTAATGGGGACTTGAACTGTAGTGGCCATCAATGCATAGCTATCTAATATATTCAAATTTGTGGTGGTGGTGGTGGAATCAGACTCAAGGTCTGCGGGGGATAAAAGTTTCTTCCCTGAACTTGATGGGTAAAACGTAAACCCAATTAATCCATGGAAATCCGCTTTTGTTGAGAATAAATTTTCAATATTACCTCTGGCATATAGCCCTCCATATTCATCACTGAGCACAGAGTTTTTATTGTCATAACCACCCATCTTACCAATATCAAACGCAAATGGCATCCTGAAACCAAATTCTGATCGTTGCGTAGCTACACCCAACTCACTTGAACCGCCAAGTAAACCGGGCAGGCCAATTAATTCATTTCCTACTCGCATATTCGCAGCATACTGCAGCAGGTTGGATCGCATGGCAAGGGAAGACAAGGACAATTTAAAATTACTGCTGTGCCATACTGAGAATTGTGATCCGTAACCAGCAATTAATCTCTCACTCTCACTCTCATGAAATACTGTTTCAGAATCATTGGTTAAATATTGATCACGTGTCATGAGAACAGTTTGAATGTCTTGGCTGAATACCCAATCTACTTTTTCCCGGTCTATAATCGTATAGTCAAGACCATTTCCATACCAGATTTCATGGATCTCGTCACTATTATCTTTTTTCTGTACTAAAATAATTTGGTCAGTTGGCTGTAGTTCTCGAATTATATCGCTGCTACCATCATCAACACCATCCCCACTAGATTCAACATTCAAATTTTTCAAATCTATATAATCCAGAATTGCATCTTCCATTAATATATGATAGGGCTGATGATCAACTGTCCATGCAATAAATTTACGTTTATCCAGCGTTTTTACCTCTGTCTCCAGTTCATCCGTAAGTGTGATGGATGCGGTTCCTTCAACAAACAGTTTGCTATCCTTACTATCTACAGCCTTAAATACAACTTCGTACACATTATCTTTATTTTCATCAATGGGGTTTTCAAAATCTGGTTCTCTTAAAAATGAGATATCCCCACCACGGGTAATCTTGAAAACTCCTTTGTCTGGACTGGCGCCGAGCTTGTACTTAATACCAGTCTGGTCTGCATCAGGATCGCTGGCTTCCAGGCTTGCTACAATTTTACCTGCATTTTCTGCATGAAATAATTTCAGGTTTTTATTGCCCTTAAGAATAGGCGGTTCATTTTCATTCTCAACTTTAACTAAAACTGTTCCAATAAAAGTTTCTTTTCCAGAGTCAGTAACCTGTATGGTGACACTATAGGTGGCAGTCTCTTCAAAATCAAAGGAGTTATTGGTGATAAGGTTAGAACCATTTATTTTAAAGTTTTTACTACTTTCATCTCGTGCTAGTTGATAATTAAATGTATCGTCCTTATCAGCATCAGTCGTAGTTAAGCTCCCCACAACAGTACCATTGGGTTGATTTTCAAGTACTGTATTTTTTTCAAGTACAATCGCTTCAGGTGCATCATTGACCGCATTCACATTGATTCTTACCTGGGCTGTCCCACTTGCTGTCCCAATATCTGCTTTGTATCTAAACACTTCTATTCCATTTGCATCGGGATTGGGGGTATAAACAATGCTGTTGCCCTTGACCTCTGCAGTTCCAAACTTTGGTGCTTCCACAATCTCTAATATCAGGTTACTTTTATCTTTTATATCGTCATTTTTAAGCACACTAATAGAGACAGAGCCATCTTCAGCAACCTGTGCATTGTCATTTTTTAATGCAATACTATCCTGGGCATTCAATGCAATATTCAGGGACAGCATGCACAATAAGTTTCTTGAGTTATGTATCATATTTATATCCAAAATAATTTAAAAATTGACAGTCACATATGGGGCAATTAATAAACTTCCACCACCTTCTCCCGATTCGTCAGGCCGACTGCCAGGATACCAATTCCACTTACTTTCGAGGTCATTACGTTTATCCTGGAATTCAATTGAAGAATTGTTGGGATATAGGGTGCAGTCAACTCCTAGGTTGACCATTTTCCATACATTATGCTCGAATCCAAGACTATAGGCTTTGAAACCATTACCTGATATATTGAGTTGTAAATATGCTTTGGTATTTTTGGTATCTGTTACACCTTCAACTTTGGCATAAAAACCAATTGAATTAGAACCTGTCACGCGATCTGAAATGCTAACACTATTTAGCGTGTCAACCACCCCATGAACAAGTTGGGTGAATGAAAGACCTGCTTTCAGCCTCATAGAAGCAAAAGGTTCGCTTACTTTCAATTCGCGACCCTTTCCTTTTCTTGCCTTAACAATTCCAGTAGCGGCTCTGATGAGTTGTTGATCGGATGAAGTCAATGTTTCAACTGGAATTGATATTGTTTGTTCTCCATCCCACTTGAGTCCATCCAAAAATTTCTGATCTTCTTCTGATAGATCCGTGATTTTGTACACCAACTCTCTATTATCACTTTTTCTAGTTAGAATTACTTGATTCTTTTTTCTTTCCTTGAGAATAGCTTCAATTTTACTTCCTGATTTGGTCCATTCTCTGCCTTTTGCAGCTGCTTTATGATCTTTTTCATTTCTGTCTACTGTAATAACCACCATTCCATCATCGCTGCTTTGAAAAAGACCAGAATATTTTTCATCCCCCGTTATCCAGGTACGGCTCTTTACAATATTTTTTTCTGCCTTCGCTTTTTCTTTTTTCTGGTCTTTTATTTTTGAACCATAACCAGAGTCTATTTTTCTATTAATTTGAAACGTATTACTCCAGTACATTAAACCACTGCTGGCTGGTAACACTAGGTGTTTACGGCTGAATACTTTGGTATAATCATACTCCTGACCATCAACATCCATATAATTAACCTGACCTCCCAACATATGAGTATCAAACTTAAAACCAAAACCAAAATTCCCTTCTAGTGGATGGCCAATACCTTTTAAAACAGATTCTGTATTTCCGGGAATTATTATGTAGGTACTAACAATATCATTAGAAATACCCAACAATAAATTTCTTGATAATTGACGACTAAAGCCCAAATCACCAAAACCCTGCTCAATCCGAAACGCCAGATTACTGCTTTTCTGCCTGATAAATACTTTCAGAGATGTACTTGCACTGATCTGTGAATTGGACCACCAGAATGCATCCCGAGCATCCTTAAAACTACGTTCTTTGAAAATATTGTCTACGGTACTGAATTCTTCCAGTTCTGATAAATCGCGCCTGCTAACATCCTTCCATTTATATTCTCTTTCCAAAATAGTATTTAACTGTATTGGATCCATCTTTGCTATCTCGTCCATCATGAAAGACTGGTATTCACCCATTTGGTAGTTCTTGGCCTTTAATTTTTTTAGCTCAACCTTATCATCTGTGATTTCAACCTGTACAATTACAGAATGAGATGCCTGAATGGTATTCTCTTCAAACTTGTCAACTTCTATAAGTCGATTGATATACGCTTCAATAAACTCACTATTCACAATAGGATCTGCAACTTCCCAGAATAAGGACTCCTGCGCCATAAGGCCGGATCCTGCCAGGAAAATCAGAATTCTTATTTTCATTCTATTAATCATAATATTCAAACTCGTTATCAGAAACAGACTCTGCTTTGTATTTATCAATAACTTTTATTTTTATTTCAGTTGTAGAACCAAACTGTGGTTCATCCAACTCAAGACTATATTTTACCACCCGTCGGTTTCCGACTCTTTTCTCAGGTTGCTCTTCTTCAAGCTTCCCATAGATACCAGAGAGAGGTACGACTGCTTTTTTGCCGTTTTTATTTCCGTATGTTGTCACTGTCAAGAGCAGGTTGTTTGAGCCCTTGCCCATTCTTTTGAAATCAAGTTTTGGTGGTGGAATTTTTCTCACCTTAACATCATGAGCTAAACCCTTGACCAGATTACCATCTACAAAAGTTTCGAACTTCAACTTGCCCTTGCTTTTTGGTGTCAGCTTGGCTTCAAATGAATTAAATGTTTTTGTGTTGACTGCCGATCCTGAAATTTTCACAGATATCCTGTCTCGGTCTACGTCTTTCACCCTGCTGTCAAAGATATATTTTTCACCTATGTAAATTTCCTTATCATCAGATGGTGAGCTATATTGCGGATCCACAACAACAATACGTGCCGACGTAATACTGGATTTTTTATCCCGCTTCCTATAACCAACGACTTCCACCGTGCCACTACCAATGCCCTTGCCTTTTATGTAAGCCCGAGGCAAACCAGAAACAAGTTCCTTAACCAGGTCTTTTCCGCCAGCAAGTTCAATGCTGAAATCGGCATCTGAATTAACGCCACCTACACTAAAAGGAATTTCCCAGTTCAGGCCACGAAGAACAGTGTATTTTTGCTTATCAAACAGAACAAAAAATTCAGACTGCTGGCCATCCATATAAATGAGTGTAACCGGAGTGTCGAACCCCCGGTTGATTGTAAAGCTCCCTTCTCTTGATACTTCACTATTTATAATTTTTAAGAGTTTATCTGTGACCTTATAATCTCCAAATGCTGCAGACCATTTATTGTATGTTATAGTATCAATATCGGGAATGAACTGTACACCAAGATCAACAGCAAAGGGCTGGTTAAGGTAGTTTTCTTCTACTGAACTTAGCTCAACCTTTGCTACGTAACGATTCTCACTGCCATCATCCGTATAGGGTTCTACGGTTACATTCTCAAGCTCCCAATCGTAAGAATCATCTACCTTCACACCTTCATCATCTACTTCAACGATTGGCGTAGTAAAACTCGGATTAAATTCGATAGACCCTTGCTCGTACTGACCTTCCACATTAAAAAAGAGCCGATAGTAATCCGAATCTTCATAATTGGACTCAACATTGCTTATTTCAACTAAGGTCTGGAGTTTGTCCTGTGCTACATTTTTCAATATGTCGTCTTGTCTTTGCATATAGACTGAAAGCTCGCCTTCAATAGCAAATAAACTTAGAATAGCACCCAAGTTGATTACGAAATAAACTTCTACTTTTTTCATAATTTCATTACCTAATTCTTGATTGCTTTGGACAAGATCTCGTGAACCTCTTTTTTCACCTCATCCCGCACTTTTCCATTGGCCAGGTTTGATAACCCTTCTCCCATTTGTGCGATTTTAATAACAGCAGCAGTCAGTTCTGAAATTTCTTTACTATCCATATTGCCAACGCTGACAGGACTGGCATGACTTTCGCCACCTTCTTCGGGTCCAAGACTGTAAATACTTTGTGCGTATAAAATTAAAAGGCAGAACTCGAGGACCAATCCCCCAATTGATAAATAGGTCATGACACCAATATGGTCCGGATCTAAGGTCGCTATAATTGACCGAAATCCGATAATGACAAGTAAAAATGCTGCACCACCATAGACCATGGCGGTTTTGGCGTTCATATCAAATCTAATCTTCATTTTATTTCCTTTTATTATTTTGAATTATTCCGAAACTTCAATAGAGAAATCGAAAGATGTTGACGTTCCACAGTCTTCCACCTTAACTGTAACATCGTTGGTTCCAATATAGGTCGAATCTGGCGGAGTACCGTATATCTTATACAGTGAAGCATCGTATGTCAACCAAGACGGTTTTGTGGGTACAGTAAATGTCAAAGCATCACTATTCTGATCACCGATGGCGAACTCAAAAGAGTACTCATCTCCAACCGTAGCGGTAGTATCCACTGATTCCGAATTATTGAATACAGGAGCAAAATTTTCACCCACATTGATCGAAAAAGAGTAATCTGTTGACAGTGGTACGTTCGGACGATTGTCTGTAATGGTTAATGAAACGGTTTCGCTAGAATTAATGTCACCTTCTAGAGGGGTCCCAGACAAAAGACCGTTGCTATTTATGTTTAACCACGTCACACCGTTCTCCCAAGAAAAAACAACGTTATCGCCGTCAGGATCAGACCAGTTGACATCAAAGTAATATGGGCATCCATGATTGATGCTCTGCGGTATGCTAGTTGTATTAGAAAAGTTTGGAGCATCATTAGGATCTACAGTGATTGTAAATGATTCAGTAGCAGTTAATGGGTTGCCTGCCCTGTTGTCATTCAGAGCTATACTGAAATTTATATCCTGGTTCACATAGGATGTTGGCAGGGTGCCTGATACTGTTCCATTTGTCCCATTCTGACTTGGTGTAAAAGTCAGGTCAGAAACAAGATTCGATACCGATGCTTCCATAGTACTGTAATCGAGACTGTTGGGATCGCTCCAGGAAATTGTCCATGATAAAGATCTTTCTTCCTCCCAGGTCTGCTCAGATGACCCAGTGAAAGTCGGGGCTTCATTGCCGCGAACATTGATGGTCAAATCTTCCGTTACACTTATTTCACCATCAGTTATCGTAATGGTATAGGCATTATTACCAACGTCACTCGCCTGAGGCGTGCCTGACATTAGACCTTCAGATGTAATGGTCAACCAAGATGGGCCATTTGAAGTGAGTGTAGGATTCTGACCATCATCCGTGTCGGACCATTCTATTTTATTGAACTCATATAGAATATATTCGTCAGCATATCTGGTCAATGAATTAAAATTATTGAAAATAGGTGTCTCATTTACATTGACAATTTCAACCTTGATTGAAAAATCCCGAGTCATTTTATCCGGACTATCATCTGTAACGGTGATCGAGACCGTGATCTCTCTTGAACCTGTCAAAGCCTCGTAGTTAATGTTGCCGGTATTCAGGACAAGGTTAACATTCCCAGAATCCGCCGTTAGGATAAAATAGTTCACACCAGAGTTATCTATCTTCTGGCTTTTGATCGAATATGTGAATTCGTCATCCGGATTATCATCGGTTGCGCTTAATGTCCCGATCGTTTTACCAGATGCTGAGTTTTCTTCCAGTAAACCCTTCTCGCCATCTGTATCAATAGCCCATGCGATGGTTCCACTCGGTGCAACAGGATCAGTATCCCGATCATTGCCGGGATATGCAAGTTCTACATCTTGACAGCTTAGGACAAAAAGGTACAGTAGCAATGATGTGAATTTGAAAAAATGTATTAATCTTAATTTCATAGGTAAATTATGCTCTTAGTCGTCGTGGATTTTAGCCATCAATATATTTGTGTATTCTACGCCATTTCTACTCATGTGCGCAATATATTGCATACTAATTAAAGTTTGGTTATTTAAACTGTCCTCAGATTGTCCAAATTTAAACTGTTCCAGCAGGGTCGTGGTAGTAAAAAACCTCTTGTAACTCCACTTAGCTAAAGCCGTTAATCCCTATCGGATTTTCCTGAACAAATTATTTTCTCGTGATATATCAGGTTGTTATATCCGCATAGATTAAGCACCAATGGATTTCAGATCCACCGTCAGTGTATTTATTCGCTCTTGGTCTTTGTAGGGCTCGGATTTTACAAAAGATTCTATATCCATACCTGTCATAGCTCGAGCTTCTTTTAATTTTTGATCAGCCATTTCTTTATCTTCTTTCTTTAAATAGGCCAACGCCATGTAAAAAAGGTGTGCTTTCGGCACTTTTACTTTTTTATAACTTGTTATTGCCTTGTCATAGTTTCCTAACCAGTAATGACAAAGAGCTTCCGCACCAAAAAGTAGATCATGGGAAAAGGGATCCAGCCTCATTGCTCGTTCCAACTCAGCAAGAGCTTTCTCAAATTCACCAAAATAAATCAGCATAGTTGCATATCTGCATATGATAAACACATCGCTGGGGCATAGCTCACGTGCTTTCTCAAAATGATATTTCCCCATATCGTGATCTCTTTCAAACCACAGCTTAATTGACCCAATAACGCGATGCACTTCAGGCTCATTAGGATCAAGTTCTAAGGCTAGATTGGCAGACTCTATGGCTTTGGTGAATAAATCAGGATCTGGATCATCTTCCCAATCATATAGGTTGCTTAACGAACAGGCCTCCACGCATGAGCCCGTGCGTAAGACGGTTCAGAAACAATGGCCTGCTCAAATAATTTCACTGCATTTTTAATATTATCCTTGAGCACATTACCCTTTTTAGCATACTCCAAACCTTGCAGAACTAAATCGTATGCCGCCATATTCTCCGGCCTCTTTGCCGCAAGTGCGCTCAGGGAATCTGCATCAACTCTACCCACAATTGTGGCAACAATTTCTTCTGCAATTTTATCCTGTACATCAAAAATTTCATCTACAGACAAATCAAAATTATTAGACCAAATGGAATTCTCATTCTCCGTAGAAACCAATTTTGCATTGATACGCATTTTGGATCCAAGCTTTCTCACGCTGCCATGGATGATATATCGTACGCCCAGTTCTTTCCCGATTTCTTTGAAACTTTTTGATTTTTCTTTATACGCAAAACTTGCGTGGCTGGATATCACAACCAATTTGTTATAACGGGACAGCATTGATAAAAGATCTTCTGAGAACCCTTCACAGAAATATTCCTGCTCTTCATCATTGCTAAGGTTTTTAAAGAACAGTACCGCTACAGAACCTGGCTCAGCTTCTTTTACTTCTGTATGAATTTTTTCAGAATCCTGAGTAAATCTTGGTGTGCCTTTGTTCTGAATAACATGGAAGGCCTGGATAGGAAATTCGATATTTTTTAATTCCAGATCGCCTGCATCTTCGAAAGAAACCATAATCTTCCGGTTGATCATATCAAACACGGTCTTCGACACACAGATTCCAGCTGGTTTGGCAGCCGATTCCAATCTAGCAGCAATATTCACTGCATCTCCAAAAAGATTATCGTCTGATATCATCACATCACCAATATTGATGCCCACACGAAACGTCATTTGGTCTGGCTCAGCCTGGTCCATATTCATTGTTTTCATCTTCAGCTGTGTTGCAACCGCTGCTTCTGCAGCTTTGATAGGGCTGGAAAACTCAGCAATTACACTGTCGCCAGCGCTTCCAAAAATAATGCCATTGTGCTCATCAATAATACCATCGATGGCTTCTCGGCGCTCTTTTAATATCTTTAATGTATTCACTTCGTCCATGCCCATCATTTTACTGAAGCCTACGACATCAGAAGCAAATATCGTTGTTAGTTTTCGGTCCATAGTTTTTTTAAAAAATAATCTTAGTTTATTAATCTAAACAGGGTAAATATTTATATTTCCCAATATATTGATGTAAAAGCTATTTTAATCTACCAATACATTACTAAACAAAAAACCCAGTACTCCAAGGTAAGCTGATTTGTCAAAATTATTAATACTCTGTTTATTATGATCTTGTCCAATATAAATTTCAAAGATGAAACACACTCATTTAATTCTTGGTATAATCTATTTATCCTTCACGGTGCCATTAAAAAGCTCCGATGGGGAAATGGAAAAATTTAATACCTATATAAACGAATCCATTTCTGATGCAAACATTGCAGGAATGGCCATCGCTATCGTTTCCGGTGATTCAATACTCTTCACACAGGGTTATGGCTACTCAGATATCCAAACAAAAGAGCCATTCACTCCAAACACTGTTATAAATATTGCTTCAATCAGCAAAACCTTTGTAGGTGTAGCCCTCATGCACCTGGTAGAAAACGGACTAATCGGCTTGGATGAAGATGTAAATACTTTCCTGCCTTTTCAGGTGCTAAACCCACATTTACCTGAATCAATTATCACACCGCGGCACCTGATGAGCCACTCATCGGGAATACAAGATAACCAGAAAGTTTATCTTCCATCTTATCACTACGGGGGCGACTCGCCCATACCCTTGGGTGAATTCCTTGCAGATTATTTATCTCAGGATGGGGTACACTATTCAAAAAATAATTTTACAAAATCAAAGCCTGGGGAAAACTTTGTATACTCAAATATCGGGGCAGGCCTTGCGGGGTACATCGTAGAACGTGTTTCCGGTAAACCCCTGAACATCTTTACCCGGGAGGTCATATTCAAACCTCTGGGCATGAACAACACCTGCTGGTTTTTGTCTGAGATGGATCTCTCAAAACATACCCGGCTATATGAGTCTGAAAAAAAACATACACAATTAAAAAGGGTAGACCTATACGGTTTAACCACCTACCCCGATGGGGGTGTAAGAACCACGGTTACTGATTTGTCCTATTACCTGCTCTGCATCATGAACAAGGGGGTGTATAAGGAAACACGGATCTTAAATGAAGAGACTGTGATTGATATGCTGACACCGGATTATATCGATTCCTATACCAAATTCTGGGGCATTGGTGACCAGATCGGACACGGTGGGGGAGACCCT
>Ga0209090_10001992_pt1 | contig 12994 bp, 19 predicted proteins | sample ArcticOcean_MG_C_9_FD_187432 | JGI IMG/M metagenome (GOLD analysis project Ga0209090, IMG submission 187432) | Marine microbial communities from western Arctic Ocean - ArcticOcean_MG_CB2_152 (SPAdes) (version 2) | ecosystem: Environmental > Aquatic > Marine > Oceanic | place: Arctic Ocean... | reverse complement strand
ATTAGAACGTCGATAGTCCCAGATGCTAGTTTATCGAAGCGGTCTGAACCAGAAGCCGGGATATACTCGATATCAGTATCAGGATTCAACCCTAGAGCAGCTGCAACACCACGGCAGTAGGAGATGTCCAAACCAGAGCGAACTCCGGTTCCAGCATCCAAGTATCCCATTCCATATTGGGATTCCTTTACTCCGCACTTCATTGTACCACGATCTATGATCGTGTCCAGTGTGCTCACGGGAGTAGCCTCTGCAATACCTGCAGCTCTACCCTCCTCTCTCGCAGCATCGACGTCCTCTTGAGTGAGGGCATCGGATCCCGCACAGCCCGCAAGGGCCGCAGTCATCATTAACAGCATCATAGTTGTTGCGAGTAAACTTCGCATGCTATGGCTACAGCATATAGCGAATATATACTTTCGCACTGTTGTGAAAAAACTCACCGATTGATATATGTTAGCAATAGGAATATAAATATGGAAATTAATGGCTGAGAGGTGGAAATTAACAAAACAAAGCTAACGCAGATGATTGAAAAAAAAGAATTAGAAATTAAAGTTGGAAGAGGCAGGGTGCCGAAGCACCCTACCCCCCCCGGTTTTCCGAGTTTCTTAGGAGGTGATCCATCTGCAGGTTCCCCTACAGATACCTTGTTACGACTTAACCCTCCTCGTCGAAGGCAGGCTCGAATACCCCATTGAGAGGTAGCCTCACCCACCCACAACTAAGATGGTTTGACGGGCGGTGTGTGCAAGGAGCAGGGGCATATTCACCGCGCCTTTTTGAGACGCGATTACTACCTAATCCAGCTTCATGAGGGCGAGTTACAGCCCTCAATCCGAACTACGAACAGGTTTCGGGATAGCTATCATTCCTTTCGGAGCAGCAGCCCATTGTCCTGTCCTTTGTATTGCGCGTGTAGCCCATAGCATTCGGAGCATACTGACCTACCGTTGCCCTCCCCTTCCTCTGACTTAGCGCCAGCGGTCTCCCTATAGTGCACCAGATCCGGAGATCTGGTTAGCAAATAGAGATGAGGGTCTCGTTCGTTATCTGACTTAACAGAACGCCTTGCGGTACGAACTGACGGCGGCCATGCACTACCTCTCGAACAATCGGGTAAGTTCATTACACTGACCTTCATATGTCCGTCGGCTATGGTGAGTTTTCCGGCGTTGAATCCAATTAAACCGCACAATCCTCAGGTTGCGGTGCTCCCCCGCCAATTCCTTTAAGTTTCAGCCTTGCGACCGTACTTCCCAGGCAGTGGACTTATCGCCTTCGCTTCGACACTGAGAGTGCTCGGAGCACCCCCAACATCAAGTCCACAGCGTTTACACCTAGGACTACCCGGGTATCTAATCCGGTTCGTGCCCCTAGGCTTCGTCCCTGACCGTCGGATCCGTTCTAGTGTGGCGCCTTCGCAACAGGTGGTCCGCTCAGGATGACAGGATTTTACCCCTACCCTGAGCGTACCCCACACCTCTCCCGGTCCCAAGTCTGACCGTCCTCGCAGAATTCAACCAGTTAAGCTGGTTGATTTACCCACGAATGTATCAGACCGGCTACGGACGTTTTAGGCCCAATAAAAGCGACTACCACTTGAGGCGCCGGTATTACCGCGGCGGCTGGCACCGTCCTTACCCACCTCTTATTCCAAGACCTTTTTAGAGTCTAGAAAAGCATAGGTCTTACCCCATGCACTTGGAGTTCCCTGGTCACGATTTCTCGCATTGCCAAGTTTTCGCGCCTGCTGCACCCCGTAGGGTCTGGATTCGTGTCTCAGAATCCATCTCCGGGCGATGTCTCTCAACACCCGTACGCGTAGAGGGCTAGAGGGTACATTACACCCCCTACAACCTGATACGCCGCAGGCCCATCCTATGCCGCCGGAGCTTTCATCCACTCACCGTTCCAGGCGTAGTGAACTATAGATCATTATTCTCAGTTTCCCGAGGTTATTATCCAGCATAGGGCAGGTTACCCACGTGTTACTGAGCGGTACGCCGAGAATCTAATTCTCGCGACTCGCATGGCTTAATCGAACTCCAATAGCGGTAGCCTCCGGCAGGATCAACCGGATTTCGTGTGAAATCACAGCATCCATTCGAAGTTTGTAGTCATACAATGGCTGTCACTTTAATTATTGAATTGGCGCAGAAACACATTTCCTTATATCGGAATGTGATATATTTTCTGCTTACTTGCACCCCTATTATCGGGGTCAAGTCGTTATTGTGGTTAACCTCCATAACCATGAACTTGGTTCATGGCCGCACTCCCTCGGCACACGCTCAACCTGATAGTAGATTTCATCGCACTAGGTGCTCAATCTCCAACGCCAGTCAAACGTAGCAAGTCGCCGACCGGCAAGGGGTATTTCAATCTGCCCTACTAACATGTAGAGCGAATGGGGCGCAGTACAACGAATATGCGAAAATAATATACTTTCCTGGAATCAACATTATTTCATTCGATAAAGAGGATTTAGAGCGTCGAATTAGCATATCAGATTGAGCCGTGACCAAAGTTTGTGAACTATCAGAAAATATAAATAAAAATAGAGTGATTGAATTGTTAGATGAATCATGAATAAAGGTCCAAAGATGATGAAGGAATTTATTGCGGTCTTAAATTAATAAATTAAATATCAGATCTAAGTTCCAAAATTACAATAGTAAATCGAATATTGAAATAAGTTAATTACGCCCGATTAAATCAAATCTGAAACAGGAGTTTATGACGTATATGAGAGGACTCTCCTAGCACCTATTGGAGTAAACCCTCCGATTAGGAATGAATAGCTAAATACCGTATCAAATACTCATTAAAATATAAAAGAATCAATCTAGAATAAGTAATGATTGCTTCGATAAAAGTATAATGTTTTAGATAATCATTCCAAGGGATGAAATGACACACTAAGAGCCACATGATCTAATAACAACTAGACGGGAAACTAGCTTTAGACATAGCAAATAACTAGCAGAGAAGAGAGCGATTATACCTGATAGTATTAATCAGCACCAAAGAACTCACGGAGCACAGGATGCATCTCCATAGCTTGCTCTTTTTGAATCTGTTCATAAGTCCTTAAGATGATACCAACGGCCAATAAAAGACCTGTTCCAGTTGCATTACCAACGGTACCAAGAAGATCGGCTCCAGATGCTAGAAGACCGACGAAAGCACCAGAGAACAATGTCACTGGAGGGATGTATCTCTCAAGGATTCTCTCTAGTACAACAGGGTTTTTCCTGAATCCAGGGATCTGCATTCCAGTTCTTTCAATTTGTTTCGCAACATCTTTAGCGCCCATATTAGTAGTTTCAATCCAAAACTTAGCAAATACTGTAGAACCTGCAGTCATAACGAACACATATACTACAACGTGCACCATAAGTTGACCAAGGCTATGCCCATAAGCATCACCAGTTTGATTAAGTAATGGCATGAACCAATCGCCTACACCATTAACCATTGACGAATACCATGCGAAACCATCGGAAGGAGTCGTGGCACCCACTTCATACGAACCGAACCAATGAGCTCTACTCATGGCTCCATTACGTCCCAGGATAGGCACTGTAGAAAGTACTGGATGACTCCAGAATAGTAGAGTGAACATGTTGATATTAGCTAACAAAGCAGCCATTAGAATCACAGGTATATTACTTGCATAAACTAGACGGATAGGGTATTGTCCACGATGTCCACGAACCTTGCCATGAGTTAACGGCAATTCTAACTTACTTGATTCAGCATATGCAACGACTAAGAAAACGATAATAGAGGAAACAAGTGCGGCTATAGGATTAGCATGATTTAACAATATTAACTCGAAACCATTTTCGGAAACCAATTGGGAGTTAGTTGCAGTTCTCAACGTATAGAATATCATAGGTAAAGTTCCCGAAGGAGGGTTCTGGAATGAAAGTGGTGAACCTGAAGTAACTGGTAATGGAGACAAGGTACCCACAAATGTCGATTGAGCAACTCCTGCTGCAATGAATAATGAAATACCGCTACCAATACCCCATTTGCTTACAAGCTCATCAAGTAAGAATACAAGGTAAGAACCCATGAATAACTGCGCAACAATTATTGTATTAGCCCAACCAATACCAAAATCTAAAATTAGAGTTTCAGATGGATCTAAGAAACCGTATACTTGAGGAATAGATTCAATTGGTATCATAATTAGAACTAATAATTTTTGAACACCTTGATATAATTGCTTATCATCAGAATCTTGTAAATCTAATTGAATAATTTTAGCACCTGCGAAAAGTTGCATGATAATTGAACCTGTAACAATAGGTCCGATACCTAAGTGCATAATTGAACCTGAAGCACCTGCCATAATTGCACGGAATGATGAAAATATATCTAAAGTAGAACCAGATAATCCATAAATCATGACATTAGTCATCATGAAATAAATAATTAATACAAGAGTAGTTGTCCACAATTTTTGATTAAAACGAACGTGCCCCTCAGGCTTGGTGATACTAGGATAGACATCAACGAATCTGCTTAGACCGTAAAGTCGACTGCTCTTAGTACCAGAATATAATAAGCAAGCTAAAGCCATTGAAACTGAAAGTCCAAGAAGTGCGACGCCAACTAGTAAGAAGCCAACTGCAGATGTATCAACCCATCCCCAATAAGCCAAACCCACAACTGAAATTAACCAAATACCTGGTTTTAAAGCGCGTCCTAAGTAAGGAATTGACTTGATATTTTCAGGTAGATCTGTCATTGCACACCACATGACATAAGCAACATATGGGATAGATACGAGGAACATACGGAGAGCATGTGTTTGCTCATCAGCAGAACCAGTGAATTCATCACGCAACCAATAATACAACATACCCCAATAAATTGAAGCGATTATCACTGTTCCAATTAAATTCGGCTTTCTGTCAACCATTAGTTACACCCCTGAGTCTTATTCATCTTCTAATTCTTCACTGTCACCAAGAATTACTGAGCCACCAGCGGCTTCAACTTTCTTGATAGCAAGTGAACTTGCTTCTTTAACTGTGATATTCAGAGCTTTATTGATTCGACCTTTGCCCAATAGTTTATCATAACCGAGGGAGGACAAATTAATTGAATCTCCATCAGCCATATCTTGAACTTCTTGAAGATTAACTGAAACATTCACTACTCTAAGGCTAGGATCTCGATTGAATCCATGCATACCCCAGTGACCTGGCATATATTTCATTCGGAACATTACACGATGTTTGTTTATTCCAGCATTACCTCGACCACCACGCTTACCTGCGCCACGACCTGCTTTCTTTCCTCTACCATGGTAGCGAGAGCGACCACGGAATTTATTTGTACGGGATACCATATTTATTCACCTCAGAGCATTCTTCCTACGAGAGCAGATATTGCCTCGCCTCTAAATCCTAGAGCACCACCTATTGTGAATGCTCTCTTGATTCCACCCCATCCTTTGCTTCCGCGAGGAGGGTGTAGTCTGAAAATTGGTTTAAGGCCATCAACATCTTTCATTGTGGCTTTTCCAGCAGCCATTGCTTTAGCAAATGCCGCTACTGTATTGTAATTACTTGCTGCCTTAATGGTAGCATCATCAACAGGTTTGTCCCCTACCATTCGTCCTCTTTCCTTGAGGAGATTCTCGATAGTTTCAGCATCTACTTCCCCCCATGTAATGTAGTCCTTAGACTTCTGTAACATACCTGAATATGTGACTGTATCAGGAATTAATGTTGCATGATTAACACGCGTTAGATTTAGCATAAGCATTGTATCTCGAATTTTCTTTGTTACTCCACGGTCACTTCGTGCTCTAATTACCAAAAATGTCATTGTAGCTTCCTCCCTTGAGTGATGTTTAATCGTTTACGATCTCCATCATTGATTTTAGTTTTATTTAGTTCGATAAGAGCATTGAAAGTTGCACGCGCGAAATTGATAGTAGTACGAGTTTGTCCGGCTGATCTAGCCCAAACATCTGTAACACCTGCAAGATTTAGTACACGGCGACCATAATCTCCGATAACTAACCCTTTACCAGCAGGAGCTGGCATCAATGTAATCCTTGTAGAACCTGAACGTCCAGTAACTTTGAATGGCACTGAATTACCAGGCCCTTCTGAAGACTCCCATGAACCATTACCTCTCATTACTGGAATAAGGTTAAGTTTAGCCTTATCGATAGCTTTACGGATTGTCCCTGAAACTTCTTTCCCTTTACAGACTGCAAGTCCAACATAACCATCACTATTCCCTACAACACATAGGACATTGAATCGTACTCGACGACCAGAGTCAGTCATTCTTTGAATCATATTGACACCAAGAACGTCATCTGTAAGGTCTGGTAATAGAGCATCTACTATCTCTACTTCTCTAATAGGAAGACCTGTGTCTATTGCTTGCTCATAAGTCAATATTTCACCACTCATAACCATATGCCCAAGACGTGTTCGAGGAACCCAAGAACGGAGACCTGCTAATGGATCTGGACCTCTCCTAGGACGACTATCTGTACTTGGTTGAACTGGTGCTAAAGCAGCAGCAAGACCTGGAGCTAACTGAACTTCTTCTGTTTTTTCTTCATCACTCATATTCAAGCCTCCTCTATCGCTTTCAATGAATCCTGTACTTTTCCAGCTATAGAATCATCAATATGAGCGCCATTTATTCGGTCTTCTTCAGGTAATACTTGATCACCGTGAGGAATATCTAATCCCGCGTCAACCATTCCTTTCAAAGCTGCAAACACTCTACTTCCTGTAGATGATGCTGAAAGACCTATGTCGAGAACTGCATCCTCATAACCTGCTGATATTGCATTTTTCGCCATTGCATATCCTACAAGATAGCTAGCAGAAACAGATTTTCTTGAAATATCTGCTGGCCAAGAATATTTATCAACTAATGTTTTACCATTAACTGATGCAAGAACAAGGTCTCCTTCTGGGTTAAATTCAATTAACTGACAGGTAGTTTGAGTGTTTGATATTCGAACTACTGCCCTCGGAGTATCTCCTCGGAGTAGTTTCATTCTTCGACGATAATCGGTTTCCCCTTCTCGGCGTCGCTTGAAACTTAATCGTTGATTCTTACCATGTGCCATTATTCATCGCCTCCAATTTTAATACCATCCAAAACCATGTTGGTACGCATATGAGCAATAGAACGATAAGAACCGCCCTTTGCTTTACGATAATAATATCTATATTCACTAGGAGTGAGTGTTTCATCACCCCTTAGATCTTTCAGAACTCGGCGTTGTGCACGAATAAGACGCATCCATCGATTCTTTTTTGGATCTCTGGAATTCCTTGAACCTTTTCTTGAACCAGGTCCCTTACGGCGACCTTTTGCTTTCTGTGCTGCGGCTTTTCTTGCTCTACCACGACTAATTCCTTTAATCGGTCTAGCTTTGATTAAGCCGTCTTCAATTAGTTGACGAATATCTGCTTTTTGCACCGCTGAACTGACTTCTTCTAGATAATCAGGGTTGACCCATACTCGATGTACACCGACTGTACGTCCCTCTTTCTTAGAAAGAATATGTGCTGCCATCCTTTTCTGATTGGTAATCATCATTGGAGATCACCTTTCCTGTTAACATTACGGCGATTTAATACACGTAGTCCTAAATCATCAGCACGGTCATGAATATTAGCTCTTTTTCTATTACCTACTGCTGCTCCTATACGGATTGCTTGGCGCTCTGGATTAAGACCATCGAGATCACTTGGCTGGTAAACAAGTACGTCTTCAAAGCCTGATGGATGAAGTCCACGAACAGCTGAAATTTTCCCATAACCTACGCGTACCATTGGAGTACGATATTTCATGTTGAGTCTCTGTTTAGATTGGTAACCGTTAGGTTTTCTCCAACCAGTTCTAGCCAAACGATAGTACCTGTACCACTCTTGACGTCGGAATTTAGGTTGTTTCTTCATCTCAGCAGCGCGGATTAGTAAATTCGCTTTTGTTTCATCATCTAAAATTGGTTTTTGACGAGCAGTGTGTACTAGATCTTCCCAATCATCTTCCCAATCATCATCATCTTGTGAATCAATAGAAGGCGTTACTTCTTCAATTACTTCTTCTTGTACATCTTCAACTACATCTTCTTGTAATTTATCTTTTGATTCACCAAGTCTTTCGATTAAATCACTTTTCTTTCCGGAAACAGGTAAACCTGCTTCCCTAAGTAATTCTTTTAATTCTGCAACAGTCATGTTTTCGTATGCCATACTATTACCTCCTTTATTCACCCTTTGAGACAACATATATTCCATCTTGGAACACACGCCTATCTCTTTTCTTGATTACACAAGATCTCTCAATGTTTGCTGCGGTTTGACCTACTTTCTCACGGTCTGCACCTTTAACAATAACATCTGTTTTATTCTCTACTCTAACTTCTACTTCAGAAGGAGACCATGGTAGTTTAGCTACACGAGGAACTTTCTCACCGAAGAGATTAGTTACAGTCAACTGATTACCCTGGACTTTGATTGTCATAGGAAAGTGAGAATATACTGCTTGGAGACGATACTCAAATCCAGTATCTATGCCTTTCACCATATTGGTTAGGTGAGCATTCCATGTACCTGCTAGTGCTCTTTCAGAGCGGCGTGGTAAATCACAAAATACTTGCAAACTACCATCTACATTTTTGACATCTACACGAGGATGACGGAACTCTCTAGATACTGAATTACCATCTTTCGAAATTGTCACATTATTCCCATCAAGAGATGCGTTAACGCCCTCTGGTAGTGATATGTGATGTATTACTTTGTCTAATTTTACCATACTTATTCCCCCTCAGAAAATATATGCGAGCAAACGCCCGCCTATTCTCTCCTTCTTTGCTTCATAATGGTTCATTACACCTTGATTGGTTGACATAATTAGAAGTCCAAAATCTTGTGCAGGAAGATACCTAGATTCCCACTTCTCAAATTCTAATCGTTGTACAGAATGCCTTGGCTTGATGATTCCGCAGCGATTTATAGCACCGACTAACTCGATCCTATATCCTCCTCCACGTCCATCTTCAATGGCCTCATATTCACCAACATATCCAGATTTCTGCATAATTGATAACATGCTTCCTAACAGCTTACTAGCTGGGCGAACGGTCACTTCGTAGTGGCCTGCGGTCTCCGCATTGAAAATACGGGTAAATGCGTCATTTAATGGGTCAAATTGCATACTCTTCTCACCTCAACTATTCTTTTTGAATCCTATACTCGGAGCAACGTCGCGGAAACACTGACGACATAATCTAAGTCCATGACGGCGAATCATTCCTCGGCTGCGTCCACAACGTCTGCAACCGTTTGACCTTCCGATTTCTTCTCCATGATCTCTTGCCATGCTTCACTCCTCCACTATTACTATTCCGAATTGCTCAACAATCCATTGTTTACATTCATCACGAACAACGCGATGACTTATAGCAACTTTTCTGCTTCTTCGACGACGTCGAGATACACGATGACCTGGGCGCTCGAGAACAATGTTTACATCCATACCAAATATTCCGATATCTGGATTATATTTCTGGTCTGGGAAATCAGTATAGTCAGATATCCCAAAAGAAAGATTACCTGATTGATCAAAATTATATGCTGGCAAAGTATTTTGACGAATCCAAAATGCATCTTTTAGGAATGAAGCAATTTTATCTTTATTACGAATTGTCACTTTGCAACCTATTGGACCACCGATACGTGTTCCAAGATCACGATTTGTACTCTTAGAAATAGTTCTTATTGGCTTTAAGTCAGTAAGAAGTTCAAGAACTTGCTCAGCTAACTGAAGTCTTTGTCCACCTTCACCTACTCCAATATTGATCGTCACTTTAGTGATTCTTGGTTCTAACATTGAATTTTGATCTTTGTCGGAGGTTTTTTCTTCTTCAACAGCCACTTCTTCAACAGAAACTTCTTCGACAGAAACTTCTTCGACAGAAACTTCTTTGATTTCAGCTTGTGGTAAATTATTTGATACATTAAGTCTTTCAATTAAATCACTTTTCTTTCCAGAAACAGGTAAACCTGCTTCCCTAAGTAATTCTTTGAGTTCTGAAACAGTCATGTTAGCACTCATTCAGCCACCTCCAAAGGAATTTCTTTAGAATTACCAAGAATGAATACATAGTCTGAGATTGTCCCATAATTATCGAAAGAAACCTCATTGGCTTTTGATGAGCGCTTTATATCTTGGGAACGCACTATTGCAGTTTCACCAATGTGTGAACCACCAGTCAAATATGCCAAAGCACCTTCTTCGAATTTGTAATGAGCTGTTATTTCCTGACTTGGTAGCGAAATAACAACACTGTCACCTGATTTGTATTCCGGATTAGAATCGAATAATAAATTTCTACCATCATGGAGATGAAGTTGTGTCTTACCACCTGAAATAGTGGTTTTACCCATTACACGGCAAATCTTAGATGATGCTTTTTTAGCAGAAATAGGCCTGTATCTTAATTTACCATTTATATCTAATACGCAGCGGAAGTTATTCTCTCCAACTGTTAGGACATCCATTAAACCGACACCACGGCCAAGAGCTGTCTCAATTCTACCATCTACTAGAATTTTCCTGGAATGCAGTATCTTCTTAGATTCTCTACGGTTATGTGCTACACCAAGAACGTCTCGAAGGATGATTCCCATTGGCATACAATTTTCGATATTATGACCACAAGGATCTGGTTTTTGGACCCAAACAGATGTTTTTCTAGGCAATGGCCAACTTCTTGGCATCATTAAACGCTTAATATGGCTGCTACTCATTCTTGTGCACCTCCTCTTTCAATCAATTGCTTGATCCTTACTGGATCTCCTTCATACAAGGCTGTAATAATTAAGTTAGATGGATGAATAGGTATTGCTTCTTCTTTACCGTCAGCAGTTGTGATGGTTAATCCATCTACAAATACTCGACCTCTAGAAGTATCTACACGATTAACTTTCGATTTCAAACCAGCGCGACCTCTTGATTGACCGAGACGCTTACCCTTAGAATCAGATTTAACACTGTTTGGGTTACCGAAATCTCCGCGCAGTATTTCTACCTCATCGCCCACACGAACTGTTACTGTTCTAACGTTCTGAAGGTTAGGATCATCAGTAACCAAGCGTGCACGCATACGCTTACGCTTTACATGAATTGGAGCCTTGCTTTGAGAAAGGCGGTTTTTTCCAGGATTCTTTGTTGCCATACATTTCACCTCATACAATTTGTTTCGCAGTAGCTGCGATTCTAGGCCAGCGTTCTGCAGCCTCTCTACTAACAGGGCCTTTTATGTCGGAGCCCTGAACATCTCCCTTCTCATTAGTTAGCACGCAAGCATTATCTTCGAATCTTGCCCATGTACCATCTACTCTACGGAATGGTCGTGCCTGTCGGATAATTACAGCTGTGAATATTTGCCTTCTTGTTTCGGGTGTACCTCTTCGTACTGTTACGCGAATCATATCTCCTACACCTGCTGCAGGATAACGACCAGCTACACCTCCCTTCTTTAGGACGTTGATTAGTTGAACTATTTTAGCACCAGTATTATCGGCACAATCCATTTTTGCCTGGGTAGGCAAAGCTTTAGTTACACGGCTGGAAATACCCTTCATTGTACATCACCTTTCTCAATAACACAGAACTTAACAGTTTTAGAAAGCGGTCTACATTCCATGATTCTTACATGGTCACCTGGTTTTAATTCACCAATGCAAGAAGGTAAGTGAGCAGGATATCTCCTTGTACGCTTTTCATATCTTTCATATTTCTTCATGTAACGAGTTAACTCTCTCTCTACAACGATTGAACCAGACATACCATTGGAGGATACTTTACCCTCTATAATTTGTCCACGTACCCTTAGACTTCCGTTAAATGGACAATTATCATCACCATCCCATTCACCTTCCGGCGTTTTTACATCTACTCCGATATCACGCATTTTAGTTTCTCCTGTATTTACGGTTAATTCGATCTTCTGGACGTTGGGTGACCGTGGCACCATCAATGACCTCTTTTTCTGAGTCGAGTGTGAAGTGGATTACATCTTTAGCGAATGTTTTCTCACCATTTTGTGTTTGTACAATAATTGTATTTCGAGTCTCCTCGAGAATCTTTCCTTGAATTCCTACTAATGTAGGATCATTCGAGTTTATTATTGAGAGATCTCTAGCAAGGAATGGCATATGAATCGAATTAGTCAATTATCGCACCTCCACTTGATATCCATTTTGCTCGAGAACTTTAGATGCTCTTTTCTTATGTTCTCCTTGTAATTCAATAGTGCGATCTTTTACAGTACCGCCAGCAGCACAAGAACTTTTCAGAATCTTGGCAAGCTTGTTTATGTCTATTGCTAAATCGTCGATCCCTTCAACAATAGTTACCATTTTCCCATACCTCCTTCTTACCACTGAAATTATTGCTTTTTGTTGTTCTTTTGCTATTTCTTGGCATATACATAATTCATCCGGTAAACCACATAGATTACATATACCAGCCATTTATTCCTACTCCTTAGAATCCTCATTCATCTTTGATAGGAGACGTGCTATGCTACGCCTTGTTGCCTTGTAAGATCCTGAATCTGAAGATGATCCACCTAGTGCCTGTTGAGCACGTAATTGAAGCATTTCTTCACGAAGTTCTACAAGACGACTCTTACGTTGGTCAACATTCAGCCCATCTATTTCTCTAGATGATAGGTATGACATTCACTCATCCCCCTGTACATCTTCGGTTGTTTCGATTGCTGCAATCTTTTGCAATACTACATCCACTACTTCTTCAGCAGCAACAACTTCTTCATGAACTTCACTAGGTACTTCTGGTGGAGCCTCAATCATAGAAACTTCATTAATAGGATCTAGACCTACTTCATGGCGCTCATGAATCTTTATTTCATGAGGTAATTGTACCCCTTTACGCATAATTCTCACTGTGCAACCAA
>Ga0209090_10001991_pt1 | contig 12994 bp, 22 predicted proteins | sample ArcticOcean_MG_C_9_FD_187432 | JGI IMG/M metagenome (GOLD analysis project Ga0209090, IMG submission 187432) | Marine microbial communities from western Arctic Ocean - ArcticOcean_MG_CB2_152 (SPAdes) (version 2) | ecosystem: Environmental > Aquatic > Marine > Oceanic | place: Arctic Ocean... | reverse complement strand
ACCCACTGCTGTGGAGTCCCACCACAGGGAGGATGCGTCAAAAATTCGGTTCAAAAAATAATGAAATCAAGGAAACCTTTATACAGTGATAACAATAGCGTGAACCGAGGCAAGAATTAGATGGCGAGAGATAATGGTTGGAGAGAATTGAGCGAGAGTTTAGCATTTGGTGGAATACCAATGCGGCGACAGAAGAAGCCCGTAGCGGTGAAGAAAACCCTTGAAGAATGGTTTGAAACGATTACATACCCACCGGACTACAAAGAGTTCTTCCCCGTAGTCTATATTGAGAAAGATGATAATTACCTTAAAGTAGGTTGGATTAGAATTTGTAAGAGAGCGAATGAAATTACAGCAGAAAAAGGTTGCACAGTAAGAGATGCAAGGCGTTGGGCTTTAGCAGAATACTTCTTTGAAGAAAGGTCTAACATTGAACCTTGAAGTCAATGATGTTGGGAGTGATTGTTTCTCTCTATATGTATTTTGAAACTGCCGTTTAGCGACCCATACTGCCGTTTAGCGACCCATCGTAATCGCAAATCCACCCCAAACAGGCTCTTAGTGCATCGTTTATTGGAGATTATCAAAACTGCCGTTTAGCGACCCATCGTAAATTGAAAACTGCCGTTTAGCGACCCATCGTAGGGCTAAAAACTGCCGTTTAGCGACCCATCGGGGTTCAAAAGGTTAATTAAGGGTCAAGGTTATGGTCTTAATATGGGTAATAGTAGCCGACGAATTGGACAGCAACAGACAAGACAAGTGAGAGCATCAATTAAGACATTCCTTCGCAAGAAGGAGTTTGCACTCAAGAAGGAGATATTTCAATATATTGTTCTTGATGAGTCATTAGGTTTGAGTCGTGCCGAGCGTGTGCGTGTTGCAGACACAGTTATGAGAATGCCGGTATTTTCATCATTTCCTACTGCCAATAATGTTGATGGTAGGCCGCATATTCTTTGGACTGTCAATGAAGCCTATGAAGAGTTTAACCCACTCAAGAAGGATTAGATACTCCTTCCTACAATGGAGACAGTATGGAGATTGATAATATCATCAAACCGTATCTCCGAGCATTAAATCGGGGAACGGATATGGACTCGCTTATTGCGATAGTCTTAGATGAGAATGAGGGTGTGCATCCTAAATTGGATGGAGAGGCCATTAGAGGTGCGCTATTAGCCGCTAAACAGCCTCAAGTAGTGGAGATGAGGTCACAGATAAAACCGCCTATCAATGGGATGCGTTATCGTGATTTGCCACGAAAGCAATATCAAAAGACGATGGAATGTTTGACAGACATTGTTAAGATTGTGGATAATAATCAAAGTGGAATCACTAAAACGGGCATTTTACGCACCTTGAGAAAGGAAAATTCCCATTGGAGGCCCAAAATAACTCGTTGGTTATACGAATTATGCGAGGATGGAGTCATACAAAGGGATAAAAATAAGAATAAAGAGTGCTATTATCCACATAATGCTCATGTTGAAAATAGGGAACAAGCGATGCACAGAAAGATTGCAGAATCCCTACAATTACATGGTGAATTGACCATGGTTCAATTAGCAATTATGTTTGGGCGGAATGGTGGTAAAAACCGCCATCAAATTATCAATGCAATTGACGATTTAGAAAGAAAGGGATTTATTCAAATAGGGGAGCGAAGTCGTTGGCGGTGGGCTGTTTGAAAATAGGACTTGTTGCACTACATTGGCCACCCGACTTTGGCGGTGCGGAAAAATATAATAGCCGTTTAATTGAAGAGTTCAACAATGCCGGTGTTGAAGCGTGGGGTATTACACCAAGAGGTGAAGAGGACAATATGGATAATGGAACGGAGTATGTTCACCGTATTAGCACAGATAAGCCTACCAACCTTGCAGACACAAGAGGGATGCGGATTTGGTTAGAGGATGCGTATGAACATATCAAAGGAGAAAATTATACCCATATTATTGTTAGCAATTGCCGAACACTTGGTTATCCATATCAAGATTTTATCTCCAATTTGAAGGGATTGAACATCAAGACAGGAGTATTACACTTTGATTTGGATAAGAAAATCCGATTGTATGGTGAAGCATTGTTCAAGGAATGTCAAGATTGGGGGAAAGTCAAGGAGACACTCATAGAAACACACATTAAGGGCTGTTTTACCTATGATTCTCCTTTTTGGGGAGATTCTTTAGGTTATTGGGCGATTGACTCTCCATTATATTTCAAACCCGATTTTGTCATTTCATGTAGTGAATGGTCAAACACATTCATTGACCCATTTGATACAACACCAAGTATTGTTATGCACCCGTTTATCCATAATAAAACTGAAAACAAGGAGAAATTGGATAAAGTGAACATAACGATGATAAATCCAATGTATCACAAAGGCCGTTCATACATGGCAGATTTAATAAATGATTATGCTAATAAATGGACTTACCGAGTATTACTCGGCGGCTATGGTGGAGAAAAAGAAGAGTTTTTATCAATGATAGCAGATTCATGGGCAGTTCGTGATGGTAGGGTGGACATACAACCCTATGTTGAACGGATGGAAGATGTTTGGGATGCCACAGACATATTTGTATTCCCAAGTCGTTTTGAGGGATATGGAATGGCGGCGGTTGAACCTATGGTTCATGGAGTTCCTGTATTTGTTCAAGATTACCCTTCAATCATTGAGGCAGTAGGAGATGGAGCAACAATTATGCCTTATGGCTGTAATAGCACCGAATGGGTGGAGGCTATTGAAGAAATCCTCTTTGACGATGAAGAATATGAAGAAATGAAGGAGAAAGGTTATCAACGCATTAGACACCTAAAGGAGAGAGAGGATGGAGAAATGACACTTTTAATTCAATTTATGGAGAAATTAGTATGACGACAGATTGGCGAATTTTAGAAAAGAAAGATTATTTCATTTCGGGATATAATCAAACATGGCAAAATGAAAGGTGTATTGAATTAGGACTTTCCTTCCGATGGATTGAAAGAAATAAAAATATCATGGAGGTGGGAGCCGTAATCCCTTACTACGCAGAAGGTGGGAATTATGAAATGAATCACGAAGTTATTGACCCATATGATGAGATGGCAACCATTGTTGATTTTATGGAAAACATTGATTTGACAGGTAATAACATTTTGGCGGTATCAACAATTGAACATATTGGGACAACAGACTATGATGGAAGCGGAGAGCGACAAAACTTGGTTGATGCCGATGCCGCCCCCTTAGCCCTTCAACAAATTTTGAATCAAGCGGATTCTTGTTTTGTCACCCTTCCAATTGGTTATAATACAGGGCTTGACAATTGGTTGGAAGATAATTTGCACCGTTTGAAATGTTTTGGCTACCATAAGACTCAACATGGTTTTGATTTGAGTGGCGATACATGGCCTCCCGAATTATTGGTAACTTGGGAGTATCACCCGTTAGTGAAATCTATCAAAGATTATGAATACAGAACACCATTCCCTTTCGCAAATTATATTTTGTGTATAGAGGGTTGGAAGTGAAAGTCATTACACTTGCCGCTTGGCGAAGACCCGATTACTTTCAAGAAGTAATTAAATCACTTCAAAATGCCGAAGGTGTTGGCGACTACACCATTCTTATTTCAATTGATGGTGGCTATCCTCAAAGGCAGACAGAAATGTTAGCCATATTGCGGGAATCTAAATTAAATTACGAAACCTTTATCCATGAAGGAAATCTTGGTTGTGCCGGAAATACAGGATTCATTCTAAAGAAAGGATTTGAGATGGCTGACCGAGTAATTCATTTTGAGGATGATACCGTTCTTCATCCCGACTGTTTGAGATTCTTAGAACACAATTTAGAAAAATACGAAGATAATGATGCTATCTTCTCAATTACGAGTTTCACCAATCCACAATGGAATGATATTTGTTTAGACGGAGATTGGTTAGAACCTAACTTGGTTGGAATCCGAGATAGATTCACTTGTCAAGGTTGGGCTACTTGGAAAAGAGTTTGGGATGAAATAGATTTATGGTTTGGAGTTACTTTCAAAGACACTATGCCCAACCCAATTCCACAAGGCGAAGAGTTTTTGAATCATGTGGATTTAGATGACAAAGGTTCGTGGGCTAATCCGATGGCGCATTATTGGAGGGGTGATAGGTTAGAGATTGCCCCACATACTTCTTTCTTACAAAATATCGGCAAGGATGAAGGTTTGAATACATATGATATGTTGTTTCATTCACAGATAGAAACTTCTATGTTCAAACCCGAACAAAGAGTTAGTGATTTTGACAACGACTTTGTGGATGATTATTTGGAGGAAATAAAATGAAGTTTTCGGTAGGATTATTGTCTTGGAAACGGGTTTCTAACATTCGTGAAATTGTTGATGAATATATATTCCATGATGACCTCATAGATGAAATCATAATTTGGAACAATAATCCCGAAGAACACATAGAATTTGGAGATGGTTACGACATCGTGAAGGTAATAAATTGTAAAAATAACGAGGATTTCGGTTTAATTACTCGTTTTTGCACCGGGTCGTTGGCACGGAATCCAATGATTCTCTTACAAGATGATGATTTCATTTTACCTTACGAATCATTAGTCAAATTGCGAGATGAGTGGATTAAAGAACCCGATTGTTTCCACACATTTTTTGGAAGAGGGCCGAAAGAAGATGGGACTTATGGGGAAGAGTATTTTCCTAAAGCCCCGATTTGTGGCCGACTCTATGTAATAGATAGAAAATACTGTGGTTTAATTTTGCATGAGTATTGGAATCTTGATGAACATATGAGAAATTTGATTCATACTAAAGGAGATGATATTTTAGCATCTTATGTGATGACTCATTATACAGGAAATTTACATTCGGTTCACAAAATTGATTATCAACAATTAGATGAATCTTATGCTTTACACTACGGGAAAAGTCGCCCAATAAAGCCAATGACTCAAGAACACGCAGATAATATGGAGGAATGGATTTCATTTCGCACGGAAATGATGCAATTCTGTGAACGCCATTTTATGTGAAGGTTTAATTACCTGTCCTAACAACAACGGGTTATGTTGATGATAGGAATACAGCAAAGCAAGGACAACCCGGCCAACGAATCTAAGATTCTATCTTATTTTGAATCTATTGGATATAAACATGATGATGATTACATATTCAATGAACAAGGAAAAATGGGCTACTTGATTATGGACAATGTAAATTATATTGTATTCCGTGAAGAGGACAATGTGGGTATATTTACTAATTCTTCTCTTTCATATATCCGAACCCTAACTGAATTTGATACCATTACGGTAAAGGAAAATGAAGATGATGCCGAGTTTATATTTGTAGGAACTGCAAGTGAATTTGTAACCTATTGGGATGAGATGGGCGAAGAAGAGTGATTGAAATGGAAGCACAGACTATTGAGATTTTTATGTCTGTTGTTGCCATCGTGACTAATGCTTCTTGGCTACCACAATTGAGCCGTTTAATCCGAAGGAAACAATCGGATGATTTTTCATTATGGACAACATTGATTTTATTAGTTAATAATGTCATGTGGTTTGCTTATGCAGGTTATATTGGTAGTATTGCATTCACAATACAACAAGGTTTAGCCCTCATTATGATATTATTCTTTGGTTCATTGATTATTAAATACCGCACTACTAATTATTTATTCAGTGATAATTTCATTCAAAAATGGGGGTGGACTCGCTGACCGAATATACTCAATATGGTGGGCCATGTCAAAGACAATGTGATATTGACAAGAAAACCTTAAAATGTATCGCCTGTGGAATGTATTTTGGAGTGGATGAGGATGAGTGAATGGGTTGTTCTTTTATTCTTGATACTTTTTGGACTTGCATTGAGTGAAGATGATGAAAACCTTTAAGTATAACTATACTATCGGACAAATACAGGGGAATAAAAATGAATAACAAAAGTGAAATAAAATGTGAATGTGAGTTATGTGGGGAAATCAATTATTTGTATGAATACAATTTTGAGAAGGGTTTGTGCAACATATTTGTTTGTGAGTCTTGTATTAACGGAGGCGCATTACATGAGAATCAAACGAAAGCACTAAGGAGTGAATTAAAATGAACTACATAGACAGACAAATGGAAGCGTATGGTTTGATAGAAATAGGTGAATTGATGGAATATGTCAAAGCCGCACCCGATAGTGAATTACATTGGCTCATCAAATGGACTACTGATTTGTTAGCAGACCGTTGTAGGAATGCTAAATATGAAATAGAGAGATTAGAGAAAGTAATCAATGGAATGGAGGCGAAAGTATGAAGTGCGAATTGTGCGATGAAGAAGCATACGGTATGATTGATGGCCTCGTTGCTATTTGTTGGGGTTGCGATACTTGTTGTGGTTCATTTGAACCAAGCGTGGAGTTGAAAGTATGAGTCATAATTCAGTTTGGCGTGAAGTCCACCGTTCCCCGACAAGCATGGGGCATCGTATCTTTCAATGCAAACATTGTTCTGCTATGAAGACTACTAAGCGCAATATCCCCACAGTATGCGAATTTTGTGATGAGAGCGAGGTGGTTCTATGAGCGACCCAACCCATGTATGCGTAGCAGTAATTTTGGAGAAGAAACACTATCCCGATTGGCATGACAGCCATGAAACTTTCATAGATTATATGGAAGAAAAATATAGTGATTACACATGGCAGAATGCTGAAAGGACAGAAGATATGCCCGAACACATTTCATTTGGTTATGAATCTTCAACCTCATGGGGTAAAGGACAAGATTATGTTTTTCAAGACGGACATGACAATACCATTGGTGAAGTATTTATCATTGGTTATGAATTAGCATCCACATGGAATGGAGTTATCGTTTTTAATGAAGAATTATTGGGTGAAATAAGCCACCGAAAGCATAAATTAGAAGTATTATTTCCCGACATTATGCCTCAAGTTATTGTAAGGGGGTTTCAAGTATGAGCGATTATTATTTAGGCGACCCTTGCTATGTCATTCCCGATGCGGAATGGGGCGATTTTTGTTCTATTATGCGTGATGATGGGGAAGAGTTTGAATACAAAGGTGAAACTTGCGTAGTCATAGGCACAGGTGGCGATGGCGACTTCGGTGGCCTCTCGGTTGATGCAGGGATTATTGGTTGTATTCCGGTTTCTCTTTGCGACCCTGTTTCTTTGAAATCCATTGTTCCTTCGGATGCACGATTGGTTAATTCTCTTGTTTCATTAGAAGAACACAATGGCTTTATTATCGTTGATGGTGAAGCACTTGGCGCAGTTTATTGCGAATGTAGCAGGTGTGGTCATTCTTATGACGACCCACTTACAGAAGACCAAGTAGTTCCTTGCTACGCTTGCGGGACACAAATGAATTATGATTGTGTTTATGAGGGGAATGATGGTCAATTATATTGTGATGAGGAATGCGCCCCAAAACCCGAATGCGAATTTTGTAGTGTTGAATTAGACTCCGATGATATAGAGTATGAGGTATGTGAGGATTGCCGCCTTCATTCTTCTTGTGGTTGTTCTAAAGACGAATATGGGGATGAAGCACCTAATTGCGAAGATTGTCAAAAGGACATTGACGCAAAAGACAAATGAAACCCTTATTAACCTGTTCAAATGTGGTATAATTATGGGTAAAAGTCTTTTGTCTATTGATTGTGAATGCTGTGGCGATATTTGCTACTATGGTGCAATTCTTTGCATAGTCTGTAAAGCGGCGATTGAATAATTGGAAGTGAAAATATGAAACCCGAATGGAATTGGATGCTTGATGGTAAAACTCATCACAAAATCACACCTTGTTCAAAATGCAAAGAAAATGCTTGGTATGCTTTGACGAGCAGTAATTATCTTCTTTGTCTTAAATGTGGTAATCAAGAGCCTCTTTGACCGAATCCTTGATAAGTAATGAGTTAGTGGCCTAATACATGGAGAAGCAGATTACCTACGGCACGATGATACATTATGATGGCACAATTGCCAAATATGACTGTTGGACATTTGAAAACGAAGAAGAATTTTGGATTCATTATGACCTTCATGTAGTAGGCAAAAGGAACATATCGGCAGACCTTCAAAAATTTACTATTACCAACAGCACATACATTACTGTTGAAGAATACCGAGAGGCAAAGGACACCATAGGAGAGGATGAATAATGGATAGAAAATACCAAGTCCGATTCCATTTGGCTAAAGGCGAGAATTTTATGAAGTTTCAAGTGAAGGATTTATCCAACGGTGATACTTCTTACTATGACCCCGAACAATACCAAGTAGTTATGTATGATTGCATTTTGAAAAATCAAAAGACTACGGCTAAGAAAATCAATTGCGGTGCAAATAAGACTGTATGTGCATGGATTAGAGCAGGTCTTGTAGTCATTAGAAATCTTGGTTCTCAATCGGAATATCCTTACTCACCGTCCTATGAAATAACATATAATCCGAGAGACAAGCCTTATTGGTGCGATTATGACGGAAATGATGTTGATAACACAGAATGTGGAGAAATCCTCACCGCTAACCGTAAGTTATTCATCAACCCAAATTATTGATTTTACCGAATCATTCATAAGTGATAAGTCCGAGCGAAGCATGGAGGCGATGGAAAATGGATGAGTTAAAATTTCGGATTGAAACCGAAGAATGTATTTACGAAGAATGGATTCTTGATTAAGAACCTTTATCAAGGTGTTCGGCGTATAGCCATTTATGGCAGAAAATAGTTGGGTTTGTCCCGAATGCGAAACAGAAGTTAGATACAAGGGGCTTTGCCGAGATTGCACCGAATACGATAGTGCAGGGAATCCGATAAAACCTATTCATCGTGTCAAAAAGAATGCGGGTAATAATCATCATCATTCTCGTCGTGCTACCAAGCAAGACTTCATCAATTCTCGCCGCCCTAAGCCATCAAAGAAGCAGTTAGAAAGTTTGATGGAGAGTATGAATGCAGGTTCAAAGATTGCCGAACCTCATGTCCATACAGATGATTGCGACCATTCGCACGATGAAGAGAATTTCACACCCATAGGTAAAGAGATAACTGATGCTATCAATGAAATTAAAGACATGGGATTCGCAGTAGTTAATGATATTGGAGATGAAGAAGAATGAATGAAAGACTTATGGAAGAATACTTTGATGATATGTTGGATGATTGCTACCAAGATGTAGTGATTGCAGGGCTTTCTTATTCGGCATCCGTAGCCTTCAAGAGAATAGACCCTATTGCTTACCGAGTCGGTATGAACGACTATGAATCATGCTTACGGACAGATTATGAGGACGATGGTTCATACGCAGAATTATTTGCAGATGAAGAGGAATAGTTATGGGCATTCATGGCGAAATGCGGGCATGGCGCAAACACTTGAAGAATAATAGGTTCACGGAATGTATTTCCTGTAAATTATTTCACGATAATAAAGGCCATCTTTGTTCCGATTGTGTATTGATGGAGAGTGAACATTCTTGAAGAACATTGTTTCACTATTTGATGGCCTCTCATGCCTTCAAATTGCTTTGAATCGTCAAGGCACACCTTATGATAATTATTATGCTTCCGAGGTTGATAAGCATTGTATAGCCATCACACAGAAGCGTTATCCAAACACAATTCAAGTCGGTGACATTTGTTCATTGAAGGAAAGCGATTTTCCTTCGGAAATTTATCTATTAGTCGGAGGTTCGCCATGTCAAGGATTTTCTTTCATGGGGAATCAATTGAATTTTACTGACAATAGGAGCAAATTATTCTTTGAATATGTGCGTCTTTGGAAAGAATTAAAGCCCAAGTATTTCATTTTAGAGAATGTAAAAATGCGAAAAGATATTCAAGATGCGATTTCGGCTATCTTGGGAGTTCAGCCAATTGAAATCAATTCTGCTTTATTTTCGGGGCAAAATAGGCGGCGTTTGTATTGGACAAACATACCAAATATCCAAAATAAAATGCCTCCACTCAACTCCATTTCTGCCCTAATCAAAGGAATAAGCCTTCTAACTGATAATTCTTACGAAATTGCTACGGTGAGGAAGGGAAATCCCCGTCAAATCGTGAAACCTGCGACAGATAAACTTCCTTGTCTAACTGCCTCGTATTACAAAGGCATAAATGCTGACGGAAGGCCGGGAAAGGCGAAGTCATTTGGAGATTATGAGATTGGCAAAATTGAGATGCTTTCACCTGTTGAGTGCGAAAGAATGCAGACAGTTCCCGAAGGATATACCGAAGGAGTTTCAAAAACACAACGCTACAAAATGTTAGGTAATGGATTTACTGTTGATGTCATTGGATTTATTCTTTCTTGTATTCCTTAGAAGTGGGCCAAACATTTAGATAGCAATTAGAGCCATATAGTTCTTATGCAGAAAATCCGAAATGTTCTTTCTCTTTTTGATGGTATTTGTTGCGGAAAACTCGCACTTGAAAGAGCCAAGATTGCATTTGATAAATACTATGCTTCGGAGATTGACCCGACTTGTATTGAAATTGCGGAAAGGCATCATCCGAATATCATTTCATTAGGCGATGTTTCTAATTGGAAGGATTGGGATTTAGAAAACATTGATTTGATTATGGGTGGTTCTCCCTGTCAAGGTTTTGCTTGTCAAGGTTCGCAATTGAATTTTGATGACCCCCGAAGTAAATTGTTTTTTACAATGATTGAGATTATTGAACATTACAAACCAAAATACTTTCTATTAGAGAATGTAGGGATGAGGAAACAATGGCAAGACATAATTACACAGCATATTGGTGTTGAGCCTGTTCATTTATGTTCTTCTCTTGTTTCGGCACAGACTCGCAAGCGAATATATTGGGCTAATTGGCCCATTTCCGAGCCTAAATGTGCAAATATACACTTGATGTCAATTTTGACAGAAAATGGTGTGCTGAAAAATCCCGCATCTATTGTAGGGCGCAAAATCAATCCACTAACCGGGAAAAGAGAGGATGCCAATCCCGACATACCATACACACAATGTCTTCAAGTCAAAAAAGATACTTCTAAAATCGGTTGTATCACTACCGTAGGTAAAGACAGTGTTTTGACACACTTACCGAGTGGCCGCTATCCGTATGCCTTTGACGAATATGAACGGGGTGTGGATTGGAGATATTTGACACCGATAGAATGTGAAAGAGCGCAGACAATTCCCGATGATTATACCAAAGGATATTCCGATTCGGCAAGGAAAGCGTTGATGGGGAATGGGTGGACTGTTGATATGATTTCACACATCCTAACTTGTATTTTCAACAAAAGATAGGTTAAAATTGGGAATATGTGTGTGAAGGGCCTCCGAAAAAGATTCCCAATAATAATTCGCAAAGTTCCGATTGTGTATTGATGGAAAGTGAAAATTCTTGAAGAAATGTATTAAAGGTGCGAATTTGTAGTTACAACCTCGTTCCAATCTCTAACTCACTGATTCAAACTTGTTTTTCTGCAACATCTCCACATATAATGTCACAAAAAAGAAACGCCCTACAAGAAGCAATTGACCGAGCATTACGAATTCCCAATAATAATTCGCAAAGTTCCGAAAATAATCAGTTTCTTGAGGAAGAGTCAGTAATAATGAGGAAAAGACCTATTCTTGGAAATAGAGTCCTTGTTCCCATTCGGGATAAAAAACCCATACAGATGCGAGCCGACGAGTATTACGAAAAAGCATTAGCCTCAACTTATGGTGTCAAGCGTTATGAACATCTTGATGATGGCCTCATCATGTTCACCTATTCGGACTTTTCAATCACCAAAATAAGAGAGTTAGTGGGTGGCTCTTTCAAGGTTGAATTATATCAAACTACACGATGTAAAAATGACCCCGACACAAGGGGGAGGACTGTCGCAGATGAGTTAAATGAAAAGTGGGCTGAACAAGCAGATAAGGCATCAAATGAAAATTATTTGAAGGTATTAGACAGGTTTAAGGCTACTTGTTATAATTATTAGCATTTATTAAATAGTGGTAGCACCCATAACAATTTATGTCCAATAAAAAAACTACTATTGGATTTTATGTTGTGTGTAGTGCGCTTCTATATTATTGTTATAACCGTGACTATGCAACCGATGAGTTTAACGCATATACAGACCCAATTAGTGAACGACAGAAGTGGCGTATTAACGAAGATGGGGGAAACTATCCTAATGAGTGGACAAGAAGTGACGCAAGCAAGGAAATTAAACGATTAGCGGGGGCTAAATCAAAGTCAAATCGCAACCCATTGAGTATTATAAATAGTAAATTTGCGGAGGATTGTGTTGTATTATTTAATAATTCTAATGATGAAGTCATTGGTGCAGTTGTGCAGGGGGATATTCGCATGAATCCACTTATGGTTACAGGCGAAGCAAGAAATTCATTTTTCACAAAGTCACTAAAAAAGAATGTTGGTGTTATTAACTCCACCTTTGCTAATTGGTTTGCATGGAAAATAGAACCTCAAATTAAATTCGTGGAAGGTAAATTTATTGTCGGCGTGGAGGGTATAATAAATTATGAAGTTAGGTCATGGGATATTGAAAGTAGTGGCTATTCCTATACCAGAAAAAAACTTACTATTATACCCGGGAGCAGAGTGTTGGGAAAACTGCGCAAATAGTTACTCTGAAAGGCACACCAAAGGCACATGAAGTTATTAATTATCGCGCATATCACCATTCCAGGCGTGCAAAAGCCACATTACAGCCCATGATTTTCATGAAAAGCTTGCTGCATTGGGTGTAACTGATCGCCATTGGCAATGCCTTCAATGGTTGTAATTTCAGCACCATCTGCTTGAGCTGCTAAAAGGCTACATGACTTTATAGATTCACCAAGTAAAGTCACAATGCAGGCACCGCATTGGCTAGTATCACATCCAACATGTGTTCCTGTTAGCGACATAGTTTAGCGCAGAAATGTCACCAACAGAGTATTGTCTGGTACATTATGGCTTGGATTTA
>Ga0209090_10001985_pt1 | contig 13013 bp, 6 predicted proteins | sample ArcticOcean_MG_C_9_FD_187432 | JGI IMG/M metagenome (GOLD analysis project Ga0209090, IMG submission 187432) | Marine microbial communities from western Arctic Ocean - ArcticOcean_MG_CB2_152 (SPAdes) (version 2) | ecosystem: Environmental > Aquatic > Marine > Oceanic | place: Arctic Ocean... | reverse complement strand
AGGCAAACGATGTATAAGATCATACACAAAATCCAACTCCGAGGCTGGTAGTTCCAACTTCCGTGACGAGTAGAGAATCAAACGAGCTTTTTAACCCTGATGCCTTTTGATGGATGTTGTTCGAGAAGTTTTGATGTGTGCGAGCGGGAACGCGCGTCGCGCGCGTCTCACTCTGTCTTTACTTTCTATGGATGAAAGAAGACGTCTTTGCTTTTCCCACTAATTCAAAATACTATGAAATACTCACGACGCATTTATCTCACTTTTTTCATAATGACAACAGGTTGTGCACGAACTCCTCGCGCTCGAATTGTGTACTTTACTTCTCACCCAACCGACGGACGACTCGGTCGAAGTCGCCATCGAGTTCATCAAAGAGTGCGGGTATGCGTTGCAAGATTTATCGCCGCAAGGCTCGCACGGTATTTTTGAACGGTTTCGGGGCATTTTACACGAAGGTGAAATCGATAAACGGACGCAGTTCATGATTGAAGGTTTGTTCGCCTTTCGTAAGAGTGGCTTTGAAGGTAAAAAAGGCGTCCCGGAAGAGCTCGATCTCGTCGACGAGGACGATCAAATCGTGCACGAAATCTCGTTAGACGACGAATTGGAAGCGAACGCGAGTTTGGACGTGTTTAAGTTTGATCCGAACTACGAAGAGAACGAGAAGAAGTATGTGGAGATCAAGAAGGAAATTTTAGGCGAGGAGAGCTCTTCGTCCGATGAATCGGGGTCAGACGAAAGCGGGAGCGACGAAAGCTCCGACGACGACGAGGAACCTGCAGTAGCTGCGCCGACGACCACGCAAAACATCACCGACGCCACGGAAACCAACCTGGTTAACCTTCGCCGAACCATCTACCTTACCATAATGTCCTCTTTAGACTTTGAAGAAGCCGGTCACAAATTGATGCAAATCCAATTGCAACCGGGGCAAGAAATTGAAGTCGCGACTATGCTCGTCGAATGTTGCTCGCAAGAAAGAACGTTTGTCCGATACTACGGCTTGTTGGCGCAACGATTCTGTTTCATCTCCAAAGAGTACGCCAGTTTATTCGACGACGTCTTCATGAAACAATTCAGCACCATCCATCGATTAGAAACGAACAAGTTACGAAACGTGGCTAAATTTTTCGCGCACTTGTTAACCACGGACGCCATGTCGTGGACGTGTTTGGCGTACATCCAACTCTCGGAAGAAACGACGACGTCGGCGTCCAGAATTTTCATCAAAATCTTATTCCAGGAGTTGAGCGAACAGTTGGGTTTGAAAAAGTTAAACGAGAAGATGTCCGAGGAGGACATGCAGGCGTATTTCACCGGCGTCATGCCGAAAGCGCCTTTGAAAAACGTCCGATTTTCCATCAACTTTTTCACGAGCATCGGCTTAGGCGGGTTAACCGACGGCATGCGAGAACACTTAAAGAAGGAGCAAGAGAAAGAAAGAGAGAGAAGAGCGAACGCTTCCTCCTCCTCCTCCTCCTCCTCCTCGTCGGACTCTTCGGATTCTTCCGATTCTTCCGATTCAGATTCCTCGTCCTCGAGCGAGAGTAGCGAGAGTAGCAGTAGCAGTAGTAGCGGTAGCGGAAAACGACGACGACGAAAACGAAAGAGTCAAAAATAGAGATAAAGCGCGACGACACACGACGACGCGCGCGTTGTTGTAATTTCATCGGGTAATTCATCGTTGTTATATGTGCTCGTCACTTCATCTGTTTCTCTCTCGATCAGATCGAGAGCGACGTCGCTCTCGTCATACGTCTTGCTTTCGATCGAGAAAGCTCCTGCATTTTCGTCATTACCAAAACACGCGCATTTTCTCTCTCTCTCTCTTTCTCTTTGCGCTTGCGCACAAAGAACCGCGCGTCGTCATGCCGCCAAGGCAGCAGAGGAAGGTGAGGGTAAAAACGTCGCTCTCCGCTTTCGCAGACGACGACGACGACGACGACGAAAAGCAACACCATCATCACCAACGAGAAGAAACGAACGACGGAGAATTACCGTTGGTGTCGTTCAAAGGCGATACACGAGTCCGGACGCAGCACCGGCCGTCGTTCGTTCCGAAAGAAGAACAGAGGAAATGCGACGAAAAGGAAAAGGCGAGTGATGCTGATGCTGATGCAGATGATGATGATGATGATGTTTCGAAGAAACGAAAGAGGAGATTTGTAGGCGAAGGAAAAGAGGAGAAAAAATTGGAGACGCGCGCGCGACGCGACGAGTATGAGCAACAACAGCAACAGCAACAGCAACAACGAGGACAACCTCATAATCCGTTGTCCTCGAACGTGATCGTGAAAAATCTTCCATCGCGAGAGGATTTTGAGTCTTTATTTCGCGAGGAGTCAGGACGCGCTCGACAACTGTTTGAGAGGAAAATCTTGGAAGCGTTCTCGGCGTTTGGACCGATTGCGTCGTTGTCGATCAAAAAGAGCGGCGGCGGGTACAATAGCAATAGCAACAACAAAGTCGGGTCATCGATGGCGTTTATGGCGTTTGTGGCGAAATCGAGCGCGGAGAATGCAATCGAAAAAATGAATAGCGGCCAATTTTTGTTCTACGGAGTGAAGTTGGAAGCGAGTTTAGGCGGCGCGGTGGTGGTTTCGGAGAAGGTATGGCCGCCTGCGCCGGTTACGGAAATAAGGAAGATTGCGAACGACGAAGACGAAACCGACGAAGACGACGAGGAGTCGCGAAGGATGCTATATTTGGACGAGAATATTCACATGCGAGGTGAAGTGGAAGCGCAGTTGACCGCACCGGCGCCTTTTTTGAACTTTGACGCAGATCATCGAGAAGAAGAGGAAGAAGGTATCGTTAAAGTCCGTTTCCCGAAAGATTACGCGCAAATGAAACGCATCGATGTCACGGCGACGTTTGTTACCGAGGATGGGAAAGCCGTCGAACACAGAATCAAAGCGAGGAAGAAAGATGATCCCGATTTTGCGTTTTTGTTTGATACGATTGAGGAGAACGAAGAGACTGTTTATTATTTGTGGAGAGTGTTTTCGTTAGCCAACGGCGATTCGATGACTTCGTTTCGAACGGACCCGTTTCGGATGTTTGCGCCGAACGGGAAAATTTGGGTACCACCAGCTGGAGGAATCGAGATGGCACCAAAACATAACAGTAGTAGCGCGAAAGACTCGATGTTGTTGTCTGCGCAGTGGCCAACATCCAACGGCGCGGGTATCGGCGCTTCCTCCTCTCTCGTCGATTACAATCTGGATCGAGGAGAAACGCAGAATGCGCTCTCCGAGACGGACCAAAAACACTTGCAAGAACTCCTATCGCTTTTAACACTCGAACGCGAACGCGTGCGAGAAGTGACGACGTTTGCGATCGATCACGCGATTTGCGCGGAGGAAGTCGTCGCGAAACTGAGGGAAGAAATGGACGCGCAAAAAGAGTCGCAAAAACCACTCGAAGCGCAAGTCTCTCTCCTCTACGCCTTCTCTGACGTCCTTCACAACGCCTCGGCACCGGTCAAGCACGCGAGTAGCTACAGAATGGTAATCAAACGCGCTTTACCGGACGTATTTAAAGCTTTAGGCGAAAGTTTAAAACACTGCGGCGTCATAGCGAAGCCGCCGTTCATGACGAGAGTTTTGCGCGTGTGCAAAGCGTGGAGAGAATGGTACGCGTTTGACGTTTCGTTTTGCGACGAGCTCGAAGAGACGTTTCTTGGTGATAAAGTAGTTCAATGAATTTTATAGATTTGTAGTAATAGCGCATGTATGCAATAGAAGCCCCCGGCGTTAAAAAAAAGTAAGTGTGTGATCAGTAATATCGCATCTGCATAAAAACATATACATAGATAGCAATGTTGTTTTACTTTTGCGCAGCCGCGCCGTACTTTGCAGCCGGGACGGCGCCCACCTCTGCGAACGCCTTTACGTCCTCCGGCGGTAACCCGGTCCCGGTCACCTCGTTCCCGACGCTCACCCAGTAATCTCTCAAGTTATTCTTCCTCGCGAAAATCTCCAGATATTTCCCATTCGGCACCAACTGTTCGATCAATTCGTAAATCTCCGTCGGTTTTTGCGATTGGCCTCGTCTTGCCGCAAAAATCACGTCCGAAGCCGTCTTCCCGTTCAAAGTCGTACCGGGTGGATCTTTCCCTCGCCTGGCCACCAAACACACTTCCTTCGCGTGTTGCAAGTAAAACCCGTGCGATTTGGCCAATCTCCTCGAGTTGGTCACTTTCACCCACGCGATTTCATCCACAAACTCGTAGCCCCACTTTTTAAACTGGTTCAAACACCACTGGTATTTCGCATTGATTACCCACACGAACAAGAAGCCGTTTTCTTGCAACTCTGGAATCGGAAGGTTCGCGATGTGCGCGTCGGTGAGTTGCGAGTACCCCAACGACACGCCTCTCGTTGGATTCGCCGTGGCCAACTGCCACGGAGGATCCATCATGATCACGTCAAATTTCGTGTGTTCGTACATCGGTTTCCAATCGAACGTTGTCACGTTCGCGTGCACCGGAATGCACTGCGGCGGTACCATCCACTCCTTCGGGTCGATCAAATCCACGTCGTACGTCTCCGCTTCCTCCTCCTCGCCGGTATTCGCGTTATGAGCATTCGTCGCCGCGGCTTCCCCATCCTCTCCCATTTCGTTCCCGGTGCCGTCCGCGATATCGTCGTCGATCGTCGTCGTCGTCGTCTCCAACTGCAACTGCAAAAACGAAGGAAAACTAATGCCGCTCGCAGAGGAATTTTTTTGAAAATGTGCTCCTTTCTTGAGCTCGTTTTGAATCAGTTTCCGATACGTCTCGATCTCTCTGTTCAAGGATTCATCGCCGTTGTTCTTTTTTTCGTTTTCAAACGACAGCCAGCGTTGGACGCACGACGGTTCATCCATTAAAAGGAGTTTTTCATCCAACAACTTGTCTTCGTGATCGGTTTCCATCATCGCGAGTTCTCGTTTGTCTTCTTTGTTGGCCACCATGTTTGAATTTTTCCCGGAATTGCGTGATTGATTTTTCCTCTTGATGGCACTCGCTAAAGATTCCGCGAAGGACGTGAATGTCACGCAACACGGACAATTAAGAGCAGCAGTCGTAGTAGTCTCGACTACTCTGTTGCAAAAGTGAGCAGGAGGAGGAGGAAAAGGAGGAGGTTTCTTTCGATTCGTCGTCGTCTTTAGTATATCGTCGAGACGATGGTTTTTGTGAGAGAATTTTTGAATTTTTTTTTAGAGAAAAAAAAGTCGAAAAATGTCTTAATTAGCACAGAGAGAAGAACTTCACTCGCGCTTACGTCTTGAACGTATTGTGTATCTGTAAGATCAAGGATAGAATGCATTTTGTATTGAACATCGAGTTTTAACTCTTCTGTGATATATCAACCTGATTAAAAAGTTCAATAACATCCGGCGAATGTTGTTTCGCTCACTTCTTAAAGAGGCTTACTTCGGGTGGTGTATATTTTTATCTACCTGCGCTATTGCCGCTGCCGCTGCTGCTGCGAAGAAGAAGACGAATGCGTCGAAGCCGCCGTCGTCGTCGTCGCGGTCGTCGTTTCTTTCGCTCGTTTCATCGCGATTTGTTTTATGTTTTGCACCGCGCCTTCCACGCCGCCGTTTTGGAGTCCTTTTTGCACCTCTTGCCAATCCGATTTCATTTTGGATAAATTTTCGTCCGCTTTTTGTTTAATCGAACGCGAGAGAGACGCGAAGAGGTTGTTTTGGTGATTTTGATGATCCGGGCTGGTCGTCGCGGAGGCAAAGGAGGACGCGCCGCCGCCGACGCCGCCGCCTTTGGCTCGGAGGACGTCTTCGCGCTTGTTTCCGAAACCAATCATGTTGTTATTGCCGCCGGTTGGAGATTTCGGAGAGAGCGGTTGCGAGGAGGAGGAGGGAGGGGCTTTCGCGGCGGAGGTTGGCGGCGAGTCGAAATGCGAATCCGAGAGCAACCACTCTGCCGTGGCGTCCAAGGCGTTCTTTTCCTCCTGTCTCTTCGTGCTGTTTTCGCGTTTTAAACTGACACTTTTGTGTTGTTTTTCTTGCTTCTCTTGTACTTGTTGTTGTTGTTGTTGTTGTTGTTGATCTTCTACTTTTTCTTCTTCTTTCGGCGCATTCGGTAACAGTTGCGCGCTGAACGCGTTTTCAGAGCCCGATTTTGAAAGCACGATGTGTTCGTCTCCTTTCTTTTCGCCTCGCAAGTACGTCGTCGAAGAGACGTCCTCCGACGACGCTGCGTTCGTTACTAAAAATGCACCGTTGCCTTCGCTCAACTGTATCGCGTCTTCGAACGCAATTTCCGGTACGAAGTGCTCGAACCGTATCAACTCTTTCATCGGGTCGCTCGCGCAGTTCGGCAACACCAGCTCGTTGCAAATGTCCGAGACTAACTTGCTGGACAGCAAATGCGAGACTTTCTTCGCGATAAACTCGTGCGCAATTTTGTTCTCTCCAATCGCCGGCTCGCAAAAGATATCGACTCTCGGGCGACCTTTCAATCCCCACCACAAGCGTTCGTTCGGGGGTGGAGGGATCCAAAATCGAAACGTGCCGGAACAGCTGGACACTCTCAAAGTCATTTTAAGCGGAAACTTTTGCAACACGCGGTCGTTGACGTTTTCGACGACTTTCTTCATCTCTTTGAGCACGTTTTGAGTGACTTCTTCTTTCGTTTTGTTGAGCGGTGGGATTCTGCCAGAGTTTGTGGGCGAGAGCGGAGGCGTCGGCGTTCTCGAGCCGCTTTTGCTTGTGACGCTGTCGTTCGTTTTTCCAGCAGCGTCTTCGTCGTTTTCCTCCACTCCCGCTGCATCCCCGCCTTCCACTAAGTTCCCAATTTCCTTCGCGTACTGCGCTAAATCCACTCTCGTTCGAATCGTCACTTCAATAAGGCCGACGTAACTCAAATCCGCTTCTACCGCGGCGCACACGCCTCGACCTGGTAACGATCCGCCGTCCCAAGGTGCGTTTGAACCATCGCTCCCATCTACCGGCCGTAACATGTTACACTTCGGCGTCGCTTCTCCTAACGATAACTTTTCCACGTCAAACTTGCCGACGTATTTCGGTAAACCGGGAAGTTCGTTCAATTTCTTCTCCAACAAATTCGAGAGAACGTTTTTAAAATCAATCGAGCGCACTAAATCGAAAAAGATGCGGGAAGAGATGATATCCACGGTTTGTCCGCACCGTTTGTCGTCGAAGATGTGTTCGAAAAACGCGTCTTGTTTCTTTTGCGCTTTGGCTTTCTCATCCTTCTTCTCTTGTTGTTGTTGTTGTTGTTCGCTGCTATTACTACTACTTCTGCTAATCTTCTTTTCGAATCGCGCGTTTTCGAGCAAGTACTGCGCGATTCTCGATTTCGCCTCTTCTGGGAACTTTTGTTTACTATTCGTATTCGTGGCAGTCGTCGACGTTAAACCTCTTCTCATCGAGTCCATATCCAACGCCCTCCACAGCGCGTAAAACCACGCCTCTTTACTCGGTCCGCTCAAAGCGTATAACCAAACCACCTTCTCGCCTTCGTACAGCGAAGAAGAAGAAGAAGAAGCATCGCTCCTCCTCGCAATCACGATCGCCCGCTTATGATTCCACATCAACTCCGTCTTATTCCCTTCCGGATACTCTACCAAATACACGTCGCACTGCTTCAAATCGATAAACTTTTCCTCTTTGTCCACATACTCTGCCTCCAAAGATGATGAAGAAAAAGAAGTCGTCGTAGTAGCAGTACTCTCCACCGCCGTCGTCGCGCTCGCGCCGCCGTCGCTTCCTCCTCCTCCTCTGTTCGCTTCCAACTTCATCCTCGCCGCTTTCACGTCCAAAGTCACGTAATACCTCTCCGTATTGCTACCGCTCATCAAAGTCGTCAAACTTAAAGAAGACTTCTTTGAGTTCGTTTTCCCGACGAATCCTTTTTCTTTGGACATCTTATTCGCTTTCATCATCGTCGACCCTTTGCAGAAAATCAACCACCCGCGCATCTCCTCTTTTCTCACATTCATTCCAATTAAACTCTCCTTCTCGGCAAATTCCCCTTCGATACACTGCGCGGATGTTGATGATGTCGTCGTACTCCTCGTCCCTCCTCCTCCCGAGGAGATAAACTTACACGCAAAATACACGCCAGACGCGAATAACGTAATCGTAGACGTGGACCCGATGAAAATGCCTTTCGCCAGAGACGAAGAACTCGAAGAACTCGTACTCGACATGGACGAATGCATCGCCACGCCGGAGAGTAAAATGGAAACGGAAATGGTTCCCAAGGAGAGGAACGCGAACGTTAATCCTCCATTTCCTCCTCCTGATCCTCCGGTGTTGTTGTTATTAGTATTACTACTACTCTCGCGCATCATTCAAACGCGTCTGTGTGTGTGTACGTGTTGTGTGTGTGTATATAGTATGTTCCGTCCCCGGGGTTCGTTTCGAGAAAATGAAGCATCGGGAAAGTTGTTATTTTTAGACGCGCATAATAAAAGAGAGGAGGAGGAAGAGGACGAGAAGAAAAGAGCAGCAAAATGGACGCCGATGTTTCTGTTGTTCGTAATAATACCAACAACAACAGAAAATCACTCTCTTTTCTCTTCATATACGTGCTCGTCTTAGCGTACCAAGCGTTGAATGATGATGAAATTGGTCAACGCAATATTAGGGGAAATGATGTATTAGAAACGAGGACATCATCATCGAGTTCGAGTACGAAAATAGGCCTCTTCTTCGCCTACGTGTCCTACCTCGTGTATTCATTCCTCCAAGGTGAAGACACGCACATGTTTCGCCCGCACCCGGGCGTCTGGAGGTGCGTGCACGGGAGTTTTGTCTTGTACCTTTTGTTCCTGGTGTTTTTGGTGTTTCAAGAGACGAAAGAACAGGCGAGAGCGCGGGTGTTTGCGTTTTGGGATTCAAACTTAATGTTCGCGGGTGATGATGATGAGAAGACGTTCCCGTACGAGGAACGGACGTACGCGACGGATTGTCGAGTTTTTACTCCGGAGCAATGCAATTTAGCCGGTTTTGGGTCCTGTTTCCAGAACGTGAAGAACACGATACTGGATGAGTTTTTTCTCGCGCACGTGCTCGGGTGGTTCGGGAAGGCGTTGGCCATTCGCGATTGGCGATTGTTGTGGGCGTATTCGATTTTGTTCGAACTGATGGAGGTGACGTTTAGGCATTGGTTGAAGAATTTTAACGAGTGCTGGTGGGATTCGTGGGTGTTGGACGTGTTGGTGTGTAACTTTGGCGGGATGTGGGTCGGGATGCGGGCGACGAAGTATTTCGCGACGACCAACGTTGGTAGGGGTACTTATAGCGGGAGCAGTAGGGAGGAAAGTAGCGAAGGAGTTGAAGATCATGGTTTTACTGAGAGAGTGATAGATGATTTCGAGCAGAGTAGTAGTAGCGAGGAGGATGAATACGACGAAGATGGACAAGAAGGAGAAGATGGTGAGAACGAGATGAAGAACAAACCGGCGGCGGCGGCGCGTTCTTCCGAGCGCGCGAAAGATGAAAGCGATGGAAAGAAAAACCGCCATCACAGACGACGTCCGTCGTCGAATTTCGTTCGTGTCGCGCGGAAATCGATCGAAAATTACATCCTTCCGGAGAAAGGACACAACTGGTATCGTTACGAATGGCAGCCGTTCAAGACTCCCGGTCGTTTCATTCAGTGCGTGTTCCTCATCGGTATGTGTTTATCGTTTGAATTGAACGCGTTCTTCTTGAAGTTCATTTACGGCATACCTCCGCCGCATATTTTGAACACTTTACGTTTAGTGCTTTGGTTTGCACAGGCAAATATTGCCATCAGAGAGTATTACGTGTTCATAACGGACGAGCGCGGGATTTGGAAAGCTCAGTTAGGCGCGAACGCGTGGTTGGCGATTGCCGCTATGGCGATGGAGTTTCTGGTGATTCTGAAACACGGGGACGGCTTGTTCACGGCAAAGTGGCCAAAAGCGGTCGTCCGGTGTTGGTTAGGGGTTAGTGCAGTTGTAGTTGGTGGATTGGTAGTCTGGCAGTTTAAGAAGGAGAAGGAGAGAAGAGTGATGACGAGGACAAAGTACAAGAACAAGAAGAACATTTAGGTATTTATTTTATCAATTCATGGGCGCTTTTCTACTAAAATCAAAATCTATTGGGATCCGACCACACGCTCTCGGCCTTGGCATCATCGCCCTCGCTTTCACCATCACTACCGCTAATATAATTACTCCTACTCGCACTACTAATCACTCGCTTCCACGCTCTCGAAGCTGCCTCTAACACCTCGTCCACGTTTTCCCCGGTTTTACCGGAAGCGAACACAATTTCCCACAAAGACGCATCTTTTCCTAACGATCCGATCGCTTTCGTAATCGACGCAGAGATTTTCTTCTTAATCGCTTCGTCGGCGGAAGAAGCTCCTTTTTCAGTTCCTTCTCTAGCATTATTGACATCATCTTCGCTACTGTTGAACAATAACAAGTCCATTTTGTTCACCACGACAATCGCCGGCGTCGTTTTCGTTATGTCTGGTTTGTAGGTTTCCAACTCGTTGACTAAATCAATCAAGGCTTCATGGGGCAGCTTATTGGTTTCTTTGCTATTTTCGGGTAGACTTTCATTTGCATCATCTTGTTCTGTATTACCCGTCGTTGCGCGTTTATTCTTCCTCGAAAAATTTGCCGTCCTATTCTTTCCATCACCACCAGTCGCGTCAACGATGTAAGCGTGCACTCGACACCTCTCCACGTGTCGCAAAAAATCGTGACCTAAGCCTCTGTTCCTGTGCGCGCCCGGAAGTAAACCGGGTACATCGGCAAACGTCAAGCTCACTTTCGTTTCCATCTCTTTATCTAAATCAATCTCGCGAGCGCCAAATTGCGGGGTCAACGTCGTAAACGCGTACGGCGCGATTTTTGGTTTCGCGTTGGTCAGCGCCGTTAACATCGTGGATTTCCCGGCGTTTGGAAACCCAATAAACCCGACGTCCGCGACTGTTTTCAACTCTAAAACCACTCTTCTCTCGGTCCCTGGTTCGCCCGGATCGTACTCTCCGGCTGTTTTTCCGACTGGAAAATTCGCGTTCCCTTTCCCGCCTCTGCCTCCTATTGCGAGCTTAAACTCGTCCTCGTGTGTTGACAAATCCGCGAGCACTCGCCAAATGCCGTATTTATACCCTCTCGGACGTAAATGCGCGGTTCTTATGTACCCTATCTCTAATTCATCGTCGTCGTGTTCTCCGTAGTCGCTTATCTCGAGATTATCACCATCGTCGTTGTCGTCATCATCGTTATCATCGCGCACGGGCTCGGAGGACCCCCAATTCGCCATCATCTTTTTCGTCACCTCGACGTTATCATCGACGACAACATCTTCTCTCTCTTCTTCCTCCCAGACCACGGTCCCAACCGGCACTTCCACCACCTTCGTCTTCCCTCGTTTCCCTTGCATCCTCTCTTTCCCTCCGTTTCCTCCGTTTTCCGCTCTCAACAAGTTCCCCACGTGACCTAAACTCTTCGGCCCTCGCTGGCCAACCGCTTTCAACACGACGTCGCCGCCGTTCCCGCCGTTCCCGCCGTCCGCACCTCTCCGTCCTCTCGACCCGCCGTCTTTCCGAAACGAGGCGCACCCTTTCCCGCCTTTTCCTGCAATCGCGCGAACGCGCGTTCGGTCCACGATCTTTTGGTTATCTTCCTGCGATGATGATGGTGTCATCATCTCTTGTTCTTTCTCTTTCCTGTTGGAATCCGCAATCGCATCTTCGAGTAAAGTCGCGAGTATTTTCGTCGTCTGCATCGTCGTCGTCGTCGTCCCAGACGAATAATACCGCTCAAACTCGTTTCGGCTTTGGTGCGCGAGACAGAAGTTGCACCAACGATAAGTCGTCGTTCTTCCTCTCCGTGCTACGAACGATGCAAAAGCAGACATATCTCCTCTCGCTTTCCCTAAGTGTGTTTTATGTAAAAGGAGTACTCATCACGCGGAGTCACGCGAACCTCTTCCATCTCTCTCTCTCTCACGCATGCACACTCTCTGTTTTCTCTCTCTCTCTCTCTCTCTCTCTCTCGCTGGGACGTTTCCTATTCGCTCGTATCGCGCGAGTTGTTATCGTAATGTGGTTTTCATCATCTGTTTTAATTAGACAGTTGTGAAAAAACGCCAATTTTTACTTTTCGGAGAAAAACAATCTCTCTTTGACTAAAAGACTTTCGAGAAAGAAGAAGACAAAGAAGTTGGTGTCGTGAGACAAACGTCGTCATGGCTTCTGGAGTGACGACGAGAGCGCAGAAAAGACGGATGGGGGAGAGAGATTTGTGGAGTTTGATCGTGAAGAACGATGGTATTACTTTCACTCATATTTTGCCGAGATTGAATGCGACCGATCTTAAATTCTTGTACGAGGTGAATAGTGAAACGAGAAAGTTGGTGAAGAGATCGTCTCGCGTGGGCGATTTGAAAAAGAGGTTTGATGTGAGCGAGATGTCGTCGATATCTACGTTGGAGTTTGCGTGGGAGCATAAATCGTTGTGGTCGAGTTGGTTGAAATACGAAACACATTTCTGCTCGGAAGTTGCTCGAACGAATAAACTCGAGTTGCTCAAGTGGGCGCGAGAGGAGAAAGAGTATGAGTGGGATGAAAGGACGATTACTGTGGCCGCATATCAAGGTAATCTGGAAATGGTAAAGTATTGCGTGGCAAAGAAGTGTCCTATCAATACGAGGGCGTGTGCATGGGCTGCCGAAAATGGTCAACTCGAGTGCCTCAAATACTTACGCGAAGAAGCGAAAGCGCCTTGGGATTCGACTACTGCAGCTTGGGCGGCTGAAAATGGTCATCTCCACATACTCGAATATCTTGTTGAGCGTAAGTTTGATAAATATAGCGCATATGCGTGTCAGTGGGCGGCCGAAAAAGGTCACTTAGACTGTTTGAAGTACTTGCGCGAAACCGCCAAAGCGCCTTGGGACTCTGACGCCGTTCGAGAAGCGCACTTCAACGAACACCCCGAGTGTGTACAATACCTCCTCGACAATAACTGCCCTCTACCAAACGGTTGGCG
>Ga0209090_10001984_pt1 | contig 13014 bp, 14 predicted proteins | sample ArcticOcean_MG_C_9_FD_187432 | JGI IMG/M metagenome (GOLD analysis project Ga0209090, IMG submission 187432) | Marine microbial communities from western Arctic Ocean - ArcticOcean_MG_CB2_152 (SPAdes) (version 2) | ecosystem: Environmental > Aquatic > Marine > Oceanic | place: Arctic Ocean... | reverse complement strand
GCAAAGTCAACTGAGCCATTAGATGTTGAACCAGCGCCACCCATTGTGTGTGCTTCGTCAATAAACAAAATTGAATTCTTTTTAACTTCTAATGCTGAAAGAACTTCTTTAACTTTTTCTTCGAACTCACCACGATACTTTGAACCAGCAAGTAAACTACCGATCTCTAATGAATAGACTTCATGTCCTTCTAAGAACTCTGGTACTTCTCCGTTAACGATTGCTGATGATATGCCTTCTGCGATAGCAGTTTTACCTACGCCTGGGTCACCTACCATCAATACATTTGACTTGAATCGTTTTGCTAAGACATTGACGATATCATCTATTTCTTTGCTTCTTCCGATAACAGGTTCAAGTTTGTCTTCTCTTGCTAACTGAGTTAGATTGGTTGTGTATTCTTCTAGTATCTCATCTGCTTGAGACTCAGACACGTTTGAATAAGAGTCGCCTTTGTATGTTCTCTGCCAATGATCTACAAAATTTGATTTAATAACGCCATACTTTAATAAAAAGTAATGTGCGTGTGTATTGCCTTCAGTAGCAATAGAAAGATATACGTCTACAGTAGTAACTGTCTTACGCCCAGTAAATAATACTTGAGTCACACCACGATTCATTACACGTTCAAGTGAATTAGTTTTTCTAGGTAATGTATTAGGCGTTTTCGATTCAATCGCATGTAAGCCATTAAGATATGCTTCAACTTCGCCAATCATTAAGTCAACATCAACCTGCATTCCTGCTAAACAAACTTTGAAGGGCTTGTGTGTGATTAATGATAGTAATAAATGCTCTATCGTTACGTATTCATGGTTACGGCTACTTGCTGATTCAATAGCCCTTTCAATGATATTTTCAATCTCTGGTGATGGTGTCAAATTTATCTCCTGTTATAATTATTTATTACTTTTTAAGTCCTGTATATCTTTATACTTTTTAATCGCATCCACGATTTCTTTTTCTATTGTAGCAGGTATGTATGGCTTTAGCAATATAATTTGGTCACCATACCTCCCTGAATTTGGTGTCGGCATACCCTGACCAGTAAGTTTGATTTGTTGATCTGGTTGTGTGCCTGGTTGTATTGTAACTCTTAATGTTTTATCTGATACTGTCTTAAAATCAAACGTTGTTCCTACAACTAAATCTAGTACTGATACAGAATGAACGCTAAACAGATTGTTTCCTCGTACATCAAAATTAAAGTCTTGTTGTACAAAGAAATCAACAACTAATGTGCCTTGAGGGATAGCATTTTCAACTCGCATTTGCTGTCCTGATTGCACTCCCTTGGGAATTTGCAGTGTAATTACTTTCTTGCCTTGTGCTGTGTTTATTTCAATTGCTTGAGAAGAACCAGTGTAGGCTTGTTTTAACGATACTTGTATCGTAGTTCTGTACATTGGTTGTCTTTGTTGCTGTTGTCTGCGTTGACCAAAGATGTCACCAAACGGACTGCCGCCACCAAAGATATCATTAATGTCAAATGGTTGACCTTGACCTTGTTGAAATTGACTGTATGGACTAGGATTGTCGTATTCTTGTTTCTTTTGTGGATCGCCTAATACGTCCCATGCTTCTTGTACTTTCTTAAACTGTTCTGGATCACCACCTTTGTCAGGATGATGCCTGGAGGCAAGTTTGCGGTATGCATTTTTAATTGATTTGACATCAGTAGTGTGGTTGACGCCTAAAGTTTCGTAATAATCCATGCTGTATTATATCAGGAAATTGTGGGCAATGCAAGTATGCATTTCACCGTTTTAAATTAAATGCCAGCGGCGGCTTGAATATCTTTGATGTAGGTGTCTTTTTCTTTTAACTTAGTTGATTTGTGATCAAGTCCTGCTCTGAGTCTGTATTCGTTTAATTCAACATCAACTTCGTCTTCGACTTCTTCAACTTCTTCTCTGTATTTGCCTGGGTTTAAAATCATTTTGTCTATCACTAATGCTTCCTCACATGGATATTCCTCTTCATCGATTTCCATAGTCCAATCTTTGGGTGGGATTCCAGTTAACGTTTGTAAGTCTACGATTAGATTGTAGATAGCATTACCTGACCATGAACGTCTGTCCATTTCAACAAATACTAAATGCTTACCTGGTTCAAGTTCACCTTCACTAACACTTGCATCTAATACAAAGTTATAACCTCTTTCAAACCACGAGACTAAATCTTGTGCGGCCAATTCTGATTTAACTGTAAAGGTTACAGTAACAATCTCATCGTCATCGCCCATCTTTGCCGCATACTCGTCTATTGTAAAACGAGGTAGCATTTGGTTTTCTAAGTCTAGGTAATTTAAACCTTCAGTTATCATTGTCATTACATTGTACCTGCCATTTCATCTGGTGACATTTCATCATCGGCCATGGCCATTTCGTCTGTTGCACCTTCACCTGAATCAATTTGTTCTAAATCAGAATCGTATGCATCTTCAATCTCAGAAAGGTCAATAGTTTGATCAGCAAGATCAATGGAACCTTCTTTAATATCATCCATTAGTTCAAAAGGAATCTCAATTTGCATGAACCAAATTTGCCTTTCTTTCATCTTAGGATAACGACTTCCTGATTGAAAGTCTTCATAAGATGTTACAGCGATTGGAACTTCTATTTCAGACTTTAGCATCTTAACGTTGCAACCAACGTTAGCAAGTCTAATTGTTGCTCTAGGATCTGGCATTAATTTATAAGGCCACATAAATGTGCAAGTACATGAATAACGACCTATCTCAGGTCCTTGTACCAATTCACCGTTGATCCAATTTCTAAAAGCATAAACATCTGCTTCGTCTAATACTCGTTCAAAATCCAATAGAGTATTCATTGCTCCATCTGACATGTAAATATTTTTAATAGTATCTACAATACTGGTAAAGTCAATGTCTTTAAAGAATGCGTTCGCCGCTTTGTTTGCTAAGTCCATATTAGTATTTATCTCTTAAGGAATGAATGAGAAATTTAGAAATTGTATGATAACCTAGTATTTATCAACAAATGAAGATTTGCGACACATCATAGTTAGCACATCTGCCCATTACTAAGTATTAATGAAGAACAACGATTCTTCATTAGTTATTTAAGTGTTACATATAACAGGAGATACAACTTTGAGCAAACGTAAAACCGGAGCATTAAGAAGAAAACATGACACATACACACCCAATAAACATCATCACTCAGACGAACAAACGTTCTACATGAACGATACTAAAACTATAGAGTTTAAGAATCAGCGACATCAAAAATCCAGAAGACCCATCGAGTTAATACCTCAGAGTATCAATCAGGAAAAATATATCATTGCACTCAATGACCCTGAAACTGACATCGTTATGGTGAGTGGACCTGCTGGTACAGGTAAAACGTATCTAGCAATGTTGGCCGCAATTCGTGCATTAAGATCAGGAACGTGTGAGAAGATATTACTCACTCGACCCGCAGTTACAGTAGATGATGAACAACATGGTTTCTTGCCAGGTGATCTCAACGCAAAAATGGAACCTTGGGTCCGCCCATTGTTCGATATAATAAGAGATTATTATGGTCAAACAGAAATAGAGTATATGTTAAAAGAGCAAATTATTGAGATTACTCCATTAGCATTCTGTCGCGGTAGGAACTTCAAAAATAGTTGGATTATATTAGATGAGGCTCAAAATGCTACACCAAGTCAAATAAAAATGTTGTTGACTAGAATTAGCAAAGGGTCCAAGATAGTAATCAACGGAGATGTCGAACAGACTGACCGTGTAACTCCTAAGAATGGCTTACTTGATTTAAAAAATCGTATTGAAAAGTTTAATGTGCCAGGAATGACGGCATGTGAATTCACTACAACCGACATACGGAGACACAAGATTATTGAACACGTATTAAAGATGTATCAATAATTTCATAGGTCCAAGTCAACCACGAAAGGGTCTCAGGACCCTTTCACTCACTTTTCGTATTCGGGTATATAGTCTGTATACAGTAAGTTTAATTTACATAAATCTTGTTTGTCGATGGCTTCGACAATCATATCTAAAGTTATGTGTGAATCAAAATACTCAGTAGGCTGTCCCTTGGGATTTGCTTGAGGCAGTCTGTGTTCAAATAACTCTTTCTTTAAGAGATTTTCCTCACATGTTTTAATATGTCTATCAACTGCTCCCTCATACACTCTTGCAAACTTTATTTTAGCACGTGCTTCTTCAGTTGGTTTTGCTAACTGCTTGTATAAACTATTGAATCTTTTATTTAGATTCGCACGGTTTTCGACAATACCAACTTTAAAGTTTTCGCCTGTGTCGAGTACATAGAGTAAATAATTAGACTTATACTTCATCATCTTGTGCCATCTTTACGTAGTTTTGAGCAGTTTCACTTGTCTTAACTTCTAGTTCAAGTTCTCTCATAAGACTACCGTTATCATTACACACAATGTCCATATCAATCTCAACTCCTCTTTCCTTCATTATTTGCATTAGAAGTTTAGGACCTTTTATCGGAGACCAATTACGTTCGTTTTCTTTTAACATTTGTGTCAATTCAGACTTAACATGTTGTTGACCTGTCATGTCTAATACTAAGTCTCTCCAACCGTTTTGTACGTCTTCGTTACGTAACCAACCACACTCTGCCATTAGTTCCCAGAATCCCCAAGTAACTTGAATCATTGGGTTCTTTCTAAGTTTATCATCATTGCTGATGAACTTTAGCATTTCTTTTAATGTGTTGTGTTTTACTTTCCAAATGCTACTGTGTGATGTAGCACATGCAATATCATTGTTGTTGTTTTTGTTTTCTAAGTATCTGCAATTAAATTGTTCAAACAGTCCTTGTTTCTTTTCTAGTTCTTCATAGTGAGAATTACCTGTTGGAGTCTTTCTTTCGATGAAAATCATCATACGAATGTGATCGTAGTCAGTTATACCTGTACGAGCATCGCAGTTAAAGTTTAAAAAGAATTCTTCTTCAAAGTGATCTGGCATGTCTCTATAAACAATACAATATACCATATCATCAGGATCACCTAGTATAGAATCAACAGTTGTATGTTGCTGTCCTTCCATGACATTGTTGTTTCCCTCTTTGTCTACATTAACATAAACAGGAGTATTCAGATTATGATTCCAGTTATAAAGCATTTTCTCTTGTGCTTCTATAACTGCGGCTCTCTGATGTGGACGCTTTCTGCTCAAGTCTGATCTTTTAATAAACTCTACAGTATATGGATAGCCATTAAGAAAGTTTCTCTTGCTTTTTTTGTACTCTGCTCTTAACACTTTTAGTTGTGCATCGCTGATTCCAATCATGTGAATTGATTGTTCTGCTAGTTCTAAAAAGGTTTCGTGTATGCCTAATTCAACGTTAATTTCTGCTTTAGGATCAAAAGGGTTGTTCTTTGATGTAAATGCAGGGTTACCAATAGTCATAAAATACTCCGTATTTTGTTAATATACATGTATTATACTGCCTTTTATGATAGATGTCAAGCCTTTGGGCAAAAAAAAGTGCAAATAAATGCACTTAAGGTCTTTTTATTTTCTATTAAGACTTCTTCTCAATTGGTGCTTCTTTTTCTAGTTGTTTGATAAGTGTAGGGTAGATTCCCTTGTAATAATCACTCATTATCTCAAATGTAGTGTCATGGTTCTTGCCTTCAATCACGCACTTGTTTATAGTTCTATCTGAATAGTCCAAGATTACATTTTTTGTAGTCTGATCGGATTTCTTCAGTTTTTTCCCAACAGTGACATGTTCATCTATCTGTCCAGTTGGTTTGCGAATGTATTGTACTAGTAAATATCTCATGCAATTATTTATACCCTTAAGAAGTCAACTCAACTAAAGTTGCGGCAAGTGATATCTCTGGAATACCTACCATTGGTAAGTTTGCTAGACCGTTTCTAATAACGATGATGTTTGCATCACGTTCTTCGTTACTTGCTCCAAACAAGTCTAAGTTCTCATACATCCAACGATATGTATCTTCGATACGAGTAGGATAAAGTGCAATATACTGCATTAATTGCTGTCTTGCATCGATAATTTTACCTGCTTTAAAGAGTGTTGTTGCTTCGATTAAGATGTCATCTTCACTCTGTCCAGCACTCTGAGGGGCATTCAGGGCGCCTGAGACAGTGTTTACTTGCAATTGATTGAGACACTTACGTAAGTCAGGATACGTTGCACGAACATACGTATCCAATACATCTAGTTCAAAATCAACGTTTTCTGTGACTAGTACAGTTGCTCCACGTGCTGTGAATTCTGTCATATCTGGCTTTGCGATATGAAATTCATGGCAACGAGACTTTAGTGCAGGAATGATCTTATGGGCATAGTTACACGTGAGAATGTATCTAACAGTCTCGTGGTATGACTCCATATCATTTCGTAAAGCGGCCTGCGAGGGTTGAGTTAAATAATCAGCCTCGTCTAATAGCACAACTTTGAACTTGCCGAACGGCATAGTCTGCACAAAGCCATTGATCTTTTCACGTAGCATGTCTATACCATTCTCACGTGAAGCATTGATCGTTAGCACATCATATTCTTCAACACCTAACTCATTGATTAACAATTTTGCTAGTGTTGTTTTACCTGTGCCAGGATCACCTGACATCAATAAATGAGGGAAACTCCCTTCTCTAATCCAACTTTCTACTTGATCTTTTTGATTATCGTCTGTGAATACATATCCATCGACTGTATTAGGACGATACTTTTCTACCCATAACTTATTTTTCATTCATGCCTCTTTCGTGTGTGTGTATTATACTGTTAATAGCGTGTAATGTAAACAGAAATGGGTAACACTTTTCTGCGGGTAATTTGACTGCTTTCGCACACTTTTATGCGCCTTCTTTGTCACCATATGCCATATCTTGCTGTGGCTCGTCACTTACTAACATACAGTCTTTAGGGTCAACTGCTCTGATTGTTGTGGGACCGTTTTCGTCTTCGATGTTAATACCACGTGTCCAACGACCGTGTCCAACAAGAACATATTGCCCGACTTCTACGTCTAGTTTTGCACGAGGGCCAATTGAATAGACTTGTGCCCATCTTGGCTTAATGCCTTCAGACTTTTTATCATCATCTTTAAGAATGATGCCACTTGCAAGTTTTTGAGCACCGAAGTGCATGTTGTGTACAAGAACCTTATCAGCAACTGCTCTAAGTCCTTTTACTTTGATTGCGTTTATGTTAGATTTAAGTCCTATAGCCATTTATTACTTGTCCTCTGGGGTGATTGTGTTTTCTAAACAGGCCGCTTTGATTGCTTCGATGTCAAAGTCTTCTTCTAATTCAGCAAGTTCTGCTTCTTCAGGGTGTAGTTCATTTACTGCTTCAGGTGCAAATGTATCTGGTGCTTCTGATGCTGGTTTCATTACAAATTCTTCAGGTTCAACTGGAGGAATAGGAGCAATCTCAGGCTCTATTGGAGCAACATATTCTTCAACAGGTGCTTTCTTTGCTACTTCGTCTATTAAAGGATGAGCAGGTCGTTTTTCTTCTATAGGACCTGACTTTAATGACGCTAATTCTCTAAGTTGTTTAGGAGATAAAGGTGCATTAGGATTGGCTGATTGTGAAACACCCTCAATTGCTCCAGAAGTTCCTACCATGCTTTGATATGAATCTGCCACTCGTTCAGTAGTTGCTTCAACAACTCTACCTTGTTGATCGATTGAGTCCCCTCTAGCATTTACGTTTTTGTTACCCACTGCTCGTGTTTTTTCGTTACGAGCAATAAGCCCTGCCATATCAATGGATTTACCCATTGCAGTTCTATGTCTAGCCATGATCTGTTTCTCCTATTTTAAAAATTCTTCGATATCTAAGTCGTAGTACAAACTATTTATCCTGTGTATGCCAATCAAAAACAAAACAAAACTTGATACACTCGATCCTCTGCCCACACCCCATACGATATCATGTTCTCTCATCAAATCCACAAGATATTTCATGTACTGTAGTAACATGAATAAGTCTCGCTTTTGATACATAAGTAGTTCTTTACCGACTCGCTGTATTTCTTCTTCGTGTTTACATTGATCTAGTAACCATTTTGCAATATCAAATGTCTGATATTCTTCTGGCATAGACCAATTTAATAAATTGTTTTCGTCAAACTCTTCTACTGATAGACTGTTTACTGTCTTTTCTATCAATTGCGGAATGTTTTTTAACTCTAGGCTGTCATCGACTGTAATCTTACTATCAGTGAGAGTATTCTTTAGAACTAGATCAGGCGTACACATATAGAGATCAAATAGATTCTCCTCAGTGTATATAGGCTGGCCATAAAGATTTGTAAACATGTCGTTATTATACACTATTATAGAGAAAAGTCAAGCGGATTAGGGTAAATCTATTTTTTTAATTTTTTGGATTGCCAAGATAGACCTGCTTCTATCCAACCCTCATCACCAAATAATTTGACAATGTTGTCACTATTATTCGAGTCATCACAATTACTGTCTGTACAGATGCTACTTTGATTCCACCAAAGAGTAGAATCAGATGTGTCTATAATATCTTCAGCAATTTCTGATACCATACAAAATCTTACACCATCACTAAATGTAGAGCCTAATGTTAAATCTGTTATTTTAAGTCTGCCTTCTGAGATTGAATTTAATTTTAATAATAAAAGCATAGAGAGTATTTGATCAAACGGATCATCAGGAGTTGCAATTACTCTAATACCAGAATCTTTATACTTCTGAATCGCTTCTACTTCATTTTCATTTACAAAAAGAGAATGATTGACGCAGTTGTATATAAAAAAGCCTACTCTATCTATCGCAGTGTTTTGTTCTATAATGTCAGAGGTTTCAATTAAAAATGAAATCTCTATGTTGTATGAATTAATTAAAAAATTGTTGTCAAAATGAATACATGAATCAAAGGCAAAATCTTTTTCAATGCGACTGCTCACTTTTTAGAATCCCCTTTGATATTGATAGAGTCATTAACGCCTTCTTTTTCAAACAATGCATTTAATTTTTTACTAGTTTCTGCTCTATAACTAGAAATTGCCATCTGTAATTGATGAACTAACGGTTGATTGCCGGTGTTGTAAGCAAAGTTGATCTTAGTAGTTAAACTTGATAAAGTTTCTTGGCATTCTTCTAGGCTTTTATCTGATAGATCAGAGATAAAAGGATGTTCCATAGACATAACAACTCCTTAGAATGAATCTAGTTGTACTCGTTTCCAAATATTATCACCAACATATACATCAGCAGTAACGCCTGTGATAGTTGCCGCAGTAGTTAAATTTATAACTGTGTCTGCAACGCCGTTCGTTCTGCTTTGACTTAATGTCAATGCTGTGGTACTTGGAACACTTTTAACATAATATGTAGTATTAGCAGATAATCCAGCTAATGAAATATTTGCTCCGGAAAATAAAATCGGAGAATTTATAAGAGGTGTTGTATTTCCTGTCAATGTAGGGACAGTAATTTGATCTGTTGTAGTATCAGATGCTGTAACACTTGTAATAGATGTAACAGTTGAATTGTAAGTACCTGTTGCAAAGTATACGTACTGTACTGGTTCTCCTTGCATTGAACCTGATGCAGTTATTAAAGTAAAGTCTGCACCGCCATCTGTTGCACTCACAGTAAATGAAGTGTTAGCAACGATAGTTCTTACATAGTAAGTTGTTCCAGCTACAATGTTACCGAAGACAGTTCCTGTGAACTTGATAGGCATGTTAACATAAAACCCTGCTGTTGATGCAGTTGTTAATATATTAGATGTTACTGTTGTAGCAGTCACTGTGACGTGAGGAATACTAGGTGCCACGCATACATCGCCATTCTTATCACCTTGATACCCTGTAGGAGTAACAGTATTTCTAGTAACTACTTGTGTAGTTTGCCATGGTCTGTTAACTGGATCAATTAAGATTGTGTTTCCGCAGTCTACAGTTGATAATTCATACTCTAATAATGAAGCACCGTATGGAGCAGTTTCAATAATCAGAGGGGACAAACCATTGTTATTTTCTAATAAATTTGTGCTAAGACTTGCTTCTGATGGGAACGTAATGTGTGCTGTGGTATTTGCAATATTTAAACGTAATTTAATAGCACTCTCTGTGTTAGTAGGAGCCCAACCAGCAAACTGAAACGTTACGTTTCCTGTGACTGTGCCCATTTGTACATCACCGAGTGAAGTATCAACTAACACTGTGCCGGATAACGCATTACCTAAATTATATGTAGTTGCACGAAATGATCTGACAGAGGCATTGCTAATCAAAGTATTAGCCATGTCATTATTAATAGGAATTCCAGTTAGTGCAGTTTTTAGAACTACCTTTTGCTGTAGTTCAGTTATTTCTGTTCCAGCAGTATCCAGATTATTACTTATAGAAGTAAAATTAGTTCTGAAACCTTCTGACGAATTATTCTCTCCTGGGACAGGATAATTAGTATTGATTCCGTTTGTATTGATTGTACTCATAATATTTTATTCTCGTTCATAGATGTATTTAGTATTACAAACACTACCCTGAAACATTCCTGTCATCTGGAAGTATTGTTTTTCTAGGAAATAATACATAAAAATCTTTAGAATCTATAGGAACTGGCGAAGGAGTTGCACTCGGTAAGCCTGTCCAAGCAGGAGGTGTTACGTTCTTATCATAATCATATGTAACACTCTTATCTACTGTAAATCTGTCTAATTGGAAGTTAATTGTGTTTAATGTGTAAGGATTTCCTAAAGCATCTACCCACAATGTTTCTATATTTGTTTTAATCTGTGCTGATGTTCCTGGCTTACAGTATGATATAACCCAAGCTGGTGTATATCCTAATGTTGATCCGTTTGTTTGTTGTGATGTCATCCATCTTGGCAACAATTTAAAATCGAATTCTTGTCCTAGATTTGTACCCGTACGTGTTCTCATGTTAGGCAGACTGTTTGGATATAATGTTCTTGCAAATCCAGGAGTTAAACTTGTATAGTAATTGGGTTGTCCTTCTTCAGTTAACAGATTTAGATTAGTTTCACTTACAAGCAATTGTTCTTCTATTGTTTCTTGCGTTTGTATGTTTTGACCAACTAATGATCTATCAACATAACTTGTGTATAATTCAGTACGACTTGTATACCATGGACCAAAGTTTAACGGAATATTTCTAGGCCAGTTTATTTGTTCACTAACACTTTTACCTTTAGGATTGACTAAATTGTCTTGTACTACTGAGTATACAACTTCGTAAACAATTTCACCAGCGTTGTTTCTAGCAATCGCAGTTTTTAATTCCCCTAGTGTTATGTTTCTCCAATAGTGATTCTTTGTGATTGCCGCAACATATTCTTCAAAGTCACTTGCATAAATGCCGTATGCATGTTCATATACAATACTCGATGCTTTACCAAAATTCAAATCTGTGGGTCTGTACACATCAGCGGTAGGTATAATCGTTGTGTTTGTTAACAATGAATCAATGATGCTTCTATCTGTTGTAGATGGAACACATTTGATATATAAAGTATCAGTTGGTTGATCAAACTCTTGGTTAACGATCAACGTAAAGTCTCTGGAGGCTGTTATTGCTGGGAACAGAGGTGAATATGCTTCAATAGTAAAATTAAATGTTGTTTTATCGCCTTTTTCTAACACTACGTTAGTTGGTTGATATGCAACTGTACCTGCAATTTCACCTGTGTCAAGTACAGTTAAGTTAGGTGGTAACGATCCTGATGTGACTCTGTATGCAAGTTCAGTATCAGATGTTGCATTAACTGCTAATACAGATTCTGTGCTATTATTAATATTACCAAGTGTAGATGGTGTTACCCACGTGACTATGCCTGAGATATTGTTTACCACAGTAAACTTAAACTTGAATGTAGCACTAGCAATGCTAGTAAATTGAGATTTGTAAACATCTACTGAGAATGAATAATTACTGATACTGTTACTTGCAATGACAGGAGTACCCGTTATCCACCCTGTAGTAGCATCTCCCGTGAGTCCTAAAGGTAAATCAATATATCTATATGTTAAGTTATTACCATCAAAATCTTGTCCTAGTAATCTAAATGAGAAATATTCTCCACTAGTTATTTTTCCTATATCTGCTTCTGATGTTATAGGGTATGTTTTATTCACGTTTCCGTCTGGGAATACATAGTAACCAAAATTAGTAGGATCGTTGACTGCTACATTAAACGTTTTTGGTCTTGTGTTTAGAACTGCTGGAGTACGAGAGTTGGCTGGGAATCCAGGGCCACCGTCACTTATCGGTGCATTTTGATTAGCAATAATAATAAAATAAGATTCAATCGCATCACCTAAAACACTGCTAAGTTGCAATGTAAATGAATATGTTTGTACAACAGGCTGTCCTATTTGTATTGGTGGCAACGTGACTGTCATGTCGCCGGTATTATCAGACAATGAAAATGTAGAACCATTCTTTGTTTGTGATATTGTAAATTTAGTTGCAGTATCAATTGATTTGACAAAATATGTTGTGTTTTCTTCAACATTACCAAACACTGTACCAGTAAAGATTACTGTTCTTCCTACAACAAATCCCGCAGTACTTAATACTGTTACTTGATTGTTACTCGTTGCTACTGCTGATGTAGATACTGTTTGATAATTAACATTATTAATAGGTGGTGTAGCATATCCCCTGATTAATCCATTTGAATTTATTTCTAATCCAGGTGGCAACTGACCTTGTACAACTCTAATAGATATTGGATTTGTTGATACAGGATTCGAGTACTCAATAGGTAACTCAATCCATGTGCTGTCGTTTGCAGATAAGATAGTTCCAGTTGGCGTTGTAAATGTAGGAGATGCTACTCCTGAAACTGTTATATTAAATCCTCTATCTGCTATTTTGCCTAAGTCATCTGTGACTCTAACAACAAATTGATACGCGGTATCTTTTGTACTGATTGCAGGCGTGCCAGATAATAAACCTGTTGAATTAATTGTCAATCCAGGCGGTAAACTTCCACTGAGTTTAGC
>Ga0209090_10001973_pt1 | contig 13054 bp, 9 predicted proteins | sample ArcticOcean_MG_C_9_FD_187432 | JGI IMG/M metagenome (GOLD analysis project Ga0209090, IMG submission 187432) | Marine microbial communities from western Arctic Ocean - ArcticOcean_MG_CB2_152 (SPAdes) (version 2) | ecosystem: Environmental > Aquatic > Marine > Oceanic | place: Arctic Ocean... | reverse complement strand
ACAAGAACGCCACGGGTTTAGCATCGGTGTCCTCGAAAACCAACGCGAAGAACAACAGCAACAGACGAGGACTCTTGCAACAAAAACGGTTTCCCAATAATTGTCGAGCAAAAGCATCAAAAGCAAAAGCAATTTCAATCAGAAACGGCCCGGAAACGGTCCCTGTTGTCGTCCCACTCGGAGACGGCTCTCAGCAACAAGATTTATTCACGTTCTTAGTGAACAACCGAATCGTCTTCATCGGCGAACGCATCGACGAAGATTCTACGGCAATAATCGTGGCACAAATGCTCGCTTTAGAATCAGAAGCACCGAATGAACCGATAACTTTATACATCAACGCGACGGCGGGGACGCAATATTGCGTCGTCGCGATCGTCGACGCCATGGAGATGATCACGTGTCCGGTGAAAACGGTGGCGATGGGATGCGTGGCCGGACCGCCTTTGATGATTTTAGCCGCCGGGACGAAAGGCGAGAGATATTCCATGAATTCGGCGAGAATGATATTAGCGCAGCCGTTGGGCGGTTTGAGCGGAACCTCCGTCGAGGTCAAGTTGCAAGCGTTGGAGTTGAACAGAAACGCCAAGGCGCAATCGGCGTTCATCGCGAAATATACCGGGCAGGATTACGAAGAGTTGAGAGGGTTGATGACCAGAGATACGTACTTTGGCGCGCAAGAGGCGATTGATTTTGGTTTGATCGATCACATCGTCGAGTAATAAGAGTTTCATTAAGACCAGTATACTAATTCATTACTAAGACCTTTCCCTTTCGTTTAATCAATCAATCAATTCATCGTCACAACAAACACATTTAAATGAAACAATACTACTAATGTCCTCCACCTCCTCCTCCTCCTCGTACTACACGTCCACGCAAAAGCTCCTCCTCTTCTTGCAAGTGCTCACCACGTTTTCGCTCTCTTTGCTCACGCAGTTCACTCTGAAACAAAACACTTCAGATCCTTCCAACACGAAGTTCGCGTACAACTCTTTAACGGTCCCGTTTTTCGCCGAGTTTGGGAAATTAGTTTTAAGTCTTGTCTTGTTCTATTGGACGAGAGAGGAGAGGACGAAAACAAGTGGTATTAAAACGTCGTTAGATATGTCTATTCAAACTGTGTTCATGGCGGCCGTACCGGCGAGTTTATACGCGATATCGAACAATTTAAACTTCTTCGTGATTGCCGATTTAGGAGCGTTTTCGTATCAAATGTTGAACCAGCTGAAAATAGTCGTCACCGCGTGCGCGTTTAAAATCATGATGAAGAAACATTTAACGAAATTACAATGGCGGATGATGATTTTGTTAACGGTCGGGTGCATGATATCGCAGTTAGGCGCGAAGGAAGGCGGGAGTGGGGAGCACGTGAGATTCGCGGACGATCGGCACATCTTCGCCGGCGCGGGGATTAAAAGGAGGAGAGGGGCGTCGCCGTATTCTTCTTCTTCTTCTTTGTCTTCTCTCGCGTCTTCGTCGGTGTCGTCGGTGCTCGACAACGAGGAGGAGAGGACGAAGCGACGAATGTTGCTCGCGTCATCCTTCAGCGATTACGGTCGATTGACGCAAGGGTACGTGTTGGAGTCTTTCGCGATTGTCGCGAGTTCGATAGCCGGCGTGTGCGTGGAAATGTTTCTCAAGAACACGCCAAACCCGTTTTACTTCCAAAACGCCTTGTTATACGGTTGGGGGACTATGATTACCTTCGCGAGTTTGGTGTGGGAAACGAACGCGTTTGAAAACGGCGTCCATTACGAGCTCTTTCGCGGACACACGCTCGTCTCGCTCGCGTTGGTCGCAAACTCTGCGTTTGGAGGCATCGCCACCTCGGCGGTGATGAAATATTTAGACGTCATTGCGAAGACATTCGCGACGACGGTTTCTTTATTCATAGTTGCGTTTGTCTCCATCGCGTACCTCGGCGAAACCGTTCGCCCGGAGTTATTTCTAGGCGTCGTCGTTGCCGCGATTGCTATCGAAGGCTACTATCACGGACCGGCGTTAATCGACGAGGATCCTAATAACATCCTCGAGAAGAAAGAACGAAAGAAAAAAGGCGCGAGAGAGCTGAACAGCGATTTTACCCTGGGCGTTTTTGGTAACGACGACGACGACGATGTAACCGACGGCGCTTTTGAAGACGCCACGAAAAACGAGATGAACATAGAAGAAGACTCCATCATCAACTCTTCGGCGAAAGACGCCGTCGTGTGATGACTCGGAATTAGCGCGTACGTAACGCATCGCTTTTAAACCATTTCTTATAGCAGCTAAACTAATGTACAACAACAGTCATCTATTTCCTCCTATACGTGCTCGCATCAAACCTCTCCATCTTCCTCTTCTTGCTCTTGCTCAACCCTCTGACGTCCTCTTCGTCCTCATCCGAGGAGGAGGAACTCTCGCTCTCGCCCTCTCGTTCCTTTTCCTCCATCCTCTTCGTTATTTTCTCTCTTTGAATTCGATCGAAGATTTTCTTCTCCGCGATTGTTTGCATCGTCCGCGCGGCTTTCGAGTGGCTCAAGTATTTCGCGCCCAGGCCGAGTCTGTTCGTTTGTTGCGATCCTCCTTTTCCGTGACGTCCGGACGTCGAAGTTTCCTCTTCCTCTCTTTGAGATTCCCGACGGAATGCCTCTAACGAGAATGTATCATTGTTGTTGTTTATGTCGTTGTTCTTGCGACTACTCCCGGCGTTTCCGTCGTCGTCCTTCTTTACCAGACCTAACCAGGACTTGGCGAGGTTAAAGGCGACGCCGTTTGGAACGACGTCTATCTGTTGTCTCCGGTCTGTTGTTTTCCCCATGTGCAAGTGACGAATTTTCCCCAAAAGTTGTGTTGTTGTTGTTGTTGTTGTTGTTGTTGTCACGCACATCATGGCGGCGGATGGTTCTTCGTCTCCCTTGGACGCAGGAAACGATGAAAAACTTGTTCGAGACGACGGCGACGACAAACAACAACAACAGTTAAATCCGTTTCAACACGCGACGACGGAACCATCCGAAGCGGCCAAATTGTTTCGGGAAAGCGTGAAGAAGCACGTGATTGAAACGATAACAGAGACGACGACGGCGAGGAGGAGCAAAGGTGGTGGTGATGATGCTTTAGACGAGCAAGAGGATGAAAAGGAGGAGGAGGACGAAGGCGAGATTAAAGAGGACGATGATGATGATACAGTCGCTCGATACCAACGGCAAAAGCGAACGAGTTGCGTGCACGAAGTGGCTATTCCAAAGTCTCTCAAATTAAGTGCCATGGAGTTATCGCTCCTAAAGACGCCGACATTTTCATCGGAGAAATACGCGAAGAAGTACGCGTTCGAGTTAGACGCGTTTCAGTCGACCGCGGTGGCGGTTTTGGAACGAGGCGAGTCGGTGATGGTGGCGGCGCACACGTCGGCTGGGAAGACGGTTGTCGCGGAATACGCCATAGCGATGGCGTTTCGCGATAAGCAAAGAGTGATTTATACGTCGCCGTTGAAAGCGCTGTCGAATCAAAAGTTTAGAGAGTTAGAAGAGGAGTTCGGGGACGTTGGTTTGATGACGGGGGATACGGTGATTAATCCGAACGCGACGTGTTTGGTGATGACGACGGAGGTTTTGAGGTCGATGTTGTACAGAGGCGGGGAGGTGATTCGAGAGGTGCGATGGATCATCTTCGACGAGGTGCACTACATGAGAGATCGAGAGCGAGGGGTGGTGTGGGAAGAGAGCATAGTGTTCGCGCCTAAAAACGCGCGGTTAGTTTTTTTATCGGCGACTTTACCGAACGCGTTGGAGTTTGCCGAGTGGGTGGCGAGTTTACACGAACATTGCGTTCACGTCGTGTATACCGACCATCGGCCGACGCCGTTGCAACACTACGGTTTTCCGAAGGGCGGGAAAGGATTGCATTTAATCGTCGACGAGGTTGGGACTTTCAGGCGGGAGAATTTCGAAAAGTTACGCGCGGCGTTGAAGAATAGCGGTGGTAATAGCGGAAATAGCGGTGGAGGACGAGGAGGACGAGGCCCGGGACGAGGAGGACGAGGAGGACGAGGTAACGGACAACACGGCAACACGCAAGACGAGTCGGATATTTTACGCATCACTCGGATGATTAAAAACAAAGAGTTCTTCCCCGTGATCGTGTTTTCCTTCTCTCGAAGAGAATGCGAGGAGTACGCCAAACAGTGCAAGAAAATTCACTTCAACGACGAGGAAGAGGCGGAAGCCGTGGAAGAAGTGTACACGAACGCATTGAAGTGTTTAGACGAAGAAGATAGAAAATTACCCGCGGTGCAAGGAATATTACCCCTGTTGAAAGCGGGCATTGGAATTCACCACTCGGGTTTACTCCCGTGCTTGAAAGAGCTCGTGGAAATCCTCTTCAGCGAATCCTTAATCAAATGTCTCTTTGCGACGGAGACGTTCGCGATGGGTTTGAACATGCCCGCACGAACGGTCGTTTTTACCGCGGTGAAGAAATTCGACGGAAACGAAGAACGCGTTATAGCACCTGGAGAGTACACGCAAATGTCCGGACGCGCGGGTAGACGAGGTAAAGACGATCGAGGCATATGCATCGTCATGGCTGATGAAAAAATGGAGGAATCCGCGATGCGCGAAATGTTACAAGGCAAACCGCAGGCATTAAATTCAGAGTTCAAGTTGAGTTACTATTCTATTTTGAACCTGTTAAAACGAGCGAGCGGAACTATGGACGCGGAATTCGTCATTCAACGATCGTTTCACTCGTACCAGCACGCCAAAGCGGTTCCGGGAATGAAAGTCGAACGCGACCGAGTGCGCGAAGAAATTGCCGGAATAGATGAAAAACTCAAAAACGTGAGCAAAGAATCCACCGAGTATGGAAAACTCATCGAACAGGCGCGTCGACTGGAAAAAGAGTTGAAACGTCACGAACTCGAACCGACAAGAGCGATGAAGTTTCTCACGTCGGGGAGATTGCTGAAAATTCGCAACGGATACGACGATTTCGGATGGGGGTGCGTCGTAAACGCCTATCAACTCTCGGACGAGATGTTGAGAATGCGAGGGATTGATCCTTCGACAAAAGATGTCGCACCGGAAACGGTCGTCGTTGACTGCTTAATGCGCGTAGGACCGGGTGCTTCGGAAGGTATATTGACTCCGGCAGATGTCAACATCGACGCCGGCGGGACGATTTTAGAAGGCGAAAAGAAAAAACGTAAACGAAACACGACGGAAATCGTTCCCGTCAGTCTCGCGTTGGTGGCGAACATCGGTGAACTCGTTTTAGAATTGTCCGACGATCTTCGCGATTCGACGTCGAGAGACGCGGTGTACGAGAGCGTTCGCACGATTGTGCATACGTTCAAGGAGAAGAAAGGTTTGCGGGACGTGCCGAGTTTGGACGCCGTGAACGCGCTAGGGTGCGTCGAAGTTTCGTACGCGTCGATGGTTCAAGAACTCGAGTCTGTTCGCGAGAAGATTAAAGCGCATCAACTGTATGAAGCTGGAGACGACGACGAAGATATGTATTACGAAAAACAAAAGACGCTCATAGCGAAGATGAAGGATAAAAACGCCCCGAAAGAGGATTTTGACGAGAAAGCGATGTTTGAGAAGAAAGCGACTCTCGAGGAACGATCGAGAGTGTTATCTTCGCGCATAAAAACGAGTGAACTGTCCAAGTTTCGCGACGAATTATCTTCGCGTTCAAAAGTTTTACGCAAACTCAACCACGTGGATGCCGAAGGCGTCGTTTTACCCAAAGGCCGATGCGCGTGCGAAATCGACACGGCGGATGAACTTTTGGCCACGGAGTTGATGTTCAACGGCGCCTTCGCGAAAGCGACGCCGAGAGAACTCGTCGCGTTGTGTTCCATGTTTGTTCCAACGGAAAAGTCGAACCAAAAGCCAACCATACCGAAAAATCTAGAGGTGCCAATCAAAGGCGTTTTAGACGCGGCGAAACTCATCGCCAATACGCAACTGGAACAAAAACTCGAAATCGACGTGGAAAAATACGTCGATTCGTTTCGAACGTTCTTGGTGGAAATCGTGCACGACTGGGCGGGAGGAAAAACGTTTTCGGAAGTGTTGTTGCGAACGGATTTGTTTGAAGGCACTATCGTTCGCGCCATGCGTCGATTGGACGAATTGATGTTGGAGCTCGGCAGAGCGGCGATGGCGTGCGGGGATGAGAATTTACGCGAGAAGTTTGAAAAAGGAGCGGAGTTGTTGCGAAGAGGCATCGTCTTCGCGCCTTCGCTGTACGTGTAGAATAATAAAGGAGCCATAGCAGATACAGTAACTATTATTGTACCCTTGTAGTGTGATATACAAACCAAATTCTAAAACAACATTTTTCCTTCGCTTTCGGTAATCCTCTTCGACGCGGACCTCGTGTACTTTGGTGCGTTGTCCTCTTCCACGTACTGCGAACTCATATCCGAAGCCGTCGGCGATGTTCCGCCGCTTCTGTTCTGTTTGTATCTCTGTGCGTCTTCGTGTTGTCTTCTAACCTTTTCTTGAATCTCTTCGAACCGCATCAATCTCTTCGACGACGCGTCTGACGACCGAGGACTCGGTAAAGTTCCATTTCCATACACCCTCTCTCGTTCCTCTTGCAACTCCTTCTTCACGCTTCGCACTGCCAAGCGCTCTTCTTCTCTTTGCTCGTACTCGCGGATTAAATCCGCCATCTCGTTCGCGTCTTCCATCACCTCTCTCAACTCCTCTTTCAACATCTCCACCTCTTGCGGCTCGTGCATAGCTCTCGCGGCTACCGCTTCTGCCATTTCCTTCTCCTCTTCCACCTTCTTCGTCAAATCTTCCACGTCTTCCTGTAATCGATGCACGAAACTTCTCGATTTATCCAACCGTTCTTTTAACTTTTCGTTCTCCTTCACTTGCTCTTCCAAATCTTCTTGCGCTTCTTTCAGTTTGTTCGCGTAGTCGTCCGATAATCGAGCGACTAACCAATCCGCCGGCGACTCTGGTTTCACGTTACTTCGCAACAAATCGTCCAACGCTCTCGTCAACTTATCTAACGTTCCGTCCAAGTTCAAATAATTCCGAAACTTTGCCTCTCTGGAGGACTTCATCGCCTTCTTCGTCCCCGCGGACATTTTCGTCGTCGTCGTCGTCCCGCCGCCGCTCAAAGTCGTCGTCGCTTTCCCTCCGGCTCCTCTCTTCATAGCGTTCGCCGCGTTCAACTTAGACTGCGCCGAGTGAAGTTGTTTCCACGCCGACGACGAAGTCGACGGTTGTTGTTGTTCTTGTTGCTCCTCCTGCTGTTGCTGTTGAAAGCGTTCTCCGCGAGGAGGAGGTAAAGGCCGCTCGTTAAACTCTTCGCCTTTCATACTCGACGCGTTGTTGTTCACGTTGTTGTTGTTGTTGTTGTTCTTATTGGAGGAAAACAGCTTGGAAAACAAACCATTCGTGGAGGACGATTTTTGCTCTTTCTCCGAGATGACCTGTTTGTTGTTGTTCACGTTTCGAGTAGGAGCGCGAAAGAAAGAAAGAGGGACGAGAGAAAGAAACGTTTCAGAGTCAGCGAGTGCATTTGCGAGAGGGTTTGACAGAGAACAGAGAGAAAGAGAGCGCGTTGTTTTGTGGTCTCCAATTTGTTTCCCCCCCCGCGGGGAACCAAAACTTTCGATATATAAAATGCGCGGGGGGCAAGAAAAAGTAAAGAGTGAGATTCTCTTTTTGTCTAAAATCGCGCACCATCTTCTCGCGTTGTTGTTGTTCTTCCAAAAGCGCGCGATGACAAAAAAGAGCTCTTTGTGTGTGTGTATGTAATATCTTTCTCGCGCGCGCGACGAGATTACGTGAAAAGCAAATCTTCTCTCAAGGGTGTTGCGACGTTGAATTTATTAAACCCTAAACACAAAATGCTTCATACCCTAAACATGATTCGATGTCTCTCTTTCAGAGGAGAGATACGAGAGAGTATACACACGCGCGCAAATACGAATGAGTCTTCTCACATCACCACCGATGACGACGACGACGATGTTACGCAGAGGAGGAGGATCATCATATCAGTTATCATCGTCGTCATCGAACTGCAAAAACGACGCGCTCGCCTCGAAGTCTTCTTCTTCTTTAAAAGCTTTGAATAATGGGAAGAGACGAAGTGCATCGATGCGTTTTCCCCGGAATGAGCAATCTTTTGTCCACGGACAGGTGGTGGTGAAAGCGACGACGGAGGACGACGAAAACGCAACACTCACCACGGGCGAAAGGGATTCTGCCTCTGCCTCTGCCTCGACGTCGTCGTCTTCTTCATTCGATAAAAACTTGAACAAATTCGTAAAAAAAACCGCAACCACATTCGCCCCTTCTTCGTCGGGAGACGCAAAGAAGAAAAAAAATCCAGCGCAGAAAGGCACCGTCTTGTACCAAGTGTTTGAAGTCCAAGCGTATTTGGCAATCCTCGTCGGAGGGTTACTCGCATTCAACGTGATTTACCCATCCGAGGAACCGACGATTGCGAGATTGATGGGGATGTGGTCCGTGTGGATGTTTACGGTGCCGTCGTTGCGAGCGCGAGACTGCGGCGCGAAGGAGAAGGACGCTCTGAACGTGCTCTTCATCGCGATTCCATTGATTAACGTTTTGATTCCGTTCGTTTGGAAATCGTTCGCCGGGGTGTTCACCGCGGACGTTTTGTTGATGCTAGGGGTGTATTATTCGAAAAATGCGCCGCCGTTTGGCGAGGAAGAGATGACGGTCGCGGAGCCGAGCGAATAAGAGAAAGAGAGAGAGAGAGAGAGTTTCGACGAGCCGACGGTAGACGCGCGGACGACGACCACCGTATTGTTTTTAAATAATTAAGATATATCGCGAAAAGAATAAAACACTTCGCCACAACGCGCAAACACATTTTCTCTTCTTGTTCTCCGAACAACAACAGCAACAACAACCTTCTTCGCGTTCGATCCTCTCGCTTTTATCTACTCCATCTCCCCAACGGAATCTTCATAAAAACATCGACATGCTCCTCATCAATCCCGGCCACGTTCGGTTCGCGGTGTTTCTTTCCTGCGGCGCGTTCATCGAGATGTGCAAGAGGCGAGGACGACGACCGATGGTTCGCCCTGCGCCTCCTCTTCCTCCTCCCCGCGAGGATGTTCAACGACACCAAGAACAACAACTCGCGTCGTTTTCTTCCCCGGAAACGAGGACGACGAGGAACATTTTTGCGTCGACGAATGCTGCGGGAGAGGAGGACAACAACAACAACATTAACATCCAGTGCAGGTTTTGCTTCGGATCCGACGATATGAGTGAGATGATCAGCCCGTGCGATTGTTCGGGAAGCGCCGGTTACGTCCACGCGAGGTGTTTGAGACACTGGCAGTCGGTCAGTTTACAAAACAGCGGGAACACGGAAACGAGATGTCGCGTGTGCCAAGCGACGTTTAGGAACCTTCCGAGACGGTCTCGCAGGGAGCGGTTTTTCGAGTGGTTCGCGCCGACGGCGAAGGATCGAACGCACCAATATTTCAACGCGTGGAGAGACGCGCTTTTGAACACGTTGATTCCAATCGCCGCCGATGCGGATTGCAGAGAGTTTAATCGACTCGGGGATGTGGTGGAGACGATATTAGGGTGCGAGGTGCGAGTGTTTTATAGCCGAGAGATGCAACGAGGGAATAAGCTGTTTATTTTGCTGAGGAAGTGGTTTCATCGTTTGGAGAAGACGCACGTGTACACGTACATCGCGAGGACGCTCGGGAGGATGCTCATTGCCGGAGTATCCAGCGTCATCGACGACGACGGGACGATGGTGCGAACTCGACATCGGGTGGACGCGTTTGTGCCGTTTGTGACGGCTATTCGAGACGTGCTCGTGTGTTTGCAAGCGCCGATTGAAAGTTTGATGCGATTTCACGTGCCGTACGTGTACGTGTGTTCAATGATTGAAAGGTACCCACAGTTTCGAGTGAACTGCGGAATGTACGATAACTATACGAACAACAACAACAGGAACAACAACATCGGAAGGAGGAGAAGAAGAAACCAACAACCGCCGGGGATATTCGAGAACTTTTTTGCGATCGGTAAAGAAGAAGCGAACGCGATTGCAAACATACGAAATAACAGGAGTAATAATAATAATAACAACAACAACAACAACAACAACAATACCGCAAACAGTGGTATAGGTGCTAACCTCTACCGGCGAAGAATCGCGAGAGCTCCTATAACAGGAAGAAACAACAACAACAACAACAACAACAACAACAGATTTCAATTTGGTGGGTTCAATTTCAATCCGCCGCGACGCGCGGAAACGGCGCGCTGAAAATATGTACAACATACATACAACGCTATAGCAACTACTATCAAATACAGATGGGCTCGGACAACAAAACGCCCAGCGCGGCGCGCGTCCTCCATTTTTGCAACAACACAGAAACACAGAAATAAACGCGCGCACGGTGCGCGAGAGAAAAAAAATCAAAACGTCGCGCCGGCGCGAATCCCATCCCACAGCTCCCGAATCTCCATCGCCCACGCGCGCTCTCGACTTTTCCTCGCCTTTGCGTCTTTGATCTCCATGACGTGCGTCGCTTGTACCTTCTTCTCTTTACTCAACCACCCCATGGCGCACACGTACGCGCCTTTCTCGATCTTTCTCTCCCCGTCCGTGTTCACTTCCACCGATCCGGTCCCGTCCGAGACGACGAGTACGGCGCCGTTATTCGCGCTCGACGTCACTTCGCCTTGGACCCACACGCGGCGAAAATGAGGTCCAAACGGTTTGTTTAAGTTGGAACCATTCATCCCGCCGACCACCCCACCACCACTGCTGGTGGCAGCTGAAGCTTTCTTCGCAAACCTGTGGACGTCCGGGTGGTGCGCCGCTCGGTGCGTCGGAAATCGAGAGGACAAAGCAGCGACAGAAGACAAAGGATCGTAGACGTCGACACCGAGAAACGGGTCGTAGTGATCTTTGGTGTTGTTCTCGTCTTCAGCGCTGCCCCGCTTTGGATCTATCATCAACACCGAGGCATGTATCATCGAACAGAACATTTTAGGGACGGTCGCGTCGAGTTTCCCCGCACCACCACCGCCTGAAATCATCTGTATTCTTCGCTTCTTCTTTCTCGAGATGTATGTTGTGCTGTTATTCGTATTCTCGGTGCATTCTCTTTGTCGTTTGGAGCGTATATGTATATACAAAAGTGCGCTGAAAGAACTCCTTTTTGTGCGGTTTTGTTTCGAGACTTGAGTTTTTCCAATTCAACAAAAGTGGATAACGCGCGCGAAAAGACGCCAGAGTTTACCTCCTCGCGGACAAACACTCCAACGACACATCAGAGGAGGAGGTGGCAGTATCATCGTCTTCAAATAATGTCGTCAAAAACCACCGATTCCAAAGGAGAACCAACATCATCGTCGTCGTCCAATTTGGAAACACGCGTCATCAAATTCGTGTTCACTTTGGTGATGATGAAAGCGGCGAACGACGTCTTTGAACGACAACACGGAATATCGCCGATACAAGGGTTTTTGAAAGGGTTGAACGAAACGAGGAAGAAATTAGCGAGAGCGATCATGCCTTCGAGCAAAAACGGTGGGAGTGGTGGCGGAAACAGGAATAAGAAGAAGTTTAAAGGGAAAGGGAATAAGCTCGGGAAGAAGTGAAATGTGTAGCGCGCTCGCGATACTGCGAGCGCATAGGTAAATGTATTATTAAAAGATATGAACCGTTGTGCGTTTCAATTAATGTAAAGAATGGTACAATTAAGTCTGTTGTTATTGCAAAGCTTTTTTATGTGTGGTTTCGTTATGTTTTCTTCTCTCTCTTTCTCTCTTTCTAATTCTCTCTTCTTTCCGCTTTCGTCCTTTTCTCGCGTCGACTCTCGAGTTATTGCATGTACGGAACGACAACCTCCAGGTTGTCTTCCTTCAAGTACAACTCGGACTTGGCGTTGAACATGATTTTTTCAAACTCATCGCCATCGATGTTTTCCTTTTCCATCAACACGTCCGCAACTTTGTGCAATACGTCGATGTTGATAGACACTAAATCCTTCGCTCTTCGGTACGCTTTGGTCACCAACTCTTTGACTTCGCTATCGACCAAATCCGCCGTTGCTGGTCCGTAATCCGCAGATCGACCCATTTCCCCACCCAAGAAAGATTGACCGCCACCAGTTTTCAACGCGATTTGACCTATTTTCTTGGAGAAACCCATGGTTTCAATCATTTGTCTCGCGGTTTGCGAGACTTGTTGGAAATCGCCCGAGGCGCCAGTGGTGACGTCTTCGGCGCCAAAGATCAACTCTTCCGCGACACGACCGCCCATGGCAACCGCCATTTGGTTCTCGAGGTACGATCTGGAATACAAACCAGATTCTAATCGTTCTTCGCTCGGGGCAAAGAAGGTCAAACCACCCGCAGCGCCTCTCGGGACGATGGAGATTTTGGCAACCGGATCGTATTCCGGCATCAACGCGCCGACGATGGCGTGACCAGCTTCGTGATACGCTACGAGTCTCTTCTTCTTCTCCGACATGACGGCACCTTCCTTGGCGGCACCGGCGACGATTCTTTCGAGAGCATCGGCGATTTCTTCCTTGGAAATTTCTGTCAATTCTCTTCTGGCGGCAATGATAGCCGATTCGTTCATCAAGTTGGCCAAGTCGGCGCCGGTGAAACCCGGGGTACGTCTGGCAACCTTTTCAAAGTCAACATCCGGGGAGATGGTCTTACCTCTGGAGTGCACCTTCAAGATTCTGATTCTGCCGGCAACATCCGGTCGATCGACCGTGACTTGACGATCAAATCGTCCCGGACGCAACAAGGCGGAATCCAAAACGTCCGGTCTGTTCGTCGCCGCCAAGACGATGACGCCAGTGTTCCCTTCGAAACCATCCATTTCCGTGAGCAACTGATTAATCGTTTGTTCTCTCTCATCGTTACCACCGCCCATGCCGGAACCACGCTGTCTCCCGACGGCATCAATCTCATCGATGAAGACGATACACGGCGCCTTCGATTTGGCTTTTTCGAACAAATCTCTGACACGAGACGCGCCGACGCCGACGAACAATTCAACAAACTCG
>Ga0209090_10001968_pt1 | contig 13065 bp, 20 predicted proteins | sample ArcticOcean_MG_C_9_FD_187432 | JGI IMG/M metagenome (GOLD analysis project Ga0209090, IMG submission 187432) | Marine microbial communities from western Arctic Ocean - ArcticOcean_MG_CB2_152 (SPAdes) (version 2) | ecosystem: Environmental > Aquatic > Marine > Oceanic | place: Arctic Ocean... | reverse complement strand
AAAAGGAACAGTTTCATTCTTAACAAATTTTAGGGATATACCCACTAATTGTCTTTTGTTATATGCTGTTATTAACGATTTATTAAACCCATGTATTGACTTTGTATTTAGGTTATCTAAGTTAAAACCTTTCTCTATTGCCCATACATCACCTGGATTCCATTTATCATCTTTTAATGCAGTAAATCCTGAATTCGTAAATGCTTCATTCTTCATTGCATATATCTTAATCATATCTTTAGATCCACGATGGAATTCCATATTTTTGTGGATGTACTTTTTATCAATTAGATATTTTGTTATATAATAAGAAGATTTCCACCACGTCTCTGGAGTTTCTAAGATCTTATCTGTATTAGCACTAACATTTGCTGTGCCATTAGATTGATAAGCTTGAGCTATTACTTTACTATCGTAGTATTCTAAATTATGCCCTGGATTATCCACCATAGCTTTCATCATGCATGCATTATGAGATTCATTTCTTTCTGTATCAGCAGTACCAGCTCCTGCTCCACCAATACCACCGCCAAAGTCTTTAGTTTTACCTAGTAGATTAGATTTAATTTCTGTTCCATTTTTATCAATTAAAGTAAATCCACCACGGCCAAAATGATCTTGGTTCTTTTTAAATAGGTTACAATTAATAATTGCTTGATCTATGTAATCATCACCAACTTTAAAAGTTCCGCCTTTAGCTAGTTCTAGGGGTTTTTTACCTTTTATTAATTTAATTAAAATGTCAATTCTATCTTCGTCTGTTTCCGAGTTTGTCCCGCCCAATTGACTTGGCGTCAAAGCAAGCACCTCTTTAATAAGGATAGGGTTTACTGTAAACGATTTAAATGAATTCATAGATCTATTTATGATCTAAATTTTCTTAAAGAATGGATTGGGGTAAATTTCCCCTGTATCATCATATGCAATAATCTTTTCTCTATGAAGAGCCATGATGCATCTTTCTGCACCTTCGCGAAGACCTTGTTTATAAAAGTGTACGCATGCTGCGCCACAAAGTAAACTGATTGCTATAAATTGTATTATTTCCATATTTCATACCTTAGGTTATATTGTTTTTCGATCATAAAGTCTTCCATGTTCTGAATTGATTCCTTACGGGATTTAAGAACCCACCTTCGATGAGTTCTTTCCTTTTCGGTGGGGAATGTTTCTGTACACTCCCAAACCTTTTTAAGCTGTTCTTGCGATTTCATGCGATTGCCAGCTGTAAAATCCAGGACCTGCTATATCATGTAGATACATAGGACCAGTCCAATTAATAGAATATTTACCTGAAAGGATATTACCTCTTGCTCTATTTAGAGTAGGTGCTTTCCAATTCTTAGGTTTAAAAATATCCCCAGTGTGAAAGTTTTGATTGCTTTTGTTTATAAAACCCCATGCAGATCCATTACATTCAATTCGAATATATTTAGAACCTTCGTGGATTTCAATACTGTTTTTAAAAGTGTTAATTCTTTCTTCGTCGGCTTTTACAAATTTTGAAAAGTCGTCTATAATAACATCTATAAGTGTATCTAGTGCTTGTCTCATCTTAATGTAATGGCCTCCCGCCTAAAGTATCTAATTCCATCTGGCCGATTATCTCGATGCCAGTTCTTTGTTCAATTGAATTACACATAATTTCCCATGATGCATCATCTATGGCTTTTGATAAAGTCATTTCAGCATCTGTTAATTCTACTTCGACCGGTTGGCTTGTAGCGAGGTGTGTCATCCTAAGTAATCTTTTCATGCTTTTCATATTACGCTGCCTCCATAATTGATAGTGGAACATTATAAAGAATGTCGTTAATTTTAACGGTAGCATTCTTGATTTTAATTTCCGTAATAGAACCTTTTAAGATTTTACCTTTGGCATTTACTGAAACTAAATCACCAACTGAGAATTGAGATCTAGCTGTTCTAGCTAAATCATTTCTAAGGGATTTTTGTTTTACTTTTAAAGCATTAATAACGAGATTTAAATCTTGCATATCGCTAAGACCGTTAATCCCTTTTATTATATTTAATGTTTTCATTTTTAACTCCTATATTATTTTAAATGATAGGTCTATTATACCATAAAAGAGGAGGCTTGTAAACCTTTTTTTGCATTTATTTGCAATTGTTCACGTAATCGTGACGTAAAAAAAAGCCAGATAAGAGAATTCCTACCTGGCTTTATTATGATATAAATTCCCGATTCTTTAGAAAAGGTAGTGCATAGCTATAAACATGCTATCAGTGGCATCACCATGTCTAACTCCATCCATAATGTGCAAACTTAATTGTACATTCGGAGCTACCATGTTGGAATATTTGAGCGCTGCCCAATCATCCCCATTTTTAAAGTCGCCATATTTAACATAGAAATCACCAGGTACTTCTGAAAGAAACGCAAGATGATGCGTAAATTCCATATAGGTGTTTTCTTTGTTGTCGCTATCTACATAGTAATATATGCTAGAATTCTTGTAACTTGCGTTAACAAAAACTTCTTCCATATCATCATAGCCCTCATTATAAGAGTATTGTATAACTCCACCACCGAGTGAAAGATTATCTGTTACAGTAAGATTATATCCTACTGCTAGATCATATTCCAATTCAGCTTCGTCTCCAAAGTCGACCTGTCCTACCCAAGCTGATCCATATAATCCGTTGTCGTGATTATAATCTAAGCCTAAGTTATAGGAAGTGTCTCCCATAGATTGTGTTGCGCCTCTCCACATATAGTCAGACATTACTCCAACTTTACCTGAAACATCAGCGTACATGAAAGGTGAGATGAAAGTTGCTAATACCAAAGGTAATAATTTCTTAAACATCCTAGCTTTCTCCCTTGACGAGTGTGTATACACCCCATAATAAACCTACCCATGCGAGTAGTTTGGCAAGTCCACCGAAAAGAATTACAGATCCACATACTGCGATCAATGCGATCCCATCATGTGAGGTTCTTTCTTCTATTCTAGCTAACATCCATTTTTTGGCGTTTAATAATACGTCCATATTTTTTCCTCTATATTTTAAAATCAGCGAAGGTATCTTTTGAATCCCTATCACCAAAATTATTTATTGGTTTATCCGGAATCATGTCAGACATAATATCTGTCTGAGCAGATTCTTCAACATCGTATAGTTTCATGCGGGAACGATCTATACCAATTACAAAGCGTTTGTATTTAGTCAAATCGTTATAACGATTTTTCAATTGCTTTACCATAATTTGGCCAAGATCATCAAGTTCCTCTGTTGAAATTAGAGCAAACATTAGATCCGCCGTAGCTGGTAATCCAAATGATTCCGAAGTGTCCTCTAATCCGACGTCGGTATTACCGAAGCCAGACCTAGTCGTTTGCGTTGCCGAAACGATTGGGACGTTAAATTCGACAGCTAGGCCACGCAATTCCTCTGCGATAGCTTTGATGTACGAATAACTATTTATACTTCCTCCGAGCCCACGCATGCGCGCAGAAGAGCATATATTCAAGTAATCGATATAAATTATATCGGGCTTGAAATTCTTTTTTAGCTTTAACTCATTGAGTAAAGCCCTGAAATGTCCAGTGTGTGCTGCACCTGTTGGGTATTCTTTTACGATTAATTTACCAACAGAAGCCTTTGCTATCTTTTCTATCTTAGTAGTATATACATTCTTAGGTAAAGTAGATAGTGATTGTATTGGGTAATCCATAAGATTAGCATCTATTCTTTCTGCAATACGTTCTTCTGCCATTTCCATTGTAATGTATAAAACATTCTTACTTAATTGTAAATTAGAAGCTGCACAATGACACATGAAAAGGGATTTACCCACGCCCGTACCCGCGAGGGCAATGTTCAAGGTCTTATTGGGTAAACCACCCTTAGTAATCTTATTCATATAATCTAGATCAAAAGGTATCTTATCTTCTTTTCTATTATAGAAATCATATCTATCTTCTGAGTTGTCAATATAATCGTGGCCAATTGCTTGGTCAAAAGATGTGCCAAGAGCTTCGGATAGTATCTCTGGGATAGCTCCGTCGCTCTTCTCGGTCTTACCATCAATGATCTGGATGGATTCCATAATAGCATTATAAACTGCTTTTTCTTTGCACCATTTTTCCGTTTCATTAATAAGATAATCTGTATCGATATCCGATCTGGTTTTTAACTCATTGATTAATACAGCAGCTGAGTTAAGCTGCTCGTGTGGTAGACTTAGTTTTTGTAATTCTAGATCTAGTATTTTACCTGTTGGTAGTTTATTATGAGCACCAACAAATTTAACTATAAGCTCGAACACAATTGCGTGTTCGCCTGCATAGTATTCTTTCTTGATGAAAGGTATAACTCTTCTACAGTAATCTTCGTTATTAAGAAGATGATTAAGAGTGTGTGTTTGTATCTGGTTTGTTATGTCCAATTATATCCTCTGCTAGTTTATCATCCATTGTTTCATTAATTATATGTTCTAATACAGCACCAATATAGTTATTAAAATATTCGTCCGCACATAGTTCATCGTGGTCGTGATCCGCTGGATCTTTAATAGTGTAAGTGAATGATAGAGTAGCTATGTCTAAAGTAGTATCTTCTTTAATACCAACTTTGCCGTATATTAAAACAACTCCATCGAATTCACCATTCAATTTGATCCCGTAGAAATCTACGTTTTCTGATTCCACAAATGTGTAATCTTTATGTGTTATATTATACACTAGTTTCATCCGTTTGTAAATCTATTTCTACATCTAATAACGGTTTATGACCGATCTGATAATGACCTTTAACAAAGGCTTTAAAATCTGTACCATCTAGGATAGGATCCCAAAATTCTTTCTTAAGAGTATCTTTTTCTCTGACCTTTGGTTGAACCAATTCACCAGTTTCTCTATCTACTCTACAATACCATCCAACATTAGGTTTCTGTACATATCCACCTGCAAGAGCTACATCAAGTAGTCCTGAATAGGGTTCAATGCCACCTTCCCAGGTTACTGAAATAGGTACTTTAGATTTCTCTTTAACGAACCTAGATTTCTCTACGTTAATTATAAAGTTATAACCTTTAACTTCTGTTCCAGTCTTTTGTTGTTGTCTTCCGATGATCCAAATGTTATCTGCTGAATAGTATATACCTGTTCCGCCTGATACGATTGCTTTAGGAAATAATCCCATTTCTTGATACGTATGATTAACAGCGAGTAAAGGGATATTCTTCATGGTAAGATAAGGAGTAACCATTCTAAATAATCCCTTTAAAGCTTTAGCTCTTGACATATCTGCAACGGATTTTTCATCACGTGCATCTTGTAATTCTTTCTTAGATGCTAAGTTACCAATAGAATCGATAATGATAATGACTTTGTCTTCTCTTGTTATCTCATCTAATTGGTTAACTAGGTCGAACTTTAATTGTTCAACATCTACGATTGGTGTATGCAATACCCTACTGGTATCAATTCCGAATGATTCGAAATAAGATTGGGGTGAGCCAAACTCTGAATCATAAAACATTAACACGGCATCTTTGTGCTCTTTTAAATAAGCTGCTGCCATGAGTAATGCAAATGATGTTTTAAAATGTTTACTTGGTCCTGCCAATACAGTTAAGCCATTGGTAAGTCCGCCATCAACCTCACCGCTTAAAGCGACATTGACCATAGGAACTTCCGTTACGACTTTGTCTTTTTCTCCGAAGTAGATAGAATCTTCTAGTACTGCTGTACCTTTAATCCTACTATTCTTTTTTAGTTTATCCATTATTCCCATATTAATATCTCCTTGCTGGTCCTAGTTTATTTGCACGTGCTTCTTTTCTACTTCTAGCTACGGCTTCTGCTTTTTTGCGTTTCCGCTTTGATGTTGGTTTTTCATAGAACTCTCTTGCTCGGAGTTCTTGTACGATACCTGCTCTATCGCAAGCTTTGCGGAATTTCCTAAGTGCAATGTCAAATGGCATTGGCTTATTCTCTCCTGGTCTTTTATCCTTAGGATGTTTCTTCCTAGGTGTTAAATCTATACTTGGCATTTATTTCCTTGTTTATTTTTGTTGTAGGGTATATTATACCATACTTTGGTGGGTTTGTAAACCCCTTATTATACGAATTCGTAATCTATTCCAGCTTCTTGGAACATGTCCATAGTTTGGGAACAGGATTCTCTCCATCGCTCTTCTTTGACAGGATCTGTAAAGTCTGGTGAAACCACACGTTCAATTCCTGATTGGATAATACCTTTACAGCATTCTCGGCATACTGGTAGAGGCCAAACGTAAAGTGTACATCCATCTAGTGAGCTGCCATTTAAAGCAGCGTTATATATGCAATTCATTTCTGCATGAACTACGTATTGATATTTTAATTCTCGGTCTTGGTATCTTAGATCTGTATCTTGTATACCTCTTGGAAATCCATTATAACCTTGTGCAACAACAGAACCAATTCGGTTAACCGCAATTGCTCCTACCTGCGTACTAGGATCTTTGCTCCACTTAGCAACTTCTTCTGCTAGCTTTACAAATCGTAAATCCCATTTTTGCTGGTTATTCATATAGTTCCTGCCAAATCTGACTATTAATTAATCTTTGTTGCATTTTATCTGTTGCAATTTCTTTTGTTTTTAATGGTAACTTATCTCTATCTAGTATCTCTTGAGGTACAAGATCTTTAAATGTTTCTTTTAATACATGTTTAATACCATCTCGCATATGGTAAGGAGTGCTTAAGGCATGAACTATAACTGATGGAGCTAAGAATGGAGCACGAAGCTCGACCGTAGATCTCATCATTGTTCTATCTAATTTAGGTAAATGATAATAAGGTAATTCACAAAAGATATCTGACATTTGAGAATCATATTCTGCAGCTCTTTTATAGCCACCAAATAGTTCATCTGCACCATCGCCAGTTAATACATTATGGAAACCTAATTCTTTTAGTTTACGTGCCATAGCTATCTGGGGTTTTACTGATCCAAGATCAACAGGGGTTTGATGTATTCTTACTGCATCTTCATCCGTCACATCGTCTAGGGTTACGTGTACGAGATCATTACAGATCTGTTCAGCATAACTCTTCTCTCCATTATCAACGTGAATAGCCGTTATATCTAGGCCTTGTTCTTTTACTAATTGATGTATGATAGTGGAATCTAGCCCACCTGACAGTAGAACGGCTGCGTCTCTGAATCCACCTAGTCTTAGTTTGACCGCTAAGCTAAGGTCATCATACAAATTTGTTGCTGGAACTGAACTCCAATCCCAGTAAGGATATTCTGTACCCTTATATAAAAAGTGTCCTGGTTTAACTTGAAAGATTTCATTCCAGGGTGTTCCGCCTTGTGGATCATATCCCCACTTCTGAACATTAGAATGAAACAAAGCATCTGGCGTAACTGGTCCATAAGACTTTAATACATCAGGTTCTGATGCCATAACTTCTACATCTTTACGATAGTAGATAGGTTTAATTCCTAAGAAATCTGTATAAGCAATTGGATGTTCATTAAAGAAAGTAACGTAACTCCAAAAGCCATCGAACTTATGAAAGAATTCATGTGAAAGTTCTTCTCTATATCTTGCATGAACCATGTGAGCATCGCTTGGGTAATCGCCAAAGTCTTTATAGTTAAATATTTCACCAACGAAAAGCGAAGGTGGTTCATCATCGTATTGAATAGGTTGGATAGCAATCTCGGGATCTGGATCAATCATAGGTAAAGCAGTATGAAACATATCGTAATCTTTCCACGTTTTATATCCACGATATTTAGTTTTTAATCCACGGTATTCCATCTGCTTAAGAGCTACCATACCGTTAGCTGTTGTTTGTGTTCTATTGCTTATTAAAAATCCGCACATTATTCGTTTACCAAATTGTTAAGTCCATATTTATCTACTGTAAAGCAATGTAAAGAACTAGCAGAGAAATGCATGATTCCTGGTACTGCATCTAATCCAGATTGTTCTATTAACCATAAGCATAACCTATTAGCGAAATATAAATCGTTATGTAAGTGTCGCATTACATCACATGATCGCATATGATATGCACAATGTAATTTACCATCACGTAACATAAAATGCCACCCGAACGTGCACGGGACGCGTTCGCCCGCGAGAGCGGCCGTACCATCTTCTGGAAACCAGATTGGTATATAACACTGTCTTGTTTTAGGTTCTTTTTGTAATAGTTTAACTGCTGTATTTAGATCTGCTATATTAAATCTAATTCCCATTTGTTCTGTATCTTGCCACATTCTTTCTGGATAGCTATGTGAAAAAGCTGTATCCATTAAATATTTATCTGTATCTTTTAACCACATTGTATGTGATGGTGGTGGGTTGCAAGGTATACCACCTACTCTTTCGTCGAAGTGGATATCTGCCCATGGCTGAGTAGCTTTTAGTTCTGTACTAGCTTCTTCTGCATTGTTATACATATCTGCTTTCATGCTTGCATGTAATATTTCTAGGAAGGCAGGATGTTCTGTTCCGCCTTGCCATCTTTCGGTTTCTATTTCATAGCCGAGGTTTAATAAATTACTTCTTAAGTCGTGTAGACCTAGTTTAAGATTGCTGGCTATCGTCATTGCTGATTATGTTCCTGTTAAATATATCTTTGTCTTTTGTTTGGCCATCGATATCACCATCTAAGTAAGCTGAAAAGAATGCAGAATAGTTAATTAAATCTATTGCTGAATCTTGTAGCGATTCGAAGTTTTCTATATAGTTATCATCATCTTTCATAGCATCTAAAACAGAGTGCATGCGATTAATTTTGCCGGTCATAATATCGAGAATGGTTTGTGCGCCATTTGGATAGTAGTCCGATTGTCTAATCCTAGATTTAGGATTTTGGTAGTCATTGCCTTTCTTAGCTATAAGATCAGCAGCTTGTTTGAGTATCATTAGTGGTTTCATATATGTATTATATCATAGTTTGGGGTGAAAGTAAACCTATATTTTTGTTAATATAGTACCTGTTTGATAGAGAGGTAATCTAACCTCTGGATATCTTTTAGGGTAAGTATTCATAAACAATGTTTGTGGCAAATGCCTATGGATAAAAGTACCGTAATATTCTACTGGATTTGATTCTAACAATCTATCTGCTACCATCTTGTGTAATAGATAGCCTTGTTTTCTTTGAGTAGGATCTTTAATTAATGTAATAAACTTTCCACCTGGCTTAAGCTTTTTAATAGCTGCCGTGTAGATATCGATGATTGTGTTCCAGTATACCTCACCTTTTAATACACCTACGTTCATATCTTTTTCATATATAACGGTTGTGCCTTTACCCTTGGAGGTAAATCCTCTCTCTGGTGCATCTGATTGGCCACCACCGAGAACGGGATAAGGTGTTCCATTGATAATAAGATCAAAGATCTCGCCATCTGGATAAGCATTCTCCGCTAATAAAGATTCTAAATCTCTAGCATCGCCTTGAATAATCTCGCCTTTTGCTGTTGCTGTTCCTCTATCATATTGAACCCCGATTGTTCTTCGGGTAATGTCTGGGAATTCTAATTCGATTCCTACTGCATTTCTTCCAGAGTTAATAGCTTCTACCACAGCGGTACCTGTACCTACTGTTGGATCTAAAACTAGATCTCCAGGCTTAGTAAACTTTTGGATTGCATACCTATAACCAGACCAATGACCTGGACAAATATGTTTGTCAAACCCACCTTCAGGCTTTTCATCCGGGAAGTAGTATTGAGATCTAGTACTTTGTGTATAGTATTGATCGGTTGGGGTATGATAAACTTCTCCTATGAAGTTATCTCTACAGAGATTACAATCACAATGGTAATCTTCTGGTATTTCTTTTCTATCGAATAGCTCGTCGGTTATTCCAACGGCCTTAAATGTCGATTCGCCTGCCATAATTATCTCCTAAATTATATACATTTACTCGGGTCATGTTTCTATCCAACCCGCTCATTACGGTATCTACATCGTAAATACCTAAAAACTCAAATTTTAAATCGTATCCTACAGGAATAACATCAGGTAGATTATTCTCATACCTTAAACGATTGCTTTTAAAAAATAGAAAATGGGTAAGCTTTCCTTTACGGTTAGCATCCATATATCTTATATAATCATGCTGTAAATTGTACCAAACAGAAGCTATTTCTTTAAAGTCAATTACCATGCCTTTGTATTTAACATCGGCGAGATAACGATCTTTACCCGTAACTTCTTTTGCACCTTTTACATTTGCACAAACCATATCTTCTAGATATTCTGAATCTAGGTTAGCACGAGAAGAATACCCACGTTTAGTAGTAGCATATTCTTCATCATGCTGATCAAACATTTCTTGACTTATTTTTAAGTCTAATGTATTAATGTATTCTATCAAATTTTCCATAATATAGATCTATTATACCATACTTTTAAGTGTTTGTAAACCTTTATTTTAGCTAATGATAGCTTTAATAAAGTCTTTATGGATAATAACTGCTGCTGATCCATCTACGTTTACTGGCATAGATTCATGCCATTTAAGAAATACTCTTTGGCCTGGTTCTATTTTTGGACTAACATTGTCAGGATCTAAATTATCTGCCTGGATGTAATCACCAACTGCTATAACCAATCCTGGTTTGGATGCTTTATCCATTTGAACATCAGCTGATAAAATAATACCACCTGCTGTCTTTTCTTCTTTTTCTACTTCTGCGATTAAGACATTATTGCCTAATACTTGAATTCCCATATTTATCTCCTATAAGTTATTCTTAAATACAAACTCGATTGCTCGGTCTGCTTCTTTTTGTATATCTCTTTTCTCATACCAATTACCTGTGTCCATATCGAGAGATCTACATATATGTGCAATTTCTTGTGAGGTAATAGGATAACCACGTTGTGTTGCGTTTCCTGCGGTTGAAACCATTATTTGGTACATTTTTAAATACCATCCGGTACCTGTGATACCTTTATACTCTTCTACTTGTCTTTTATTAACAAACGGACAATCTAAATATGATGTCCAAGTATAACTTGTGTTTTTTAATTGTGTTTTACGATGTTCGATTAATCCTAGTTTAATCTTTTCTGGTAATCTATCAAAGAAAGATTCTGCTGGATTCATATATGGATGCTTAGACATTAGTACTGCCGGATCCATTATATCACCATCGTGTGAAAAGCAAAAGTTGTTCGCATCTTTATATTGGGATGGAACGTAATACATTCTGCTTAGGTCTTTTGTTTGTGCATCTGCTATGTCGCCAATCTCTTTATTGATTGCGAACCAGAAATGCTTTATGTTATCTTTTTCTACCCAGTGAGTGAGCGGAAAAACCAGACGGAATTTAGGATTAGCCAAACTACTACTAGCTGTGGAATAACAGAAATAACGATATTGTTCATAATGTTTTTGTATCTCATCTATTGTTCCTACAAAGTCATCCACATCAAGAATACCAAAACCGCCCCAACTAACCACGTTGTCGTTAGCACGAGTAGTATCAGGCAGATATGTAGCAGGACTGATAAGAGGAGCTTCAGATTTTTTAGAGTACTTGTCAGATTTATGGAGTCCGATGAGGACTGCTTCGAACTCTTCGAAGGTTTTGTAGTCCATTCTTTTATTCGTTTTATTATCATAAATGCTATTAAATATTGTGCAACTTACCATGGTTATCCTCGTGTGATGGAGCTGTCCAACCTTCGGGTTTAATCAAATCTGGTAAACCTAAAGGGTTAGGTCTGGTTTCTTTTACTCCAACTTCTTTTGACATGTTAGCTCTTAGTACAGCATCCCATGCTTTTTCTGAATCGATACCGAATGCATCTAATGTTCCTATTGCTACAACGCATAGATCTATTAGACCATCTACGATTTCTTCTGGGTCTTTTTCACCCGCAGCTTTAAATGTTTCTTCGTATTCTTCTTTTAAGAATGAAATACGGAAATGCAATAGCTCTTTTAGTTTGTCAGGGTTATCTGTAACCCATTGTTTAACGCCATATTTGCTATGCATTAAAGCTATATCTTGTACCCAATTCTTAGACATTATACTATAATTCCTGAGTTTGGTGTTGCTATTTGTATTTCAGATGTAGCTGCTCTGTGTTGTTCTACTAGTTGTTTGTTTGGTACGACCATAAACATAACAAACTTAAGATCAATTTCTAATCCATCTTTAGCTTCGGTGTATGGCATAAATGGCATAAAGCCTATTTTGCCTTCTCCGGCTGGGATAAGAACAATGCTATCTTTTAAAATTATAGTATCAGTATCGATACCATTTAGATCTACGTTAGCGATTATTTCTTCGCCAGATGTTAGTCTGACTAATTGTATATTTTTCATATTTTATTTTCCTTGTTGTGGTATATTATACCATAGTTTTGGGCATTTGTAAACCCCTTATCCAAAAAAGTCCTCTAAGGTATTAATCTTTTCTGACTGCCAACCAATTGCGGATAGTATCGGATTGATAGCATCCAGGAAGGTCTTTTGAAATTGTAGTTCTTTATCGATATGTTCTTCTAAGCAGAACTCTTTCGGTAAGAAATCTTTGAAAGCAATTACATTTTGCTTAACCGGATTTGGCATTTTTAAATACATAAATTTAAGTTTGTCGCCATTCCTAAGTAAGGGGATTTGTTTTAACTGTAGCTCTTCTTTTTTCCAGTTGTACGCGAGGGCGGCGCGGACGTGGATGGGCGTACCTTTCTTAAAGGTCTTAGCTGTTACTGTTTCGCCTGCTTGATTTCTATATGAACGTTTCTCTTCACAGCCAGTTATATTGTTAGCTCCCCGTGGGAATGCTATTTGATCTGGGCGTAGGGAAAAGAAATGTTGTTTGAATTGTGCTATTGATTCTTGCACAGTAGTTTCATCGGTAGAGATAATAACTTTAAATATAGCTTTAAGTGCATCTCTGCAAGATTCGGGGGTAGAGCTTTTGTTAGCTTCTACACCAATTGATTTAAGTTTAGGCTTAGCATATCTAACACCTTCGTTATCTAATACATTTAATATGTATCTTTTCTTAGCTAAGTAGATTCCACGATCAGCTATAACCTCTCTGGACATAACCATTTTG
>Ga0209090_10001964_pt1 | contig 13074 bp, 6 predicted proteins | sample ArcticOcean_MG_C_9_FD_187432 | JGI IMG/M metagenome (GOLD analysis project Ga0209090, IMG submission 187432) | Marine microbial communities from western Arctic Ocean - ArcticOcean_MG_CB2_152 (SPAdes) (version 2) | ecosystem: Environmental > Aquatic > Marine > Oceanic | place: Arctic Ocean... | reverse complement strand
CGGATACCGATTCAATTTTCGTCCGGTCACCCGTTGCCGAACATTCGCCTTCATCGTTACGAGAAGAAGAGATTCTTGCCGCTAAAAACGGGCAGAAAGATGCTGTTGAAAAAATTGAGAAATGGGGAATTGCCAAACAATCCATGATCGATTTTGGCCTTGAGATTGCAGAACGTTATAGCCGTGATTCCGCTGTTCTTGAATTTGAAAAAGGACTTTCAGTCTTTTTCAGCCATGGGGCGAAAAAGCGCTACGTCGGGCAAGTTGTTTGGCCAAAAGAAGAAATGTTGATCCGCGGTTATGAAACGCAACGTACCGATTCATTCAACTATCTCACCTCGACCATGAAGCGCATGTTCAGCCATGCTCTTTCTGATGAAGGTGATGAATTGGTGAAATACGCACTCACTCGAGTGAAAGCACTGAAAAACTCTGAAGTTGATGCCAGTGAACTTATTCTTGCTAAATCGTGTAAAGGGCGAGTCTCTTCAAACGGGGACATCGATTTCACCAAAGATTACGCCAACCCCGAGAGTATGGCTCAAGTTCGCATTGCGAAAGCAAGAATTGCTCTCGGCCTAGGTTTTACTTCCGGAATGAAGGTCTCTTACATCGTTGCAGATGCATCTCAACGGCCAATGCGGGTCGTGCCTTGGTTGGAAAATGAAGAAAACGGCGGCATCTTGACCTATGATGGTCAATTTTACGCTGAACGTTTAGCAGCAGCATTAGGGCGAATCACCGAAGCCTTCGGTTGGACCGCGAAAGAATTGGTCTCTGGCAACAAGCAAACATCACTGTTTTCCTTCTAATTCGACTTGAAAGAAGGAAGACCTTTTGATGAAGGCACCTACAACTCATCCTATGAAGTCGGCCTCTATGCCCGTTCTCCTCGCGCTCTTGATGGTTATTTCCAGTCTTGCTGGTTGTACTGCCATCACCGGCGATAGTGATTCTGATGCCGAGGTTCTTGCTGTTTTCAGCTATTCGCCATCGTCAAATATTCGAACCGGAGACACTGTAGTTTTTGATGCCTCGAGTTCGACACCCAGTAATGGCTTGACCTATCGCTGGGATTTTGATGCCGATGGCTCGATTGATGAAACGGGTCGTTCTGCTGAATGGCAATTCGATACGACAGGTGTGAAAACCGTGGAATTGACGGTTTCAGACGGTTCAAAGTCCTCTTCGCAAACAAAAGAGGTCACCATCGCTGATGCCACAGCTCAGCCACCATCTGCAGAAATAACTCAATATGCAGATGATGAAGATTGCTCCGATGACGACATAGATGAAACGACACATATCGTTTTGTGGATTTGTGAAATGGATAAATCCATGACCGACCGTGATATTTCTGCAACCACGACCGTTACTCTAGACGCAGCAACATCCGAAGCAGGTGATTCCAGCCAATACATTACAGAATGGAACTGGGACCTTGATTCGGGAACGGACAAAGATAACGATGGTGACTCTGAAAACGATGTCGACTTTTCCGGCGAAACGATCGACTGGTCGAACGTAGCCCCTGGTGAATACGAAGTGAACCTCCATATCCTTAACAGTGCAGGTTTGACTGATTCTGATACCATCAAAGTCTATGTCAGCTATGCTGGGAAATGGTCCGATTTCGAAATGGGCGGCAACAACTCTGGAAATGCTCAAACGCTTGATTTCGATGTGAACATCGTGTATGACAAAGACCAAGGCAACACCATCCGTAAAGCCGTTGGTGAACTCACTTACCCCCAAATAGACGATGGTTGTATTGAACTCGGCGCTGGTAACTGCCGAGCGAAGCTCGACATCCATGCCCTCAATGAAGAGGATGAAGAGGCGAGTAACACCTCGAGTAAGGCCTTAGATCAACGTACCGATGGCGATTGTGATGAAGACAACAACGATTGTGTCCATCTTACACTCAGTTCATACATGTTCACCGATACCGAATCAACATACGGTGACGGTGAATGGGTTTTCCAAATCCGTAATGAAAAAGTCAATGACTTACAAGTTGAATCGTTTGTGATTCGGCTTCATTATCGTTGAAACAGTGTTTCTATTGAGATAGATGTTTAACTCTTGGCAACTGAGGACTTTTTATGCGCCGAACACGAATTGTAGCCACCATCGGTCCTGCTTGTGATGACGAGGAGACTTTACTCTCTCTGCTTCAAGCAGGCGTCAACGTCTGCCGCCTCAACTACTCACATGGTGTTCCAGATGACAAAACGCCATTGTATCAACGTATACGTTCTCTTGAAGAAAAATTGGGCCGACCAACATGTATACTCGCTGATTTACCAGGTCCAAAACTTCGCTTAGGTCGTTTTCCGGGCGTCGTAATACTGGAACGTGGTGCTTCAATCCAACTCCATTGTGGCCAGAAATCAATGGACAATGCTGATTCAGGTAAGATCCCAGTTGAATACGAAGGCCTCTCTGCAGAATTAAACGAGGGCGACCCTGTACTCATTGCTGATGGCCTGATTCGCCTCAAGGTGATTCATTCTCCACAACAACCCGGTGGCATCGTTGATTGCCTTGTCGAAGATGGAGGGATTGTAAGTGAACGAAAAGGAGTCAATGTTCCTGGAACAATGGTTGACCTTCCTGCGATCGGTCCCAACGACGAAGCTGCATTAGCCCATGCACTCAAGGCTGGAGCGGATTACATCGCGGTGAGTTATGTACGAACTGCCAAAGACCTCGAACCTGCGCAAAAAGCAATTCGTGAAGCCGGCTTACACGTACCTTTGATTGCGAAAATAGAGCACCCTGTTGCTCTTGAACACCTTGAAGAAATTCTTGATTCTGCAGATGCGGTCATGGTTGCTCGTGGAGATTTAGGTGTCGAGATACCGCTTGAAGATGTCCCTGAAGCGCAACAACGTATTATTGATGGTGCACTCACCCGAGGAAAGATTGTCATTGTCGCAACTCAAATGCTTGAATCAATGACCTTGCAACCTCGCCCGACCCGTGCTGAAGTCAGCGATGTATCAGGGGCCATTCGACATGGCGCTACTGGAGTCATGCTATCAGGAGAAACAGCATTGGGCCAATATCCTCTTGCGGCTGTTGAAACAATGGCTAAAATTGCAGTTGCGAGCGAAAAGGGACTGACTTCATCTGAACAACGCCCAAGTGTCTTGGCGAGGTTTATCTCAACTCGTTCAGTAGCGCACGCAGGCGTTGAACTCGCCAAAATCTCAAAGGCGAAACGAATCGTTGTAGCTACACAACATGGAAATGCTGCCCGCTTGGTTGCTGGCTATTGTCCAGGCATCCCCGTTACAGCAGTCAGTAATCGAATTCGTGCCATGCGCCGTTTACAATTGATTCCTGGTGTTGAAGGTTTGATGGTTGAAGAATTCGAACGCGGCTCACAGACCATGCAGGCCTCTCTTCATTCACTTCTCGAAGCAGGGACCATTGGTATTGGAGACCGAGTTGTAGCCATCTCGGGCAGTCCAAAAGCCATCTCAGGTGCAACCAGCACCATCCGTCTGTATGAAATCGCAGAAGACGGCACGATTCACGGTGCTGAGTGAATCAAAGTGGAAAATCTTTGTAAATACCTATGCTGCTGACTCTAAAGGGCGAATAGAAGCGCATATATCCAGATTCGGTTGTGTGTTGGCGCGTCGCGGTTTTCAAATAGGGGTGGTTGTTCGGAGGACTCGATAAGGAGTAATTATCATGGGAAGTCAATGGGAAGATAAGAGCAAGCCTCACCTAAACATCGTGTTCATCGGACACGTCGATCACGGAAAGTCAACAACAGTCGGACGTTTACTTTTGGACTCCGGTCATATTGAAGGCCACGTTATTGAAAAGAATGAAAAACTCGCTCAAGAGGCAGGTAAAGCCGGTTTCGGTCTTGCTTACGTCATGGACGGACTCAAGGAAGAGCGCGAACGTGGTATTACCATCGACGTTGCTCACAAAGAGTTCTTCACTCCAAACTACTACTGGACTGTTATTGACGCTCCAGGTCACCGAGATTTCGTCAAGAACATGATTACTGGTGCATCACAAGCTGACGCAGCGGTCCTCCTCTGTGCTGCTAACGACGGTGTCAACGCCCAAACCAAGGAACACGCTTTCCTTGCAAAGGTACTTGGTGTTAAGCAAATCATCGTTCACGTTAACAAAATGGATATTTCCGGTGTTGACTGGTCCGAAGAAAAGTACAAGACAGCATGTGCTGAAGTTGGTAACCTTCTCAAGATGGCAGGATTCAAGCCGGATGATATCCCAATGATCCCTGCTTCTTCTTTGCTCGGCGACAACGTTTACAACAAGTCAGAAAACTGTTCATGGTACAAGGGTCCTACACTCTTCGAAGCTATCGACAAACTCACCATGCCAAACAAGCCAGTCAACAAGCCTCTCCGTTTGCCAATTCAGGATGTCTACAAGATCTCCGGTATCGGAACAGTGCCAGTCGGTAAGATTGAAACTGGAACTTTGAATGTTGGAAAGACTGTTGTCTTTAACCCTTCACAAAAGTCTGCTGAAGTCAAGTCGATCGAAATGCACCACACAATGGTCCCTAAGGCAGAACCTGGAGACAACGTTGGTTTCAACGTCCGTGGCCTTGCACAAGTCGACATCCGCCGTGGTGACGTTGCTGGATACACTGACAACGAGCCTATGTTCGTTCGTCACGACGAAACTTTCGTTGGACAAATTCAACTTATGGATATTCCAAAGGCAGTTTCCGTTGGATACACACCTGTTTTCCACGCACACACCGCACAAGTTGCAGTTCGTTTCCTCGAACTTCTCGAGAAGACCAACAAAGCTGGTAAGGAAGCTAACCCGTCTTTCCTCAAGACTGGTGACGCATGTCTCATCCGTTTCCAACCAAACAAGCCAATGGCAATTGAGCAAATGGATACGTTCCCTGAACTCTCCCGCTTCGCTATCCGTGACATGGGTAAGACCGTCGCAGCTGGCGTTTGTTTGAAGATTGACAAGAAGTGATCCTCACTTATATTGGAATGAATCGGAGGGATCACTATGGCAGCAATAACAATCATCAAGCTTACGGGACAAAACCACCGTGATATCGATACAGTTGCAAGTCAAATCAAAACTATCTGTGATAGTGGCGGTATTACTCTTCGCGGACCGATCCCATTGCCAACACGACACCTTGTTGTTCCTGTTCGCAAAGCACCTGATGGTGAAGGCGTTGAAACATACGACCACTGGGAACTCCGTGTCCACAAGCGTTTGCTTGAAATGGACATCACTTCCGGTAAGGGCGAATCTGCTCTTCGTCAAGTGACTCGAATTCAAATTCCAGATACTGTGAGCATTGAACTTTCAATGCGCTCTGTCAACTGATTCGTTGAACGGATTGATTTTACAACACGTGGTATGCCGTAAGGCTGTTCCAAGAGGAACAGTACGATTGATTAAGAACACGGCAAAGGCCTTGCTCGTATATTTATTCAAAGTGGAGCGGCTTCAGCAACACCCGAATCAATGAGCCATTGCGCAGTTTCAGTATCGACAAAATGTATGTCGCCTTCTTCGAGTGTGAGTTCTTCTCCTGTTTTTGTGGCTATAGGTTCTGGACTTGCCATCAAAACTCGAATTCGATCGAGTTCTTCTTCGAGTACTGGTTCAATACTGGTTTCTTCTGAAACAATTGGAGTTGATGGTTCGAGCGTTGCAGGTGCATCCGGCTTGACCTCAGGTTCTTCCATCTCAAACATCTCAATCGAGGAGGAAGCATTCTTTGAAGGCGCTAATTCTAATGCTGCTGCATGTTTTTCATTTGAGTCGGCAGGTTTTACTTCGCTTGCCACTTCAACTTTCTTCGAAACGTCTTCGGTCAAATCTGCATGAATATACTCATCCAAGTCAGGCCATTCCTCATCGATAAACCGTTCTTCTTCATCTCCAGTGGATTCGAATGCTTCTGCGGGGTGTTCACGGTCTTCAAACGCTAAATCGGGTGGAGCAGAACCTGTGAGGTTTGTTTCGATGAAAGAATCGAGTTGAACCGTGCCAGGAGCATGCCGTATTTGCCCTTGCATCGTTTCACCAGCGATTCCATTTTGCATTGAACTCCAATCCACTTCCATCTTGAATCGGTCTATTTGAACTTGCATCATATGGTAAATTGCTTTCTCCGCCGGGTCATGACGTTGCCAATCGAGTGCAGGCAAATCTTGGGTAACTCCTGGTTGAGTCGATGTCCGTAACGATTGTGATGATACGTGCTGCATCAATGCTACTAACCGCTTACGAGCTAACTCCGAAGCGATGAGTCGAATATTTGCTTGTCGCTTTTGCAAATTCTGCAAACGCATACCAGTCATGCCTTTCATCAGCATATTTTGAATCTCTAAATCTAAACTTGTGAGTAATTGATGTATCTTATTCCAAAAGTCTTGACGGGGAAGAGGGACGGGGACATGTCGATTAATTTGCAGTCGATGGGTGGCAAATAGCTGCTCTTCGATCTCGCGTGACTGAGCACTGTCAAGGTCGCCGAGGTTGGACATCGTTCACTCCTATGGCCGACATACTTTGAACCCTTCATCGTTGATTTATCAAACATCAAGCGCGCTGATTGATAATCCATGGCCAAACCTCGCACAGCGAGGTGTTTTCCCAGTGTTGAAAAATTACGGTTCATCGAACGACTTTCGAAGGTCGTCAGGTACTGCTTTTTTACTGGTCTTTTTGATGCTAAGTGGTACGCTAAGCGCTGCCTCTGACGCTTCGTTTTCGTCGACCTTACTTCCAGAACCTGTACAAGATACAACAGGCGAATTGTACTTTCATCCGGGATTGAATCAGTCAAGCGTGAATACCAGTTTATCTTCGACTGTTGTCGTTCCTTCAAATAACACTTTTTTGAGTGGAACACTTGAAGTCGAACCGCTTTGGAATGTCTCGTCCAACAATGGGACTCAATTCGGCGTCACAGCCTCGAATCAATGGAATGGAACGCATGAATTGACCAATGGTATTGGACATGGTGGGAAATTGACATTGGCTACCAATTCATCGCTTGGAACCATCACCGACTTTGAATCATCCGTTATCGTTGCACCTGGATGGATGGGGACGGGCAGCGATCACGAAGCATGGTCCATCCAACAACCAAGTCTTGTTCCTTTTTCCTCCGGTTCCGGTATGCTTGTTCCAACGAATGGCTCGAACTCAATTGGTTTTTTAGCCACGCAAGCACGAGGTGATCTTGGACCAGAGATGGAAGGATGCCTTCGCTCACCACTGATGGCAACTCCTTCTTTTGTCAAAAATCTCACCCTCTCTTTTGAGCATTGGACTGCCCTGCTTGATGACGATGCGGCATGGGTCGAAATTCGGTATGCAAATGGGACATGGGGGTTGCTTTCACCCTTCGATGGTTATTCTTCTACTTCAAACTTGAATCACTCTCCAACAACTGTTTGGAATGGGGAAGAAACCAATTGGAGTCGATCGCAATTCCAACTTGACGATTATGTCAGCGATATGCAGACAAGCGTTCAATTCCGCCTTTGCTTCCAAACAAGTTCAAGTTCTGGAATACGCGGTGGATGGTTTATTGATAATTTCGCCTTGTACAATCAAGGTGATGATTTCGGTGCATGGTTCCACGGTAATACTTCTGGTGATTACGCTGCCAATGCTTACGGTGACTTGGTGTTCCCTCTCAATCTTTCAAACGCAACTGGCCAAAATGTCGAATTGGAAGTGTGGGTGAATTGGGATATTCAAGGGGGCTCAAGTGATTATCTCACTGCGTGGCTTTCACTTGACAATGGTTCGACCTATTCGCCAATCTCGACACACCCCGGTCATCCATCCATGGGTGCAATTTGCAGTGGTCGCTGGTTCAATGGCGGTGATTCATTGAATGAATGGTGTCCTGTACGCTATTCACTTCCGTGGACCTTTAACGCTCCACAGAACGCCAGTCATGCCCTTCTTCGATTGAATGTGCAAACGAATTCACAAGTCAATTATGGTGGGACAACATCCTCTGGCTGGGAAGGAGTTGCTCTTGATGATTTGAGTGTTTGGACCAATCGGGGCACACCCTCTGAAGTCATACGTCGATTGAATAATTTCACCAATCAACCAACAGGGATGAACGGCTCAACCGATGGTTGGCTCGAAAGCCCCTCAGGACCAAATGAATGGCAATGGCTTACGCAATTCGAGCATAATACTCCGAGTACTTTCACCTATGATTTTGAATCCGGCCACGAGTTACCCGTAGGTTGGTCATTATGGGCACAGTCAAATCGACGTTGGGAAGTAGGACCTACAAGCAATTCATCTGGCTTTGGCCCTGGGGTTTGGCATTCTGGAATGAACGGCGCAGGGATCTATTTGGATGATGAATATCGAAGTGATATGTGGACAGACCTCTATTCACCAGAATATCGAATTCCCGAGAATTCGACTGCTCGACTCACCTTTCGAAGTTGGATTTGTACTGAATCAAGCTGGGACGGTGGTGCAGTCTCCATTTCGACTGATGGTGGTGAGTCTTGGTGGTTTATCCCACCAACTCTTGGTACATTCCACGACCAATTGTCAACAGTGAACAGTTTCTCTCCATTCCACAACCAAGGAATTTTTGATGGGTCCTCAGTTGTTGGAGGGTGCCATAACGTTCAACGAGGCTTCGACCTCAAAGAATTTGATGTATCAAATCTCACAGGCTCCACTGTTCGTGCCAAATTCAGTTTCTTTTCTGACCAACTGATCGAGTTAGATGGATGGTATATTGATGATGCAGGAATTGAAATCGATGTGTATGAACCTGCAGGAACTTGGACTTCTGAAGTTCTGACGCCCGACCCAATCTTTGGTTGGGGGCAATTGGATGGTTTTGTCCATGAACCAGAGAATTCAACGGTGCGGTTTGACATTCTTGACGCCAATGGGACACCACTTCTAGGCTATCAGAATCAAACGCTGCCACTTGATTTGCCACTTGATGTTACTCAATTCCCTCATCTGTATGTTCGTGTACATCTGACAAGTCTTGACCGGTTAATTACGCCGTATATTGAACGATTATCAATCGGAACACTGACGTTCTTTGATGGCTATCACCTCTCACACCTTGGGGAGTACAGTGGCTCAAATCTTCACGAACTCGAAATCAATGCTGATCATGCAGTTGTATCGAAAGCAACCACGAACCTTGTGTCTCTCCTTTGGACCACGAACGCTCTCTGCCCTTTCCAAAAAGCAAAATTCCAAACGATTGCGGGTAACCTCACGACATCCCATGGCCAATACTCAGTGATTTCCAGTCAATGGGATGGTACAATCCGTCCAACACTCACACAAACCATCGAACGGCAAGGACGACCTCAATTAGCAACCGACTTTTCATTGACTTGGTTCCCTGGAGAATCACTCGCAGGTTTCCTTTTCGAACCCACTTGTGCTCGTGCACCGACTCAACCAATCATTGAGATGGGAATGGAAAGCACTGAACTCTTTTCGTGGCCCGAATCAAATGCAAGTGATGAATTTGGCTTAAACCGTAATTTCTACGGTATTGAAACACCTGATTCCACTTTGGAATCGAGTGCACAATCGCTTCAATTTTCGTATACAGGAGGAATTACGTACGCTAATTTGACTGTACTTGTTGCTCGCGATGATGGGCCAGAACAAACAGCATCATCCTATGACATCAGTTTCTTGATGGCGGTTGAAACAGACGGGACTTCTGCTTGGATACGACACGCACCGTTTTCCCAAGGAGATTCCTTTGAAGCAACATCATCGATTCAATACCACCGAATTCAAACAACAGGTACATGCCATAGCCAAACACAACTCAGTGCCCATTTGGATGCCTGCGCTATACAATTACAATTGAATGGTAATTTTACAGTTGCCTTCTCACAATTACAATTTATCCCCCATCATCAATCATTGATGACTCAACTCTCTCACCAAACACTGAACAGTATTCTCCAAAATGCATACAACGCATCACCCATATTATCGCTCGATATCCCACTTAATGTCCAAACGTCTCGAGGTTCTGTGATGGTTAATTTGAGTTATGCAATGCAAACCAAACTTGTTGACCGTATAGTGCCGCCAACTCATACTCGATGGCTTCCCAAACAAACAGTCGTTTTTGAAACACAACACTGGAGAGGCGATGCTCATTCTTTGGATTGGGATGCTCCTGATTTGTCATCGATTCTTTTCACGCTCTCTTCTTCTGACTCCTATGCCGATCACTTTGTTGAAGTCGAGGCATTTAACCTCGATACTTCACCGCAATTCCGTCAACTTTACGGCGTTGGTTTTGCTTCCATACTTGAAAATCAATCCACGATACAATGCACTGTGAACACATGCTCAGTTACCTGGGCCTTTACCAGCCATTGGTTAATGGACGATGTTGACGACATCTATCTCTTCGCCAAAGGAATCGATATTGATGGTTTCTCAACAGGCCCAACCCATCTCTTCAGGCAGACCTTGTTTAACGAAATTGAGAACGATTTAGAAGTTATTAATTTCAATGTTATCGATGATTCAAATCGTATTCTAAATGATTGGTCAAATCCGCAATGGCCATTCCACCTCAAAGCAAACCAAAGTATGCAGGCTACTGGTACAGTTCGATTCGAAGGCATATTAGGGGCATATGTTGGCTTAGGGGATGCTCAAATACGTATTGATGCAACTGCTGTGGCTCCACTCAACTTGAGTGGTGGACCAGACCAATGGCTCGATGAACCAATTGAATGGAAGTCATCATGGTATGCAGACGTCGATTCAAATGGTGATTTTTCAGTTTCAATGTATGCACCTGCAAATACCGAGGCTTTACCGAGTAATACGCGGATCTTACTCTCACCTCATATTGAGCGCTCAGGCCCACTCTCCGAAAACACAGCAACAAGTGTTGACCAAACCAACCCATCGCAAGGCATTCCCTTTATCTTCGATAAAGTAGAACCCACAACAACCACTTTACTGATCTTAGATTCAGGTGGTTATGCGCCAGCTGATGGACACATTTGGACCGCACAACAAGATGTAGCATTGCGATTAATGCTCCAAGACCCTGAAGGTTTATCAAACTCTATCCAGTTCAGTTATTGGCTTGAAGCAAGCCATGATTCGAACGAAAACGGAATGATGGAAGAAGAAGAATATGTGAATCAAACGGTTACCTTCAATTCGGGTTTGACTTCAGCAGAAATCGACCTTCCACTTCTTTCATGGCAAGAGATTCTACCAGTTGGTCGACCTTCAGGAAAAGTAAGCATCGTCGTCTCAGGTTTTGATTTAGCCGGAAACAGCCTTCTCGGTGGAGGGGCTTTTGGCGAGGAACTTGATTTAGCCACCTTCCAAATCCAAGAACGATACGCTACATTGATTGATACTGAAACGCTTTCTTTTGACTTATACGAGTCATCTCTTCTGATTGGTAACCAACACACCTTTTCATTCTCGGTTACCGATGGAAACGGTCTTTCATCTCTTGATTATCTAGAATTGGCGTTGCTTAGCCGCGAACAAAGCGAAGACTGTTCAATCAAATATCATCCTCGATTTGACACCGTTACCTACGATACAGCCTGCTTTGAAATGCCACCAACTGTTGATGTGGTGAAAACACCACTACAGGCAGAATGGAACATTGAAATCAAATTTAGAATCGCATGGAACGTCAGCAATGCATCGAATTTAACCGGAACTCCTTCATTGAAAATCTTTGATGAAGGTCAAAACCTTGGTCTAGGCCTTTCCCGTTTGACTGTCTTTGATTGGTCTCTCTCCACTGAACTGTTCCTTGGTTCGGTCGGGATGACAGATCAAACTCAACCCTTCGGTGCTCTAACTGATACAGAGATATGGGTCCATGCTGATGACAATCTTCTGATCCAAACGACCCTCTACTATGCAAATACCACGAAACAAGCTCAATATCTGCCGGCATCAGTGTACTTGCAAGCAACTCTCTCTGATGGCGAACGCTCTGTCCAACACAATTCGAGTTTCTCCTTAACTGGGAATTTATCGATGTCTCTTCCTTTAGATTCTATGATTCTTCGACATCGTCAGGCAACCTTAGATTTGGAAATTATTGGGATTCCTCTTCTTCTCTCTTTCCGTACATTCAATATTACTTTTGACCAAGACTCTCCAATTCTCTCGATACCACCTGGAATTCTTTCGCACGTCGATTCAGACTCTTTTGAAGACCAAGAAGTGATTGTAAGCGTCAGTGATGAAGTAGGCATGAACCTTGATTCAGTCGTCATGCATTGGTATTTCACTCGAGGTGGAATGGAGATTGAAAACTCAGCAGGGTCTTCCTCTCTTGATTATTTGAGTGGGGCTGGACCGACCTCTACTTTTGCTTCGAATGTAAACCTTCAGCCTTCAAATGAGTCTTTACTTGTCAAGAATGATCAATTGTTGGTTTGGTTTAGTGGTAATGACCTGTCTGGAAGAGCAATCTCAGGATTTGGAACCGAAGGCTTACCGTTAACGCCGCAATTCAGATGGATGGCTTTTGAACCGCAGTTTGAAGACATTATTGTAACACCTTACCGGCCGGTTGTTGGTGAACAACTTTCGATCTTCGTCCGCGTTTCGAACACCGGTGTTCTTTCAGGGAACATGACGGTGGAATGTTACGATGACGTTGGGCGACTTTTGGCCTCGAATTCCAGTATGATCGAAGCAGGTTCTTGGATTGATTATGAATGGGAAGTTGAGGCTTGGAAGACTGGTCGTTTGGGAATTACGGTTAAAATTGTGAATTACACTGGTAATGTCCCAATACCTGTGGCTGATGTTCAAGCCTATCAAAACCAGGACAGTCAGACCGTTACCGCCCTTGGCTTTGCAGGACTTGTATTCCTGCTCGCAAGTGGCGTTTTTGTGGCTGCACTCCTTCATCGCCGAGAAAAAAACCATCAATTTACTACACACCAAGTCCATTCTGCAATGGACCACCGAACCCTACCGCCGCCTCGTCCGAAGGATTTAGTTGATTTAACTCAAGAGGAATAGTCAAAAACAGTTGGTTCT
>Ga0209090_10001962_pt1 | contig 13089 bp, 4 predicted proteins | sample ArcticOcean_MG_C_9_FD_187432 | JGI IMG/M metagenome (GOLD analysis project Ga0209090, IMG submission 187432) | Marine microbial communities from western Arctic Ocean - ArcticOcean_MG_CB2_152 (SPAdes) (version 2) | ecosystem: Environmental > Aquatic > Marine > Oceanic | place: Arctic Ocean... | reverse complement strand
CAAAAGCGCTATAAAAGCGCTCAAATTTCCAATCCCCATGAGACTGGAGACCAGTTGCCACGCGGGAACGCAGACGACTAAACCTACCCATAAGGAAGCGGTATCGAAGGTTGAAAACGTTCGTTTCTGTTTCAGAACGGGAGATAAATCGTCGTTATGGAGTGCACTGGATGCTTTCGAGGCATCGAAAGACTCAACAATATCATCAATACTCCCCGTCGATGATGATGATGATGCGGTTAGTAGTATTGCCCTTCTTCCTTTCGTAACGAACTTTTCATCACGCTTTCTTCCCAAAACTTTATTCGTCGTCTGTATCGGCGTCATCTTCTTTGCAGCGCAACAACAGAAACAACAACAACTGCGACTACTACTGCGCGATGATGATGAAAGTGAAGACGCTCTCATCATCAGTATCTTTTCCGATGATGGTGTTGTCAGAGTCATTTTTATAAAAAATGCGGCTAAAATTTCTGCTGTTTTTTCAGTCTAATTTCTGCATGCAGAATTTTTGAATTTTTTTCCTTCACACATTCGTTAGACTGCTTTTTCTGCTCAGTGTGGTGAGAAGTATAAAAAGAATGGGAACGAACACACCCGAGTTCGGCTTTGGCCAAGAAGACGACGACGACGACGACGACGACGTGTGGGCGAACGTGGACGCCAGGTAAGTATGTTTTCTTGCGAAGAAGCTCTTTCTCTTTCTCTCTCTCTTCTCATCTCCCGTTTTGTGTGTTTGTGTGTTTGTTCGTTCCCGGGGGGGATTTTTATCATCTAGGCATCTGCAACATATATTAAACTTACTCTCTGACTCTCAATAGTAACTTTGACTCCATCATCGAGCAAGCGGAAAAGGCGAGCAGGCAAAGAGGCGGTGGTACTGGAACGAGCGGCGGGAACGCGACGACGACGACGCAACAAACCGTGAATAATAATAATGTGAATAATAATCTCGTCAACATCACGCAATCTCAACAGCAGCAGCGACAGATGGGCGACGTCTCGCAACAACAACAACAACAACAACAACAACAACAACAGAAGAACAATACGAACAATTTAGAAGTAACAGACGCGCATTTTTTACAATCCCGATTACACGAGCTCGAGCGGAGAGATAAAGATAAAGATGGCATGCTCTCGTTGCTCCGCTCTCGCGTGGAGCAATACGAGAAGGAAAATGCCAAGTTGAAACGGGAGGCGAAGAATGCGACGGCGGGAGGCGGACAAAGTGGTAGGATAGCGATCGCGCACGGTCATCAGCAACAATCGGAGGTTGCAATCGCGACGACGTCGTACGCGAACACGAGCGCGGCGCATCACGTTGCAGCGGCAGAAATCCGAGAGATGCGAAAAGAGGTTGGAAAATTGAGAAATTTGCTCGGATTTAAAGACGAAGAGTTGCAAGAGGCGCAGGAGAGAGAAGAGAACGCGAGAAGGCGGTCGAGGAGGGAGAAACAAGAGTTGATGAACGAGATCTACGGTTTGAGAGAGCAAGTAAAGAAGAGAGAGAATGAATTCAAGGAAGAAAAGCTACAGAAGAAGAAAAGAAGCGAGGATGAAACTGGGACGGTCGCAGAGAACGAGGCGAAGCGAAGGAAACAAGATGTGGAAGGCGGTGGTGGTGGTTTGAGCGTATCGGATGCAATTAAACGGTTCGACAACAACAACAACCATCAAAAGCAGCATTCCCTCAGCGTAGCCGCGAATGCTGCTACTGGTGCGACAAATCGACAAGCGCAACAACAGCAACAACAAATCAAGAACATGGATACGACAAAGACGATAGCATCGGAGCCAAAAGCAATGACGACGCCGAGGACGACGACGACGACGACGACATGTAAAGAAGTTTCGGACTGGCGACCGATGCTACCGAAAGCACCGAAAGGTTTATTTGATCAAGCTTCAATGGCAGCTTCAGCGTTGTACCACTATCACGGTAATGCTACCAACAATAACAACGCCGACAATCAAAGAGGAACCTCGTCGAAGAGGTTTGCATTCTTTTTAGATTCTTTTGCCAAACGTGATGCTTTGGTGTTTCTCGGTTTCCACACTCAAGCTGTCGAAAAAGGTGCCACGTTGGCGTCTTTGAGAAAGAAGAAAAATAGTAGTAGTAGTCATACTAATAGCAAGAAAGTCGGGAGCGGACTGCGCGATATAGAGGAAGGATGGGAGTACCACAGCGTGGCGATTGGCCGAGCACTCGCTTCTGTTTTCCTCGACGATGAAGATCAGGGAGACGATAATAGCTATGTAGACGGTACCCCGAAGAACAGCGGATATAGAATTGATAGTATCAACGAGGTATTCAGTAACGCGAATTTCCTCATCACGCTTCTTGAGGCGCTGAAATCTGTCGCAGCGTTTGACGGCGACAAAGAATTGAATCCACCGAGGAACGAGTTTGCGGACGATAACGCCCGAGATGAACTCGCGGCTTCAGCAGCGAGACTTTTGCTAATTCTGCTTAAGAACGATCAAACGTGCTGTCGAAGAGTGATTGAAGCTCGGCGGCGCAACTTGCTCAGAAATCTCTCAACATCGCAACCGCCCCCAAGAGGTGGAGCTACTGAAGATGACGAAGCGGAAGATTCTGTAGAGGAAGAAGACATGATGATCACCGATAAAGCGGCGGTCACAGCTTCGATAACGACAAATGTTAGAGGTAACGAGAAGAGAAAGATCCTTCGCAGAAGAATCAACGGTTCAGAGTTTGATGTGGCGAGCGCGTGCGCCGGTTCTTTCGCCGGCGGTTCATTGCTACCGCACCCGCTCTCAACCACTGGGAGAGTTTTCGTGCACACGAAAGAGCAAGTTCCCACAGAAGATTACATCACCGCTCCATCTAAGGGCGCGTCAAAATCGAAAAAGAGCGACGCTTCTTCGAGCGCTCCTTCTCGAAGCGCTACGGCTGTAGTGGATGAGAAGTTTGATGCGGTGGCGATTGTCGTTGATTGTTTGCGTAGATGTGTTGGCGCACGAGCATGGGAAGCTATATCGCCTCTCCTAGGTGCTCTCACTTGGTTAACCTCATTTGCTGCTTCTGAATTTACAAATGGGAGAGATGTAGTTGGTAGTCGCGTATTACCCGCGAGTGATTTGGTGATGACAATGGTGGCGTCGAGACGGGCGGTCCCGACGACAAATTTAAAAACTGGAGAAGAGGAGATCCCACAATCCGGTGTTATCTCGGCGCCAAAGCAGTCACAGATAACGACTTCGTGTTGGTTGAACTATTGCTTGAAAGCAAGTTCGCCGCAAGACACGCGAATGGCATGCCTGTCTCTCATCCGGACGCTATCTACGTGTAAATCATTCCAAGACGCCTTGAACGAATATGCGGTGTTGAGCGATGTAGTATCTGTTTTGAGGAACGAAATCCCTTCGACGTCCACGAATATCATGGATATTGCGACGACGCAGGATCAAAATGCAACTTACATAAACTACACGTGCTCTCGATCGAGAGAGCTCGTCGATTTATCTTTGCGCGTCTTAGCCGCGTTTGCGCACTTGGATTGGAAAGGGTGGCCAAGAGTTGTTCGTAAGGAAAACGTTTTGGCCGCAGCGGCAAACACGGCGCTTTGGGAGATGACGGTTCAGAAAGCTAAGATCAAGACAAGGAAAACGCCATCGTCTAAAGTCGCGCCAGTTTCTGGGATCAAAGCGAGAGTCTTGCGATATGCGCTCATTATGATTGCGCATATTCTTTCGATTACGGAAACGCAGGAATCTGCGATGCGGATGCTGGCGGAGAATGCAAATTTGAGCCGCATGATGGCTCGGTGTGCAAGAGGCGCCAGTGAACTTGGTCCAACAGAAGTGAAGATTGGTGCATTTGTTATGAAATGCGTAGAAAAAGCCGCGCGCACGCATTACTATTAAAAAATTCTAAGGTCGGGTATGTTAGCTCCACAAAAAAATGTATAGAGAAGAACAATCATAGTCGTTCATCTTCAAATCTTCCGGAATGCAGTTCGCACCGTTTCTTGTAACCCTTGTAAACTTAGTAGAAACCCTTTCGTCGGTTTCACATTGTGCGTGTCGTGCTTCGTGTGCTGTACGTTCGGGTCATCACAATAGCTACCAACTGGTGCACCTTCAAGATACGCAGCAATGCTCTTTAATATCGAGGCTCGACGACTTTTGAAGTGCGCTCGAACGAGCGCCTCAAACCCTACGGGTGGGCGTTTGATTGTTTGTATCATCGTCTTCAAGTTGAGAAGATACGCATTTTCTGAATACATGGCTGAGTTTCGAATGCCTTCTTCCGTTCCACGTTGTTTTTCGTAGCCCGCTTCGTTGTAATAAGGCTTATCGTTCAGCACTAACGCTTGAAGCGAAACTAAAACCTGCAACGCACTTGATGAACTGCTCCATCTTTCCGAATTCTCCTCCGAGTCCCACGTATTGAGCAACGACAGGCAGACTTTGCCTTCCTTGTACAAGTTTGGATTGAGTCGGTATCCGTACGAGTGATAATGAACTTTTGGAGGGACAGACGGATAGTTCTCGTCGAACAAAATGTCAAAGCAAAATAAACCGTCGTGGTAAGGCGTCAACGATGGTCCTTTGATCATCGCCCGCAAAACGTTCATTTTCGCTTGCGACGATTTTACCCAAATTTCGTTCGCGGGCAAGCCTTTATGTAAGATTGACCATTCTTTTTGAACAGCTTTCTGAACTTGTCGCGGCAAATTCATTTGAGAACTCGAATCTCTGAGTAAAAAATCAGAAAAGCCGCCGTCGACGACATCAAAACTTGTAGACAATGCCTCTTCATCCTCGTCGTTGATATTATTCTCATCCGCAATCGTTGCATCGTCGTCAACTTTCGACAACGTTTGCCTTGGACTGCGACAAAGAAATTGGTTCTCGAGCTGCTTCACTTTCTCCTTCCTCTCTTGTCTCCAGACGAAATTGAGCGAATCCAATAATGACGGCATTTCATCTCTAGAGGTATTGCGAGGTCCGTTCGCTTCTAGCAAGGAATGGAAAGCGTTCAACCCAACCATATTTGAGCGTATAGTAGAGTCCCGCAACACATCAGAAACAGTGGTCCGGGCGTCGTCTGCATCCAGAAATATACCAGGATAGGCTTTTGCGATGTTGCGTGGATGTGCCATATCCTTGTATCTCCGAGATCTGGCGGCATATTCGGCGTTCAACTGTGCTTTCGAGACAAAATCCTTCTCGAGATCACTTGGCTCTGCATTATCTCCTAACACTTCGTCGTCTTCTTCAAAGCCAGCCCCTCTTCTTCGGCGCCAGAAGTGAGTGGAGATGAGCAATAACTTCAGCTCTTCGTCGGAATACCTGGTCAAAGTCTTCTTTAGCTCAGTATGGGCGCTGAAGCTCAGTTTTTTGTATCTTTCCATGATGTCGTCAACTGCCGCGTCGGCAGTGTCTTCTTCGAATAGACCGGGCGGTAACGCATTTTTGACCAAGCGAGATATCGAATCTGCGTCGATAGACCCACTACTCTTCTTTATATCGTCTTGGTCTTTCCCGAAGATTTTACCTCTCCAGATAAAATCCTTCGACGCTGTATCTTCAACCATTCGACGGATTGATTCAAGTTGGCCATCGAGAAGCGAACCAAATACGGCTACTGAACCAGCACCGCGTTCGATCGTATCATTCTCATCGTCAAGAAGGTCCAAGTCTTCGCTACCACTAACCCTGTCACTCTCCTCATCGTCGAAGGAATCGTCATCAATCGTCAAATCCATATCTCCTTCTTCTCCTTCTTCTTCTCCTTCATCACCACTCTCCATCATTGGAATATTGGCAAGTTCCGAGTCTGAAGGCCATGGTATGTCGTCTTCCTCTTGGTCTAATTCCGAATAATAATCTTCGTTCTCATCTGTTTCCCATCCGCTCTCCATAGAAATGTCTGAATCGCTTTCATCCGAATCACTATCGTCTGAATCATCCAAAAGCTCGCACAGCTCGATGTTAAAAGGCGGTTGATGTGTATTTGTTCCACTACCCCACGCTATCTTCATCAGACCAGCACTCGATTCTACGATCTCTCCGACCCACGAAACGTCTTGTACAAAACTTGAGATGTATGTATGCCCGCCGAATTCGTCTAATTTAGTCGAATTCAGTCTAGGGTGTTTCGCGTGTCTGTGCTTGTAAGCTTCTGCGGCGGCGAAACCCCACACTCGCACGTGTTCACCATGCGATTGTTGCCATTCCGGGGAAGTTGCGATTAATCTTTTTGGAGTTTTGGAAGATCCTCGGAACCAATACACATTCTCCTCGAGTTTGGGAACGGACCACGGGTTCCCCGGTATAACTTGTAATTCGCGTTCATAGAAAGGCACGAAAACATCCTTCACAGCACTGCACAAGAAGTGAACAGGATCGCGTTTTGTGGCGTCGATATGAATTGATCCTAGTATGCGTTCACACGCCGCCAACGCATGCGGTGGCGCCAGATCACGATTGAAAATATCGTGATTCTTCAACTCGTGCATGAATCTGGTCGAACCCCACTGTTCTACTAAAGAGTCTAAAACTTTAGGCCCAGTCGAAGCTGAAACTTCTTTGTTATTGTCGTTAGGAACAGTCATGAAATCTTCGATGCCCATAGTATCAGGCTGATCATTTTCCACAAGCAATTGGTCGATTCCCGGAATATTTCTCAAAACGACGTCGTTTCCAGACGCTTGGAACAATACCGAAGGGTATGACTGAAGTGCGTACACCGGAACCGTTTCTCTGGACTTAAATCTTACAACGCCTCGTTTAGTACATTCATTTTCTCCCGCTTTTCTTTTCTTTAGCTCCAGTAACTTGTTCATGGTATTGGCGTAATATTTGTTATAGTGATTATCGAAATACGAAGCACCGCCGTCATCGATGGAAACTTGCGGGGGTTTACCTTCGCTCGAGAAATCATCATCATCCCAGTCTTCGCGCCATTTGAGCTCCATGACGTGCGGTGGTCGTTCTTTACCTTCTGCATTTGCTAAGAACCTCTCGTTGTCATTCTTTGAAGCTTCAAATACAAACGCATCGGCGATCCAGACAACGTCTGCCGTGCGCTCTTCGCTGTTCGTAGCTTCGACGTAACCAACTGCGAAAGTGTCAAGAACTGTTTTCTCGCTATACTGTTCGCGTTTCCTCATTAAATCGTCCTCCCACGTCTGCTCGAGATCGTGCACTTTCTCCGACCCGACAGCTTTCTTAAACTCGCTGGATTTCACCACAAAGTCACCGCACATGTACACGTGGTCTTCTAAGTGTTCCATTTTCAATAAATCTTTAGCCTTTTCAAGCGTTCTGGACCCGTCTTGCCACAGAACTTCGCACGTGGTTTCAGTAGAAATGACGCGAGCGCAATAAACTTCATCGTTTGACGTTAACGACGATTTGTAAAAGTTCTGCTTTTCTTCCTCGTTCTTCTCCTCCTGGACCCAAAGCTTCTCGCGCTTTTCTTCGAAGCGAAGCGCGCGTTTATGCGCTTCCGGAAAGTATTTTTTCAGAGCATTTTTATCGCACAAGACGTGATCTCCGGCTTGTAAAAAGTGAGCGCAGAACTTATCGACAACGGTGAGCATTGACGATGGCATATATCGCGGAGGTTTCTCCTGTACTTTGCACGAACCTTCACACCATGGCGGCAAAAAATGTTCAGGATTGCCATCGGGAGGCGCATCTTCTTCTTCTACTACTTCTTCTTCCTCGCAAGGAAGTTTCTTCGGTGCAACTCGACGTAAAGGATCGTCTTTATACTCTCGAGCATTTCGTACCATACCTTCTTCTTTATAAAGGTGTTGCATCTTCCACTTCACCTGTGCCATGCCGTCGTGGATGGATTTCACGACTGCCCTTTGCGCCATGCTATGCTTTTGGTATACAAGTTTCTTGCACACAACGGCCATCTTTGCGTCGTATTGTTCGTCTTGTTTATTTGTAATTTCTTCGTTATCCTCTGTATACTGGGGTTCGTTATCTACTGCAAACGCCGAAAAAAGTGTGACCTGTTCGTCATCCTCGTCTCCTTTCGTCCAACAGTGTTCAAGAAAATCGGCGCGGTCGAGTCTTACCTGATCCCTTCCATCCCAAGCCCCTCCCATGGGATATTCGTTCTCCTGTCGCGCTAGAACTTCCCGGACAGCTCGCGCTACTTTTTGTTGCTCCACGTCAACGATATCGCCTGGGCGATAGCACCCGCACTGCGTCGATGCAAGATGGAACCTGTCAACTCTACTTGATTCGTCCTCGTCGCAATGGCGGAGGCCGAGCGTGTTCATATAATAAAATTCCCGTTCCTCTTCGTCCGATAATTCTTCACCGTCGCTGGCATACTCGTCCGATTGCCCGCTCGGCTTCACTTCCACTAGCAAATCTGGCAACTCCTCATCCAGATACGCGTGATTTTCGACATCTTCTCGATCTCCTTCTTTCTTGACGAAAGCATCACCGGCTGGTAGCGGCCAAGAGGGTTTCAGCCATTTCCCGGTTTTCTTCTTCTTTGTAGCCTTCTTTCCGTTGTCCTTCAACAATCCCACCCTGATAACATCTGTCACAGTCTCTACGATCCCTATCCAGTTTCCATAAACAACCGTGGCCTCAGGATACACTCTCCGTAACGTCTGGCACTCGTTCGAGTCCACTCCGTCCGCGTACTCCTTCGTCGCCGGACAGAACAGCGTCGCCTTCACGTTCATGTCCACAATTTTCCCGCACATCCCCAACGTATTCTTTGCCTTCACGCAATTATCGCCAACTTTGAAATACCGTCTGTCTAATATCGTCAAGTCCTCTACTTTAGAACAGATCAAGTCTGACCCCCCTTTGTTGACTCTCATCCCACCCCAAGTCTCTCCCATTTTCAGCTCCATCGTCCCGAACGCGACTAAAACTTCCGTGTCGTCCTCTAAAATCTGTCCCTCTGAGTCGTAATCAAAAAATTCCGAATCCGAGTCGTGATAGGTATCCGCGACTGTCCCTATGTGGTACGCGTTCTCAAACTCTTCGTTTATTTCTATCGGTAAATCGTGTTCCTCCTTTTCCTCCTCCTCATCATCCTCCTCCCCATCATCACCTAAATTCTTCGTTTTATTCCTACTTTTCCTCCTCCTCGAAATCGTTTTCTTCTTCTTTAACTTCTTCTTTTGTCGTCTCTTTTCGCAGAACACTAAATCTGCCGGTTGCAACAACCGCGAAGAGTCGTCGTTGAAGTAATGCGTGCTGCCGTTCGGGAGCACCATTATTACTACGCGCGCTCCTCTCTCTGCCTTCTTTGTCTTCTTTGTCTTCTTCTTTGTCTTCTTCTTTGTCTTCTTCTTCTTCTTCTTATAGTTTGATGATGATGCGACAAGACAACAAAAATTACATCACCTAGAACGAGAAACTGACGATGAAAACACAAACAAAAAAACAACCAAAAAAAGGCAAGAGTTTTGAGAAAAAAAATTCAAAAAAATCGTTTCTTCTTCTTCTTCTTCAGTTCTTTTTCTTTCTCTCTCTCTCTCGCCCACATTGAAAACAACAAGAAGAAGAAGAAGAAGAAGATGTCAAAACGGAGAGTTCAGACGGTACAGTTCGACCAGACTTCGCCAATCCCGACCCCGTACGTTATTCATTTGTGCTCTTTGCTCGAAATCGCGTGCCAACCAAACTCAGAGGTTGGGATTTCTGCGGGGGGGGGAAAACGACTCGATGATGATGATGATGATGACGAAAGGGAAGAAGAAGAGGAGGAGAGGAAAAAGTATTACGACGCGGAAAACGCGTACGAGAGTTTAACCTTGAAGTTTAGGAAGAAGATCGTTCGGTTCGTGACGAAAGAGGTGATGGAGAGAGGGAAGACGAAGGATTTTCTTGCGTCGTCGTCGTCGTCAAATGGATTGGTGTTGTGCGAACCAGATTCGGAGGAGTTTTGGAGGCGAGTGTATCGGTTTTTTGTGCTTCCTTCCTCCAAGAAGAAGAAGTTAAAGAAGAAGAGCGAAGAAGAAGAAGACGAAGAGATGGAAGTGTCGAGAGCGAATAATAATAATAATAATAATGAGAATGATGAATACGAAGAAGAGTACGCTGATGGTGATGATGATGAAACGAGATGCGATAAAGCGCAGCAAATCGAGGATTTCTTCCACGTGTTGCAAACGAAGGAGAAGTATTTACTCGAGTCGGTTGACGAACTGGTGAGAAAATTTGAACGTCTGCCGAGATGTTTAGCGAGGGAGGCGAGAGATTGTTTCGCGGTGTTGAGCGGTATCCATGATAAAGATTTAGCGGTGAGGAAGATTGATCCGGAAAGTGTGTGCGGGAGGTTTTTACGACGACAGTTGGTTGAATTTGAGCGCTTGTCGTTTGACGGCGTGTGCGAGTGTCACGAGATGTTGAGAAGGTATCGGGAAGATTTCGATGCGTTCGTGAACGCGGCGGCGGAAGAGATGAACGGTGGAGAGAAAGGAGAAGTTACTTTTTTGCTGCACAGAACCAGCAAAGCGAACGAACGCGCGATTGTGGACACGTTGGTGGAGAAGTGCGAACGATTAGGGGTTAAGAAGAGTTCGGCGAATGAAGAGAAAAGTAACGATGAGGAGGACGAAACGCTTCCGTTTGGCATCTCTATGGGTTTAGGAGGTATTCTTGACCCGAGAGAGAAAGATAACAGCACTAGAAATACTAACAGTCGCAGTAATAGTGGGAATTCTGGTCTTCCGACGAAGAACAACAAGAGCGTGGGCGCGGTGCTTCGTAAAGTTTTAGCGGAACATGAGAACACGGCGATTCACAACAGGCATCCGCGCGCGAGACACGTGGAGAGTTTAAAACAAAAAGATGTCGTCAACGCTTTGTTCCATTTACACAGACACTTTGAAATAAACGGAGATATCCCCGCGGACGAGTCTGTTTTGTTGCACGAGTTGATTAGCGCTGGTGGTGGAGGAAGTCGCAGCGCGCACTCCATAACGCCCGTGTCGCAATCTGGAAGACGAGCAGCGGAGGCTTTAAATGCGCTCGGCGCAACGCACGCGCAGTTTCAACATCGAAAAGAAACCGCGAGAGCGTTGGAAGAGGCGACGCGAATCGCGCAGCAATCTGGAGATGAAGACGCATTAGCGAAGGCGTTAGCGTTGAGTGGGCTTTTAGCCGAGTCGGAGTATTTCGACGATGACGACGACGACGTGGACGTAGACGAGGATGAAGATAGCGATGAGGACGACGACGAGCCTTTCGAAGAATCTTTAGACAACACCAAACAACAACAACAACGACAACAACAACAACAACAACAAAAGTATAGTTCCTCGACATCCTCTTCGTTATCTTCGTCTTCATCAGTCTTGAAAAAAGCGAAGCGATCTCGAACACTTTTACGTCGGTGTTTAAAGCTCGGAAGACAGTTGAAAAATCCCGCGCTGGCGAGCTACGCCGAGTTGGCGTTAGCTAGACAAGTGGCGGCGTTTCCGAACGATGGTGGAAGAGACCGCGTTATGGAGGAACGCAGAGCGGCATTAACGAGCAAAAACGCTGGCGTAGCGGCTGCAACGACGAAAGGTACCACCTCGTTCGTTTCCGCGCCTACATCGACTCAAATATCTGCACCAGAAGTTGTTGAAAAAGCTATTCAAAACGTCGAAGTTTTATCGCATAAAACAACGCTCGTTGCTTCCGCGCCAGCTACGAGAACGACCGCAGAACATATGCGCAAACAAGAGATAATTTTACGAGAAAAGGGCGCTTCGAATAACCCGTCTTCCGGAAATACCGGAGGTGCGAACGGCGGCGCGAATACTACCGGACAACAACAAACGCAAGGCGGCGGCAACCAATCGCTTGATGCTATCGCCGTCGCACAGGCGACGTCTTTGATTCGAATGAACGAAATATATCCCGCTTCTTCGTCCACGATGGCGTCTTCGTCAACATCTGGTGGGAAAGTTACGCACACGTCTTTAGGCACCTTACAACGTTACGCCACTTTTGACACCGCCAAAGAAACGAAAAACGCCATCAACTGTTTGCGCACGCCGGCGTTTTCGATGCAATCGACGACGTGGTCGACTCGAGGCGACGACGGGTTAGCGAGGGTTGCCACTTTGAAAGCATTATCCGAGGGTACTTTGAAAGATGCTTCGCCCGTGGACGCCGCGCGAGCATTTGCAGTTTTATCGAAATCCACGCAAAGGACGAGAGGCACCGAACGCGCGTTGATGGAACTCGAAAAAGCGGAATCGCGTTTGCGCGAACACGTGGATGATAACGAGGAAGTTTCGAGAGAGTTGAACGCGGCGAGAATTTCGATACTATTCGACGATGCTATCGCACGGAACGAGTGTTTCGAAGCGAACGAGTGCATGCGACAGATGCACGCGTTGGTTCATCCGATTGGCGAGAAGACGGATTCGAGTGCGGTATTAGAGGCGAATCGGGCGTTGGCTGAAATTTACGCCATGAACGGAAACTACGCAGAATCATTCGAAAGCTTTCTGAGAGGTGCAGATATTCTGACCTTCGCTTCCTCCCAACTCGAAAGCGATTCGTCGATGAAAAACGGAAATAGCAGCGCGGACCCGAGAAACGCGATGCACGTTTTGAAATCGGAGTTGGGCGTCGCGGAGACGTTTAAGAATTCGCAAAACTACGCGTTTGCATTGTTGAGAGCGTTAGGAGTGGATAAGCGCGCGACAGATTTAGGCGTCGACCAGTACGCGTTGTTCGCGAAACTTATCGTCGCGGAGTGTTTGATTGAATTGAAAGGCTCGCACGCGAACTTGGGCAAACTCTATTTGGAGAAGTACTCGAGAGCGTTTTTAAGCTCGAACGAGCTGCGCTTACGAGCTCGGTTTCATTTGATCAACGCCAAAGCGTCTTTGGAAGTCAACATCCAAGATGAAACGGACGATGAAATGGAAGAAACGATTGAATCTATCGTCGATGACCTGAACCGTGCCTCTTTATTCGGAGAAAAGCTCGGCAACATCGACATCGTCAAAGAATCGCAATATTTACTCGCGCAGACGTACCATTTTACGAACGATGTTGAGAATCGTAACGAGGCCTCCAGAGCGTTTCGCGAACTCAGTCAACAGTACTGCAATCATTATTAATAAT
>Ga0209090_10001960_pt1 | contig 13097 bp, 25 predicted proteins | sample ArcticOcean_MG_C_9_FD_187432 | JGI IMG/M metagenome (GOLD analysis project Ga0209090, IMG submission 187432) | Marine microbial communities from western Arctic Ocean - ArcticOcean_MG_CB2_152 (SPAdes) (version 2) | ecosystem: Environmental > Aquatic > Marine > Oceanic | place: Arctic Ocean... | reverse complement strand
TATCGGCACTTCTAAGGGTAAAGGTTTCCAAGGTGTTGTAAAACGTCACGGATTCGCTGGAGTTGGTCAAGCAACACACGGTCAACACAATCGTTTACGTGCACCTGGTTCTATTGGAGCTGCTTCATATCCTGCTCGTGTATTCAAAGGAATGCGCATGGCTGGACAGATGGGTAACTCTAGAGTAACAATCGAAAATTTGGAGGTACTTAAAGTTCTTCCTGAGGAAGGTGTTCTTGTTGTCAAGGGTGCTGTACCAGGACATAAAGGTTGTACAGTCGTAATCCGTAAGCCAAAAGCATAATGAAACTCGACGTATACACAAGCAAAGGCTCCAAGTCAAAGAAGAGTGCTCAATTGAATGATGCTGTTTTCGGTATCGAACCAAATGATCACGCTATCTACTTGGATGTAAAGCGTTATTTAGCTGCACAGCGCCAAGGAACACACGATACACTTCATCGCGGAGTGGTATCTGGTTCTACTCGTAAGATTAAGAAACAGAAAGGAACAGGAACAGCTCGTGCTGGTTCTATAAAGAATCCTTTATTCCGTGGTGGTGGTAACACATTTGGTCCAGAGCCACGTGATTACACTATCCATCTAACTGCCAAGCTGCGTAAGCTAGCTCGTCGCAGTGCCCTTAGCTATAAAGCGAAGGCTGAAGGAATTACTGTTTTAGATAACATCAAGATGGATGCACCTAGGACTAAGGATTTCTTAGCACTAATGGTGAACTTGAAGCTTGATGATAAAAAGACTCTGACCATCCTTCCTTCACAGGACGATAATGTTTACCGTAGCTGCCGCAACTTGCCTAAGCATCGTGTCATGTTAGCATCTGACTTGAGCACCTACGACATCATGAACTGTACGAACCTAGTGTTCGTAGATAATGCCCACGAGGTTCTCGAGGGTATGCTAAAGTGATATTATGAAAGAGATTCTTATCAAACCACTCATTACCGAGAAAATGTCAGCAGACACCGAGCGTTCTAATAGCTACGGTTTCGTTGTTGCACTCGGTGCTAATAAGATCGAAATTAAAAAAGCGATCGAACAGGAATACAACGTTACTGTTGAGTCTGTGCGCACACTACGTGTTGACGGAAAAACAAAGCAGCGTTTTACAAAAACAGGGATGGTCAAAGGCCGTACTAATTCTTATAAGAAAGCATTAGTCAGCATCGCACAAGGCGAGACCATCGATTTTTACGACAATATCTAAGTTATGGCTATACGTAAATTCAATCCTATAACTCCAGGTATGCGCCATAAGGTGCTTACTAACTTTGCTGAGCTCACAACAGATAAACCTCACAAGCCTCTTTTAGAAGGGTTGACGAAATCTGGAGGTCGTAACGATACTGGTAAAATGACAATGCGTTACCGTGGAGGTGGCCATAAACGTCGTTACCGTTTAATCGACTTCAAGCGTAACAAGCATATGGAAGCTACTGTTTTAACAGTAGAATATGATCCAAACCGTACGGGCAGAATCTGTCTAGTAGAGTACACAGATGGAGAGAAGCGTTACATCGTTGCTCCTGCTGGTCTTACTCCAGGAATGAAAATTCATTCTGGAAAAGAGGCTAAGCCGGAAGTAGGACACGCTATGTACCTATCTGATATTCCACTCGGAACTATAATTCACAACATCGAGCTACACCCTGGTCGTGGAGCTTGTATGGCTAGAAGTGCTGGAGCTTACGCTCAGTTAGCAGCTCGTGAAGGCAGATTTGCAATCATTAAACTACCTAGTGGGGAGACACGTATGATCCTTGTTACATGCTTAGCCGTTATCGGTTCAGTAGGTAACTCAGAGCATAGTCTCCAAATTAGTGGTAAAGCCGGACGTTCACGCTGGTTGGGTCGCCGTCCACGTGTACGTGGTGTGGTTATGAACCCAGTAGATCACCCAATGGGTGGTGGTGAAGGAAAATCTTCAGGTGGACACCCTCGTTCACGTAATGGAATTCCTGCGAAAGGATACAAAACACGTAATCCTCGCAACAAGTCGTCTAAGTATATCATTGAACGAAGAAAGAAATAATAAGCCATGTCACGTTCGCTGAAAAAACCCCCATTTATCCATTACAAGCTAGCTCAACGCGTTGAGACTATGCAAGCTTCTGGAAAAAAGTCAGTAATTAAGACTTGGTCTCGTGCCAGTACTATTACTCCTGACTTCGTTGGATTGACTATCGCCGTTCATAACGGTCGCCAGTTCATACCAGTATTCGTTACTGAGAACATGGTAGGTCATAAACTCGGAGAATTTTCTCCAACACGTACATTCCGTGGTCACTCGGATAAAAAGGATAAGAAGCGCTAAGCTTCATAAACTAAGTAACTATGGGATCACGTAAACGAATAAAAGCTGAGGAACGCAAAGAAGCAATGAAGACTATTGCTATTGCTAAACTCAACAATTGTCCAACCTCGCCTCGCAAGATGCGTTTGGTTGCAGATACCGTACGCGGTAAGGACGTTTTCGAAGCACTGAATATTTTGCGCTTTTCAGCACAAGATGCTTCAGGTCGCTTAGAGAAGCTACTCAGATCAGCTATTGCTAACTGGGAAGCAAAAAACTCTGGAAAATCTCCAGAAGATGCTGAATTAATTGTTAGAGAAATTACAGTTGATAGTGCTAGAATGCTTAAGCGTATTCAGCCAGCTCCTCAAGGTCGTGCGCATCGCATTCGCAAGCGCTCGAACCACGTTACCATCATTGTAGATAGCGCTAAATAATATGGGACAGAAAACACACCCAATTGGAAATAGATTAGGGATCATCCGCGGATGGGATTCTAACTGGTACGGAGGAAACGACTACGCAGATAAACTTGTGGAGGACGTTAAGATCCGTGAATACCTTAATGCACGTTTGCGTAAAGCAAGTGTTGCTAACGTAATTATTGAGCGTTCTTTAAAGCTCGTTACTGTCACTGTCAAATCTGCTAGACCTGGTGTTATCATCGGTAAGGGCGGTTCTGAGGTAGATAAGTTGAGAGAAGAGCTTAAGAAGATTACTAATAAAGATGTTCAAATAAACATCTTTGAGATTAAGCGTCCTGAATTAGATGCTCGTCTTGTTGCTGATAGCGTTGCGCGTCAGATCGAGGCTCGTATTAATCACCGTCGTGCGATTAAAATGTCTATCCAAAGTACAATGCGCGTTGGAGCGGAAGGTATTAAGATTAACATCGCTGGTCGTATTAACGGTGCAGAGATTGCTCGTTCTGAAGCGTACAAAGAGGGTCGTATTCCACTCCACACTTTCCGTGCGGATATTGATTACGCTCACGTTGAAGCTCACACCACATATGGTGTACTAGGTATTAAGTGCTGGATTTGTCGTGGAGAGATCTACGGTAAGCCAGATTTGTCTCCTCTTCCTCCACAGAAGAAAGAACGCGGTGGTGATCGTCGCGGAGGTTCTGGTGGTGGTGGTGGTCGTCATAACTCACGTAGATAATAGCAAAGGATTATGTTACAGCCAAAAAGAACTAAGTTCCGAAAAATGCAGAAAGGCCGCGTAAAGGGCCTTGCTTACCGTGGTTGCACGGTTGCTTATGGATCATTTGCCATCAAAACACTCGACGTAGGTTTTATTACTTCTCGTCAGATTGAGGCTACTCGTATTGCTATTAACCGTTTTATGAAGCGTGAGGGTAAGGTTTGGATTAGAATTTTCCCAGACAAACCTATGACTTCTAAGCCTGCTGAAGTACGTATGGGTAAAGGTAAAGGAGCTCCTTCACATTGGGTAGCACCTGTTCGTCCAGGACGAATTTTATTCGAAGTTGATGGAGTTGATTTAGATACTGCTAAAGAAGCACTACGTCTTGGAGCTCAAAAGCTACCTGTACGTTGCAAGTTTGTTATGAGACCTGATTACGCTGCGACATGATTGAAATGAACGAAATACTTCAGATGTCTGATAAAGACTTATCTGAACGCCTAGTTACTGAACGCGAGGCGCTATCAAAGTTGCGTTTTAACCACAGCATTGCTGGGCTTGAAACTCCAACTATTTTGAATAAAAAGAGACGTGACATTGCTCGTCTATTGACTGTGCAAACTGCACGTACGAAAAACGCATCTAACGCCTGATTATGAGTACTGAAACAATCACACGTAACCTACGGAAAGAAAGAGTTGGTATTGTTACATCTAACAAGATGGACAAATCAATTGTTGTATCTGTATCTCGTAAAGAGAAGCACCCATTCTATGGGAAGTACGTTACTAAGACAAAGAAATTTGTTGCTCATGATGAGGAACAAACATGTAACATCGGAGATACTGTCCGCATTATGGAAACTCGACCTATCAGTAAGCGTAAATGCTGGAGATTGGTTGAAGTAGTTGAACGCGCTAAGTAATCTATAGAAACTAAAGAACGATGATACAACAAGAATCCAGAATGAAAGTTTGCGATAACAGTGGCGCTAGAGAAGTGCTTTGTATTCGTGTACTTGGTGGAACTAAACGCCGTTATGCATCTATAGGCGACAAGGTTGTTGTTACTGTGAAAAGTGCAACACCTAATGGAAATGTGAAAAAAGGAACTGTAGCTAAAGCTGTAGTAGTTCGTACTCGTAAAGAGATTCGACGTTCTGATGGATCATATATCCGTTTTGATGACAATGCTTGTGTTCTTCTTAACGAGAATGGAGAGCTGCGTGGAACACGCATCTTCGGCCCCGTAGCACGTGAATTACGTGATAAGGACTTTATGAAAATTGTTTCATTAGCACCAGAGGTGCTTTAAGGCAACTTATTGAAAATGAAGAAGCGACTAAAAATAAAATCAGGAGATACAGTGAAAGTGATTTCTGGCGGTAACCGCGGAAAGCAAGGTCCTGTCGTATCTGTTGATCGTGATACAGACCGTGTTGTAATTGAAGGTGTTAACATCGTCACTAAGCACGTCAAGCCTAGCGCGTCTAACCCACAGGGTGGCGTAGTAAAAGTTGAAGCTGGTATTCACATTTCAAATGTGATGGTGGTTGATGCTGCAGGTAACGCAACTCGAGTAGGCCGTCGTCGTAACGACGCAGGTAAACTAACTCGTTTTTCTAAGAAATCTAATGAAGATTTGAAGTAATGACTTATACACCCAGACTTCTAACAAAATACAAGGACTCAATCGCTCCATCATTAGTGAAGCAATTTGAGTACAAGTCTGTTATGCAGGCACCTGTTATCACTAAAATATGTCTCAACCAAGGAGTTGGTAGAGCTGTAGGTGATCGCAAGATGGTTGATATGGCAGTTACAGAAATGTCTAACATTGCAGGCCAAAAAGCTGTAAAGACACTTTCTACTAAAGACGTTTCTAACTTTAAGTTAAGAAAAGATATGCCTATCGGTTGTCGTGTTACTCTCCGTCGTGAAAACATGTACGACTTCCTTGATCGTCTAATTTCTATAACTCTACCACGTACTCGTGATTTCCAAGGTATTAAAGCGAAAGGCTTTGATGGTCGTGGTAACTTCACCTTCGGTATTAAGGAACAACTTGTTTTTCCTGAAATCGTTATCGACGAAGTGAAGAATATCAACGGTATGGATATCACTATTGTTACATCAGCAAATACTGACGAAGAAGCGAGAGCTTTATTGACAGAGTTTGGTTTCCCTTTCAAAAAGAACTAGTTATGGCTAAAGAAAGCATGAAAGCGCGTGAGCGCAAGCGCGCCAAAATGGTAGCTAAATACGCTTCAAAGCGCAAGGCCTTGAAGGAGGCTGGAGATTGGGAAGGTTTACAAAAACTTCCACCTAACTCTGCAGCTGTGCGTATGCACAATCGTTGTCAGATAACAGGTCGCCCTCGTGGATACATGCGTCAGTTTGGCGTTTCTCGTGTCCTTTTTCGCAAATTGGCCCTCGCGGGTCGTATACCCGGTGTGAAGAAAGCTAGCTGGTAAGCTCGCTTTTTTGACCCATTAAAGAAGACTGATATGCACAGTGATCCTTTAGCAGATTTATTAACTCGCATTAGAAATGCGCAGATGGCACAACACAAAGTTGTTGAAGTTCCTGCTTCTAACTTAAAGAAGGAGGTTACTAAGATTCTATTTGACCAAGGATACATTCTTAATTATAAGTTTGTAGATGGTAAGCCACAAGGTATTATTAAGATAGCTCTTCGTTACGACGATAAGTCTCGTAGACCCGCTATTACTGAGGTAAAGCGTTTCTCGAAGCCAGGTCTAAGAAAGTACGGCGGAGCTACTGAGCTTCCACGTGTTCTTAACGGACTAGGTGTGAGCATCATTTCAACTAACAAAGGTTTAATGACCGATAAAGAGGCTCGTCGATTGAACATCGGAGGCGAAATCCTTTGTACTGTTTACTAAGCAATAGATTACTATGTCACGTATAGGAAAAGCACCCATAACATTACCTGAAGGAGTAACAGTTACAATCGAAAATTCGGTTGTGAAGGTTAAAGGCCCTAAAGGTGAACTCGAACAATCAATTGATCCTTCAATTGAGGTTAAGCTCGAGGATAACGTAATTACTTTATCTCGTTCTTCGAATGATAAAGAGTTTCGTTCAAAGCACGGTTTATACCGCGCACTTATCTTCAACATGCTTGAAGGTGTAACTAAAGGATATGTTAAGGAACTAGAGCTTTATGGCGTTGGTTTCCGTGCATCTTCTCAAGGTCAGAGATTAACGTTAAGTCTCGGCTACAGCCACGCAATTGTAATGCAATTGCCAGCTGAAGTTAAGCTTGATGCTGACACTAAGAAAGGTGCTCCTCCATATGTTAAGCTAGAATCTCACGATAAGCAACTTATCGGGATTGTAGCTGCAAAAATTAGATCACTCAGAAAGCCTGAGCCTTACAAAGGAAAAGGAATTCGCTATAAGGGTGAAGAGATTCGTCGTAAAGCTGGTAAGACTGCTGCTAAATAACTTAAGAGATGTCAACTAAGAAAAAATCATTAGCTCGTCTGAAAATCAAACGCCGCGTTCGCGGTAAATTGTCAGGTACTACTGCTCGTCCTAGACTTTCAGTATTCCGTAGCAATAAACAGATTTATGCTCAAATCATAGATGACTCTACTGGAGTTACTTTGGCTTCAGCTTCATCATTGAGTAAAGACAGCGCGAAAGACCTTCCAAAAATTGAACAAGCTTCAAACGTGGGGAAGATGATTGCTGAACAAGCAAAGAGTGCGGGTGTTACTAATGTGGTCTTTGATCGCAACGGTTATCTGTTCCACGGACGTGTTAAACAATTAGCAGAATCTGCTCGCGAGAGTGGTCTAAAATTCTAAGAAGATGAATCAAGGACAAGGACAAGGACAAGGCCAGCGTAAAGGTGGCCGCCCAGGAGGTAAGCGCGAACAGCAAAGCAGAACAGGCGATCCAGATCTAAAGGAACGCTTAGTAGGTATTAACCGTGTTGCTAAAACAACAAAAGGTGGACGTACTTTCAGCTTTGGTGCAACAGTAGTTGTAGGTGATGAAAAAGGTAGAGTAGGACACGGTCTAGGTAAGAGCCGTGAAGTTGCTACTGCTATTCAGAAAGGAATCGATAACGCTAAGAAGGTTATGATTAACGTGCCTGTTATCAATGGTACGATACCTCACCGTCAAGAAAGTAAATTCGCTGGAGCTCACGTTTTAATACGTCCTGCATCACCTGGTACAGGTGTTATTGCTGGAGGTGCTATGCGTGCTGTTCTTGAGAGTGCTGGAATTAAGAATGTTTTGGCTAAATCACTAGGGTCTTCAAATCAACAGAATGTTGTGAAAGCGACGTTCAATGCGTTGAAGGAGCTACGTGATGCTAAGACAATTGCAAATGCTCGCGGAATTTCTGTAAGCAAAGTATTTCAAGGCTGAACAATAGAATTATGAGCAAAGTAATCATTACACAAGTCAGAAGTGCTATCAACCGCACTAAGCGTCAAAAAGACACAATCGTGGCTTTAGGAATTAAGAAGCTTAACAACCCTGTTGAGCACGAGGCGACACCACAAATTATGGGCATGGTCCGTAAAGTGAGTCACCTTGTTAAAGTAGAAACTAAATAATTAAACCAGCAAAAATGAATCTAAGCAACATTAAACCTGCAAGTGGATCTACTAAGAAGCGCAAGCGAGTTGGTCGTGGAGAAGGGTCTGGTAAAGGAGGCACCTCAACACGTGGTCATAACGGAGCGAAATCTCGTTCTGGTTATAGTTCTAAAATCGGTTTTGAAGGTGGTCAAATGCCTCTTCAACGTCGTGTACCTAAGTTTGGTTTTGTAAGCCCTAATAGAGTTGCATACAAAGGGGTCAACCTGGATACACTACAAGAATTATCTGAAAAGATTAAAAAGACTTCATTGACTCCACAGGACATGAAGGATAACGGTCTCGCTAGCAAGCATGACTTGATTAAGGTGTTAGGTAGAGGTGCACTCACTGCTAAACTAGAAGTTACTGCTAATCAGTTTTCAAAGTCAGCTACTGCTGCAATTGAAGCAGCTGGTGGTTCAACTGTTATTATTGATCGTTTTGCTAAATGAGATTCTTCTCTAAAATAGCAGATATCTGGCGCCACGAGGAATTGCGTAATAAGTTAGGGGTTACCCTGGGTCTTATTCTCGTATACCGAATCGGTTCTTTTATCGTGCTACCTGGTGTTAATAGTGATGAACTGGTAGCCCAAACAGAAGGTCTAGGAGGTTTACTTTCTCTATTTACAGGCGGAGCGTTTACTAGAGCCTCTATTTTCGCATTAGGCATCATGCCGTATATCTCGGCATCGATTATCGTTCAGCTGATGAGTATTGCTGTTCCAGCCGTACAGAAAATGCAGAATGAAGGCGAAAGCGGAAGGAAAAAGATTACTCAATACACAAGGTTCCTTACTATAGCTATTGCTTTAGTACAAGCTCCTGGTTTTATTGCTTCTTCTATACCAGCAGCAGCGATTGTAAATAACACCAGTGGTTGGATGATGTCATCTATAGCTATTATCGTTTGTAGTACTCTCGTTATCATGTGGATAGGTGAGAGAATAACTGAGAAAGGAGTAGGCAATGGTATCTCATTGCTAATCATGATAGGTATCATAGCCTCTTTCCCACAGTCCATTATTAAAGAATTCAACCTTCCTGCGACTACGTTATTCTTCTTTATAGTTGAGATAGCGGCATTCTTAATAGTCATTGGAGTTTGTGTGGCCCTTGTACAAGCTATTAGAAAAGTTCCTGTACAAATGGCTAAACTTCAGCAAGGTGATTCTATGATGCCTACTGCTTCAGGCGCTAGGAGTTTCATTCCACTTAAAGTGAATTCGTCAGGTGTAATGCCTATCATTTTCGCTCAAGCGATAATGTTCGTGCCTCTCTACTTAACACAGGTAGAGTCGCTAGCGCAGAATGACTTTATTAAGAGCTTAAGTGACTTTAATGGTTTGGGTTACAATCTACTGTTCTTCTTTATGATTGTTGCCTTCACGTATTTCTACACAGCTATTACAGTTAACCCTAACCAGATGGCTGATGATTTAAAACGTCAGAGTAGTTTCATTCCAGGTATAAAGCCAGGTCGTGCAACTGCTGAATTCCTTGATACAGTATTATCTAAGATTACTCTTCCAGGAGCCATCTTCCTAGGATTAGTAGCTATCCTACCTGCTATTGTATTCAATGTAGGATTGACTAAGTCACAAGAATTTTCCATTTTCTTCGGCGGTACATCGCTGTTGATTATGGTGGGTGTTATTCTAGATACTCTTCAGCAAATTGAAAGCTATTTGCTTTCACGTCATTACGACGGGTTGATGAAATCTGGTAAAATGCGTAGTCGCTCACAGTCACCTGTGGGAGGACTAGGCGGATGATCGCGTTATGGGATTAGGTCGACGAATCCGTATAAAAACGGACGAAGAGGTCGAGCTCATGCGTGTGAGTTCTTTGCTTGTTGGGAGGACTTTAGCAGAAGTAGCTGCACTGGTTAAACCTGGTGCTACTACTCTTCAGTTAGATGCCATTGCCGAGGAATTTATCCGAGACAATGGTGCCGAGCCTGGGTTCAAAGGATACGGAGGATTTCCGAACACTTTGTGCACGTCGCTTAATGAAGCTGTGGTTCATGGAATACCTAATGATCGCCCTTTAGAGAGCGGTGATGTGATATCTATTGACTGCGGTGTGCTGAAAAATGAATTTTATGGAGATAGCGCTTACACTTTTGAAGTGGGAGAGGTTGATCCAAAGATTCAGAAACTGTTAAGAGTTACAAAGGAATGCCTTACTCTAGCGATCGGACAAGCGGTCACTGGTAAGCGCATAGGTGATATAGGTGCTGCTGTTCAAATGCATGCCGAAGCTAATGGCTACGGAGTTGTACGAGAATTGGTTGGACACGGATTGGGGCGAGAGCTCCATGAAGCTCCAGAAGTACCTAACTATGGCCGCCGTGGAAACGGACCTCGCTTAGTGGATGGCATGGTGCTAGCTATTGAGCCGATGATTAATCTCGGAACGCATGAAATACTCACGCATGAAGATGGTTGGACTATTGTAACTCGAGATAGAAAGGTTAGTGCACATTTCGAACACGATATTGTTGTTCGAAAAGGCCAGGCCGATGTTCTCTCAAGTTTTTTAGAAATTGAAAAAGTAATTAATAAAACGAAATAACTCGTAATAAATAAGTTAGCCCATGGCGAAACAAGCATCTATCACACAGGATGGAACAATTTTAGAAGCATTGTCAAACGCAATGTTTCGAGTTGAATTAGAGAATGGCCACGTAATAACGGCTCATATCTCAGGAAAGATGAGGATGTACTACATCAAGATTCTTCCTAGCGACCGTGTGAAAGTTGAAATGTCTCCATATGACTTATCTAAAGGACGTATCACATTTCGGTATAAGAAATAATAAATCAGCCCTATGAAAATTCGCGCATCCATAAAGAAACGAACGGCCGATTGCAAAATCGTACGCCGAAAAGGTCGTCTCTACGTTATTAACAAGAAGAATCCCAAAATGAAGCAACGTCAGGGTTAATCCTGATCTGCTCAATTAAATCATACTCATGGCACGTATTGCAGGTATAGATATTCCCCGTAACAAGCGCGGATGCATTTCATTAACGTACATCTACGGCGTAGGTCGTAGTCGTGCGCTGAAAGTATTAGAAGAAGCTAACGTTGACGCTAACAAGAATGTTGATGAATGGAACGACGATGAAGTCGGTTCAATTCGTAACATCATTGGCGCTAGTTTTAAAGTAGAGGGCGAACTTCGCTCTGAAACTCAGTCTGACATCAAACGATTGATGGATATCGGGTGCCAACGCGGTATTCGTCATCGTAATGGTTTGCCTTTGCGCGGTCAACGCACAAAGAATAACTCTAGGACTCGTAAGGGTCGTAGAAAGACTGTTGCTAACAAGAAACAATAATTCCGAGCTGAATAGGCTCATTTAATTTGTCCTTCGGGACTGATCACCTAAAAATAACTGATTATGGCAAAAAGCGCCAGCAAGAAGAAAAAGGTAAAAGTTGACTCAGTAGGGGAAGCTCATATCCACTCTTCTTTCAACAACATCATCATCTCCCTGACGAATACGACAGGACAGGTGATTTCCTGGTCAAGCGCAGGAAAAATGGGTTTCCGTGGATCTAAAAAGAACACACCATACGCAGCTCAATGCGCCGCAGAAGATTGCGGTAAAGAGGCTATGGAATATGGTCTAAAAAAGATTCGTGTATTTGTAAAGGGTCCCGGAGCTGGGCGTGAAAGCGCTATCCGTACCCTACACAATATGGGAATCCAAGTCACTGAAATTGTGGATGTGACTCCACTACCGCATAATGGCTGTCGCCCTCCAAAGCGTCGTCGCGTATAATCAAGTTAATAACTAAGAACTAAGATCAATGGCACGTTACCGCGGACCCAAATCAAAAATAGCCCGTCGCTTTAAAGAAGCGATCTTCGGACCAGACAAAGCTCTAGAGCGTCGTACGTATGGACCAGGAATGCACGGGAATACTCGTCGTCGTAAGAAAGAGTCTGAGTACTCTGTTCAACTCGCCGAGAAGCAAAAAGCTAAATACACTTACGGTATTTTAGAGAAGCAGTTCTCTAATCTATTCAAATCTGCTAGCTCTAAGCCAGGGATTACAGGTGTTATTTTACTACAGATGTGTGAATGTCGTTTGGACAATGTTGTATTCCGTTTAGGATTAAGCCCTACACGTAGTGGAGCTCGTCAACTGGTTTCTCACCGTCATATCACTATCAATGGTAGTGTTGTAAACATCCCTTCATGTAGCGTACGTCCTGGTGACGTCGTGGGAGTAAGGGAGAAGAGTAAATCATTGGAGACAATCGCTAACTCTTTGGGTTCAAATACTCAGAGTCACGATTGGCTAAACTGGGATAGCCAAGCTATGTCAGGTACTTTAATTACCATCCCAACAAGAGATCAGATTTCTGAAAACATCAAGGAGTCCCTCATCGTCGAATTATATTCTAAGTAATAATCCTGAAAAGAAATACATAATGGCTATTCTCGATTTCCAACAACCGGACAAAGTGATCATGTTAGACTCTACGGAGAATAACGGACGTTTTGAATTCCGCCCTCTTGAGCCTGGATTTGGCATCACAGTAGGAAACGCACTTCGTCGCATACTTCTTTCTTCTTTAGAAGGATTTGCGATTACATCTGTCAGAATTGAAGGTGTAGATCACGAATACTCTACAATTAAGGGTGTGATGGAAGATATGACTGAGTTGATTCTGAACCTTAAACAGGTTCGTTTCAAGCGTCAAATTGAAGACACCAATATGGAAACTGTAACAGTTTCTGTAAAAGGAAAAACTTCTTTAACAGCTGGAGACCTCGGTAAATTTACATCTGCATTCCAGGTGATAAATTCTGATGTTGTTCTCTGCCGCATGGAAAAGAATGTTGAACTTAAGATGGAGTTAACAATAGGTAAAGGACGTGGTTACGTTCCTGCTGAAGACAATGTTCGCACTGACGCTCCACTTGGAACAATCTCAATGGATAGTATCTTCACACCTATTCGTAATGTTAAGTACGACATTGAAAACTTCAGA
>Ga0209090_10001940_pt1 | contig 13137 bp, 20 predicted proteins | sample ArcticOcean_MG_C_9_FD_187432 | JGI IMG/M metagenome (GOLD analysis project Ga0209090, IMG submission 187432) | Marine microbial communities from western Arctic Ocean - ArcticOcean_MG_CB2_152 (SPAdes) (version 2) | ecosystem: Environmental > Aquatic > Marine > Oceanic | place: Arctic Ocean... | reverse complement strand
TATCGTGTGGCTCCAATACCTGAGACTTCATCTTATGTGAAGACTTCAAGTGTGTGGAATGCTAGTAAAACACGTGTTAGACCTTGCAATGATGTTAAGGTCTTAGTAGGACACTTACAACGTACAAAATCATTAAGTTCAGTGCCTTATGGTGTTGAGCCAGTACCAAGACATAGTTAGATCTTTGAAATTACATAGGTGAACTACAGCTAATTGGTGAGTGAATACTTCCAACCATAATCCTGAATGTGAGTATGTAGTGTACTTACTATCGTATCAGGTGCAAAAAAGCGTGTAGGTGGAGGCCACTCTTATGAGTAGGTCGGGGAATAACTTAAGCTAGACACACTTTTCTAGGTTATGAGTGTCTGGTTCTTTGAAAAACCTAGTAATGTCAACTAGTAATGGAGATTGATTGAAATGAGATATATTTCAACTGTTACTGGTCTCTATGGACAACCTTTACAGAACCATAACTTGCACGTAGGATCTTGGGTTCGTGCTGGCAAGAATGGTAAAGAGACTGCCAAAGGTGTATTCATGGGTTCCATTCTAGGTAAAGCTGTATTCGTACAGGATTTCGGGGAGCCTAGACCTATTTTCATGCAACGTATGCATGACACACGTAAACTGGTAAAACTGGCTAATCAACTATTTGATGATGCCGTAATTGTTGACTAATCCTATAATGAAAGGATAATATGTATGGAACGCACAATCCTTTAGTGCGTAAACATGCTCAACAGAATGCGAAGAACCTAGAGCAAGTGATTGCATTTGTATTCGCTAGTATCAGAGTACAGACTGCTATGTTGCCACGTATGATGAAAGAGTTTCGTAAGCGTGGTGTCAAATCGTCTTGGATTTGGGGCAACAAGAGAACAGGGATTAATTACGTGCGTAAGCATAGGCAAGACCTGTTTGATCGCATGACGAGCATTTTACGAGCTAAAAAGGCTACTTGTGCACATGACTTGATGATGTTGTTCTTAGAGGTTCCGGGTTTGGGGTTACCTAAAGCTGGATTCGTAGTGCAACTGGTGTCTGGTAAGAGTGGGTGTATGGATGTACATAACTTCAGGAAGTATTTACCTGAAGTAGATGCATCTAAAGGTACGCCAAGCTGGTTACAGACTAGTGGTAACTCTGATAAGACTAAAAGGTTCAAGGCAGGTGTATATTTAGACCTTATTGAGTCAAATGGTGGCTCTGCAAAGTTTTGGAATAACTGGTGTGGTCACATAAGTATGTTGTATCCACATCATTTCCCAACTCCAGAAGATGTGTCTAAGTTACACATGTGTATCTGGTAAACCTAATTAGGATAACTTATGAGTGAACAAAAGAAAGGTGTTCACCGAAAGCTTGTGATTAGCTATTACAGTATCTCAAAGGATGAGTACATTCCTATTGAGGACATGGCTCATGAGCATTTGGTGAATGTAATCTACAAGTCGGTAGAACAAGGTGACCAGTACCTCGCCAACTTTAAGGTACGTGACATCAAGAGTCAGGCTTTTGATTATGCCACACTTGATATTGGTGTTAGTCCAAATTTCTTGGAGTCATGTGGTTCTTAATGTTACCCGATTTGCTGGTGTACCTCACTATATTTTGGGGTGGGGTAGTTACTGGTGTACTTGGGATTGTAGTTATAATGCTAGTGTATTGTGGTGGAGGTGGCACCATTAAGATACAGTACACAACTGACGAAGATAACGTTAAACCAGAGGACTACTAATGTCAATGTTTTATTGTAGTAGTTGTGATCATCTTGTGGACTCGGACTTAGTTCTGTTTACCTATGATGACACAACTATGGAGTGGACATGTGAGGACTGTCTGGAGGACAATCCTGACATAGACACAGAGAAGGTGTTGTACCAGTTTGATACAGGTCAACAAAGGACTACCTTTCATGGTGATGATGTAGATTATGGTGGGTATAGCCATAGATATGATGAACCATTTAGTGATAGAGGGGGAACTGATGAATAAAGAGAAGAACTTAATGAATAAAACCAGACCAGTAGAGAATCCATATGAGATATGGGTGTCTCCAGATGGTGAATGGGAGTGGAGAGTCCTCAAGAAGTGGCAGAAGCCATCAAAGGAGGCACACAATCCATTTGCTAGGTGGTTCTGTGCAGTTAAGTCACCAAACACCTATGGATCATGGGAGTATGGTGACACATATGCACGAGAGGTACAGAGTGTAGCTTGGAAAGTAGACACACCATTTTAATAGAGGATAATGAAAGAGAACAAACTAGGTAGGAAGTTTGCAAATACTTGGAGTCCACCTCCACGAATTAGGAGTAAAGGGAATCACAGGTTTTTTACGAGGATGGCAAACAAAGGTGTACGTAAGAACGCCAAACTACTGATTAAGGCTGGTGAGGAGGCGAGCGAGGGTGGGAGAAGCAACTATCATGCTTCAGTAACCAGTCTTTTACATGGGCAAGTATGCAATGGAGAAAGCAACCTGACTGTAAATCAGGTGTCGTATGACGAAGTGAGTGCAACTCTTACCTTGCCCACCAATGACAAGGAGGAACATGATTAGACTTATGTTACTGATATTCATCGTGTATTCATACCTATCTTTCTTTGATAAGTGGAATGCATACTTCCTAGCACACATGTAAAGGAGACAAATGGTAAATAGAGAAGACGTTGCATTATATAATGTAGAAGGTGCAGTTGATGGGTACGTTAATAAGATGTCAAGAGAGGAACTTATTACGTATGTACGTTGGAACATGAAGGACTACTACCAGAATGTAGCAGATGAAGATGAAGCTATTGATTTCTGCATCTCTGCTAGAGATACCTCTGTATGTATAGAGGAATGGAGATATAAACACTTAGTAAACTAATGAGAGTGGTGATTGACATAATAATCCGGAACCCACTTCATAAAGACTTGACTTTACAGGTCACAAAGGGGAAGTCTTAGGTCATAACTGCTTGACCAGTTTTCATCCTCATTATCAACCACTTACAAATATGGACATTTACGTAGTAAAGAGAATAAGCTTATGGGAAAAGGGATTCTCAATAGAGGTACTAAAGTACACACAAGTAAACTTAAGTATAACAGATTGATAGTTGGTAAGAAATTATATTGTGAGGATGATATGAGTGGAGGACACTTCAAGTATGTACAAAATTCGTTAAAAGTGGAAGCTTCTAGTCTAAAGGAAGAAATCAGGTTAAATGAACCAGAGTATCCAGAGGACGTAGTAGAGTGGCTCAAGTACACACACTATATCATGGAGGTTACAGTAGCACTAATGGATGAAGCCGATTGGTTGTTTTCAGGTAACATAACAGAACAGTCATTCAAGGAAGGTACACAAAAGTGTAGGAAGGAAATCTTAACACACACACACTAGGATACTTATGGAAGATGATGCAGAAATACAGACTTTCAGTTATGAGAACCTGAAGAATGAGTTCAACTTGACTGATAAAGCTATTTCACAACTAGATAGAAAGGCACAACATATACTAGGTAATGGTATTGTCATGATAGATGGTGCACTTAGAGATGACGAATGTAAACCAAAGGAACGGATTAATAGAGCACTTGTGTTCATTAATATCACAATGGAACTCATTGAGAAGAACTTTAATGAGGTATTGTCTGAAACCATTCCAAAAGAGGAGCTAAATTGAACCTAAACGATGAACAAGAAAGAATCGAAAAGGAAATGAACTCTCTTGGTATCGACAGGTACTACAAGAACATAAGAGATGCACGAAAGGGTGGAGGAGAGTCTACCACACTCTACGGAATCACACTAATGAAGGAAGCACTTGACTCTGTGTCAGAAGGTATAAAAGAGTTTCTTGATGAGGCACTTGTGGGTGGTGTTGGAAAGTACCAAAACTCAGCACTCACACTAGCTCTAATGGATAGAGAAGTGTGTTCCTACTTAGCTCTTAAATACACCATTGATGGAGTATCTCAAAGAAGCCCATTTACTCGTGTTGCCATGAAGTTAGCAAGTGCAATAGAGGATCAGTTTAAGTTTGATCTATGGGACAAAGGTGCGGAATCAAAGAAGATCTTCAGGAGAATCAAGAAGAAGGTCACCTCACGTACTAGTAACAGGTTGTATCGTAGGTACAACATCATTAGAACCATGAGTAGACTAGAGTTACTGGATCATAATCCATGGAGTAAGACTGAGAGACTACACTTGGGTAGTAAGCTAATTGATATACTCATTAGAACAACAGGTTTAATGGAGGTTAAGACTGTCCAGTTTGGGAGGACAAAACGAGTAATATATCTCCAAGCTAACAAAGCAACCTTGTTCTGGATAGAGAATGTCAATAAGGAGGGGGAAGGATTACACCCATACTTCTATCCATGTGTAGTACCACCAAAGGACTGGAGTTCTCCTTTTAATGGTGGGTACCATACTAAGAGGATTGATTCTATACCAATGATTAAGACTAGGAACAGAGAGTACCTAGATGAGATGAGGAACCACTCAATGCCAATGGAGTATGGTGCTATTAATGCCCTCCAAAGGACAAAGTGGATGGTCAATGAGCCAGTACTGGATATTATGAGAAAGTGTTGGGAAACTGGTGAATCATGGGCTAACTTACCACCAAGAGAGGATTATAGAGTACTTCCATGTCCAATACAAGGTAAGAAAAAGAATATGACAACTGAACAGTTGGAAATCTTCATAAAGTGGAAGAAGAAAGCAATGACTGTTCATGATCTCAATGCAAAGATGACTAGTAAACGTATCCAATTAGTCAGAACTATTGCAATGGCACGAAAGTTTAGACAGTATAAAGCTATCTACTTTGTGTACCAATGTGACTTTAGAGGACGGAAGTACACAGTTAATTCCTTTTTGACACCACAAGGCCCGGATTATGCAAAAGCTCTACTCCAGTTCTCAGAGGAATTTCCCATTAATAATGAGGAACAAAGGGACTACTTTGGTGTACATGGAGCAAACTCATTTGGATTTGACAAGGTTTCATTCAAGGATAGAGTTGAGTGGGCACTAGAAAACACTGATAACATTAAGCATTCTGCCAGAGAACCACTTAACTTTAGGTGGTGGACTCAAGCAGATGAACCTTGGACTTTCTTAGCATGGTGTTTTGAGTGGGCAAAGTTTAGTGAGGAAGGGTATGGATTCATGTCTCGTCTTCCCATTTGTTTAGACGGATCTAACAATGGACTCCAACACTTCTCTGCTATGCTCAGAGACACCATAGGTGGAAAAGCTACCAACCTCACACCTGAACCAGTACCACAAGATATATACCAGTTGGTCGCAGATGTGGTACTGGAAAGGATTCATGAGGATGCTAAACATGGGGTACCCTACTCTAAAGAGTGGATATCTTTTGGTTTAGATAGGAAGATCACAAAAAGACCTGTGATGGTGGTACCATATGGCGGTACACGATTCAGTTGTAGAGCATATGTAGAAGATGCCATGAATGACAAGATATTAGCTAATCCAACGCATAACCCCTTTGGAGAACACGTATATGAGGCATCACTGTACGTAGGTAAACATGTATGGGAAGCTATTGGTGAGGTAGTAATCAAGTCGAGAGAGGCTATGTCGTGGCTTCAGGACATAGGTAGGAAGATGAGTGAAAAGAACTTACCTATAATATGGGAGACACCATCAGGATTTGTGGTACAGCAGATATATAAGAGTATGAGACCACGTAGGATAACAACCCATATTGATAATGTATTAATTAAACCGACTATTTTAGAGGAAACTGAGAATCTGGACAAGCGTAGATCAATCAACGGCGTGTCACCTAACTTTGTACATAGTATGGATGCAACTGCACTCACACTAACTATTAACAGGTGTATAAAGAGTGGTATAAAGGATTTCTCTGTAGTGCACGACTCATATGGAGTTCATGCACATTTTGTCCCACAGATGGCAGATGCAATACGAAAGTCATTTGTGGAGATGTATTCGGAGACAGATGTACTCACTAATTTTTATGATGAAGTGATAGACGTAATACCAGAACTTGAGGAACCACCTGAACGTGGAGACCTTGATATAATGGGTGTTCTAGACTCTGAGTACTTCTTCTCCTAAATGTGGACATTATAGGTTCAACACAAACAATAACACACACGAAAGGAAGATATGGCAGGAAAGTATCCAGTCACTCCGAAGGGAGAGTTCCGTTGGCCTCATATTATGGTAGCTGACACAACTTACAAAGCCGAAGGTCAGTTCCATATTAAGGTACTGTTGAGTGGCTCCGAAGCTGAAGATTTGCAGGAGATCATTGATACAGCACATGCTGACTGGAAGAAGAAGTGTCAGCAGAAGTCGGCAAAGACATGGCAAGAGTATATGCCATACAAAGTTTCACTTGACTCTGATGGTATGGAAGAAGGGACTGAGTTCCATTTCAAACTCAAAGCGTCAGGTACCAATGGTCGTACTGGTGAGACATTCACACAGAGACCTGTGGTTGTTGGCCCAAAAAATGAACCAATAGCATCAACCATTAAAGTAGGTAATGGAAGTATTGGTAGAGTAGCTTATGAGATTGCACCATATGAGCATGGTAGCTCACTTGGGCTACAACTCAGGTTACGTATGGTTCAAGTTCTGAAGCTAGTTGAGTATGTCCCAAGTGGAAACGCTGATGATGTATTTGATGTAGAAGAGGAGTATGAAGTAGTACAAGTGGAACAACCTACTGTCAAAGTAGAAGAGGGTGAAGCCTTTGAAGTAGAAGAAGAGGGACAGTCTGGTGACTTTTAGATCTGGACTAGAGCAACGGATAGCAGACAACTTAACAGAACGTAACTGTGAGTACGAGTATGAGCTAATGTCCGTTGCTTATTTCATTGAACATAAATATAAACCTGACTTTGTGCTACCTAGTGGAATTATAATTGAAGCAAAAGGATACTTCAGATATAAAGAACAAAGGATGCACAGGTCAATTAAAGAACAACATCCTGAATTAGACATACGATTTGTGTTTTCAAATGTGAACAGTCGTGTTCAAGGTTCAAGATTAACATGTGCAAACTGGTGCGAGAAATACAACTTCTTATACTCAGAAAAAATTGTACCTCATGAATGGACTAATGATGTCAAGAAGAAAAGAAACTAACTATATAGTGATTCACTCCACACACACAAAGCCAAACTCAAACATAAGTATAAGAACAGTAGATGAGTGGCATCGAAAGAGAGGTCTACTAAGAGTTGGTTATCACCTTTTCATAAAGCGTAATGGTCAAATTGAGGTAGGTAGAAACCTGAATGACATAGGTGCACACACTAAAGAACATGATTTAGATTCAGTTAGTGTGTGTCTAGCAGGTGGGCTGAACACAAGAGGTGTAACTGCACCAGACTACACTAAAGAACAGTTGGAGTCTTTGTTTGTTTTAGTAAAGACTTTAAATCAAATGTATCCAGATGCAGAAGTGGTAGGTCACAGAGACTTAAATAAAACAGACTGTCCATCATTTGATGTACGTGAATGGTGGATAGTAAATAAAGATAATACTGATCTACAATTAAAACATAAAGTTGGTGGATCAGGTGTTTGGATTAACTAATAAAGGGGGATATGAAAACTATTGAAGAACTAGAGCTAAGTATACCAGATAGAGATGAGTTAAAAGAGTACTATGGTTTTACTTATAGATCTGAAGATAATTGGAGAAGGATTACAACTAAAAAAACTGAGATGTCTTTTGAAGCTGACTCATTACAGGACGTTTTAGAGAACTTCCACACATTTTTAAATACTGTAGGCTTTTCTTATGTTGGTAAAGTGACACTAGAAAGTAAGGATGGTAAGAAGATATGGACTACTTAGACACACACGAAGAGAGTGAGTTTCTACAGCATGAGCCATGTCCTAAGTGTGGGTCACGAGATAACTTAGCACGCTATGATGATGGACACGCTTTCTGCTTTGGATGTAATCACAGAGAAAAAGCTGATGGTGAACAGAAGATAGTAACAAAGAAAGGGGATAAAAATATGAATTTTGTTGAGGGTGAAGTAACAAATTTGAGTGCACGAGGCATCTCATTGGAGACATGTAGAAAGTGGGACTACTGTATAGGAGAGGTTGCAGGACAACCAGTACAGATTGCAAACTACAAAGATTCAAGTGGAGAAAGAGTTGCACAGAAAATTAGGTTTCGTAATAAAGACTTCCACATCAGAGGTGACATAAAAGAAGCAGGTTTGTATGGTCAGCACCTTTGGTCAGGTAAAGGAAAGAAAGCAATAGTCTGCGAAGGTGAAATAGATGCATTATCCGTTTCACAGTCTCAAGGTAACAAATGGCCTGTCTACTCTATCCCAAATGGGTCAGCAGGAGCCGCAAAAGCGGTACGTAAGAGCATAGAATTACTTGATGGGTATGAAGAGGTCATCTTTTGTTTTGATAGCGATGAAGCAGGTATTAAAGCTTCTAGAGAATGTGCTCAAATCTTACCACCGGGTAAAGCTAAGATAGCAAAGCTACCTTTAAAGGATGCTAATGAGATGTTAGTTAAAGGTAGAGTAAGAGAATTGATTGATTGTATCTGGCAAGCTAGAGTGTTTAGACCAGACGGAATTATAAATGGTAAAGACCTGTGGGATGTAGTAAGTGCAGAAGATTCTATGGCATCATGCTCCTATCCATACGAAGGTATAAACAAAAAGACTCTTGGTATGAGAAGAGGTGAGATAGTCACAATTACAGCAGGTGCAGGTATTGGTAAATCACAAGTTTGTAGAGAGGTAGCAAACCATATCCTAAATCAAGAAGAAAAGATTGGATATATTGCACTAGAGGAGTCCAACAAGCGTACTGGACTAGGATTTATGGGCTTACACTTAAATAAGCCACTACATCTTGGTACAGTTGAGGTCACAGATGAAGAATTTAAAGATGCCTTTGATAGCACATTAAATACTGGTAACATCTACATGTACGACCATTGGGGTTCACTAGCAAGTGATAACCTCTTATCCAAGATTAGGTACATGGTGACTGCATGTGGTTGTAGTTTTATTATATTAGACCACCTATCTATTGTGGTATCAGGTATTGAAGAAGGTGACGAGAGGAGAACAATTGATAACCTGATGACCAAACTCAGAGGTCTGGTAGAAGAGGTAAACTGTGGACTTATACTTGTGTCACACCTGAAGAGACCACAAGGTAATAAAGGTCACGAGGATGGAGCACAGACTAGCATGGCACAGTTAAGAGGTTCCGCTTCCATAGGCCAACTGTCTGATATTGTTATTGGTTGTGAAAGAGACCAACAAGGTGACAATCCAGATCGTACTACAGTAAGAGTACTAAAAAACAGATGGACAGGAGAAACTGGTGTAGCATGTGAGTTAGACTACGATCACAAAACAGGAAGACTAACTGAGGTACCAGTAGATGAGATACCCTTTGATGAGGTAGAAGAAGATGAAAGCTGGTCTGGTGATAGTTCGGTGTTTTAATGGATATGTTTGAAACACTACACACAGACAGTTGTACAATATGTGGGCAGGACTCACAGTTTGTAGGTGATGGAGTTACTGGTATGTTTGGTCTTATTCCAGTTACTTTTTGTCAACTATGTTTAGATTCAATGATTGCAATGGTGCAAGATTTAAAAGAGGGGGAAGATGAAGACATGTATATTTGACATAGAAACTGATGGTTTACTAGAGGAGTTTACTAAGGTACATTGTTTAGTAATCTATGATGTTGAAGAAGATAGGTTGTGGTCTTTTGTAGGTGAGGAAGTAGTAGACGGACTATTTTTCCTAAAAAATTTCGACACGATTATAGGACACAACATTTTAGGTTTTGACCTTATTGCTCTGAAATCGTTTTTCAAATGGGAACCGGAGCCAACACAACAGATAAGAGACACACTTGTCTGGTCTAGGTTGATCTATCCAGACAGAGCAAAGAGAGACTTTAACAACCAAGCTATTGACAAAGACCAGTATGGTAGACATTCACTTAAGTCGTGGGGTCAGAGGTTAAACTTTGGAAAGGGAGAGTTCTCAGATTTTGCAGAGTTCAGTCATGAGATGGTAGAGTACTGTGAGAATGATGTTGAACTTAACTACAAGCTGTACTGTAAGTTACTTGATGCAAAGTTTCCAGAGGACTCAATACAATTAGAGCATGACATCCATAACATATGTTTGAAGCAAACTGAAAATGGATTTCCTTTTGATGTTGAAGGAGCATCTAAATTGTATGCAAAACTTGCAGAGAAAAGAGATAGACTACAAACTGAGTTAAAGAAAGTCTTTGGTTCATGGATAGTTGATGAAGGTTCACGAAAGAATGACACCTACAACAAGGTGAAGATTGTTTACTTCAATCCTAACTCACGTAAACACATAGCTAAAAGATTGACAGAGTTGAGAGGCTGGAAGCCAAAAGATTTCACTCCAACCAATGAGCCTAAGATAGACGAACAGATACTATCTAAGCTACCTTATCCTGAAGCTAAACTAATGGCTGAAGCATTTGTTGTGAATAAATTAATAGCTCAATTATCAGAGGGAAAACATGCTTGGTTACATCACGAAAAGAACGGCAAGATTCACGGATCAGTTAATACAATGGGTTCAATCTCTAGTAGATGTTCTCATTCCCACCCTAACATCGGTCAGGTACCTAGTGTCAAGACACCATATGGAACAGAGTGTAGAAAACTATTCTATGCACCACAAGGCTTTAGTCTACTTGGATGTGACATTAGTTCTCTTGAAATTAGGGTTGTGTCTCACTATCTTGCTACCTTTGATGGTGGTCGTTATGCTAAAGTTGTGGTTAGTGGTGATATTCACGAAGCTAATCGAAAAGCTGCTGACCTTCCTAGTAGGGATCAAGCTAAGACTTTTATTTATGGTCTATTGTATGGTGCCGGAGAAGCAAAGCTTGGTCAGATTGTGGGTAAAGATAAAGGAGAAGGTAGGAAACTAAAGAATAGATTCTTCAAGAAGGTACCAGCATTTAAGAAACTAAGAGAAGAGGTGTTCAGGAAAGCAGAGAAAGGATACCTGTTTGGTATTGATGGAAGAAAGGTACCAGTAAGATCTACACACTCATCACTTAACTCCCTGTGTCAGTCAGCAGGTGCTATTGTATGTAAGAAGTGGGTGGTTGAGTTCCACAGATTAATGAAAGAAAGAGGATACACAGAGGACATAGATTACCAGCAAGTTGCGTTCATTCATGATGAGATACAAGTTCTTGTTCGTGAAGGACTAGAAGATACAATAGGAAAAATTGCAGTAGAAGCAATCACTAATTCAGGTAACCTCCTTAATTTGAGGGTACCACTAACAGGTGAGTACACCTTTGGTTCTAATTGGGCAGAGACTCACTAATATAAAAGGGGATGAATGAAATTATTAATTGATGGTGACATAGTAGTTTATAAAAACTGTTGTGTATCAGAGAAAGAGGTTGATTGGGGTGATGATATATGGACTTTACATTGTGACTTCCGAGTTGTTAAAGGTCTCATTGATTCAGAGATCAGTCAACTTAAGGAGAAGTCTAACGCTGATAGTGTAGTAGTATTCCTAAGTTCACACAGCAACTTCCGAAAGAAAATAAACCCGACCTATAAAGCTAAGAGAGTTGGCACTAGAAAACCTGTGTGCTACACACCAGCACGAGAGTACATGAGGAAAGCTTACGAAACAAAACAATCTAAGTGGTTGGAAGCAGATGACTACCTAGGTATTGAGTGTACTAAAGATCAAGAAGGTACTTGTATAGTATCAGCAGACAAAGACTTACTCACAATCCCAGGAAATCATTGGGACTTTGAAACAAAAAGTATCTTTAAGTTATCAGAGAAGAGTGCAGAGAAAAACTTCTATAGACAAGCTTTATCAGGTGATCAAGTAGATGGGTACCCCGGATGTCTTGGTGTTGGTGCTGTTACTGCAAACAAAATACTTGAGGAAGCAGACAAGAATGGTGACAGTCGTTGGGGTGCGGTGGTAAAGACCTATAAAGAAAAAGGATTTGACGAGGAGTTTGCTACTCTACAAGCACGAATGGCTTACATATTACAGAAGGATCAGTTTAATGGTGTAGATAAACCACCTTCACTTTGGGAACCACCAATCGAGGAGACAGTATGAGTAACTATGACATGGATGAGATAGAAAGATCAAAACAAGTTGAGGTAAGTAATGCTCCAGCAATTAAACCTCAAAATAATTTACCTGAGTACCCTGCAAGAAAGGGGAAAAGATTAGAGGACGCAATAATAAAACATGTTAGTCCTAACCAATCCCACATAATAAAGGGTATTAAACAAAAAGAACATGCGTTAGATGAGAGGTACAGTTCTACTGAGGGATTCGGAAGAGATGATCAAGACAACATTAAGAATGTTCTACGAAACTCTCCAAGGGTTCAATCTCTAGTAGATGTTCTCAAGCCTGTTCAACAATGGGATGCACAAACTCAATCCTATGTGCAGGTCGGTAACAGCCAAGATGACATACGATCATTACATGAGAATGAGGAAGTGACAGCACCTAAACACTATGTAGGATTAGGTATTACACCACTTGAATACATAACTGCTAATGAGTTAGACTTCATAGAGGGAAATATAATTAAGTATATAACACGCTACCCACATAAGGGTGGAGTCAATGACTTACTAAAAGCAAGAACATACTTAGAAAAACTTATTGAGAGAGAGGTAGAAAAAACATGAATACTATATTACCAACACAGTACCAACAGTACATTCACCTCTCAAGATATTCTCGTTGGGACTATGATAAGAAAAGAAGAGAGACATGGAAAGAAACTGTTGACCGATACTTCAAATTCTTTAGAGGACATCTCAAAGAGAACTGTGGATACACAGTAGACAGGAAGTTAGAGAGTGTACTAAAGAGTGCCGTACTTTCCCTGCAAATTATGCCGTCAATGAGGTGTCTAATGACCGCAGGAGAGGCGTTAGATAAAGAGAATGTAGCTGGTTACAACTGTGCTTACCTACCTATTGATACTCCAAGATCATTTGATGAACTACTGTACGTACTAATGAATGGTACAGGTGTAGGTTTCTCAGTAGAGTATAAG